>ERZ802830.4739-NODE-4739-length-10727-cov-5.06512_pt1 | contig 10727 bp, 14 predicted proteins | sample MGYA00345654_ERZ802830 | MGnify/ENA primary metagenome ERZ802830 (study PRJEB30503, sample SAMEA104212375) | marine metagenome | biome: Westerlies Biome; feature: [SRF] surface water layer (ENVO:00010504) within the epipelagic zone...; material: water...
ACGCGTGGCCCGAAGCGGCTAGGAAATACAATGCAGGTGTCATGATTTTAGACGACCCGAATATAAAGCGGGACTTTCGAGAGCTGTGGTACAACAAAACCCACTGGATGGATCAAATCACTTACTATGATGAGGTGATTTTTACTTCTTTAATGACTTCTTTAGGTGGGACAGCACTGTCTGACGTTGAGAACCTGCATGTAGGGCATCCTTACCCTTCTCACATAGATGCAAGTGTAATTCACTTTAGCGGATTAGGTCGGAAAGACGCTTTGAATGAGTATGTTAAAAAACAAATTAGTTTATCTTCACACGGGGTGTGAGTGGTCAGAGCCCTGGGACGAGTCTTTTAGGGTTGGCTTAAACAGATTGGGGTGTGAGTACATAGAGTGCGATTTAGCCACAGTGGTTGTAGATCGTCCTGGTGTATTTATTGGCAGGTTTAACGAGTCTTGCCTGGAATACAAAAACATATACGAAGCTAAGAGTAACCAATTTGAATGGTGCTGGCCTGAGCCAAGTGCGTTTAATCTTTACGACGACAAGTTTCTGCAAGCCCAGTACTTGTCTGTAAATAAACGACCGCAACCTTTTTATGAGATTGCAAAAGATAACAGCTTCTATTGGGATGTTTACCCGGCGGTACAGAAAAAAGCAGCTGGTTCGTCATCTAAAAACGTTAAATTAGTTAAATCCCGTGAGGAAGTTGAAACGCCTTGTTTATTGCAAGAGTTCTGTCCTGACAACGACAGAGATTACCGTATCACAGTTATTGGTGACCAAGTAACTATGATCCAGCGTAAGAACAGAAAAAATGATTTTAGGGCTTCTGGCAGCGGCAAGATAGTTAGACTGGCACCGGAACCGGAGATATCCCAACTCTGCTGGGAAATCTGTCGAGAGGCTGGTTGGGCGACTATGTGTTTCGACATAGTAAAGAAAGAAGGCGAATGGGTGATTCTAGAAATGTCTTACACTTACGCTCTCTACGCGATTACGGAAGACACGAAGTATTGCCACTTGATGCCAGGGTGCAAACTAGCTGACCGTACAGAGCACCCTGTAGATACGCTGCTAAAGTATTTATTTAAAAGAGGAAAACAATGCCAAATTTAAAAGTTGGCTTTTTGCCTGACAAAGGAGAGTATCCCGAAGACCAAATGGCTTCTTTGCGTGTTTTTGTTGAAAGGCATGTTTCTGAATTAGAGGTAACTAGCGTAGCGGATGCCGAGTTAGTTTTTGCTCACCACCTGCAAGCAGATTCAGTAGACAAATTAAAAATAGTTGTCGAAAGGGCTGATTCTTCTACGGTGATACATGCTCGCCGTTTCCTTAAAGATAGAAATGTTTTGGGCTTATTTAAGCACACGCTTTTACCGTATGAGCTTCAAAACCTTCCTTTTTGTCATCGGCGTTACCACATAACCGTGTTAGACGATGTTTATGGTTTAGAGCATCCACGCGAACCTTTAGAGCCGATTTCTGAAGAAGAGTTTTCTAGAATTAAATGCCGTGGCCCTATATTTATGCGGTACCACCGTAAAAAAGTTCCTGAACTAAATAGGTTCCTTACCCCGCTAAATTGCAAAAGAACAAAAGACATTATTTGTAAAGGCAGTTTGCAAGATAATTTACCTCACGTTGGAAAACATCGCGGGACTGTTATAGGTAAATTTGGCGGTAAGGCGAACAGACTATTAGGTATGCGTAGATGGCACGAGCTTCTTAACAAGTCTAAGGTATGTATATGCCCTTGGGGATATGGTGAGATGTGCTACAGGGATTACGAAGCTATGCTGTCTGGCTGTGTCGTAGTGAAACCAAATACAGACTTTGTTGAGACTTGGCCTCGTATCTATCAGGCAGGTAAAACCTACGTAACCTGTGCAGTTGATTTCTCAGACATTCATGAAGTATGTCAAGAAATATTAGACAATTACAGTGACTACCAGGAAATGACGGCTCTTAATCGCGAGCAGCTTATAAATCCAGATTTTGAGCAAATGGGGCGTGAGTTTGTTCATGCTCTTGTAGATCTAGGGGTTTCTATTTAGCTATGTATGATTTCTTAATCGTAGGTGCAGGTCTCTACGGCAGCGTATTCGCAGAAAGAGCAAAGGCAGCCGGTAAGAAAGTCTTAGTTATTGAGCAAAGAGACCACATTGGCGGTAACTGCTACACAGAAGAGCGTTCTGGCATAAATGTGCATGTTTACGGCCCTCATATATTCCACACGGACAGTAAAGCTGTTTGGAGCTACATAAACCGTTTCGCTGAGTTCAATCATTTCGTAAATAGGGTCAAAGTTGACTACAAAGATAAACTTTATTCTTTACCGATCAACTTGTTTACTCTTTACCAGTTGTGGGGCGTAAAGACGCCAGAGGAAGCAAAAAGAACATTAGCGGCAAAGACAGCAAATATCCCTAACCCGAAAAACATGGAAGAGTGGTGCCTGGCTAACCTGGGCGAGCAAATCTACGAAACCTTTTTCAAGGGCTACACCGAAAAGCATTGGAGGCGGTCGCCTAAAGCTTTGCCTGCCTCTACGGTGCGTCGTCTGCCTATCAGGTTTACATTTGACGACAACTACTACACGCACCGCTATCAGGGAATACCAAAAGGCGGATACACACAGATATTTGAAAAGATGCTGGACGGTGTAGAGGTAAAGCTAAACACAACCTTCGAGCCTGACTGGCGTAAGTACGCTAAGAATCTTGTTTACTCCGGTAGGCCGGATCAACTTTTAAACTACAAGTACGGCGAGCTGCCTTATTTGACGTTGATGTTCAAGCACAAGGAGCTGCCAGGAGATTATCAAGGCAATGCAGTAATTAACTATACAGAAAAGCATTTGCCATATACCCGTTGTGTAGAGCACAAGCACTTTGAGTTTGGTAAGCAAAGCAACACAATCATTACTCACGAGTATCCTGTTGACTGGTATAAGGGTGCTACGCCTTATTATCCTGTACCTGGGAAACAAGAACTGTTTGAGCGTTACAAGAAAGAAATACTGTCCGAGGGAAATGTAGTTTTAGGTGGCAGGTTAGGCTTGCATAAGTATTTTGATATGCACCAAGTCATAGCCAGTGCTCTAAAAGCAGCAAAGGATGCGTTATGAGGTATTTAGTTACAGGTGGTGCTGGGTTTATTGGTTCGCACCTTGTTGAGCAGTTGTTGCAGGATCGAAACTGCACGGTAGACGTTTGGGATAACCTATCTACAGGATCTATTGCAAACTTAACGTCTGTCTGGAATGAACCTAGGTTTAAGCTGCACGGTGTAGATATTACGAATATTACTAACGATAAAGACAAACAAAGTAAATTTGACGTAATATTTCATTTAGCAGCGTTTCCACGTATACAGCCTAGCTTTGATGCTTTGCGTGACACCTTTGCTGCTAATGTTCTCGGTACTGCCGCTGTTGTAGAGTACGCCGTAAGGTCAGGCTCGCCAAAGATAGTTGCCGTAAGCTCTTCTACCTGCGATGGCGACCCGGAAGCTAATCCGTATGCTCTGACTAAACACCACAGTGAAGAAATAATTTCTATGGCTCCTAAGATATACCCAGAACTCTGGACAGTTGCAGCACGACCTTACAACGTATATGGGCCTAGACAGCCAAAAGAAGGTTCGCACGCTACGCTTATAGGTATCTTTGAAAGTCAGACAGAGCAGGGCATTCCGCTAACTATTACGGGGACAGGAGGAAAACGTAGAGACTTTACTCATGTAAACGATATATGTCGGGGTTTAACTCATTTAGCACGAAATTCGGAAGAGCTTGGTAAGTCCGGACAAGTATTTGGTTTAGGTACGGGTAAGAACTACTCTGTAATGGAAGTTGCAGAGATGTTTCAGCCGGGCAAGTCAAGGACCCATTTACCTTCACGGCGAGGAGAAGCTGATATTACTTTGGCTAGGAACACGCCTGCCGGTTGGGAGGCTGTCACGAGTTTGGAAGAGTATGCGGCTGAGTTTCTAAAGACGAAACAAATAAGTTAAAGCAAGGCCTTACTTTATCGTCGTCTTTGAAGTGGTATATTTTTGTCTCTGGTCCAGGCGTTTCAGGAAACCTGTAATAGTTGTATATCCGCACAGGGAAACGAAAAAACTTAAAACCCGAACCTGGATTTTGCAGCAGTTTGCACATTCCTCGCTGGTCATTACCTGCGATCCTAGTCAATTTATCCCATTCTAAAACTGCGGCTTTAGCTGAAGGTTTAAAGAACATTACTCCTGCGTTTATGGGGCCTAATACTTTTGCGTCTTTTTCATCTCGGCATCTTTCAGTTACGCCAATGTCAAAGTCTTGATCCCACACTTCGTCGAAGCGAGCTACTGGAAAAGCGTCTGCGTCTAAGTAAGCTATTGGCTCATCTTTAAGTGCGTGTGATATAATGCTTGGCTTGTGGAGTGCTTTTGTTCTCCATGGCCCGTGCATTTGATGATACCAGCCGTGTTTTTGAAAGTGGTTATGTTTTACGTCTGCCGGTATCCCTGTACCTAATCCACCCAAGTCGTAGATTTCTAAATCGTACTTTAATTTGTCACATTGTCTTTGAAGTACGTCTATGTAAATCTTAAATTTGTCGTTTGCGGCTGTTACTATTTTCATGAGTTTATTTGAAGGGTAATCCTGTGATTCTTGGAATTCTTTGTTTGCATGACGATGCAGATATTGTTGAGTCCTGCTTTAGGTGGCACTTAAACAACGGAGTAGACAAGCTGTGCGTTATGTTTCACAACGCTACGGAGGAAACAAAAGAAGCAATTGCTCCTTTTAGCGACGAAATAGCTGTCGCACTTTATTCTACAGAAAAAAAATACAACCAGCATGTGTGGATGGACGAATTACGCCGTACTGCTTGCGATAGTTTAAATTTAACGCAAGACGATTGGTTTGTGCATTTTGATGCTGATGAGTTTTGGTCAAACCTAGAGTTGTTAAGAACCGTTCCAAAGTCGGCCCAAGCTGTATCGACGAACACCTGGATTAACTATTTACCTTACGCTACTGACGAACATAACTTTAGCGACGTTAAAGACTACGTATTTAGTAATTTTATGCACTATGGAAGCAATTTATCTAAAGTAGCTTTAAGAGCTAGATCTACTCTTGTGACTACTACGGGCAAGCACTTTGCGGTTCATTGCGTACCTAGAGGAAATAAAGGGTATTTTATTCAACCTACGCCAGGCTTAGTTGTTTGGGAGGATATTTTGATTGATCATTTTCCTTTGCGAACGTTTAAACAGTTTTCTAAAAAAGTAGAAGCTGCTAAGCGATTAGTTTTAGATCCGGATGAAAAAACAAGCTGGCATTGGAAAGAGTGGGCAACGCAAAAAAACCCTATGCATTGGTACAATGTAGTAATGCGAGGAGACCCAGAAAAAGTAAAACCAATTGACGACCGCATGAAACACAGACTTTTAAAATTAGGCGTTTGATGGCTAAAAAAATCTTAGTAGTTATACCTTCGTTTGTGCCTAATAAGTGGTGCTTTGACTTACTTAACTGGCTTCAAAGGTCTGACGTGAGCCATGTGGTTCTGTTTGACAATGGCGGATCTTTCCCTAAAGCTAAAATCAAGGATTTAAGAAAAGTCGAGGTCGTTAACTCTGGCTGTAACCTTAATTGGCTTGCGTCTAATAACCTCGGAGCCACGATAGCACTTGAAAGGGGCTATGATTACGTTTGTTTTATGAACGATGATGTTTTCTTAAGTGGTAGCTTTTTCCGGGGTATGTTGCGTACCTTTGAGGTTGCGGACAACCCAGGAATAGTTGTTCCTAAATATGATGGTGGTTTTTGTAAAGCGGCTTCTGACAAAAAAACTAAACCGGCAGACTGGAGACCTCAAGACAAAGAGATAAAAGTTAATTACACCGATGGTACATGTATGCTCATGCCAACTGAGGTTATCGAAAAGGTAGGGTTTTTTGACCCGTTTTTTAGATTCCCTAATTGGGGTGCTGACGTAGATTTTTGCTACCGTGCTAGGGAAGCTGGTTATAACTGCTATGTAAGTTGCAGGGCCATGCTGTGGCACAACAATAGAAGAGGCGGGACTTCTGCGGTGGTATACTACGGTAACTTAATTAAATGGCTAAAAACTGGGCATGAGCAGGCAAGAACAGACTTAGCGGCAAAATACGGTAAAAACTTTAAAGAAGTATTAAGCTTAGACGACAAAGCGTACAATATGAAGTAATCTAGCAACCAGATTCGGAGCCGATTAGAATTACAGATGTTGACTTAACAGTCTTTGTGAAAGGAAGGTGGTCAATATCTAGGCTAGGCTCGTGGCGGTTCGCTGCTTCGGGCCTAGTTTACCAACGGGACCAGCTGGTTTTGACTATAAGGAAATAGGATGACTACCCACGAACGCATAAAGCTCGCACTCGATATTCACAGTCGCATCCAGAACATTAAAGCGATTGACTCGGAACTAACAAAATACAATTTACCTGTCCTTCAGAAGTCGGCTGCTCTCGGGGCTCACAAAGAAGAGCGAATCAAACTAGCTGCCTTGTTACAGCAGCGAGCACTAGAGAAACAGGCCTTATTAGGTCAATTAGTCAGGGGCGGTGCTAAGATGCTTGGCAAAGGCATGCAGGCTGGCAAAGGCTTGATGCGTGGTGCAGGCAAGATGGGCGTTCAAGGTGCTCGTCGTGCTGGCAGCTACGCTAAGAATAACCCAGGTAGTGCTGCTGCTTTAGCGGGCGGCGGAGCACTCGCAGGGACTGGTCTCGGTGCTCTGGCAATGAACCCTGCTACTCAGCTAAATAAAACCATTAACTCAGGTATGAACCAGGTTGGCGGCATGTATGATAAAGGCATGGCGATGCTTGGTGGCTTTGGTCAAGGCCTTGGTCAAGGTGCTCAAAGTTTAATGAATATGCCAGGAGCTTTAGCTAGTACCCTACAAAAAGGTTTTACAGGTCAACTAGGCCAACAAATGCCGCAGCGTGGAATGCTTAGCTATGGCCGTTCAAACTCACCACAAGGTGCAACTCCAGGTATTGCACCTCCTCAACAAGCGATGGGAGCACGATAATGTCAAACTTAAACGAAAACAGAGTAAAGTTCGCTCGCCACTTGTTGAATTACAAGGCTATTGAGGCTGAACTAGCTACCTACGATCTCGAGGCTTTGCAGAAGTCGGCAAACGATGGATCTGACCAAGAAACACGTATTAAGTACGCTGCTTTGTTACGTCAGGCTCACGTCGAAAGAGTTAAAGTTGCAAACTTGTTAGGGCTTTTAGGCAGCGGCATAATGGGTGCTGGTAGGTTCGGTGTAAAGCAACTTAACAAAGTACCTAAAAAGGTATTACTTCCTGCTGCTTTGGCTGGAGGAGCGTATGCAGGTACTCAGTACGACATACCAGGTGCAGCAAAGTCTACAGGAGAATATGCTTCTAATTTAGGCAGTATTCCTTCTGACATTGGTGGCGGTTTTTATAATGCTTTGCAGCGGTTGCTTGGTAAGAACCCTACGGCTAAAAAAGATCCCGGTGCAAGTAGTCGTGGATTTGCTCTGAGACCTTCACAGCGTAAACCAATTTACTATCGAGCTAATAAAGCTGATTTATAAGGATGATAAGATGGCAGGGCCAAAAATATTTGGCATCGGGTTATCGAAGACAGGGACGAATTCTTTAACAGGAGCACTGTGCGAACTAGGCTACAACGCTTGGCATGGTGGGAGTTACACTTACCACAACGGGCATGAATTGTGGGACTCAATTCAGGCTAAAGGTAGACAATACAGGGAAGGTGATACCTCTGTAAATATTCTTGAAGGTTGTGAAGAATATGATGCAATGACGGATCACCCAATCCCTACTGTTTACAGAGAGTTAGATAAACAAATTCCTGACGCTAAGTTTATTTTGACTTATCGAAATCCGTATGACGCTTCTTTATCTATGCTGCGTATGTGTTACCCGTCCTGGAAAACCAAAATGGGTGATGATAAACCCCGCAGTTTCAGTGACCAGATCAATAAGAATGTTAGGCACATAGAAGAAGTCTTTAATTACTTCTGGGGTCGGGAAGATAAGTTCATAGTTCTTGATGCCGCAAAAGGCAAAGCAAACTGGAAAATGCTTTGTGCTTTCTTAGGTCACGACCCGGCTCCTTACAATAATAAACCTTGGCCGCATAAGTTTAATGCCGCTCACTGGTTCCCAAGAAGATGGCAATCTGAAGGCAGGAAAAGCTAAAACTGATTGTATACTTTCGGGTGATGCGTTATCATGCTCTTTTGTGGTTAAGCATAAGGAGACGAAAATGCCTGTAACCCGAGATTGGATTGACGAGACGTGTGACACCCGTGGTATCAGTGCTCTCTGTGCTGATGGCTTTGATGAGGCGATTCTAGGAATGCTGGGCGATGTGGTTGCCTACAGCACAAAAAAGATTATAGATATCTTGATGGAGCAAGGCCTCAGTTACGAAGAAGCCCAAGAGCACTTTGATTTTAATATCGCTGGTTCTATGGGTGAAGGATACCCAGTTTACATAGACGATTTAGAGCATTAGGAGCAGTAAATGAAGGGAGTCATACTTGCAGGCGGCTTAGGTAGCCGCTTGCAGCCTATCACGCACGTAACAAACAAGCATTTACTACCGGTTGGGGATAGGCCGATGATCTATTACCCGATTGAGAATCTTGTAAAATCCGGAATTAAAGAAATCCTGTTAGTGACTGGCGGTCAAAACGCCGGTCATTTTTTACGCGTATTGAAGAACGGCAAAGAGCTGGGTGTGGAGCACTTAGAGTACGCTTATCAGGAAGGGGAAGGTGGCATTGCTGATGCTCTGTCCCTGGCTCGTGAGTTTGTGGGTGATGACAATTGTTGTGTCATGCTAGGCGACAACATCTACGAGTACACCATAAAGCAATACGTTCGAATGTTTGATCGAGCACCGAGGCGGTCTCACGCCCTTGTAGTTGGTAAATGCCCTGCTGGTTATGACGCTTCTAGGTTTGGTGTGTCTGTTAATACCAGTAAACAAGCCACACTTACTTACCAGCCTAGTCAAGTAATAGAGAAACCTAGTAAAGACAGTATACTTCGCATGATGGAGGTCGAGGAGCGGTTTGATATGCTAACCGGCACTTACTTTTATACTCCTGATGTGTTTGATATTTGCGGGGATTTAGAACCGTCTGCTAGAGGTGAGCTAGAGATCTCTGACGTAAACAAGGATTACATGGTCAGAAACTCATTAACAGTAGCTGTAGCAGACGGTTGGTGGACTGACGCAGGTACATTTACAAGCCTGCACAACGCGAACTGTAATGTTAGAAAAAGCGGAGCTAACAAGGATGTCCTTTGATACTTTTACGCCGATCCCGTTATTAAACAAAGAAACGATTCACTATGACGACCGAGGCCATTTTGCTGAGGTATGGCATAGAGAAAAAGCGTATATCCCTCACTCTGTTTTCCAAGTAAACCACAGTCACTCTAACGGGAATGTGCTTCGTGGCTTACACTGGCAAGCACCGCCTTATGGCATAGGCAAATACGTAACTTGCTTGTACGGCTCAATCCAAGATGTAGTCGTAGACATTCGTATAAACAGTAAAACGTTTGGAAAGTGGGCTAGTTACACGTTGGCTGGCGGTCACGGCGTCGATACTAAAAGTACTCGAGAATCTTTATGGGTGCCTGCTGGCTTTGCACATGGTTTTTACGTTTTGTCACTTACAGCAGATGTCGTTTACTTACAAGACGGCGTGTACAACCCTAAGTACGTGAAAAGCTTACGTTATGATGATCCAGACGTAGGTGTTGAGTGGCAAGGCTCGCATTTTATTGTTTCTCCTAAAGATTCCGTTGCTCCTCTTTTAAAAGACATACCGGAAACGCAACTATTTAAGAGTATGTAGGTATGAGGCATCTGATAGTTGGCTGGCGTAGAGGCGGCATGAGCTACATCTACAAATGCCTAAAATCTCTTAACATGTCAGTGGGAAACACTTTTCAGGGCATAGGTTCTCTAGAAGAGGCTAAACACAAACTTAAGCAAGCTAAACCTTTCGAGGTTTCTTCCGACATTGTGCCTTACCTTAGTCGTTTAGATCTACCAGCCGATTTACAAGTAACCTTTTTACTTAGAGACCCTATGCGGGTTTTAAATAGTTTGTATTTCTTAGGTTTATTTCACAACGAACGAAGTTCTGAAGTGCAAACTCTTTTTAAGAACTATCTTGCAACTGAAGATATCTCTACTTCAGAATTGATAGGCAGACCTTGTCAATTTGCTTGTTTTTACCTTAGTTTTTGGCTTGATACATACAACGCTTTAACGTTAAAAGAAAAAAAGTTTTTAAAAGTAGAAAGCCACCCGCTCGACATGCTTAAGCATTTTAAACTAACTAATAGTTCGCAGTCTTATAATGCAATGGCTCGGGTTAGGACGGACTGCAATGCGTCTAACACAATTTACAGCCTTAAATTTAATAGCTTGCCTGCTCATTGCATTTTCCCAATGAAAAGGATGTGTAAAGATCTAGGTTATTATGAGCCGTTATGGAACCCACGAGGAGGCCACGCCCACTACGTTAACCCGGAGTGGCACCACTAATGGAAGAGATAATAGTAAATAGGTTTAAGACTTACCGTAAGCTACGTTGGATTAGATCTAACTACTTGTGGCAAAGTTCTGAAAACAAATATTTAAATCAGTTTAAAATTAAA
>ERZ802830.4742-NODE-4742-length-10722-cov-11.6803_pt1 | contig 10722 bp, 12 predicted proteins | sample MGYA00345654_ERZ802830 | MGnify/ENA primary metagenome ERZ802830 (study PRJEB30503, sample SAMEA104212375) | marine metagenome | biome: Westerlies Biome; feature: [SRF] surface water layer (ENVO:00010504) within the epipelagic zone...; material: water...
CTTTAATCATGATTTATAGTTTTGTTCCACCAACAGTCATTTTATCTATTAAAATTGAAGGCTGTGCTACTCCAACTGGTACACCTTGACCCGCTTTTCCACAAGTTCCTATACCTGGATCCATCATCATATCATTACCAACCATAGAAACTTCTTTTAAAATTGAAGGACCATCACCTATCAAGGTTGCTCCTTTAATTGGTGAACCAATTTTACCATTATTAATTTCATAAGCCTCTGTACAATTAAAAACAAATTTTCCAGAAGTAATATCTACTTGTCCTCCCCCAAAGCTAACTGCAAAAATACCTTTATCCACTGATTTAATCATTTCATCTTGTGTTTGATTACCACTTAACATCATTGTATTTCTCATTCTTGGCAAAACTATATGTTTATAATTTTCTCTTCTTCCACTTCCTGTAGATTTTGTATTCATCAACCTTGCATTCAACCTATCCTGCATAAAATTTTTTAGAATTCCGTTCTCTATTAGAACAGTTCTTTCAGTTGGTGTGCCTTCGTCGTCTATTGAAAGACTGCCCCTTCTTTTATCAATAGTTCCATCGTCAACAATCGTGACTCCTTCGCTAGCAACTTTTTGACCCATTAAATCGTGAAAAGCCGAGGTTTTTTTTCTATTAAAATCACCCTCTAAACCATGACCTATTGCTTCATGGATTAATATTGCTGGCCATCCAGGTCCTAATACTACCTTCATTTCACCCGCAGGTGCTGGTTTACTTTCTAGATTAACTGAAGCTATTCTTAATGCTTCTTCACATACGTTTTTCCAATTATCATTTTTTAAATACTCATCATAAGACTGCCTACCACCAATACCATAAACACCCGTTTCTTTTCTTCCATTTTTTTCTAACATGACAGAAACGTTAAATCTTATAAGTGGACGGATATCAGTTAAAGCCTCACCACCAGCTCTTATAATTTCGATTGATTTTTGTTCTCCGCTAAAACTTGCAGTTACTTGTTTAACTTTAGAATCTTTTTTACGTAAATAGTCATTTACTCTATTTAGAACTTCTAATTTTGAGTCTAGTGACTTTTGTTCAATTGGATTTATATCTTCATAAAATTTTTTGTTAGTTCTAGGAATTTCATAGTTGTAGGTTCCTTTGCTTGATTTAAGTGTTGATTTAAGATTTTCTGATGAATTTATTAAAGACTCTTTTGAAATTTCATTAGAATGAGAATAGGCAACCACTTCTTGAGAAACAGCTCTAAAACCAAAGCCTAAATCAGAACTATAATTTGAACTTTTAATCTTATCATCATCTAATAAAATTGACTCAGATTTTGATTCTTCAAAATATAGTTCGCCATCATCACAATTTTTTAAAGTTTCAGATACTATATTATCTGCATCTTTTCTTGTTAAATCCGATTTAGTGAAAAAATTACTCATAAAGACTTACATAGTTGTTTATGTGTAATTTTCAATGGATGATTTATCACATGTACAAAAGTTAGCTTAATAGATAGTTAATTAGCAATTATGAAAGTATATTTTAATAATTCATGTAAGATATGTAGATCAGAAATTAATTTATATAAAAAAGAAAATATTAAAGAAATTGAATGGATTGATATCACTAACAATTCTGAGGCTGAAAAAGAAACCTCAAAAAAAGATAAAGACCTTTTAAGAAGATTACATGTGGAGGAAGATGGTGAAATAATCGAGGGTGCTAAAGCTTTTCTTTATGTCTGGAAAAAAATTCCAAAATATAAATTTTTATATCATTTTTTTAAGCTTCCAATAATTTTCACTTTATTTAAGTTTGGATATGAAATTGTTGCATATTTTTTATTTCTAAAAAATAAAAAGCAACTAAAAAATTAATCAATAAAAAATATTAATAACTTACTTAACAAAGACATTGAGGCGATAAACATAATCATCACAACAGAGTACATTAAAGTAATAATCTTATTTTTTTTTCTTCTTAATCTAACAAAAGATTTATCATCTAGATCAGAAATATCCCTCTTTCCTATAACTTGATAATCGTAGCTCCATCTCCAAGTAGAGTCCCCTAACCTTGGATCCAAATTATTAAAATATCTTATCCAGGCAAGGATATATTTTAATATCAAAAACAAAACGATCATAGTTAAAGTCCCAAAAAACATTGCTTAATAATACTGAATTAAATTAGGAATTTTAATTGATATTTTTGGCTCTTTTTCTAGCTATTAATTGAGTTAAAGAGTCTACCATAGTATCCGAAGCCTTAAAGATATCATTATTTTTAAACTCATGAGAAATATTTTTTTCAGGATTGGTTTTATCTTCAATAACTATTCCTTCATCTGGAGAATTATTCTTAATGTAAATTAATAATAGCCAATCATCATCAGTAGACTCATCCCATTTAATAAAGACTTCTCCTGTTTCAAATCTTTTGTCAATACATCTAAAAATAGACATGTGTCTTGTTATATGTCTTTTATTTAATTGGAAAACCAAACTGCTGGCACTTCTATAAAAACTTTCTAATGCAAACTCTATTTTTTGTCTTGCTATAGTATATTCTTTTTCTTTTATTAATAGTGTTTCCCTATCTTCATCACCTTGAATTTTTACACCTAACGCTGCTACTCTATCTCTAATTTTTTGATCTCTAATTATTCGATATTTTTCTTTTAACTTCTCAATTCTTTGTTGAAGTCCAGCATAATCATCTCTTTTTTCCCTAAGAGAAATTTTTTCTAATTTTTCTAATTCTTTTACCTCTCTTATTCTAAATTTTTCAATTTGCTTTTCTAACCTTATTTGCTTTAAGAATTTTTTTTGTTTTTCAGCTTGTTCGATTCTCAATAATGCTTGCTCTTTTCTTAAAAATAATTTTATATCTTTGGCTCTTTGTTTTTCTAACTTAATTTCATCTTTAATTGCTTGCTCTTTTTGTTTAATTTTTAATTCTTGGTCCTTTTGTTTTTGATTTGCAATTTTAATCTTTTCTAATCTTTCTTTTTCCTGCTTCTCAAGTATTAACCTTCTAGCCTCATCTTTTTTAACAATTTTATATTCTGAAATTGTATTTGAAATTTTATCAAAAAAAGCTTGAATATATTTTTCAATATTAAAATTTATTTTAAAATTTATTTCAGGTTTCAATGAATTCTGAAAATTAATTAATTTTAAAATTAAATTTTGTTTTTTTAGTTTTTTGACTTTAGGTTTGACTTTAACTTTATTTATCTTATTTTTTGTTTTTTTTTTACTGTACTTTTTTTGATTTGATATAATTTTTTTTATTTTTTTTTTAGTTTGTTTTAATTTTTTGTCAGTTTTACTTTTTGCTCGCTTTTTTGATTTTTTTGATTTTTTCATATTAAAGAAATTTATTTCTATCAATAAATTATTGATAAATATAGTCTCTTGTAACTGGAGTAGAAGTGTAATTTTTTGTTAATTGAAATTGATATACAACCTGATCTCCCCATTTAAAGGCCATTTCACATCCAGCTAAATAAAATTCCCACATTCTAAAAAATCTTTCATCAAACATCTGAACTATCTTTTCCTTATTATTGATACAGTTTTCCTTCCAATGTTTTAATGTTTTGGAGTAATGAAGTCTTAATACCTCTATATCAGCAACAATTAAGCCAGCTTTTTCGATGGGTGTAGTTACTTCGCTTAAGCTTGGGGTATAACCACCTGGAAATATGTATTTAGTGATCCATGGGTGAGGATCTCTTGGTGGGTTAACTGATCCTATAGTATGTATCAAAGAAACCCCGTCTTCATTAAGTAATTTATCTATTTGATTAAAAAATTTTTTATAAAATTTTCTTCCTACATGCTCAAACATACCAACACTTACAATTCTATCAAATTTTTCATCTAACTCTCTGTAGTCTATCAGTTTAAAGTTAAGTTGTTCTTCCATGTTAAGTTCTTTAACTTTTTTATTACAATAATTAAATTGGTTTTCAGATAATGTTATTCCAGTTACTTTACAATTTGCACTTTTAGCAATGTCAATTGCTAGTGATCCCCATCCACAGCCAATATCTAAAACTTTTTGATTGGGTTTAATATTGAGTTTTTTTATAATGTGTTGAATTTTATAATTTTGAGCATCTTCCAATGTATCATTATCGTTTTTAAAATATCCACAAGAATATTGTCTCTTTGGATCCAAAAACAAATCATAAAGATCATCAGAGATATCATAATGATGAGAAACATTCATTTTTGATTTTTTTATAAAATTAAAATTAGTTAAATATCGATAAGATCCTCTAAGCCTATTAATCAAATAACTAAAAAAATTTAGATCATTTCGTCCGAAATTCATTAAAGCTAGATCTAAAAACTCAGTTAGACTTCCATTTTCTATTTCAATATCTCCATCTGTATATGCTTCACCAAAATATAAGTCTGGATGAAAGAGTAACTTATGATGTAACTTCTTATTTAATATTTTTAATTTAATTGGAGTTTCAGATTTAGGTGTTCCAATAATATAATTTTTTGAATTTGCATCAATTAATATAAAACCATCTTTCTTAAAAACTGTATTTAAGAATCTTGCTAATTGCATTTTAGGCTGCCATTAATGATTTTGTTGTAAAGTTTAATTTTTCTAAATTTTGAATTAAATCTTTTTCATCTTTAGAATTTAAAGTACTTAAGGGAGGCAATACATTTTTATAAAGTTCATTCTTTTTTAAATAATATGTGTGGAGCCCAGATATTAAATTATATTTTTCAAACACGCTTCTTACATCACATAATTTTTGATTAAATGTTTGTTTTTCACCAGCTAAAAAATCATCATAAACTTTTCTTGATAATTCTGCTGTCACATTACAAGTGGCTGTAATAATTCCAGAACATCCTAATTCAAGACCTTTAAGTAATTTTAATTCTGATCCTGGCATAACTGAAAAATTATCTAATTTTAAATTTTCAAAAATATTATAAGAACTATCTTTCACCCCTACAATTTGATCTGGAAATCTTTTGACAAGTTCTTCTATGCATTCAACACTAAATTTGTATCCACATAACTTTTCAAAATTATAAAGTACAATTTCACTATCTGGAACTGTTTCTACTATTTTTGAATAAAAATTTATTACATCTTCGTCTCCATATTTATAAAATGCTGGTGGCATAATTAAAAATTTTTTAAAATTTAATGATTTAGCAACCTTCATTAAATTAATGGTTTCACCCAGTGAGTTAAGACCTGTTCCAATAATAAACTTTTCATTATATTTACTAGATGCAAGTTGATTAAATAAACTTATCTTTTCTGAAATTGGTATAAGTTGAGCTTGTCCTGTGCTTCCAAATATTGCTGCACCGTGACACCCTTGATCAATAAGTTTTTCAGCATGTTCAACTGTTTTTTTAACATTTAACGTCAAATCTTGATTTAACACAGACATTGAGGCAGCAAATATGCCCTTAATTTTACTCATCTGCAAAATTTATATAAAAATATTGATTAGTAAAGTCTATAAATCAAATATGAAAATTTTAGCTGTACAAAATAGGATGGGTATTGGGGATACCGTGATATTTTTACCTTACATCAAGGCTATTTCACAAAAATTCAGGGTGCCTGTAAGTTTATTAGTTAAAGAAAATTCAAAAGCAGATCAATTTCTAAATCAATCAAATTATATTGATAAAATTATCATTCTAGAAAGAATTAAAGATAAAAATAGTAGGCATGATGGAATACTTGGATCATTTAAATTAGCAAACGATTTACGAAAACATAAATTTGATAAAATTTTTATTTTCAATTCATCCCTAAGATTTAATTTAATTGCAAGATTGGCTGGTATTAAAGATGTACACCAATATCCTTTATTCAAAAAAACAAATCAGCATATCACACAACCCGCAAAAGATTTAATTAAACAAAGTTTAAAATCAGAAATTACCTCCAATCCAGAAATACAAATTGATCAAAATCTAATAGAATCTGCAATTTCAAAATTTGATATCAAAAATAATCAACTAAATATTCTACTTGGGATTGGTGGTTCAGAACCTTCCAAAAGAATTCCAGCAAAAACTTTCTTATCAGTTATTGAAAAAATTAATAATTTAAGAAGTTGCAAATTTTTTTTAGCTACTGGCAAAAATGAGGAAGAGCAGTTAATTTTAAATGAAATAATGAATTCAAAATTTAAAGAAAAATGTATACCTATTGACGGGCTGTCTATTTCTCAAACACTACCTGTTATAAAAAATTGTAATGTTTCTATATGCAATGATACGAGTTTCAGTCATTTATCATCTGCATTAGGAATACAAACAATAACATTAATGGCTGACACGCCACTAATTTATGGATCCTACAGTTCAAACATGCACCCTATTATCCCTGACGGTGAAACAACTGTAACTCACAATACTTTAGGAAAAGATAAGATAAATCCTGATAAAATATTTGAAAAGTTAATTTCAATTATTAATTAAGAAATATCTCTCAAAACTATATCTTTGGCTTCGTTAACAATAGTAGATAGTCTTGAAGTTTCAGGAGATACATCTGGATGAATTTTTTTTTGTATTTTTATATAAGCTTTATTGACTAACTCTTTTGTTGGCTTATTATTAATATCTAAATTTAAAATTTTATATGCTTCTGTTACTGATATAGTATTTAGATTACTGTTTTGCGATTGATTAAATGAAAACCTTCCTGACTGTCTAAGTGTTTGGATAAGCCTAAATAGTGAAAAAATTTGAATAATAGAAAGACCTTTAAGTTTTACTAGGGCTAAACTTAACAAAGTTAATGGCAGTGTTAATAAAATTTTACCACCCACAGCAAATAAAATTGCCATAATAATTAAAATTAATATTGTCAAAAATCTCACATTTTTAGACATTTTCTTTGTAGAAACACTTGACCACCATTTCAATAAAAAATAAAAAATAGTCAAAATAACAACTATATAAATTATAATATTCATATATTTCCTTTAGATCATGAAAGTACCATATCTTAAAAAAAAACTAGAGTTAAAAACTTGTCACAATGTAGAATGGGAGGATAACTATAGCTGGATACATCAAGAAAATATCCTTGAAGTTTTAAGAGACAAAACAAAATTAGATCCAGAGGTAAAAAAATATTTAGATGAAGAAAATTTGTATGCTGATCATCATTTAAAGGATACGAAAAATTTACAAAAAAAATTATTTAATGAGATTAAAGGAAGAATAAAATTAGATGACGAGTCGCTTCCCTACAAAGATCATACCTATGAGTATTGGACTAAAACTACAGCAACTGGAAATTATTCTATAAAACTCCGAAAAAAGATAGATACTGATAAAGTTGAAGAAATTTGGAATGGTGATAGCGAAAAAGAAAAATTAAAAACTGAATATTTTGGTGTTGGCGATTTAGAAGTAAGTAATAATGATAAATACCTTTGTTATTCACTAGACACCAAAGGTTCTGAATATTACTCCATATTCATACGAGATATTGAGACTAAAAAAATTATAACAAAAGAAATCAAGGAAACATCAGGAAGCATTACTTTTAGCCTGGATGATAAATATATTTTTTATTCTAAACTTGATGCAAATCACAGAGCAAGAAAAATTTTTAGACATAAAATTGGAAATTTTGAGAATGAAGACGAACTAATTTTTGAGGAAAAAAGTGAAGCATTTACCGTAGGGATAGGTTTAAGTTCAGATGAAAAATATTATTTTATAAATACCTCAGATCATAATACATCTGAACAATACTACTTTGAGGTAACTGAAGAAAATCCTTTACCTAAATTAATTATAAAAAGAGAAAAAGGAGTAATCTACTCTGTCAGCTCTTGGGATAATAAATTTTATAATCACACTAATAAAGATGCTGAAGATTTTAAGATTGATGTCTCAGATAGTTTAAAAAATCAAAATTGGGAAATATTTGTTCCTCCGAGAGATGAAGTTTTAATTGGGGGATGTACTTTTTTAAAAGATTGGATTATTCGTTCTGAAACATCTAACGCATTAGATAAATTATTTGTTAAAAATATTTCATCTGGAATAGAGGAAGAATTAACATTATCTGATGAAAATATTTGTGTTCCAGGTATATCTTTAACTCAAAAAAATAGAGATACCGATGATGTATATCTTGGGTATTCTTCACCCAAAAGTCCTTCTAGAGTTTATCTATATAATTTATCTGATAAATCAAAAAAACTTGTGAAAGAGCAAAAAATACCATCAGGTCATAACTCAGAGGATTATATTGTTGAACGAGTAGAATATAAATCACACGATGATAGATTAGTTCCATTAACAATCACTAGACACAAAAATACCAAAATTGATGGTTCAGCAAATTTATTACTTTATGGATATGGTTCATATGGCAGCTCAATGAGTCCTGGATTTTCATCAACAAGATTAAGCTTGATAAATAGAAATATTATTTGGGCTACTGCTCACATTAGAGGAGGAATGGAAAAAGGAATGAAATGGTGGAAAGAGGGGAAGCTTACAAATAAAAAAAATACCTTTGAAGATTATATATATGCTGCAAAATATTTAGTTGAAAACAAATACTCGTCTAAGGGCAAAATAATTGGAATGGGAGGTTCTGCAGGAGGTTTATTAATGGGAGCTGTAGTTAATCAAGCTCCAGAATTATTTTTAGGAATAATTATGGCTGTACCATTTGTTGATTCTTTAACAACAAATCTTGATCATTCTTTACCACTGACCGTTGGAGAATTTGATGAATTTGGGAATGCAAAAGATAATAAAGAACATTTTGATTATATATTTTCCTACGCTCCTTATAACAATATTAAAAAAATGGATTATCCTCATATGCTAATAACAACTAGCTTAAGTGATAATAGAGTTTTATTTGATGAACCTGCAAAATTCACTGCAAAATTAAGAGAGTACAAAACTGATAATAATTTACTTCTTTTAAAAACAGAAATGAACGCAGGACATGGTGGTAAATCTGGTAGAGATGGAGCTATTGAAGAAATTGCTATCGATTATGCTTTTGCTTTAAAAATTGCTAAAAAAATTTAAGTATTTCAATCTTGAAATATTTAAATTAATTCTTAAATAAAATCTGTAAGTCGCCTAATGGGGCTTACATAAAATAAACTTGCTTAACAAAGGAGAATATTATGACAAGTAAGGATCTATCTATATTTAACTCATTAAGGCCCTTTTCAATTGGTTTCGATGACATGTTTGATCAATTTGAAAATATGTTGGGTAATGGGAATTTGACAATGCAATCAAATTATCCCCCTTACAACATCAGAAAAACTGGTAAGGACAACTATGCTATTGAAGTAGCATTAGCGGGCTTTAATAAAAATGATGTTGAAGTTGAATTTGAAGATAATTTATTAACTGTAAGAACTAAACAAGTTAATAAATCTGAAGAAAGTAGTGTTGATGGAGAAATTATTCATAAAGGAATTTCTCAAAGACAATTTGCTAGATCGTTTACCATTGCTGATGATGTAAAAGTTAATGGTGCTGTACTTAAAGATGGTCTCTTAACAGTGTCTTGTGAAAGAATAATTCCAGAACATAAAAAGAAAAAACTTATTGAAATTAAATAGGTTTGCCTTACTTGCGGGGATTAATTCCTCGCAAGTACTAATTAAAAACAACCGTTTGAAACAAAACCAACTACGATATTATCAGAATTAATTTCAAATCTTCTCTCACAAGGAATTCCATATTTTTTTGTATTGTAAATAAACTCAAAATTGCCTTTTGCATTTTTGAAATCTTCATCAGGTTTACCTAAATCCATTTGTAAAACACTAGCAGGTTTACTTATATATTTACTCAACTTTTCATTTTCCTTTTCAACAATAGCATTAGTTTTTTCTTTAATAGTTTGACATCCTGAAAAAAAAATTAAGATTATGAGTAAACTTATTACAGTTTTAAATTTTAATTTTAACATAGTTTGAATTAACATTTTTATTACTAACTGAGAATTAACTTTTAAGTTGTATAATTAAGCCAATTCTTATTAAATTTAAGTTTCATTATAGTAACAATTGTGTTCTTAATTTGGTAATTCAAACAGTATGAGTGAAAAATTGTTAGAAAAGTTTCTAGATATCTTTATTAAAGAAATTTTACCTCTTACAGAAAAAGGGGTTGATAGGGGAAACAAAATATTTGGCGCGGCAATACTTAAAAAAAAAGATTTCTCTTTAGTTGTTGCTGGATCAAATAACGAAGTAGAAAATCCAATATGGCACGGAGAAACTCATACTCTTAAAAAATTTTATGAGATTGATAAGAACTCTAGACCAAGTGAAAAAGATTGTATTTTCTTAAGTTCTCATGAGCCATGCAGCTTATGTCTTAGTGCCATAACTTTTTCAGGATTTGATAATTTTTATTATCTTTTTCCATATAAAATGACAAATAATGAATTTAGCATTCCTCATGATTTAAAAATACTTAAAGAAGTTTTTAAAGTTAAGAGTGGAGAATATAATAAAGAAAACTCTTATTGGAAAAGCCATAATATTAATATGTTAATTGAAAACTTATCATCTTTAAAAAAAGAAAAATTTATTAGCCAACTAGAAGAGATTAAAAAAACTTACATTGCTTTATCAAATAAATATCAGTTAACTAAAAATGAAAATTTAATACCTTTAAAATAATTGATGAATACAAATCTTAAAATTTCGAATGTAACC
>ERZ802830.4743-NODE-4743-length-10722-cov-9.06281_pt1 | contig 10722 bp, 29 predicted proteins | sample MGYA00345654_ERZ802830 | MGnify/ENA primary metagenome ERZ802830 (study PRJEB30503, sample SAMEA104212375) | marine metagenome | biome: Westerlies Biome; feature: [SRF] surface water layer (ENVO:00010504) within the epipelagic zone...; material: water...
AAGGCTCTATTACACTTCCTGCACATTCATATCTGCCCTTACCTTCTAAGACATATATTGGTGCGTTTGGTTGTTCTACAAATGCACGAGCTATCTCAAAAGGATTCCACTTGTGCCTCTGTTGGTACATAACCTCAATATATTGTGCTTCACGTTTTCCTGCAAGCCTTTTGTTCTCTTTGTGTTCTTCTACTACGACCAAAGGTTCTGTACTATCTGTGATACTATTATGAAATGTGAGAAGTTCCTGATATGGAACTCGATACAATTTAACCTTTGGGTTTTTTTGCAGGGGGATTAAGGGATATTTACTAGCAAATTGTTTAGTACAGACTAAGTAGCCATCCCATAGCTTAGTTCCGTTTTTCTTACGATAGTCGCAGTAAACGTGAACTGTATTACTGTTGTTAAAAAGATAAGACCCCAATCCAATTATCCACTCACCACCTTGCCATTGTGGAAATTTGAGATGGAAGTCTTTTGGTTTCATCCTAAACCTTTATCTTTATACATTTCCATTTCATCATTTGGTTTGTATTCTTCCAAACGATCTGACAAGTCTTTTAATTTCTCAGCACCCCTTACTATTTTTAAAAGGTCTTCAATTTCTTTTTCTTGCCAAGTTTTAGAATTGGTCGTTGAACTCATCGTTACCTCCTATTTTTCTTCTACGATAGGCTAATGCTCTATCGCAATATCTTTCGACATCTTCAATAGTCTTACATACTGACGGAGCTGCTCTTGTCCATATACCAGTCTCCATCATGTCTGAGCCTTTATCAGCATGACTTAGATTTTGTGGTATTGGTTGTCTCGTTGGTTCTGTATGACCATTCGTTACAGGTTCTGGTGCGTTATCCTCTAACAAATTAATATTGTTAGCTGTATAATACACACTACCTTTTGCACTTTCTTTTGCTGTAGCGGCACGGATATGTACTATGTCATCTTTTTTAAAATCACACTTTGGTAAATAGACACGATAATCAGTACCATCTGATCCAGAGATATATGCAGTATAATTATCTCCAGGTTTTTTAGGTTCATACTTTGCAGTAATTTTACCTATTATGTTTTCACTCATTTACCCTCCTTGAGTATGGTGGGATCATAGTTTTTACTCATCTTCCAAAATGTTAATAACGCATTAAACATAGTGAGATGCTTCTGATGACTCTCCCTATCCCACACATAAGGAAGTATCACAGAAGGTTTCTTTCGATCAATGAAGATCGAAACTCTTGTAGGGTCATCAATGTTAAGCAACATAGCATAAGCTGATAGTTGCATACCATGATTATCAAAGACCAACTTACTTGCGTCTTTACCCTCAATATCATCTTTGGTTTTAAAATCCATTACAATAGTTTTGGAATGTAAATCTACTTGTCCACCAACACCCATCTCTTTGCTTGTATACGAACCTTCAGAGATCCAGTCTTGGTTAGGAAATGAATTGTTAATTAACTTAATCAGGTGAGTATAAACTTCACTATCTTTCTTGCCTGCAAAACCCATATTGATATCACCATGAATTTTCGTACCCTGCTCGGCTGCTTTCAGTCCTTGCTCTTTACTATCTTGTCTTACACGATATAAAAACTGTTCATCGCTTTCATCTACTTCTCTATCTAATGTGAGAGCTGCATGGATGCCTTGATTGATTTGCCAATTTACTAATCCTGGTTTGGCAGCAACATCTAATATTGTAGTTACACTTGGAACTAAATTTAATTGACGAGCATCTCGTAAAGTTGTGTTGCGTTCTTTTTTATTTTTACCGATGACAGTATACTGAGGCTTGCCCTCTAATGTATACCAATGTCCTGCTTCACTTAAAATCATATCACCTCATTATAATAATCTTGTATACAAGCTATTGTCATACAAACAACCATCTGGTATACAATAATTATAATTATTCGTTTGTTTTACAAAAGATGTCAACAGAAAAAAAACCCATAGATATTCACAATTTATTAACATCTGTTGGCAAAAAAAAACACATAAAGTATTTGTTGGGTCGTTCACATTGGACACAAAAACATATAACAACTATGAAACGCAGGCTTTCCAAGGACAGTTTTGCAACTTGGTACAAAGGATATATAAAACAAATTGATAAAGAAAGAAATTAAAGCAAATTTAAGAGTTTTAAGTCTAGGTGCTGGTGTGCAAAGCTCGACACTTGCACTTATGATTGAAAAAGGGGAGGTTCCCATGGTCGATTGTGCTGTTTTTTCTGACACAAAAGGTGAACCACAGGCGGTTTACGATTGGCTTGAGTGGCTTGAAAAACAACTTAGTTTTCCTGTGTATAAAGTTACTTGGAGGGATCTTAAACAAGACATATTAGATGCTGCTGAAGGTAAATATAACGCTTTCACTATACCCTTCTTTACTAAAAACAAAGAGACTGGCAAAAAAAAGATGTTGTTGCGTCAATGCACAAATGATTACAAAATACGACCCATTGTTCAAAAAGTAAGAGAACTGATAGGATTAAAAAAAGGGGAAAAAAGAAAGAAGGGAACAAAAGTTGAAATGTTGATGGGCATTTCACTTGACGAAGTTTTTAGGGTCAAACCCAATAGAGTTAAATACATTACAAACGAATATCCACTTATTGATAAAAAAATGAGGAGAGATGATTGTGTCAAATGGATGGCAAAATATGGTTATCCAGAACCACCTCGTTCAGCCTGCACATTTTGCCCATATCATAATGACAAAGAGTGGTTATATGTCAAACAAAACAAAAATGAATGGGATGAAGTTGTTAAAATAGATAAAGCCATTAGAAATCAAGAAAGATTAAAAAACAACAAAGATGCAAATTATTCACAGGATGAATATTTTTTACATAGATCAGCAGTACCAATTGATGAAGTAGACTTCGACAAAAGCGAAAATCAAATGGATTTTTTTAGTGAGGAATGTAGTGGTTACTGTGGAAATTAAAAAAGAAGATAAAAGAATCATAGAATACAGGGGTGGCAACAGGGGAGCTGTGCGAGCCTATAACATTAAGGAAAGCGAGTGCAGCTACCTTGGATCAAAAAAAATACTAGGCATGGAACTACTAGAAGCTGCTGACCGATACAGAAAACTATTCGAACAGTCGCAACTCAAAGCAAGTGGGGATAACTTAGCTATGATTAAATATGGTGTACGCATAGATGGATCTTCAGTACCAAAAGGTGATGTTCGCTTGGATGCTGTACAAAAACTAAACTACATACATCGAGTGATTGGCAATAATTATACGAATATCCTACAAAAGATATGCGGTGAAGGTTTTACACTGAAACAATATAGCCACATGAACGCTATATCGCCTCGCAAAGCCTCTAGGATGCTCAAAGAAGGCTTACATTTTGCTCTTGAACCCCTAGGCTTAGCTAAACGCAGACATACTATTCGTGACTAAAAAACGCATAGACTATTCACTATTACCCCTTGCCAAGAAAAAAACTATTCGATCACCAAAACACTTAGCTTTTGTTAGATCACTACCTTGTTCTGTTTGCAAGACCGACTATTCGGTGGCAGCTCACCATTTAACACACGCAGAACCTAGTGGTATGGGTAAAAAAACCAATGATAATTGGGTAGTACCTCTTTGTAATGACCATCACTATCTGCTGCACTTGCAAGGTGAAAAATCATTCTGGAAAAAATACAAGTTAGAACCTAAAATTTATGCTTGTTTGTTATGGAATAGAACCCCTTAGTTTTACCCAAGGGGTGTTTGAGATGAGACTTTTGTAAGTCATAAGCTGTATATCAATATTAACCAGAAATTTCAATACATGACTGTTAAATTAGTTGTCGATAACAAGGCTGGCGATTGCAAATATTGCAAAAAAGGTGTCTATCGTGGCACAGAGCTATTTATTGACCCATATCGACCATCAAGTTATTACCATAAAGACTGTTTTTTAGACATATTAAAGAAACATCCTCTTTATTTACATTTTACTGAGTAGGGGTATTGCTCGATGACAGGAAATCATCTACTAATTAGATAATGGGTGAAGTGAAAAAATACAAAATACCTCTTAAAGCTGACGAAGATGTTAGTGCTGATAACTTTCTCGATCTTGCCGACCATACCGAGTTGACAAATCTTCTGTTTAAAACAGAGGAGTTGCAAGAATATGGCGATTTAGGTTTAAAATTGGCAGGAGCGATGTCCAGTCTGATCCTTGCACAAAAGTATTTACAGTTAGTGACCGCAGAGGTCATGGATGAAATGCCTTTATTAGATTATTATGTCAACGAAACGATACATTAAGTTAGACGGACAAACTTTATCAGTTAATTGCATTGATTGGGATATTAAAGTTAGTAAACCAGACTTTAAATCGGCAGAAATGTGCGAAGAATATGGTTTATTTGAGAAAAGAAGAAATTTAATCACAGTCCAGGAAGGTACTGACTCCGTAACTGAGTTTAACACTTTATTACATGAGATAATTCATGGAGTTGTATGGCTAGGTACTTTAAATGCTAGTGGACAACCATTGGATACAGACGAAAAAGAGGAATTAGTCGTAAACACACTTACTAATTACTTAGTAGGTGTATTAAAACAAAACAAATGGTTTAGAGATTATTTGGTTCAATGCTTTGACAAAGCCGAGAACAAAAAATAACTTCTTTCCCTTGCTTATCGTAATCGTAAGACCAAGTTAATTGACCTATTTTATTGTATTTGATCTGTTTCTTGCAGCTCTTGCATCTCATTTCTTTGTAAAGCCTTTTTAGCTCCTTCGATTGTGTACAGGTCATCACGCAATAAAGATTTTATTCGCTTCAATATGTCAATATCTTTTTGCCTGTAGTGTCGTTTGGTGTTTATTCTTAAAACTTTTAACTTGTCTATTTTGTTTTCCCAAAACCGCAATACATGGGGTTCTTCATCTAACATAGTGCAAACTTCTCGTATGCTATAAAATGTTTTACTCATAGTCCACTCTCCCTTATTTTTTGTAAATCAATTTTAGATTGAATAATTAACTCTTTTATTTGATAAATAGTCTTCACAGCAAGCTGCTCACTACTATTAGTCTCAAAATGGCTTATTTTATCCGATATTTCATTAATTAATTCTTTCATTTTTACCCCCTTGAATACTAAAATTATTAATTCCAAGCGGTTTACTAAAGTCAATCTTATTGGCTATGGTAACTAATATATTTGCTAACCAATAATGTTCTTTTCTAAATGAAAGTATAATATTTCGGTGTCTTTCACTCACTATACAAAAAGTAGTATCACTAAGACTAACAATATTATCTTCTTCAATTCGTGGTTCTAACATCGTTTTTCTCCTTTTTTATTAAATATTCAATTACTTTTTGCACACTAACAGGCACTTCAAAACGATATTTCGCCATATCCTGAAGCTCATCGTGTGTTTTCTTTGATACACTGACACTCTTAAAGTTGGTTATATCTGGCATTATTCCTCTCTTTCTATATTAAAATGGTTAATTATTGCATTGCTGTTCATTTTTAGGACCTCGATTTCTGATGAACACCAATCAGCTCTAATGTATGTGATTTGAAAATATACTACAAATAATAAAGCACACATTGAAACAAAGCTAAATATTGTCCTCATGTTCTGCCTCCATTTGGCTTATAAAAAGAATTAAATCATCTATTAAATCTCCAAGAGTATCTTCATTGTTAGATCCTCCATGTATTCTTTTAATTTTTGTTAAATCGTGGTTTGTTAATGTTGTTTTGATGTCCACAGCATTAAAATAAGCATTTGATATTTCATTTTTAATGTTCATATTTACCCCCTAAATAAATAATGGTGTTAAGTAATAAGCTAATACGTGTAAACCAAAATACGTAACAGCTACAATCGGCACTATGTAAGAAAACTTCATTGTTTGACCTCCTATATTAAATTATAATGTTGAACGTAAGCCACGCAACTACCAAAAGCAATCACGCAGCTATTGAACCAGATAGTCTCTGACCATTCTTGGATCTTCTTGGGCAATAAATCAATCATTGTTAAAGTCCCTACCTAAAGTAATTAGCCTTCTGGCGGTATCTTCTGAAATTTCATAATGTTCTGCCATTTTGCTAATAGTTAAGTAATTGTTAAGATATTCCAAATAGAAACATTTGGTAACATCTCTAATACTTGTAAACAATTCTTGTTCTAAACAATCTCTATTCATTATGAAACCTCTCTATTTGCTGTTTCATTGTAATCAAACACACTACAAGCTTCATTAAATCCGACAACAAAGCCTAAAAGCTCAGTAGTATTGTTAAATCTTTTGATATCTCGGCTATATTGTCCACCAACATTAATTGAATATTTATTAAATGAAATACCCTTCTCTAATATTTCTTTCATTGGTGTATTATAAAAACCATGTTGTTTGATATTTCTGACAAATAAATTGCATTGCGATGCGTTGTAATGTTTATTATCACCAGTTAGCCTGAAATTTATATTTTGTTTATTTCTTATAAACTCAAGCTCCGCACGCTCCATAAACTCTTCATGTGTTTTGTTAAAGCCTGCATTATTAAGTTCTTCTAATCTTTTTCTTTGTTTGTTATTCATGTTTCATCTCCTTTGTTTGATACATACTTAATTGTCTGTATCTCATTCCCCCAGACATCTGAGGGAATAAGTTAAAGACTTCATCAATCTTCTTTCAAAAATGCTCGGTAGTAATCTTTTGCCTCTGCAATATAATCAAATTTCTGCAACTCTAATTTACCTTTCCATAAAGACCATCTAAAACCATCAGGATCTTGAACCAATCTTTTTATGAAGTAATCTTTTTCTATTTGTCTAATATCCATATTTACCTCTTTTTGTTGTTAATCAAATTATAATCATATTCATTAAAACAATACAACACATATTAATATATATTATGATAGTTTATTTACAGGCGTTCTTGTTTTGTTTCCATTCAGGTTGATCTGGTCAGTATTTCCGCCACAAACTACAAATAATAACTATTGCAAGCCCTCTTAGTCTCTCCTTTATCTATAAGAGAATACTAATGAGCTGCATAATGGATCATTCATTATGATGGATGAGAAGGTGTGTATTAGTATAATCTGTGACCACATTACCAAACATACAAAAACAAATAATAAAAGTATTATAATACTATAAATCATCTCATATGTTGTAATTATGCAACAGTATGAGCATTATATGAGTATTACTTTACATAATGTACGTTATACGAATAAGGATTATGGGGGTTTTGATGATTGGCACACCATCACGCACACAGCAGGGGGTGTTGTCATTGTCATAACTCATCCAAACAGATATTCAAAAAGAGGGGGGTTTTATTTACAATCCCTGATAAATCAATTATAGCTTATGGGCATAATATGAGTACAGAACTGACACTTAAATTTCAGGCGGCACCTGCGGTGCTATTCCTGCAAACCCAACTACCTGCGAGAATGGTGGTGGATTTAAACAGATACATGAACGCACGCCATAATAAGGGTGCAGAATCATTCGCAGATAAGCTCGTAGGGCAAATAAGCCATGGCGAGCAGCTTAAGATGGATCAAGAAGATCCCTTGGTACAACCTTTTGTACAGACTGTTGCAAATTTATCACAGTCATACCTAGGGCAGTTTAGTCGAATGATAGGGGTAGAACCCTTAAAGCGTATACCGAATGTACACAGCCTATGGTCAGTACACTCCTATGAACGAGATTATAACCCTGTACACGATCATGGGGTTGATACGATTATGGGTATATCTTTTACCACATGGACAAAGATACCCAAACAAATAGCCGATGGTGAGGAGTATAAGGCATCAGCTTTATACAACTCTAGCGGATTAGCGGATGGATATTTGCAATTCCACTTCGGACAGACAGGAATAAGGGGTTTGGAAGAGCTGAGACCACCCTTTTCTAAGACGGTAAAGCCAGAGGTTGGAAAACTATATATGTTTCCATCATGGTGTCAGCACTGCGTTTATCCCTTTGAGGGTGACGGAGAGAGGCGTACAGTAGCAGGAAACCTCAACATGGTACCCCATGACTATTTAGGTCAAGATTAGTCTGTTTGGTACCTTAAAATCAATTTAAACACTAAAGGAGAAGCACTATGCCAATGGGTAAAGGAACTTATGGGTCTAAAGTAGGTAGACCACCTAAAAAGAAAACTAAGAAAAAAAGTAAAAAAAAGACCAGTAAGAAGAAAAAAGGTCTATTAATTGTAATGGAGTAATTATGGCTAAAAAAGGACTATATTATAATATAAATCAAAGAAAAAAGAAGGGCATCAGCCGTTCTAAGAAGAAATCTACCATATCGCCTAGTGCTTATGCGAATATGAAAGCTGGATTTCCTAAAAAGAAGAAGAAAAAGAAGAATACGTAATGCCTGCAAGTAAATACAGCAAAAAACAGAAGAAATTAGCTGCCATTGCAGAGCCAAGGGACAAAATTACAGCCGCAGATTTTAAAAAGTTAAAAAATACTAAGAAATTGCAGTCCAATAAACGTAAATTTATGGTCTAATGGCTGTAAATTACCGAGGTGAACGCTTTTCTGGCTACAACAAGCCTAAAAGAACACCCAACAAGAATAAAAAGTTTGCTGTCCTTGCAAAACAAGGCAAAGAAGTCAAACTGATACGCTACGGTGATCCCAAGTTATCCATAAAGAAAGCTCAACCCAAAAGACGTAAGTCATTTAGGGCTAGGCATAAGTGTGATACAGCACCGCCAAGTAAATTAACCGCAAGATATTGGTCTTGCAAGAACTGGTAATATGAATCAAAAAGAACTCATAAAAATTGTTAAACGATTACAAAAGCAATCCAGATTAAGACAGCCTCGTAGAAAAAACGTATACTACGATCAAAGAGGTAAACTCGGTAGAGGCGTTGAAAAAAAATATTCAACTGCATCAATCGGTGATATAATGAAAAAAATATACGGTAAAAGGAGTACAACATGAAACAACTAAACAAATTAGTAGAATGGTTACAAAGTTATCAAATGTGGTCTAAAAAAGACTACATCATAGCTGGTGTAGGCGTTATTATTATCTTATCAGTATTGGTATCGTTATTTTAAATGCCAGCAGGGGGAAAAAGACCAGGAGCAGGTAGACCTAGAGGTGTCACCGCAGGAACAAAGCACGAAAGACTAGAAAAGATGTTGGGTAAAGGCACCAAAACACCTTTACAGTATATGTTAAACATATTGAACGACAAAAAAACATCTCCAGAAAAAAAGATGTGGGCTGCTGAGAAAGCTGCACCATTTGTACACCCACGGTTATCTTCTGTAGATCAAAAACTACAAGGTGACAAAGACGAGCCTGTAGAAATAGAAGTTAAATGGAAAGAATAGTTTGAAGATTGAAATACCTTACAAACCACGACCTTTACAAAAAGAATTACACAATAAACTAAAACGCTTTAATGTTATTTGCTGTCATCGTAGGTTTGGCAAGACTGTTTTTGCAATTAATCACTTAATCAAAACAGCACTTGATAAACCCAATCAACGGTTAGCATACATTGCACCGACATACCGACAAGGTAAGAACGTGGCGTTTGACTACCTTAAAGAATACACACAACCTCTTATGAAACTTGGAGGCAGTCGGCACGAAACAGAACTTAAAGTTGATCTGTGGAACGGTTCACGATTACAAATATTTGGTGCTGACAATCCAGATGCACTGAGGGGATTAGGATTTGATGGCGTGGTGTTAGATGAGTTTGCACTCATGTCACCTCGTACATGGACAGAGGTAGTAAGACCTGCTGTATCAGACAAACTAGGCTATGTGATCTTTATAGGAACCCCTATGGGTCACAATCAGTTCTGGGATGTATACGACCTTGCAAGACGCAGAGGTGGTAATTGGAAAGCAGTATTATATAGAGCATCAGAAACAGGAGTGATTGATGCTGATGAATTGGAAGAGGCACGGTATACGATGCCTGAAGACCAATACGAACAAGAGTTTGAATGTAGTTTCCAAGCTGCTGTATCAGGTGCTTATTACGGTAAGCAGATACAGAAAGCTGAGAAAGAAAATCGAATAGCAGATGTCGAATACGATCAAAACATAGACGTAGAAACATGGTGGGATTTAGGGATCGGAGATTCAACTGCCATTTGGTTTGCTCAACGAGCTGGAAACGAAGTACATTTAATTGACTATTATGAAACGTCTGGTGAATCTTTAGCACATTACGCAAATGTGTTAGAAGAGAAAGCATACAATTATGGTAGACACATCGCACCGCATGATATTGTGGCTCGTGAACTAGGAACTGGTAAATCCAGATTAGAAGTTGCACAAGAATTAGGCATTAGTTTTGACGTATGTCCTAAACTAGAAATACAACATGGTATTGAGTCGGTGCGAAATACGTTAGATCAATGTTGGTTTGACAAAAATAAATGTAAAGTGGGTATTGAATGTTTGCGACAATACCGTAAAGATTATGATGATAAAATGCAGACATTTAAAAATAAACCCTTACATGATTGGTCATCACACGGAGCTGACGCATTTCGATACGGATGTGCAATAGATCCAGGTACAGCTAGTCAATGGACAACAGAAATAAATATTGATACAAGGTATATAGTATAATGGCAAAAGGAAAACCTTTAACAGAAACAGAAGTTGCAGCAATACTGCAATCAGAAATACATTCGTCTTTAG
>ERZ802830.4744-NODE-4744-length-10720-cov-9.75865_pt1 | contig 10720 bp, 12 predicted proteins | sample MGYA00345654_ERZ802830 | MGnify/ENA primary metagenome ERZ802830 (study PRJEB30503, sample SAMEA104212375) | marine metagenome | biome: Westerlies Biome; feature: [SRF] surface water layer (ENVO:00010504) within the epipelagic zone...; material: water...
TTATGTTGGTGCTACATTATCAATGTACCCAGCTCCAGGCGGAACTCACTTAGGTAACTTCATTGGATGGGATGCTGATAAAGGTAAGATCGTATGGTCTAACCCTGAGCCATTCTCTGTATGGAGTGGTGCTATGGCTACAGCTGGTGGAATCACTTTCTACGGTACTTTAGAAGGTTATGCTAAAGCTGTTGAAAGTAAAACTGGTAAAGAACTATTCTCGTTCAAAACACCTTCTGGTATTATTGGAAACTTTATGTCTTACACTCACAAGGGTAAGCAATATATTGGTATCCTATCAGGTGTTGGTGGATGGGCCGGAATTGGTCTAGCTGCTGGTCTAACTGATCCAACTGCAGGTTTAGGTGCTGTTGGTGCATACTCTGCACTAAGTAACCACACTGCTCTTGGTGGTGTTTTAACTGTCTTCGCTCTACCGTAGTAGCGTAAGTATAGTTTAAGCTTTAAAAGGCTCGGACAATTTTGTTCGGGCCTTTTTTTTTAAAAAAATTAAACAAATTTGTTGCGATTTAGGTATAATTTACAATATAAATAATATATATTTTTTAAATGATTAACAGGACTTGAAAACTATGAAATTTAAATTTAATTACTTAATTCTGGCTGCATTCTTAACAGCTAACTTCAGTGCAAAAGCTATTCCCACTCCAGAAGCTGTAGAACCCCAGTATGATGATGATGGAAATCCTACCTATAAAGTTGTTTATGGTAAGGGTGATAGATTAAAAGAGGATGGAACTCCTTTGAATTTAATTCAGATTGAATGCCAAGGAAAAGCTGTTGATATGGTTTCAGATGATGAGCTTGATAAATGTAGAGACGACGATAGCCTTGTTGAAATGAAATACGGATGGATGGATTTTGCAACCTACAAAGGTTGGAGATCATATCATGCTGAGTGTCACGTATGTCATGGTCCAGACGCAATGGGAAGCACATATGCACCTTCATTAATGACATCAGTTCAAAATGGAATGACATGGGACGCATTTTTTGATGTGATTATTAATGGTAGAGGAGTTGAGCAAGGTGCTCAAAAAGGTAATGTTATGCCAGCTTTTGGTGAAAACACTAACGTAGCCCCTCATATTGAAGATATGTTTAGGTATGTGAAAGCTCGTGCTGATGGTAAAATCAGAAGAGGTGTAAGGCTTCCAAAATTACCAAAATTTAAAGAAGAATAAAGTGATCGGATAGTCATAACGGCTATCCTCTCATTACCAATGTTAAAATTCACTTTCATATTATTATTTTCATTTTATAGCTTCTGTCTATCAGCCAGAGAGAGCGCAATAGAAGCGGTAGACACAGAGAATCTTAGAGTTTGTGCAGATCCATCAAACCTCCCTTTCTCCAACGAAAACAAAGAGGGTTACGAGAATGATATTGCTAATCTTCTTGGCGATAAACTAGGTATACCCGTTGTTTATGAATTTTTCCCTCAAGTTATAGGGTACGTTAGAAATACTTTAAATAAAAAAAAATGTGATATTATTATCGGAATAACCGCTAGTAATGATCTTGTTTTAAATACGGTTCCATACATGAGATGGTCCTATGGTATGTTTTATTTAAAAGATAATGGAATTGAAGTTGATAGACCTAACCATCCTCAACTTGCGGATTTAAGCATTGGAGTCCAAGCTGGAACACCTCCAACATTTGTTCTTCAAAGATATAACTTAATGGGTCGTGTGAGACCGTACAATTTAACTTTTGACCCTCGTAAAGCAGTTATTGGAGAATCAATGATTGAAGACCTTATTGATGGATTGATCGACATTGCTTTTATGTCTGGACCGATTGCAAGTCATTACCTGAATAAAAAAGGTTTCGATAAAAACGAATATGTTTACATTCCTTTGGAAACTACAGATCAGGGCTGGGGAAAGATGGATTATTATACAACCATGGGTGTGCGAGACGGTGAAACAGACTGGAAGAAAAAACTTAACAGATTTATAAAGTCCAATCAAAAAGAAATTGATAAAATTTTAGCTAAACACAATATCCCAGTTTTAACTCTAAGACCTGGAAAAAGAAAGAAATCGGAAAGATCGACAACTGACGCTGTGATTAAAGGCAGAGCACCAGTTAGGTAGGCGAGTTAAATCGAACCCCATATCTCCTGTATATAAACTCAGGGGGAGGCCTTTTTGCCTCCTCAGCCGCCATAGAGAAAATCTCTTGATGCAATGGCGATAAGGAGCACGCTGGGTCTGTACTTTTTGCATCTCCAGTTAACGCCATTGCCTGACACCTACATCCACCCCAGTCTATTTCTTTTCTGTCACAAGTTTTACAAGGATCTGGCATCCAATCTGTACCCCTATATATATTAAATGCCTCAGAGTTTTCCCAGATCCACTTAAGACTTTTTTCTCTTACATTGTCAAATTTCAGATGCGGTATTGTTTCAGCTGCATGACAGGGCAAGACATCCCCCTTGGGGTTCATATTTAGAAATCTTCTTCCCCAACCACCCATACAATTTTTAGGATGTTTAGCGTAATAGTCTGGAATTACATAATCAATAACTAATTTACCCTTTAAGTCAACTCTTGCCTTCTCAACTATTTCAGTTGCGTGATCAAGCTGGTCTGGTGTAGGAATGAAAGCCGCTCTATTTTTGAGTGCCCATCCGTAATACTGAACTTGAGCAATCTCGACTCTCTCTGCATCAAGGTCCAGTGCCATTTGAATGAAATTCTCAAGATTATCAATATTCTGTCGGTGAACAACACAATTACAAGTTAAAGGTAACTCAACATCCCTCACCCACTTTGCAACCTCTAGTTTTTTCTCATGCCCACCCTTAAAACCACCGATCCTGTCAGCATTATCACTATCAGTATCCTGAAATGATAGTTGAACATGTTCTAATCCAAGTTTCTCAAGTTTTTTTAATCTATCTGGATTAAGAAGTACACCAGATGTAATAAGATTTGTATACAAACCTTGCTTAGTGCAATGCTCAACAATATCTTCAAGATCGTGCCTAACCGTAGGTTCGCCTCCTGATAAATGAATTTGATGCATACCCATTTCAACTGCTTGGTCTATAACAGATTTCCATTCATCCGTAGTAAGTTCCCCGGTTTTTTTCTCAAGTTGAACTGGGTTCGAGCAATAGGGACATTGTAAAGGACACCTATGGGATAGTTCAGCCAATAGTGCAAGAGGAGGTTGAATTCCGTGTTCAGAAGCTTTTTTTAACTTTACATCATCCATTTTCTTCTATAAATCCTTTATCAGATAAATCTTGCAACATTTCAATTACATCAGCAAGTATAGTTTCAAGAGGAGCATTAAACTTTTCACTTAATTCACTCGCTATATTTTTCACAGTTCTTTCTCCATCAACAAGCTGTAGTATTTCGACTGCAATTGGATCCATTTTGACCAGTCTTTCGGGAGCAAGAATAACCCATTCTTTTCTTGGCTTATTAAACCTAAACCTAACATGTTTAGGGAACTTTGGAACAATACTCTCATTTATCTTCAATATATCGGTCATTAAAATCCTCTGGCATGAAAGCACCTGGCGGCACATGCCCATTTATATAAGCATGATAAAGCGCATCTTGTTGAACCCACAACACATCAGTTTTAAATTTTAAAGCCTCACACACAGATTCCTGTTCTATACGTGTTTTAGCATTTTTTATAGCATAATTTAAAACAAAGTCGGCATCATCGGTTGCCTGATCAACACGTTTTTTAAAATAGGCCATAGTATTATCATTAATAAAATCATAGTTTTCAAGCATACCAACTATTCTTTCTTTATGGATTTTAGGGGCAAAAAGCTCGGTAAGTGATGATGTGATCCCTTCAAGTAACGAATTGTTCTTCACGTAATTTACATATGAGTCAACAGCAAAGCGAGTGGCAGGAAGTATACCATCAGTTGATTTTACATAGCTTCTCTCTAAGTCTAACCCATCTGTAAGCTTATACCATCTCTCAATTCCTCCCTCGTCATCTTTTCTTCCATCATGATCTAAAATTCTTTTGATCCAGACCCTTCTTAAGTCAGGATCTTTAATTCTTGACATCAGAGCTGAATCTTTAATTGATATATTGATCTGATAATAATATCTGTTGAGTGCCCATGCTTGAACCTGACCTTTATTGAGCATACCATTATGAAGTAAGTGATGAAATTTACAGTTATCATGGTATCTTTCTTTACCTATACTCCTAAGTTTTTGTTCAAATTCTGTATGAGTCATTGGTTGAGTCTCATTTTGCATTTTGATTGCGGCGTTATTCATAAATCAATCTCCATTCCATCATAACTTACTTGCCATCCATTTTCCTCAACAATTTTTCGTTCATCAGAGGAAGGAAGTAATATTGGGTTTGTTGTATTAATATGTATATAAATCTTTTTATTAATTTTTAAATCTTTTAAAGCTTCCATGGAGCCGTTTGGACCAGAGTTATTCATATGTCCCATTCTTTGACCAGTTTTCTCTCCTACATTTTTTGAAGCCATTTCGTCGTTCTCCCATAATGTTCCATCAAAAAGTATCATTTCACATCCCTTGATTCGCTCTGAAAGTTCGTGTGTCATCTTTGCACATGCCGGGATGTAAAAAAAAAACTTATTATCTTTTTTAGAAGAAATTTTTAGGCCAATAGTATCTCCTTCCTGAGTTCCGAAATTTTCTCCTTTTGATTCGTCTTCTAACCATAAAGCAATTTTTCCTGGAACTTCAAAAGCTTCAACTATTAAATCAGATCCCTCACCATTTTTTTTTAGAAGTTCAAAACTTTTATTCATAGGAAGTTCTCTTCTATCCACGTAATCTGGATTTAAAACGTTAAAGATTGAATTCTCCTTAAGAACAGAGTGTACTCTAGGATGAGCATAAACTGTGAGATCCTGCCTTTCTCTCAAGGTTAAAAGTCCAGCAACATGATCTACATCACCATTAGTTAAAACAACTCCACTAAGAGGGCTGTGCCTTGGAAAATTTTTATCTGGATGCATTTGTTGATTATTTAGAATTTGAGATCCTAAATCTGGGGATGCATTAAAAAGAAACCAATCGCCTCCATTTGCTGTAACTGCAATCGAAGATTGAGTTCTAGGTGATGTGCCAGTTAACTTATCTCTAACTGCCATGCTAACATCACTATTACAGTTCCATTGGGGCGACCCACCCCCTGCAGCAGAACCAAGAACTAATACCTTCAACATATTTAAACCCCAAAAAAATGCCCCTTAAGGCAAATCTGACTTAAGGGGCTTTAGCTTATGCTAAGAATTACTTCTCAGCGCAAGCGTAAGAATTGATTTCAAGACCTACAGAGATCTCAGAAATCGTTGGTTTTGTCCAAGCCATAATTAACTCCTTGTTATAGATTAGACTTTAGCTCAACATGAGCTAGTTTATTTATACTAAAATCAATCTTAAAGTAAACTGATGTTCGTATTCATTTAAAATTCATTTTTTAGAATGATTCTAATTTATTTTTTACTTGATAAATGAGAGGATTTCTCTTGACTGATAGCCCAATCTTTGCGTGTTAAATACTGGCTCCTCGCACACATATTCTGTTAATCTAGTCCTTTGATCAAATACTCTAGTATTCCATTCAAGTTGAGATGCTGCAGCCTGGTATTTTTCACTTTTTTGATCTAATTTTTCTTTCCTATACTTTCTTATTAGCTTTGATGACGATCCGATAGCCTTTCTCAGATCTTCTTGTCTTTCAACGAATTTAATTATGCCTTTATACTGTCTAGATCTCCTATCTTTTGCTTTTTGGTACAACCCAGCGAACAAGAAAATTAACTTTTCTTTTTGCTCAGCTTTTTTGATAAAACCAGCATAAGTATATTTTTTTGCAAATTCTTTAATAAGTTTTTTTCCATCTTCCTCAATTAAAGTTGGGTCTGACAAAGTGTTGACATATTCGATTACATCATCGTGTTTCCACCAATCTTTTAATGAGCTCTCGATCGGCGGTCCTTGCCATATAGTTGTCAAATTAAGCTGAGGGTTATAGACCTGATCGCATGGCCACTTCTTTGGTGGTTTGTCTTTTGGTGCAGAATCTGCGCTTGACACAAATATCGAAAAAAAAGAAATAACAAAAAAACTTAAAAAAAACTTATTAATCATAAAATTACCTTTCATATAATTATCTAACTATAAACACACCTTTCATCCCTTTAGACTGAAGCCCCTCTATTTCAAACTCATATTCACCTGGGCGAATTGGTACAAACTTAATCTCGATTTCTCCTTCACGCTCGAGCTCAATCTCATTAATTACTGGTGTATCTATTTCTATACCCTTAACTTCAATTCCTCTAACCCAAATATTCCTAAAAAAATCCTCAGCCTCTATTTCATATTCTTTGAAACCCATGCTTGATATTTCAAGCCTGTATGCCTTACCAGTTTCCATTTCAAAAATTTTCTGAGACATCTCATAATCGCTTTTTTCAGAACCTAACTTCAACTCAAGTTTTTTAGCCCTGATTGCAAGATCTCCCTTTGCCATTGTATATGTTGAGGTGATGAGGATTGAAAATAATAAAATGTTTCTTATAAAACTCATTTACCCCCCTTCTTTTGCAAATTTCCTCTTCCAGGATCATATCCCAAAATTGACAAAAACAAAAATATAAAAGTAAATATAACTATACCAATGGAATACTCAATATTAATTTGTGAATAAAGTGAAAATCTTATCGACTCGACTGCATAAGTAAATGGATTATAGAAGCATACATAATATAACCATTCACTTGTTTCCTCAATTTTCCATAGTGGATACAAGGCTGATGAGGCAAAAAACATTGGGAAGATAACAAAGTTCATGACTCCAGCAAAATTCTCAAGTTGTTTAATAGCAGATGATAAAAACATTCCAAGAGAACCAAGCATTAAGCCAGAAATAATTAGTGCTGGCAAAATTGTTATATAACCTGAAATTGGTGGAATTATATCCCACAAAGATGCGATAACTAAAAATGCATAAACTTGTAAAATTGAAACGAAAACACCAGCTAGGAGTTTAGATATTAGTAAAAACCATCTCGGAATTGGGCTTACTAACATAGTTTTCATACTTCCCATTTCTCTATCATAAACCATTGATAGAGAACTTTGCATTCCGTTAAATAATTGTATCATCGCAATTAAACCCGGCGCGATGTAAACTTCATATGGAATGTACGTTTCATAAGGGGGAATAATCGAAACACCTAAAACCGATCTAAAGCCTGCAGCAAATATCCCAAGCCATACTAATGGTCTAACCAAGGCTGAAAAGAATCTTTCCTTCTGATGAACAAATCTTAAAGCTTCTCTTAAAACAATCCCATTAAAGCATCTTAGGTAAATGGTAAAACTCATATTTTGATACCCACTAGTTTATTGAATGCTTCTCTTATATTTTTCGTCTTTGTTTTCTTCACTATTTTTTCAACATTACCAGAATCTAAAACTTTTCCTTTATCAATAATAACAACTTTTTCACCTTTATCTATTTCATCTATAAGATGGGTTGCCCAAAGAACAGCTAACTTATTTTTTTTACAAAGAGTCTTAACATGGTTAAGAATAAGTTGTCTTGACCCTATATCAAGACCTACAGTCGGTTCATCTAGTAAAAGAAGTTTAGGTTCATGTATTAGAGCCCTAGCTATCTCAACTCTTCTTCTTTGACCGCCAGATAGCGATCTTACTTTTTTTTTTAGCTGATCATTTAAATTTATTCTTGCAATTTCTTTATCTATTTTTTTTCTCGCATCTAATTTACTTATTCCGTGTAAAGATGAATGATAATTTAAATTTTCTCTAACACTTAAATCCAAGTCAAGTGTTGGTTGTTGGAATACCACACCAATGTGCCTTAATGCTTTAACAGATTCAGATCTCACATTATTACCATAAATTTCGATTGACCCAGAGTTATTATTATACAAACGAGTAATTAATGAATAAAGGGTAGTTTTACCGGCGCCATTCAAGCCTAATAAAACTGTAAAATCACCTGGTCTAATTTCTAGGCTCACTTTATCCAGTGCTTTGAAATCTCCAAAGTTATGGGATACATTTTTTATAGACAAAGCAGAGGTTGACATATTAAAATTATTTACGGACTGATGACCACACCCCAAGGGAAGCGTCCAACCTTCACTGATTTTTCCACTTTAAGCTTCTCAACATTAATAAAGGACACGTCATTACTTACCCCGTTGGTTGAAAGCAAAGTTTTTTGGTCATTACTAAATGCTAGTTGCCATACCCTTTGACCAACTAATAAATACTTTATGATTTCCTTTGTTTTTTGATCAATAACAGCAACTCTATTCGCAGGGCCTAACGCTACAAATGTATATTTACCGTCATTAGTATGTTTTACTCCAACTGGCTGTATACTTTCTTCATTAACACCTGGAATTTCAAATCCTATGGTGTGAGTAACCGCTTTTGAATTTGGGTTAATAACTTTAACAGTCCCACCAATCTCAGACGAAACCCAAACCTCTTCATCATTTGGGGTAAACATTGCTACTCTTGGCCTTGCATCAACTAAAACATTCTCAACAATATTTAGAGTTTCAGTATCAATAAAGTGAGCCATGTTAGTGGTTTCAGATGTGTTTACTAGAACCGCTCCATTATTCGTTAAGCCCATCCCCTCGGGTTCGACACCAACTGGAATATCGTCTATTATCATCCTTTCATTCATATCCACAACTGTTACCATCGCATCATCCTCATTTGCAATGTATAGTATGCTATCATCTGGTGACAGAACAAATAACTCAGGGTCTGGTCCAGATGGTAGATGATATTTTAACTTCAAAGTTTCAGCATCTCTGACCTCAACTCTATCGTCGTCTGAAGCGCAAATTAATACTAACTTACCATCTTTTGTCATTGTTATGCCTCGAGGCCTTTGTCCAATATCGACTGTTTTAATAACTTTTCTTTTATCAATATCTATTACACTCAAAGTATTGTCCTTTTCATTGGTGATGTAGGCCTTACTTGCATCGGCAGAAGAGAAATATAAAATTGAGACAAATAATAACAAAATATTAAACATTATTATAATTTATTAAATATTCTAAAATTTACAAGTGGATTCAGGTTTATCCTTACCGAGTGTATCTAACTCACTAAAGGGATGGATGTAACCATCCTGTGGGGATACTGATACCATTGACCTTGGGGCTGCCAATAAAATTGGCTGTCTCATCTGACCATTCCAAGATCTATAAGAAACTTTCATCCCCTTGTAAGCTCCCAAACCAAAACTTGAACCACTAAGGTATTTAATAATGTCTGTAACACTGTTCTTTTGAGTTCTTGTTATTGCTTCACCAAGACTTCTTACCGCAGTCCAGGCATGATAATCAACCTCTGTCATCCACCTTCCACTCTCTCGTCTAAATCTATTTTGCATTTGTGTAGCGCCCCACTGTTCATGAGTTCTATGCCATGAATTTGGTTTGAGACCTTGAGAACCTGCAATCGGCCTAGGATCCCAAGTTCTATAAGCAAGGTACTCTCCAAACTCACCTTTTTCATCCGCAACTACCAAAACGTCATATCTAGAACCTTTAGTAAAAATTGGAACTTCTTTTCCTGCAGTTCGTCTTAAATCCGAAGTAAAATCCCAGACCTTTTCTTCCTTAATCTTTATATTAAATTTTTTAGCCGACTCTTTAAGTGCATTTGAGTAATTCTTATCACTTTTATCTGGTCCAGTAACTAAAAACCATTTTGTCCATTTTTTTTTTACCAGGTATTGAGTTAAAGCATCCGATAACATTGAGTAACTAGGTGGGATGTGATAAATATTCTTTGCACATTTTTCATTTCTTAAACTATCAGACTTAGACCTAATATTAAAAATTAAAACTTGATCAAAGCCCCTCAATTTTTTTAGGGACAAGATTTCATCTTCAGTAAGGTCTACTATAAAAATTTTGTGACCTTTATCTATTAGTTTTTCAAACTCCTGATTGAGTTTTTCATTTAAACTTACTCTATGAAAGCTAGCCTTATAATCGTGACCCACAAACCTTCCTGTTGTAAGGTTATCTTCGATAGCAAGTTTAACACCATAAAAACCTTCATCAGTTAAAATTGGGTCAAGATTTGATAAAACTGGAGGATTTTTCCTTTCCATAGACACAAATGTGATTTTTGTTGTAAGTGTTATTTCTTTTGAAAAGGCTTTTTTACCTCTTTTCTTTCTTTTTTCAGCTCTCTCTGAATCAGCCTTTTTTCTCTCCTCTAACTGTTGTATAGATAACTCTCTTGTATCAACCTTATTTGTTAAGGTTAACGAAAGAAAAATTAAAACCAGTAAAAAATTCTTTATGTTCATTACGTTAAATAATATAAGTTACTTAATTAAAAATTAATTTTAATGAAAAGAAAAAAAAAAACAAGATTAGTTCATGAAGGGATCAACAGATCTTTATTTTCTGAAACAAGTGAGCCAATTTTTATCACGTCAGGTTTTGTATATAAAACTGCTAAAGAAGCAGAGTATGCATTCAAAGATAAAAAGAAAAGATATATATATTCAAGGTATGGAAACCCTACAATAAATGTGTTTGAGGAAAGATTAGCATCAATAGAAGGTGCGGAAAAATGCTGGGCCACATCATCTGGCATGTCAGCTCTATTCACTATACTAATGTCATATCTAA
>ERZ802830.4747-NODE-4747-length-10715-cov-5.27692_pt1 | contig 10715 bp, 4 predicted proteins | sample MGYA00345654_ERZ802830 | MGnify/ENA primary metagenome ERZ802830 (study PRJEB30503, sample SAMEA104212375) | marine metagenome | biome: Westerlies Biome; feature: [SRF] surface water layer (ENVO:00010504) within the epipelagic zone...; material: water...
CTTACTTTATCTGCGATGAGATGATCCAGTGTCCGGTCCATCGGATAAGGCGATTTGAGTTTGCCATTTGGATCAGCCGAAGAGAGGTAGCAGGAACTGCATTGATTGTGAACATCGACTCCTCTTACATTCACCCTTGATAGTCCGGTGATCAGGGAAACTTTACTCCCCACATTTTTAAGTGGGCTAAGAGTGGGCATCGACAGAAAATCGGATTTCCCTTGCTCCGGGAAAAAATGATCCCTCACAAAACCCATCGGGGAATAAAACGAAGCGAAACGCAATGGCGGCTCCTTATCCTTCTTGGTCTTTGGATCGGCAGCATACATCTCCAACCAAGGGAGAGCCATCGCGCTACCGCTGGCTCCAAGAAGAAACTTTCGTCGACCGATTGATTTCATGGCTTCGTAATTTGAGTGATAATAGGATGAACTGCAATGTTTTTGATGACATCACGCATCCGGTAACCGCCCGCTCGACTTGCCTGGGCAATTTCACCTGTCGCAATGCGATCCGCCAAGGTGAGCTCCCGCCCGAGGGCGTATGACAGAAGGTGGCCGATGAAGGCCTTCGCGAAGAGATCCTCCTCAGCTAGAATAGCATCCTTAAAACCTACGATATCCGTGAACTCGTGTTTCCCAAAAAGCTTTCCACTCGCATCTACTTTCAATCCGGTACGGTAATGATCCCGCCATCGGCCTAGTAAGTCATAGTTTTCTAAGGCAAAGCCAAAGGGATCAATCTTTACATGACAGCTCGCACACTGAGCATCACTGCTATGTTGGTTGAGTTTTTGCCGAACAGTCAGCCCCTCCTTTTGAAGCGTTTTATCATCCGCCCGCAGGTCAGGAATGTCATCGGGCGGAGGCTCAGGCGGGTCATTAAAAATGACTGATGAAACCCAAGAACCACGCGTAATCGGGAGTGAACGAAAAGGGCTGGAGGTCATTACCATAACGGCTCCTGTCGTCATCACACCTCCATCCCTTCGGTCCGTGACAGGAGTTCGCGTATATTCGATATCGCGCAAATTTACGTTGATTGAATAGGTGGCTGCCCTGCCCTGGTACCATTCGCTCAGTAAATGGCTCCGGTAGGTAAAGTCCGAATCAACCAGCTCAGAGATCGGTCTATTCTCGATAAAGACTGTCTCAAAATTCAAGAGCGGCTCCAGCATCATGTGCATTCCACGCTTGTAAGAAATCTTATCGTCTCCTCCAAAGTAGTAGTCACGGTGCGACTTAAAGTCCGGAGAGGCCGAAACCAAATTATTCAGTTTCAACCACTGGGGGGCAAAGCTATCACAGAAGTTCTTCACGCGATGGTGATTAAGCATGCGATCCACTTGTTTACTCAAAACCTCGGCGTTTTGAAGTTCTCCGTTAGCGGCCAACTCGAGCAATTCCTCATCTGGGATAGAGCTCCACAAAAACATCGAAAGACGCGTCGCTAAATTAAATGAAGCCTGATTTGGTGACACCTCATCCCGCTCGTTATGAACAAAGATAAATCGCGGCGAAGCTAAAGCCGCCGAGACCACATCCTTCATGCTGCGGGTAAAATTTCCGCTCTTTTGATACTGCTTGTCAAAGTATCTTGCATAGAGCTTCCCCGTCTTTTCATCGGCAGGTGAATGAAAGGCCTTCAAGAGGAATTTCTCGATCCGCTCATGTGCAATCTTCTCAACTGGTTGTTCAACCTTTGGCTTGGCCTCGTCAGGCAAACTCCAGCTACCCATCAGCTCATCCCCGGCGATTCCTTTCTCGCCGGAGGCAATGCTCTGAATCTGAAGTCCATTCAATCCGGATCGGTAAAGGCGAACATCATTCAAATCACCATAAAAAGGCTCATTGCCATGGGCCCCAACCAACATCGGACCAGCGCTTTGGGTGCTAAGCTTACCAGCCATCGGCTTACTCCCAACCTCCTTGCCATCTAGGTAGAGGCGAATCTTTTTACCATCAATAGTTCCCGCAACATGATGCCACTCCCCATCGCTAAGTATTTTGGGATCCACTGCAGCTCCAAATTCCTCATACTTTCCGGCAATCCCCGCACCCATCCAGAGCCCCCAGGTTTTCCCAGTCCGGCCAATCGCCAGCAATTGACGTCGCCATGAATCCTCCCGCCGAACGATAGTCTGCCATTGATCAGACAAATTTGTGGGGCGGATCCAAGCGCTGACGGTCAGCCCGGTGCTGCCGGCCGCGACTGATCGATCCACTGAAATCGAAGCCCTTCGAGCTTTCGCTTTTGGGCTCAAGGGGTCGTCAAACAAGTCATGCCAAACCCCACAATTCTCATCGAAATTTTCGGCATGAACGATGGACCGGCTCAGCTCTAAAAACGACTCCATGAGAACTGGAGACAAACTCAAATGATCCCCACGATTATTGAAGCCATTCTCCGCCGGAGGATCCTTGGGAAAGGCCATGACTCCGAGCAGGCGATTTTCCAGCAACTGCTGGAGCCCCATAATCCGATTCCCCACTCTGACAACCTTGGGCATTTCCCCCGACTCGGGCCTAAAGTAATTACTATGATCCCGGATAATACGATCGTTAATGGAATAGACCCATGACTCGAGATCGAAGAGGTCCCGAACCGCGTTGCCATATTCAAAGCGGTTCATACGCCGCAATCTCATCGGCACCAACGGCTGATCGTGTTTCGTAGAATTGGCGAATGCTTTTTTGAGGTCTGATATCAAACGGTCTCGTTGATTCTGAGTCGGCTGAAGCTCCTCTTCCGGAGGCATTTCGTTTTTGTCGAGAACCTCGATCATTTCTTCAATCACCTCGGGGTTCTCCTCAAGGTCCGCCCATGTTGCATACTTGGTGAGATCGACTTTTCCCTTGGTCTTTTCTCGACCGTGGCACTCGTAGCAATGCTTTTCAAAAATCTGTTGCACCCCCTTTTTGAAATCGCGTATCTCCGCAGAAGGTTTTTCAGCGTGAGCAAACGACGAGACAACGAAAGCTACCGCAAACGCAAGCCTTGCTAAAAAACCTCGAGCTACTTTCACCCTAGAAGCATAGAAACACCTCCTACCCGGGTCGAGGCAGAAAGATCGGGCGAAAAAGAAATCACGATACGAATTAGCCACTTTTCCTCTTCATGGCGTATGGCAACGAAAACTTGCTACTCGGGCGGGTGAGGAATTCATCCAGCACGGGCGAGTAAGTTTCCACTTGGATCCGGTCCTGACCGGGACGGAAAGTCAAGATGCGCAAGAATCCGCTCCCCGCCTTAATTCGTGGGAGATCAAAATACCAATAATCAGATTGGATCTGGTGGACAAGGTTGCCGTGCCGGCCCTCGCTGGTCAACCGGCTCTCTCCAGCATGTCCCGATAGCACCAGAAAGATATTGGAGTGCCGGCTCACAAACTTTTCCCAGATCACTTGTCCCGAGTTGCCTTTGATGAGATATCCATCGGATTCCGAAAGCCGACCTTTCTTCGTAAGGTAACCGTGGGTGACCACGACGATCCGATGGTTCGGGTGCTTCTCCGCCACTTGGTTTGCCCAAGCTATCGCTTCGTCCCTCGGTTTAAACTCAAGGGTGATCACCATGAAATCCATCCCCCCTGCCTGAAAAGAGAGATAATAATTCTCCGTTTTCCCGGCCTCACGAAAGTGCCCCTGCTTATCAAGAGCGAAGTGCGCGTCATACAAGGAGTTCTCAGTAAAACGTGAAGGTGGAAAATAGCGACTGAACTGGCTCACGCGAGATTGGCACGTCTTGCGCAGCTGAGGAGAATACCCCATGTCGTGATTTCCAGAACAGAGAACATAAGGAACATGAGGCTCGATCGTCTTGAAAGCGGCGTCCGCGATCTTCCATTCATCGTCGTGCTCAGTTTGCGTAATGTCCCCCACATGCGTCACCATAACAATATTTCTTGCTCGGTGATTTTTTTTAATCCATTCGGTCTGACCGTAAAAGCAGGCTCTTTGGTCGCCAATCTCTGGCCAATGTTTTTGAGTCTCCCGGTGCCGAGTATCAGCATAACCCTGAGTGTCCGGTAAGACAATCAACGTGAAGAAATCTTTTGATTTGGCAGAGTCAGGGGTGATTTTAGAGGTCAGGGGGTTTGTCTCATCGGCAAAAACCGAAGCAGTCCACAACAACGACCAGACAAGCCGGCTCGGTTGTCGAATTAAACACTTCATGAAGCCTCAGACAAAAATCTCTCTAACGTAACTCTACTTTTACACGGAAGAAACGCTTGCCATCCACTAGGGCAGGTTTCGCCAAGCGGATGGTTCGAGTCACCATTCCGTCGCCGTTGGGAGTAACAATTAAGTCGACGAAATCATCCGGATTATTACTCCAGTTTTGGAGATCGGTAGTTGTCTCTACAGATGTTCGCACGTCATCAGCGACCTCTTTTACGGTGTAAGTGAAAGAGTCGTAAAGGATCCCATCAATTACGATGCGGCTGGCACTAGGAGGTCCTGATTGGGTCGCATCATTATCACTGGTTCCAAGCGCATGTTCTAGAAGAGCGTTCAATCCATCACCGTCGAGATCATCCGTTGGATTACCCGCAAGTAAAGTGCCATCAGAACTTCCAGGCGTTCCTCCAGGAGCGACACTCGCTCTCCAATGAGTAGGCTCAGAGGGGTCGAGATTCTGACCGGGCGCCCTAAGAACAATACTATAGCCAAGCGTGTCGGCTGCTTCAGGCCAAGGCAACTTATCGTTATAAGAGAATTCTTTGATTGTGCTATTCGAGGAATCCTCGAGTTTCAATTTCTCCCCCTTATTGCTCAAGCCCGTAGAATTTTCAAAGACTCCCGCAACTGGAAGCCCTTCACCGTAAGCGAGTTCAAATGCGGCAAGATCACGCACAACGAGAACGCGCTCACCTGGTGCTAGGCTGGTGACGGAGCTCCCGGTAAAATCAAAATCGATACCATTGGTAAACTTCACGCCTGCAAGGTCGAGAGTTACAGAGTCACTCACGTTCATCAATTCGATATACTCGGCAAGTCCATCAGGCTCGGGATGATACATGATTTCAGAAATGATGAGATGCTCCTGTTGGTCAGTAGGATTGCCGACATAGGAAGTGAAATTATTCTTCATCCCATGTTGATCAATAAGCGTAAGCGTTTCTCCTAGATTCGAGAGATGTCCTTTATATGGGCTCACCACAAAATTTCCCTGCCCTCCGGTAGGACCAGTCGTGCGAGAGCGAAAAGACTTGGCATCCGGGCTCAAGTAGAGTGTCCAGCCCGCGGGAATAACTGTGCCGGCAGGTATTTCGAATTCAACCCCTCCTTCCACCTTCCAGTTCGAAACGTCGACTGCAATCCCATTATTGTTCACGAGCTCGATATACTCTTCATCCTGATTGGTCGAAACGGGATTAAATTCGATTGCTCCAAACTCGATTAAAGGCTCAATACTCCCATTAGAATCAGCGATACCACCATGCAATTCCGGCATGAAGATCAGATCGCTACTCCCCAAAGACCGATTCATACCATGGATCGCAAGAACGTTAGTCCCAGGTCGGAGTTCACCAAGGGATGCACTAACATTCCAGGTATCATACTCTAAGGGATCAGCCTCGTAGCCAGCAGTGGCAATTGAGTTCCAGGAGGGGCTAGCCGGGGCCTTTTCTGCCACGATCTTAGTGCCGTTAAGATAAACGACGAATCCATCATCATACTTCATCCGCAACTCCATGGCCTGGAATATAGAGGGGTCAGCAACTTCGAATTCACAACGCATGTAGACCGAGGAATGAGTGCCCCGCATCGTTGCTTCGGTATCGGTGCCAATAAGAGGGTCGTACTTGATGCTAGAATCGAATCCTACGCCGGTAGTTCCCGTAAGCCAGTTGGTGTCATCGAAATCAGAGTTCATCCAAGCGTTGTCGACGGAGTCGTCGCTGGGGACGAGGTGAGTCAGCGGTGCTCCCGCTGATAACAGAGGAGTGTATACAAGACTCAGCTGACCCGTCTGAGCATCGGGGCTGATAGTCTGAGAATAAACAAAAGCCCTTCTCGGCGCTAAAAATTCGTCGCGTAAACGTTGAACTCCTTCAGCCATATTTTCGACATCAGGATGATTAGTAGTATACGGGACAACAGGAGCAGAACCTCCGTCCGCGTTGTGAAGCCAAGAACCCCACTTTTCAAAGTCTCGCTGAGCATCAGAAGGCACGATATCCTCAGGATCGATCAAGGCTGAGAGCTCATTGAGTCTGCGTTCATAATAGCGTTCTTCCATGGGCGTGTCAGCCGGTTGAAGATAGAGATCATGTAAGCTTCGAATGCGACGGTAGAACATGGCTCTCGTCGATCGACGGCTGTAGAGCTGAGCAACAAGCCGTACGGCGCCGCCTGTCTCGATGTAACCGTTATACTCCATAAGGTTACTAAAGTAGTTGAATTGCGATCTCCAGTAACGCCCTTGGGAGAGATCAAGATCCCAGGGGAGAAGTGCCCACTCATCGCTCTTTCCAGTATCACGATAGATATACCAATTCTTCCGGTGCATGTCGATGTTTCGGATAACAGCAGCAGCAGCCATCATATTGACACACATGGGTATATTGACGTTATCGAAAGTAAAATTATCCAGTGAAGTACCGCTCTGAGCAAGGCCATTGATCAAATCTTGAAGGTCGGAGTTATTCTCTTCGCGCCTGTTCTTCTTTTCGAATCCAGAGTTGGCACTTCCTGTCAGGGTGTTGTTGTAGGCCTTATATAACGCACCATCCTCATTGAGCCCCGCGCGCTTCAAATAAATATCGTCGGCGTCTTCAACGAAGTCGGCAGTACTAAAAAATTCGGCGTTCTGCTGCACACGGACCGTATAAGCGAAGTGGGCATGAACACCGGCATTGCGCATGATCTCATAGCCAAGAACATGACGAACTTTTGACTTGTCGGCCCAGTTGGTAATAAGGTCAATATCCTTGGTTCGAGGGGCGTCCTCGCTCCACCTGAAGCGCTGGGTTTTGTTAAAATCAATATTGTAACTCTTCTTGGGAAATGACCCAGTCGACTGACCGTGCCGATTAAAAAAAACATTATCGTAAAGCTCGCCCAAGTAAAAAATCGCTCCACGTGTTCCACTCGTTCCAGTCGCTCGCGCCGGATTTTGGACAAACCATTCCACTACGCTCAGCTTAGTTTTGATGGATGGATCAACCGCAACCGTTCCGACATATTGGTGGGAGTCGGCCGGATCCTTGAAGGCGGGTATTTTTGTTTCCAGCCCCAACTCATCACTTGCCTCGAATCTCCAACGGATCATCTCTCCCGAGTCGAAATCAGCACCAGGGATGGCAGCGGTAAAGATGCCATCATTAGCCAAAGCGTCGGAGCCAGTCCCCTCATCATTCATGAGAAGTGTCTTTTCCGCGCCAAACATAACACGATAGAACATCGTAACGGAGGCAACAGGAGATGAAACAGCCTCCATCTTAGCCATGACCATGAGGTCCTGACCAGCGATGGGTCTTTCGGGCTTATCTGTAAAATTGACGAAAAGAGGGCCCGCAGCCTGGCCACTGGAGTTGGGGACACCCGGAGTTGGGGAATTAAAAAAACCTTCACGTTGTGCTCCAGAGGTATCGACCACAGCAGCCGTAAGCTCAGGGTAAATGAGAAAATCTGAGCTGTTGGTCGAGCGATTGAGCCCATGTATCGCGAGGATATTTACTCCTTCCACAACTTGTGTTGCGCCCGCCGTAGCATCAACCACAATAGGGTCAGCGGCCGCGACAGAGTCGGATCGCGATCCAGTAGCATTGGAATTCCAAACTAGATTGCCAGGCTTATTGTAGCTCCCTGATTCCACTCCATTGATGTAAGCAACAAATCCATCGTCACAATTCACACTAAGAGAGAGCGATTGTATCTGGTTGTTGTTCGGGTCGTAAGTGAACGGAATACGGATGTAGCAACTTGCATTGACCGCCTGCATTGCCGGCTTGAGGGTAGAATTGCCAAGGTCCGTGTCGCCCACCAAGTCGAGGAGAACACCCGAATCAAATCCAATTCCCGTCGTAGTTGACGTCCAGGCCGAATCATTGAAGGAGTCTGGAAGATCCTGCCAAGTACTGCCCAGTGAGTCATCTGAAGGCACAAAATATTTGGCTGGCAATGCACCACTGATCAATTGCTGCTGGGTCACGGAACCAAAACTATCTCTCCCATAAGACTGGTCCTCGAATTGCAAAGGGTAAGTAGAGCCAAAATCGGTAAGCACGGTAACGGCATCTGGTGCAACCAAAGCAAGATAACCCCCTTTTGAAGTAAGTTTGAAATTGGTGTGCAGCGCTGCCTCTGGATTTGAACGATCTTTATCGGATGCGAAAATAACAAGGTAACCACCAGCCGGGATAGTGACTGCTGGAATTCGCCACTTGACGAGGTTGGTCGCCTTATCTGTGAGGAAGTAGCCGTCGAGATCAACCTCTCTCCCATCTGGATTGTGAATTTCGATCCAGTCTGAAAAATCGCCGTCTTCATCAGCCAAGGTCGTATCGTTAGCGGCCATAAATTCGGAAATAACCGGTGCCGCATTAAGAAAAACAGAACCGACCGCAAGGGTCAGCACGGTGGTGATTAGAAATGTATTCTGCTTCATAGCTGAGTGAGCATCGCCAGGATTTCGACGACATTAGTAAGAAATATAGATGTGTGTGTGCCCGTCTTCAACCGGGTGATGGTTATTTTATCCCGAGCAGGCTCAATCGTCTAGCTTGGAAACCCTCCAAATTACTGCAACTTAGCTCAGTATATCCTTAATCACTTGGCCATGCACATCGGTGAGGCGGAAATCACGACCCTGACTGCGGAAACTGAGGCGTTTATGGTCGATCCCAAGTTGATGCAAAATAGTGGCATGAAGGTCGTGGACGTGGACCTTATTCTTGGCGGCGTGATAGCCGAACTCATCGGTCGCACCATAAGTCAAACCAGGCTTCATTCCACCGCCCGCCATCCACATCGTAAAGCCATGCGGATGGTGGTCCCGCCCCCAGGTTTTACCCATCACTTGAGCCACTGGTGTCCGGCCAAATTCACCACCCCAGATGACGAGGGTGTCGTCGAGTAGACCACGTTGCTTCAGATCGGAGATGAGCGCAGCAATCGGTTGATCGGCGGCTTCGCACTGCCTTCGGTGTTCGCGATCCATATCGGTGTGTGAATCCCAACCACGGTCGTAGAGTTGTACAAAGCGAACGCCACGCTCGACGAGACGACGCGCCATCAGGCAATTCCGGGCAAAGGATGGCTTCACACGATCAGCGCCATATTGCTCAAGGGTTTTCTTCGACTCTTTCCCCAGATCCGCAAGTTGCGGCACGCTGGCCTGCATGCGGAAAGCCAATTCATACGAAGCAATGCGAGTCGCGATCTCGGGATCACCGAGAGTCTCGTGTTGGCGGCGATTCATCCACTGCAGCAGATCAAGTTCATTTCGCCTCCCCTTCGTCGAGACGCCCTTTGGATTATCGAGATGGAGCACTGGAGCACCACTATTCCGGAAAGGCACGCCGGCGTGCCGGGATTCGAGAAATCCATTCCCCCAAAAACTCTGCAAAAGCGGTTGGCCATCGCTCACTCCGGAAGTCAGCACCGTATAAGCGGGAAGGTCATCATTAACCGAGCCAAGCCCATAAGACATCCAAGATCCAAGAGTCGGCCGATCACCCAACAAGGTTCCACAGTTCATGAAATTCACTCCCGGATCGTGTACATTGGTGTCGGTATGCATCGAACGAATCACCGTTAATTCATCGGCGACCTTTGCAAGATGAGGCATCAATTCTGAAATGATGGTGCCTGATTCTCCATGCTGACGAAAAGTATAAGGCGAACCCTTAAGATTCGGAGTCCCGCGAATCAAAGCAAACTGCTGATGGTTCTTCAGCAACTCCTTTGGAATCTCTTTCCCATCGAGTTCGTTGAGCTTCGGCTTGGGATCAAAAAGATCGATGTGTGAAGGCCCACCCGCCATGAAGAGAAAAATGACGCGCTTTGCTTTCGGAGCATGATGGAAGTTCGGCAAGCTCCCCTGCCCTGCGCAAAGCTTGTCATTCAGCAAGGAAGCAAGCGCTACCGAACCAATCCCACCCGCCGACCGTCCCAGAAAAGCGCGGCGAGTAAGATCTGCTGAGGAGTTTAAATGATTCATGGACGCGTAATGGTTTCGTCGAGGTTCAAAAGAACGGCAGATAAACTCTGCCACTTCGCGAAATCAGATGACGCGGAATGACTCTCCAAGAAACTCAAGAACTTCTCGCGCTCATCAGCATCAGGAAGCCGACCAAGGCAAAGACGGAAAGCGAGATCTAGGCGACCCTTGGAATCAGGAGCCTCCCCAAGAAGTCGTTTGGCCAGGCCCTCTGCGGACTCAACAAAGACCGGCGCATTCAAAGTCACGAGCGCCTGGGTCGGTAAGTTTGCCGAATTGCGTCTGGATACGCAGACCGCACGAGCTGGAGCATCAAGGAGTTCCATCGTAGGATGAAGAGCCATCCGTCTCCAGTAAATGTAAAGGCTCTTACGGTATAAATCGTCACCGCTACCAGCCTTCCATTTCCCGGGAAGATCGCGGTCTTCCCAATAATTTTTAGGCTGCAGAGGAAAAACACTTGGCCCTCCACGAAAAGCTTTAAGAAGGCCACCGATTGCAAGAGCCTGGTCACGGATTTGCTCGGCAGGCAGGCGGACGGGGGG
>ERZ802830.4748-NODE-4748-length-10714-cov-4.48156_pt1 | contig 10714 bp, 6 predicted proteins | sample MGYA00345654_ERZ802830 | MGnify/ENA primary metagenome ERZ802830 (study PRJEB30503, sample SAMEA104212375) | marine metagenome | biome: Westerlies Biome; feature: [SRF] surface water layer (ENVO:00010504) within the epipelagic zone...; material: water...
CCTGTAAGGTTTACCAATAGATTTCTAATGTGGTTATACATAATAAGCCTTAAGCGATGCCTCCAGGTATTCCACCCGCTGTATTTATTGCCAGGTTACCCTGCGGGCTTCCTCCGTCTTTATCCGGAAGCAATGCAATTGTAAGCGTAAACTGAATGGTTCTTCTCAGCGTGTCTTGAACGTCTCCCGTAAGCGACGTAACAAAACCCCTAAAAGTGGTTCCAGTCCCAATAGTTACATCAATCGGGGTTTGCCTCGCTGCAATTCGATTAGCTTTGTACCAATCGTACAGGAATTCGAAACCGTGCTTACCTGTAGCAGGATTGCCTAAAGTCGGAGTAGGGGTTACGCCTGCAATTCCTCCGCCACCACCGCCCTGGCAATCTCCCTGGAAACTTATACCGTGCAAAGTAACTTCACCCATTCTGTCGCCAAAAACATAAATATAAACGTCATTCCCTATAGTGTGCAAAAACTGATAGTTACCTGCACAGGATATACCTACGCGGGTAATAATTGATTTTTGCCCAGAATAAGTGATATTAGGCTCTGCTTTAACTAGGGAAAAAGAGCCCTGAGCTACCTTGTCTGGCAGTGCTACAACTTTTCCAGTGTTTGATTGAAATACGACAGTCATGCTTTACCTCACAGTAGCTCCAGTAACGTCATCGAACGTACCTTCACCTTGTACGACACCTGTAACGTTAACTGTACCGGTTAATTGAAGTTGTCTTTCTTCCTCTGCCGCGACCTCTTTTTCAATGTCGTGGCCCATTGATCGTTCTAGCCCTGCAACGACGGCTTCTTGCTGCTCGCCACTGCTGAGACCTTCCATATCAATGTTATCTAGCCCTAAGAATTCAGTACGACGCATCATGGAATCCAAGTCGCCCATGTCCATGCCGTGTTTCATAGCTAAGGCTTTTCTTCCTTTACTATCTGCACTCTGGTAAGCGTCAGTAAGTTTATCTAGTTTTACGATGTTATTTTCACCGTCTATATCTAGACCCCCAGCAGTTGATAACGCTTCAGATAGCATCTTCTGGTTGCGTTCACTTTCCTGGCCTTCACCAACGCGGTCTCCCAATTGGCTTTTAAACTCGCGGAGCTCGTCTGTGACCTCTGTTGTATCTATACCTAAAGACCTAGCTAAAGATGCATCAGCATCACTAATATCTGCCTTCTTAAATGCTTCAAGTTTTTCACGGGCCTCTTCGTCACGAGCGTGCATCATTCCTAGCTTCTCGTCTATTTCTTCCGGAGATAGCCCTTGTTTAATTAGCTCTGAACGTTTCTCAGCAATGTCATCTCTACGTTGCTGCAACTGCCTAGCGGCACCTTGGTTTGCCAATAAAGTGTCGTAGCGGCGAACATCGTCCTCATCAGACGGGTCTAGCCCAGCTTGCTTCATTTGGTCGTTTCTAAACTCAACCATCTCATTTTGCTGGTTAAGTAATTCTTGACGTTTATCTATCAAGCCTTGGCTAGGCGTGCCTCCGGCATCCTTTGCCCTAGCAATCTCAGCATCTATGCCCTGTAGACGGTTTCTATTCTTCTCAAGGTCTTTCTCATTTAGCTGAGCTTCCCTTAAGCGTTCAGAAGAATGCTCTCCTTTAAACAGAAGCATAGACTCATCAAATTCTTCTCCGCCAAATGCAACGTTCTCGTACTCTTCCTGTGTCATACCTAGTCGTTCGGCGGCAGCCTCTGAGTCTTTCTCTATTGTGCTTTCTAGAGAAACTAGACCTTCTATGCCTTTTAGTTGCTCCTCAGAAACACCTAAGTCAGCGGCGAGAAGCTTATCTGTAGCACCGCCAGACATGGCAGCATTAGCCGTGTCCATCATGCCAAGATTATCCCGCATTCGAACGCGTAAGAATTCGCGGTAGTCATCTACGCTAGAAATGTCTTTACCGAGAACTTCTTCAGCTTTTTTCAGATCTTCACCTGAGAGATTAGCAAACTCTTCTTCTATAAACTCCATGCCTTCTGCATCAGAAGCGACGAAGTCACTCGCAATCATAGCGGCTACGTTACCGTTAAACCCGTAGTTGTTAGCCATTGTTTGAAGGTTATCTTCAGCTAGCTTACTTGTCTCAGCAAACTTAAGGGCTCTAGCTCCGCCTAACCTATCAATAGCCTTTTCATCCATTAGCAGTTTCTGCCGTAAGTCTGCCATAGTTTCAAAGTTTTGACGGTTCTCTCTAATTGATCGCTCACCTGCTGGTGTTTGCAAGTTCTGTAAAGCATCTACACGGCCTTCTTCTCCTCGCTGTATCTGTAAAGCAGACAATTCATCAACGTATCCACTAACCGCACCGGCACGGTCAGCAACGTCAACATTAGTGAGCCGGTCAGCAAGCTCACCATCCATCTGGCTAAACTCGTCACCTAATAGGCTTTCGTCATCCGCAAGTAACCCTAATGCTCTTAACTGGCCTTCTGCAATTAGTTGCTCTTCCGCCATGTCGGTCATTTGACCTTCGTCTGCGTCATCAAAATCTCCACCGGCTTTTAATGTTGCAATTCGATCATCAATGCCCTGGGCAGTAGGAATAATTGATTTGTCTGCTCTACGAGCACGGACGATATCCTTTTGTCTTTCCTCGTCTAACTGACCGACTGTTAGACCTGAGCCCTGGAATAATTCTGCTTCCTTAGCTGCATACTCTTCCGTACTGGCAATGTTTCTCTCTAGATCTTTTCTAATTACATTCCTAGCGTTTTCTTCGGATACTCCCTGGTCTTTAAGCTTTAAGAATTTATCTCTAAGCTTTGTTGTCATGCCGACAGGAGCATCTTCGTCTTTAGGATCAAAGTCCTCTATGTCTTGCGAAGTCATATCAGCAACGGCGTCTAGAGTTTCTTTGCGTTTTGCCTGGCCGATTGCCATAAAGTCACCGGCAGCAAGATCAGAGTCAGCAATAGCCTCTAGCTCCTCGTCACGCACTGTGCCTTCTCGGGCCAGGTTACGCACCTGGTCAGTTCTAGTTAGGTGTTCAATGTTCCTAGCAGCTCCACGAGCTTCAGCAACGTCCTCTAGACCAAACCTTCCCTCTCCTGCGTCTATGCCCATAGACCTAGTAGTCTGAGCAAACTCAGCTGTTCTGGTATCTAGCAAGTCTGCTTTTCTATCTATCTCTTCTCTAAGCTCTTGTCGTCTTTCTGGCGTAGTGTCTTCAGAAGCTATCTCTCGCTCCAGGGCTTCTAGCTCATCTTTCTGCTTATTTATTTCTTGCAGCTCTGGGACTAGCTTTTCTTTAGCGTCTAAATCTTCGACCCCTAGCATGTCAAACATAAGTTTGTCTATGCCTGCTTCGTCAGGGTCGTCGCCTTGTTTCTGTATGGCCTCAAAAAGCCTCTGTGTCATAGAACCTTTTGGACCTAGATTGCTCATAGCTTCGTTAGTTCTAGCACGAGCCCTAGCCTGGTCCGTAACTCTTCTTCTGTTCTCTACAGCTCGCGGGCTAAGCATTTGGTTAGCTTCTGTAGCTCCGCCCTCAAAACCAAACTGAGTTGCGGTGTTTTCAATCTGACCAAACTGTTGCTCTGCCATAGCTTCAGCCTGGGCTTCGCTCATAGCTACGCCGCGATTTCCAGCTTCACGCATAATTGCTTCAGACATAACACGTCTACGTGTGTCGCTATCCTGCATATCCTGGGGGTCAGCAGAAAAGAAAGCATCTGTAGCTGCGGTAGACATTGCAGTTGCCGCTTCGTGCCGCTGCTCAGGAGCTAGTCCCCTGAGCACTTCCATGTTTTGAGTTCTATTAGTTGCGTTTCTAATTGCACGGTTTCGGAACTCTACTGCTTGTAGGTTAGTTGCAACCGTCTGATAACGCTCGTCGTCAGCCATCATACGAAGGTTAGTTGTGCGGTCACCCAGCATCATGTTGTAGTCATCAAGGCCAACACCTGTAGCACCGCCCTGAGCAATAAGCCTACGAACTTCACTTTCTCGCTGCGGTAGTGGTTTTTCTTGGTTGTCTACAGGATCAACATAAGTTTGCCTGCCGCTGAGTGCTGCGTCGTGAATTGCTTGCAGCCTTTTACCTGCGTCGGTGTTATCGTCGAAACCGCCAGCATCGTTAATACGTCCAAGCGTGGCATACATGTTCCCAGCTTCAGAAGCCATGCCTCTTGCAAATAAGCTTTGGGCACCTTGCTCAGCTTGTTCGCGGTTGATAGCTCCAAACCCTGTAACTCCGCCTTGCTGTGCAAATGCAGCACCCTGAGCAGCTCCTAACCTGGTACCAGTAGGTGCAAAGTGAGCTGAATGACGGCCCATGCCCATCTCTACAAGAGATGCATTAGATTGCTGCTGCATTGCAGCTAGCTGGTCAATACTTTTACCAGAAACCTGAGACATGGCCTGCATGTCTCTTACCATCTTATTAAGAGAAGCAGCATCAAACTTCTGCATCTGACCCTGGGTCAATGCTTCAAGAGACTGGATTAGTAGAGGAACAGGTGCATTAGGATTACCGTTCTCGCCAAAGACTTCACGCAAAGCAGAAATGGATTCACTGTAACCTCTTAGTCGGTCGCTAATACGTCCAGTATCTGCCTGGGTGAGTCCTTGCTGTACTGCTTCAGTACCTCTAATTTGTTCTAAGTCTTGGAAAGACAAGTCCTCAACGTCGTCTATCTGTACCCCAGATTCTGCACTGATAGCGTCTAGCCTTTCCTGACTTTGACCGCCAAGGAAGTCCATAGTCCTTTCTTTTAATGAGCCTGGGGTACCTAACAAACCACGCGAGGCTAAGTCACCGTAAAGTTGCCCAGCTTCACCTGCCCTGATGCCGTGCATCTGGGCCATACTGTCTCTAGAGTACAGCTCGTCAAATACGTTACCAATCAGACGCTCGTTAGACTCCGCATCAAAACCCATAGCTCCAGAGGTAGGATCAATCTGGAACCTGTTAGCTTGCATCATCTGTGCGGCCATAGCCTGTACGCTGCCAGTAGGGCCAGCCATAGCGTCTAGTAGCCCAGGGTTAACTGCTGCAATCGTAGGGCCATACTGAGCTATAGTGTTAGCTATACGGCGACCAGCTTGCCGCTGCTCTCGGTTCATAGGCTGACCGGTAAGGGCAGCCACGCCTTCAAATGTACGGTAGAAACTGTCAGCATCTTGCGAGGCTAAACCGCCAGCCACCTGTTGCTGCATTTGCTGGAACTGATTTACACGGTTCGCCTGCATAAACGAACCCGCGTTACCCATAGGAATAACGCCCTGCTGCTGCATTTGATTTGTCAAAGCAGCGTTACCGGCGAGTCCCGCCATAGTCCCTAAGATGCCATAATTTTGCAGTCCAAACGGAGCTAATGGAGTGGTGTCCGGCATGCCAGGCGTAAGCGTCGGAGGTGCGTAACTTTGGGCAGTCTGCTGTAAAGCATTAACGCCAGATGAAATTACAGGCTGGTACATGCCAGGAACTCCCATCTGGGAACCTAGTATGCCCATTTGCTGCATCATCTGAATTTGGGCTGGGTCCATCATGTCTTTAGCGTCCCTGCTGTTGTCTTAAACGTCTGTTTAAAATTTCCTGTTTTCGTCGGTTAAACGATTCTTTTAGATCGTGTTCCGCTTGTTGTTGTTCCTGTAGTTCTTTGGCCGAGTCGGATTGGTAATTCCTAATTTCATCTTCCCACTTAGCTTTAGCGTCTTCGTCATCCAAATCAAAGCCTGCGATCTCCTTCCATTGAGCTGCAAACTCATTTCGCATGTTCGTGTCGCGGTCTTCTTTAGTTGCTCCTGTCCATGGTTTAAGGTTGCCCTGAATGTCTGCATATAGATCCTTAGCTGACCTTTGCACTGAAGAAAAGTCAGAAGGTGACAGATTTGAGTTGGAGACCAAAGCAAGTTGAAATTGGAATGCAGTCTTAAGTAGTTCACCGTTATCTACTGCTGTCATGCCTTTCATTAAAAACCGCCATCGACGCCACCAGCTAGGGCTGTGAATATCTGCTTCAGAGTAATCTACGACTCCTCGTACAGCAGATTGGATCGTCAAGACAGCTGCTCGGTCTCCTTCCAAAAATCCTGGTTATCTACACAAGCCTCCAATTTAGCTACAAGTCGATTAAATTTATTACACTGATTAGTGACTACTCTTTGTAAGTGCTCAGATTTAAGCACCTCTAACACAACGTAATCGGCTATCTGATCTACTAACGGTTTGTCTTCTACGTATACGTCTTTATCTTTCAAGTAAGTATCCCAGTAAGACTTAGAACCTGGGTGAGTTTCTTCCGTAAACCCGTCAGGTAAGCGAATATGCAAAGCACCTACTTGCGACGATAAACTGGTTATTTGTAAATATAACCGCAAACGATTTAAATACTCATAGTAATCGGCAGTTGTAGCGATAACGCCAGTTTTCTGTGCTGCAAACGTACTCGCGTACAACGCATCAATTTCTTTTATGCTTAAGGTTCTAAAGCCTATCTTTAGTTGACCCCCAAACAGTTTGTAATTTTTGCTAAATACTTTTTGACCTAACAAGCACTGTAGAAAAGCTAACTTCTCGTGTTTATCCGGGTCGCCAATAACAGGAGTGCTTTGATCCCAACCGCACTGGATGCAAACGTTATTAACCGTAGCAAAGCCTTGCTCTAAGTCTTGCTCTACAGGCTCTTCCTCTACGGTCTGTATTTCTTCCTCTGCGGGTGGGGGTTCAAAAGCAGGCGGCTCTTCTACTTTTACCGTTAAATCGTCGTCAGGCGGATCGACGGGGACAGGTACTGGCTCTTCTACAACAGCTTTAGGCTCTTCAATACTTACAGTTTCGTCTTCTTTCTGTACAGCATGACCTAGCTCCTCCAAGGCCTCATCTAAAGTTTGACCTTTAGCCTTAGCGACCTCTTCAAGGACCTTCTTTTCTTCGTCAGACATGCGGTTAAAATCCATATTTTAAACCTTAAATTCTGAGTTGCATGCAGCTTTCTGAAACGCCGAAAACTTCGGTTCTTCATAATCACTTTGATTGGCTTTACGGTCCTTCGCATAGCCTGCGGTGTCGTACAATAAAAACCCTCCTTGATTTTCATACTTTAAAAATGCTTCCCTATCTTCCCAGTTCTTACGTCCAGGCCAAGGGTGAAGCTGCTTGCCCTGGTATTCTACTGCTTTCTCTTGCCACGTTTGCTGGGAGCCTGTAGCTAAGCCTGTGCGTCTGAGCTGCTGCCAGCGTGTCTCTAAGAACCAGAAAGAGTCTTCATCGTACCCATAAACAGTACTACCCTCATCTGAGTCGTCCCGGTAAGAGAATCCTATTTCGTCTGAAACAAGTTTCTTATTTCCGGGTTGCTTAGGTTTCCAAATAAAATTAGGAAAGTAAGCTTGGAAGAAAACATTACCTATCTCTACGAGCTTAGGCTTTATTTCTTTAAGCGGCTCAAACCAAGCAACAAGTTCTGGAATTATTTTTTTAGTGTCCCCAATCTTAGGCCAAGCACCTAAGCAAGCTAGGCGGTTTCCGTATATCCCGTAACCTAAAGCTAATATGCTTTTTTGAACCCCAAGGTGCCCATCTAACACCGCAACAGTCTTATCCATTAGGGTCGGGCCCTGGATAAAAGAGAAGCTTTTACTGAAGTAATGTGCCTCAGATATAGTCGCTTCCTCGCCAGTAGGAGGGTGCCACATACCTACACCACTAGACTGAAAAAACGTATGTATTTGACCGTAGGATACAACCCCACCCTGGCCTTTAGCCGCATCTACAATAATAGAACCACGGCCTTCTCCGCTTTTAGTTATACCTGACCGGGTGTAAACAGTGCTTGCTAAGGTAGCTACGACACCGCCCTTAGATAAAAGAACAATACCACTTGGCTGTACCTTTTCTCCTAACTTCTTAGCATAGTTTTGCTGAGTTCCCTGGCCCTTAGACTCGATCAAAACGCCACCATAACCCGCATTACCACCCAGCATTTGCAGATTCTTCTCCGCCTTTATTCGAACATCCTTATCGCTAGACGAGATGTCTACGCTATCTTTTGTTCTGATTATCGCTTCTTTCGCTAACGTAACTACGCGGGAGCCAGAAGCAACTATCAAGTCACCGCCAGCCTCTAGCCTAATTTGACCGCCGGTCATAGTTATTTGAGAGCCATAACCGTCAGCGATAACTACACCACCATCCTCTAGCAAAGAAAAATAAGATGCAGTGTTAAAATACTTAACGTCCTGATATCTGTCATCAATCTTAAGATTACGAGTTGTTGCTGTTTCGTTAACATAAGACTTAGAGAACTCGCCCGATAAGTATTGAACGTTGGCACCTAGCTCGCTCTCTTCAGGGTATGCGTAATCTTTTGTGTGGTAAAAGAAAGGGTGAGTAGACTTCCAGTTATAGTGATGAGATATTAAATCTAGTATTCCCGCAGTACGTAACAAAGCTGGCTGTTCTGTTTCTTCGCTGTCATCCCAATCTCGTACTATATGAGGATCGCCGCTGCCAAACTTACCACTAAACTTATACTCTCCGCCGTACTCTTTATCATCGCCTTTTCCGTCTTCGTTAGAGCGTCTGCGTCTAGGATTGGGAATAGCAGGGTATTTAGAGAATAATATTTGCTTAGCTGACCGGACGGAATAACTGCCATCTAAAGCCACTAGCTCCTGGAAAAGGCCGTCGTCTTTATCGGCCTCTGCGTCAGACATCTTACGAACGCCGCTATCCTTAGCAGGCTTCATTAAGGTCCGATTGAAACCTTGACCGACGTAACCCGTATAGTCTGTTAACCTGAACACAGGGGTTTGTGCGTAGTCTTGAACGTCCTCCAGCCCAAATGGCTGTTCCTTATCCAGCTGGATATCTTCACCGTTAGTTTTACTAAACTTTTCTCCGTCTTTGTACATTCCCGTAGTTTCCCACGGATATGTTGCATAACCTTTGAGAGAGAATAATTCACCCTCGTCGTAAGTCTGGATATTGCTCTCGCAATAAGACATTAAGTTTAGAGACAAAGCAGATAACTTTGCGTAGTTATCAAAGTAATTAAGCCATAACCCGCAGGCTTCGTTTACTCGTAGGTAAGCCTGAAAAGAATCAATAAGTAGTCCAATGCCTGTCTCAGACATACGAACATACTCTCCCGCAGTCCCGTCCATAGGGCGGCCAGAAGCCTGGGGTTTCCAGCCCATAGCGTCTGTAGGCGTTTTGACTACGTGCCTATATGCTTCAACTTTCTTAGGTCCAGAGTTACCGCCCTGCTGAATGTGGTCAGACAGATTCATCGCGTCGTCAGTAGTTGGCGATGGGACTACACCCAGGATATAAGCAATAGAAGAGTCTTTGGGTTGCCAGACGATCACAGAAGATCCCGCAGGGATAACGTCTGACTCCTTTACACCAATAGGCGTTAGAGAGCTACGAGTCAGAGCTGTAGCTATGCACATACCCTGGCGTCCGCTGAGTTGGACTTTGTAGCAGTGGACGTAAGGAAAAGCTAAAAGAACAGTACCTACACGCAAAGGTAAATCAGTTTGCGTTTGACTGTTGTGAGTAGCGGACGTGCCTTGCGTATCGCTGGCTTGCTGCCCAGAGCTTACCTGAGAAGTTACGGTTTTAGCTTCGTCACTAGCCTGCAAGTCCGAAATAATCCCGCCGTCGCCTGGAGAGGTGCCGGAAGATTTTTCGTTATAAACCGCAGGCCTGCTTGCAGATTTACTGCCATAGTTTGCAGGCATATAAGTATCTCACCTTACGGTGCGTTTAGGAGCATAAAGCTCAATAAAAAGGGCTGACCTAGTTATACCAGGCCAGCCCCATAATTGAAATCCAGATGTGCTGGCTAGGTTATAAATTAACCGCCCTGGCACTCTAGGTTAGCAAACATAAGGGTGACATTCTCATTAACGATCATGTCCTGTGCCCCTACTTGAATTCCAACATTAGTCATGACACAACCTTGTAGGGTGTAGCTGACTTTGTTGTTTTCTGCGTTACCAACGGCTGCGGCAATAGCCACATCCTCAGTCTCGGTGACTCCAGCAACCGAACCAGTACGGTTTTTGCTTTCGCAACCACCCTGAAAACGGAACATGATGTCACTAGGCGAGCAAACGTTGCCCATAAGGCGGTAAAAATCACAGAGGGCACCGGACTCTGGTCCAAGTACTCGTGCGATGGTTGCCTGACCCTGGGTACGTCCACCAACGTAGAAAACAGGAACTCCCTGACTCATGCCGCCATTAGAGACGTCATAAATCCGGTTAATACTCTGAGCAAATGATACGTTAGCGTTCTGTACGATACCCAGTGGGGTGTTCGCATCTCCGCCAATCGTCAAAGCCGCTTGATCGGAAGCGAAGCTTCCAGCGAACTTCGTTTGCTGCTTTTCATAAATAGCTGCCATAGTTTAAAAACTCCTAGTTTTTAAGTTAACGTGCCAACGTTAACGGTTAGTCAAAATTGAAAAGGCAGGCGGGGCATCGTGCCCCGCCCACCGGCTAAATTACACAACCAGGTGCAACTCGATGTTGTTCAATGCGTAAGGCACATTCAAGTTGATGAACGCAACATAGCGATCCTTGAACAATGCTGAAACAAAGAAACGATCAACCGTAGCGTCAATCAACTGACCGCCAAGGTTAGGAGTAACACGCTCAGTTTGCAGGACTCGTATGAGTTTGTTCATACCTCCAAGAATAACATCTTCCATTGCGGGAGTTACGTTAGTAACACCGATGAATGGTGCGAAG
>ERZ802830.4750-NODE-4750-length-10711-cov-8.66094_pt1 | contig 10711 bp, 9 predicted proteins | sample MGYA00345654_ERZ802830 | MGnify/ENA primary metagenome ERZ802830 (study PRJEB30503, sample SAMEA104212375) | marine metagenome | biome: Westerlies Biome; feature: [SRF] surface water layer (ENVO:00010504) within the epipelagic zone...; material: water...
GATGGATTGAGCGTTTGCTAAAATACTGGTTGCGCTCAAAATTAAACCAGCCACAAGGCCATTAACAGATTTCAACTTCATTTTTGTCTCCAGTTGCTAACTTAAAAAACAGTAAAAATTTAAATGATTTTGTACAGTGATTCACGAAATTTTTTTCAAAAAGCTATGGAATTTCCCCGCTGGTACTCAAGCGAACTCGATACAGTCCAGTGCGTGCAGTCATGTAGAGTGTAGATCCATCGTCACCCCAAGCAACGTTAGCTGGCACTTCGTCCGGTTTAATTGTTCCAAGGTGTGTTCCATCTGGATCAAAAATCCAAACGCCACCAGGTCCAGTAGCAAAAATATTTCCCTGGCTATCTACCTTCATGCCGTCAGCCGCACCTTCACCGGTCTGATCATTCACATCGTAGAATATTCGCGGATTACCGATGATTCCATGTATTACAGTATAGGCGTACCAGACCTTATTTTCTGCATCCGAGTTAGCCACATAGAGGGTCTCTTCGTCTGGAGAGAAAACAAGCCCATTCGGCCGCGTTTGGTTTCGCTCCAGTAGCTGTATCTCACCCTCGGGACTCAACCGGTAAATGCCATTGTAATCGAGTTCCCTTGCGGGGTCATTTTCAAGCCCCGCCATACCATAGGGCGGGTCAGTAAAATAAATCCAACCGTTTGAATGCCAAGCGACGTCATTCGGGCTGTTTAAGCGGTTGCCTCGGTAGTTGTCGACTAATGGCGTTCGTTCACCGTTTGCCTCAAGGCGAGAAACTCTTCTATAGCCGTGTTCCATAAGTACCAGGCGGCCTTCGCTATCCAAAGTCAGGCCGTTAGAGCCAACCGACGGGTGATCTGTAGCTTCGGCGTAGACCGGCTGAATAAAAATACGAACGCCTGAATCCTCACTCCAGCTGTAAATAGTATTATCGCGAACATCGCTAAAATAGAGTAGGTTATTACGCCGGTCCCACACAGGCCCCTCTGTGAAAGTGAAACCTCCAGCCAGTTTCTGGATGTTGGCGCCCGCTGGAATTAAAGCATCTAGCCTTGGATCTAGGCGCTCAATAGTCCCAGCATTATCAACGATTTCCGACTCTGCAGCTTCATCACTGCTGCAGCTGACAAGAAAAAGTGTGCACAACAAAATAGTAAATTTCTTCATCTTAGTTTCCATATTCGACTCCAAATTATTGAATGAGGCCATCCCATATGTCGTACATTCTTTGAACTGCTTCTAAATTTGCACCTAGCTGGCGAACGCCCAGTGTTCGCTCATGCTTCCGAAGATCTGCCCGAGCTGCGGCCTCCTCGGCAGAATAACCTAGGTCTTTGAGACGACTAATTTCTTCTGTTAAATCTGTATAGTATGCCTGTACAAGAGATATACGCCCTACATCTGTGATCCCAGGACCGTGTCCGGGTAAAATTAGTTCAATATCCAGTCCCTTAAGACCTTGTAGAGTGTCAGCCCATTCTGCGACGTAACCGTCGCCCATATATGAGATACCGCCGAGCATCATGTCGCCACTAAAAACAATTTTTTCTTTTGGAAGGTAGATTGCCAGATCACCACCAGTGTGGGCGCGGCCGAAATAATGTAACTGTATTTCTCTGCCTCCTCGATACAGAGTCATCTTGTCTCGCAGCGTTTGCGTGGGTGGTGTAAATACTATCTCCGACTGCGCTTCGACATGGCGTCTCCAGTAGTTTAACTGGTTCTCAATTTGAAGACTTTCACCAGCGTCTGTGGCGTTGGCTAGCTCACTTTCTAATCGAGCTACTGTGTTATCGAATCGACGAAGCGATGACTGATAAGTGTGCTCATTTTCTGGATCACCTGTTAGCTTTTCATAGGTGACCTCGTGGCCTATTATTTCTAAGTCATCGCCAAAGGCTGGAGTCCCATTCGAATGGTCATAGTGGAAATGAGAATTGATTAAGGTGGTGACAGGTTTGTCGCTGACAGTTCGTATTGAATCCAACAGCGCTCTGCCTGCTGCCGGAGTAATATGAGAGTCGACAATCACGATGTCGTCTTCTCTCTCAATAATGAGTGCATTGCTCATCGTATAAATGTCGCCGGTCCCCGTGGCAAAGTATACTCCGTCAGCAACTTGGTCAAGACGATGAGTATCGGTGGTGATAACTTCTTGCGCATAGCTAACGATCGATAGTGTATATATAAAGGCAGGCAGCAAGAGCCTGCTTTGAGCACTATTTGCCAAAAAAAATTCCCTGCCCATTAGTTACCTCCTCATTTTGAGTAGAAGTATCTTGACTTAAAATAACCATTTTCACTTCGACTATACGCCCAGACTGACCAGATTTCACCACCGCAGCACGGAATTTGTGGAAAATTCATTTTTTCTGGGGCAAACTTTCAAAAAAATTAAGAAACTAAAGAGATTCAGCGCAAATGAGAAAATTCCTTACTTTTATAGCGTTAATCGGCGCAACGATTTATTTGCAGTCACCTATGCAAGGTCACCACGCTTTTTCATCAGAATTCGATATCGACAAACCCATTAGACTTAGGGGAGAAATAACTCGAATGGAGTGGGTGAATCCGCATAGCTGGTTGCACATGACTGCTGCTTTAGATGATGGCACTACAGAAGAGTGGATGCTTGAGGGAGGTACGCCGAACACACTTCTCCGACAGGGGCTAACCGACCAAATTCTTCAAATCGGCACCGAAATTCTAGTTCGAGGTTACCAGAGTAAAGATCCAGATTGCATTCCCAAATGCCGCGGCAGTGGGCGGGACATTACTTTTCCAGACGGGCGGAGCGTATTTATGGGTTCTTCGGGGGTTGGTGCACCGCCGGGGGGATTTCCAGAAGATGAAGAACAATAGCTGGGGGTTATCACCATCATGAAAAAAAATAAAGCACCTTTATTCGTTTTGTTTTTGCTAAGTCTGGGATTTCTCCAAAGCTGTACACAAGAGCAAACGTCAGAATCGATAGGCTCTGAAATGGTCACGAGCTCAGGTCCGCCCGATTTGAGCGGAATTTGGCAGGCTGTGAATGCGGCAAGTTGGAACCTAGAAGGGCATACGGCTAGCAAAATGCCAGTTACAAGGATCATGGGGGCTTTAGGAGGCATCCCGGCAGGTATGAGCGTGGTTGAGGGAGAGGAAATTCCTTATCTGCCTGAAGCCTTGGCAAGGCGAGAAGAAAACCGTGCGAACTGGAATAACCTGGATCCAGTCGCAAAATGCTATATACCCGGTATTCCTCGCTCAACTTATATGCCGTGGCCATTTCAGATCTTGCAGACCGACACAGAGATATTTATAGCGTATGAATTTGGTAGCAATAGCCGCACTATTTTTATGGACAGACCTGGAACCGAGGCTCCATTACCATCTTGGATGGGGTACTCTCTTGGTAATTGGGAGGATGGGACTTTGGTAGTGAATGTGACAAAGCAAGTTCCTGATACTTGGCTTGATGCATCAGGAAATTATCACGGGCCAAACTTAGTAGTGGAGGAGCGTTACACTCTGTTGGGAGAGAACCATATTCAGTATGAGGCTACGATTGACGATCCAGATGTATTCAGCAGGCCCTGGAAGATTAAGATACCCTTGTACCGAAGAATGGAAAATGACGCGCGACTGTTAGAGTATAAATGCGTTGAGTTTGGCGAGGATCTTCTCTACGACCACTTGCGTAAAGGCTATGATGGGCCGAAGGCACTAGATGGCAGTCTTCGATAAGACTTATAACCCGGTAAACTGATTGCGAGGAAATTTTGATGAGGATATTAACCACGTGGATTGTAAGTTTTGGTTTAGCTTTCGGCTCTGTGGGGAGCTTAGGCGATGTCCCAATGACTAAATGGGGAAAGCCGGGCCTCCAAGGTAACTGGGATTTTCGGACAGTCACCCCTTTCCAACGGCCTGCAGCTTTCGCTGATAAAGAGTTCTTAACTTCTGAAGAAGTAGATGAGTTTGAGGCGGCGGTGATTGCTGGGAGAGAAGCCCGGGCTGCGGCCGATTTTGATGGTGAGTTCGATCAACAAGATTTGGATGTAGGTTATAACCAATTTTACTTAGATCAAGGTACGCGGATGACCACAACGATGCGGACTTCACAGTTAATTTACCCAGAAAATGGACGGATGCCGGCAATGACTGAGAGAGGCAGGGAAACTGCTGCATACTTCCGTGCGCTGCAAAGCCGGTCACCAGAGGGGCCGGAGGATCGTAATTTGTACGACCGTTGTATTATTGGGTTCAACGCAGGCCCTCCGATGAGATCAGGCGCCTACAATAATATTATGAAGTTAGTTCAAACGGAGGATCATGTTGCCATCATGGTTGAAATGGTAAACGACCACAGAATTATCCCGACTGGTAATAGTTCTGCTGATCTCCCAGACGACATGAGGTTATGGAAAGGTGATTCAAGAGGGTCTTGGGATGGCGACACTTTTGTTGTGACCACCAAGAACTTCACACATTTAAGCCGGTTCAGTGGTACTGGTGAAAGCATGGTTTTGACCGAAAAGTTCACGCGCCTCGATGATCAGCGTTTAGAGTACGAGTGGACTGTTGAAGATCTCGAAATGTTTGAAGATAAGTTTACTGCGGTGGTGGAGATGCAGCTAACTGAAGATGATGTGTATGAGTACGCTTGTCACGAAGCGAATTACGCTATGCCCTTAATGTTGAGCGGTGCAAGGAAGCAAGAAGCGAATGGTGAGCAAGATGATACTTGGCTGCCTAGCTGGTCAAGATAATCGGTTTATATTGAGACCAACTAGGCGATAGGAAACTTCCTGTTCACCTAGTTTATCCTCGACAGCTATGCTTTAGTCAGAGTCGGGCAAACTAAAGGCAAAATATTTTGAGCCGGAAGGAGGCCCCATTCGTCCTCCTCCCGCTGCGATAACAACATATTGCTTGCCGTCGACACTATACATTGATGGTGTGGCAAATCCAGCGGCCGGTAATTCATATTCCCATAACAAAGAGCCGTCCGTGGCGTCGTAGACATGAAACATTTTATCTGGTGTCGCTCCAATGAAAATTAGACCTGACGCCGTTACGATTGGCCCGCCATAACTTTCCGCGCCCCAGTTTAGGTCTGGGTGGCTTGGATAATTCCCAAAGTTAATTTGCCAGTCGATTTTACCTGTTGCTAGGTCTATTGAATTCAATGTTCCCCAAGGAGGTGAGTTGCCAGGCAATCCTTCATGATCTCTTACGCGGATATAACCAGCAAAGGCATAATCAATTTCTTCTGAGTCGCCTTGAAGCTCTTCAATATCAGGGTTTCTTAGATATGATATTAGTGCGCTTCGCTCATAGCCTTCTAAGTTGCTAAACCCCGGCATGTTGCCTCTACCTTCCAGGACCGTCGTATTAATTTGTGCGGTTGAAATCCGCGCGGTAATATCTAGAAGGCTTGGCCCTCTGTCCGTTCCTGCTCTGTCAGCGCCGTGGCACGAACCGCAGTTCTCCGAATAGAGGCCTCTCGCAAACCCTGGCGGTCTCTCATACACCCTTAAAATACCGCCTATCTCTTGCGCATTTAAAATAAGTTTATGACCATCTGGTAAATATGCAGACCCACCCCACTCAGCACCGCCATCGTATGCGGGATAAAAGAGGACTCCCTCTGTGGTTGGTGGAGCCCACCGTCGTTGATCGAGCGGTTCAATTAACGCTGACACATAATCAATGGCCTCCTGGTTGCGCGCAGTGAGTTCAAACTCTTGTCTGGTGAATGCAACAGAGGAAACAGGTTGGGTGGGAGAAACTACTTCACCAGGCAGGGAGCTTGGAAGACCCTCTTCCTCATAAACCTCATATAAAGATTCACCGGTATCTCTGTTAAAGACAAACAAATGTCCGGATTTGGTGGTCAGAGCAACAGCATCTATTAACGCGCCATTTCTTTCCAGCTGGACTAACGTAGGCGGGGAAGGTAAATCTCGATCCCATAGATCATGCCTCACAGTCTGGTAGTGCCAGCGGTATTCGCCTGTTCGAGCATCTAGAGCTACTAGGCTATTTGCAAATAAATTATCTCCGGTCCTTGATGCGCCATAGAAATCCGGTGTGGCTGATCCAGTGGGGATGAATAACATTCCTCGCTGCTCATCCAGAGTCATTCCTGTCCAGTTATTTGCGCCACCAGCATTATCTAAAGACCCTTCCTCCCAAGTTTCGGAGCCAAGCCCACCTTCTCTGGGTAAGCTATTAAAACGCCAGGCCTCGGCCCCCGTGCGCGCATCGAACGCCCTAATCATACCTGCTTGTGAGTTTGCACTTTCAGCAGTTGAAAAGCCAAGAATTAATTTGTCCTCAAATACTATTCCCGGAACACTAGTAAAAAAAGGAACCTCCTTATCTTCAGGCCTAAGATCTACTCTGCCATTTCGGCCGAAACTGGCAACGGCTTTCCCAGTCTCGGCGTGAAGGGCGATTAGCTCTCGCCCCGCTGGGTAAAAAATTCGCCTGTCGTCTCCTTCTTGCCACCACATCAATCCTCGTTGAGCTGCTCCCGGCCCATCATAATCAGAGCGCCAGATTTCTTCGCCGGTAGCCGCATTGAGAGCGAAAGCAACGAGCTTCGGAGATAAGCCATACAGGATTCCGTCGACAATCAGCGGGCTTGTGTACATACTTGAATTGCCTTCACGCAGTTCCCCTGAATCATATGACCAAGCAAGCTCTAGCTGCGCAACGTTATCATGATTTATATCTGATAGATGAGAGTAGTGTGACCTGCCCGGATCGCCCATGTAGGTGTCCCAATTCCCATTGAGTGGGACAACTTGCTCAGGACGCTCTGATGAGCAGCCTGAAATTACGAACAGCAACAAAATGATCTTTTTCATCAAGTTTTTTACCATGAATGTTTGAGTTTGGATAAGAATAAACGCACGACGGCCGCGAGTCTAGGCTGATAAAATTTTTCAAGAAGCAGTATGAGTTTAACTTTGAAGACCCGTTGATATTAAGATGTTAAAAACTTAAGCTCCTTGCATGGATAATTCAAATCAAGCGACAACGCCGCCGGGGGAAGGGTTCGTCAATAAGCCGGTTACCGAGAAGTTCAGAATACGATCGATAGATACTTTGCGCGGGTTTGCTCTGCTGGGTATTTTGCTACTCAATATAATTGCTTTTTCTGGACCCTTAGCAACGTACTACGATCCTTCGGTTGGTAACGAAGTTTTTGGTTTGAATCTCGCTGTAGCTATGTTTGTTGATATTTGGGCCGAAGGTGCATTTCGAGCAATATTCTCTATGTTGTTTGGTGCCGGGTTGCTCATTTTTTTTAATAAACCAGACAATGATAAAAAAGAACCATTAAGGACGCTTTATTATAGGCGGACTTGGCTTTTAGTCGGCTTCGGTCTTTTTAATTCCTATATTTTATTATGGGTTGGAGATATTTTATACGCTTATGGTGTTACCGGTTTAATTCTTTATTTTTTTAGGAACTTATCTGCAAGCAGATTAGCATTATGCTCAATGGCCTTGTTTCTCCTTCTGTGCGGAATACATACAGCTTCATATTTTGGCACAAAGTCTCTATACATTGATTATCGTGAGGCTATCTCATTGCCTGAGGGAAATGAAATGTCTGAAACGCAAAGCCAGTCAGTGGAGATTTGGAATGAATATCTGCAGAGTCAGCTGGCGGCGCCAGAGCAAATAGTTTTTGAAATGAATACTCGAAGTCAAGGCTATCTCGAAAATTTCTTCTTCTCAGCTCAGATTAATATTATTTTCCAAACTGTGATCTTTTTGTTCAGTGCGTTTTGGGATGCGGCTGCCATGATGCTTTTAGGTATGGCGCTGATGAAATGGAATGTTTTTGACGCGTCGCGAGAGCTGAGTTTTTACTTAAAGATGATGACTATTGGGTTTACTGTTGGGCTCGTCATAAACTCCTGGGAAATGGTTACCTATGTAAGCAGTGGTTTTGAGCCGTTCTTGTCGGCTACGGCAAGGCCGACTTATGATGTAGGCCGATTAGCTATGGCGCTCGGCTATACAGGAATAATTATGACCCTTTGTAAGCTGGAAGTGCTCTCGAGGTTACGACATGCCTTAGCATGCGTTGGTCAGATGGCGCTAACAAATTACCTCGCCCAATCAATTATTTGTAATACTATCTTCCTCGGGTTTGGTTTTGGGATGTGGGGTAAAATGCAGCGATATGAAATTTATTTCGTCGTTCTAGGTATCTGGGTTTTCCAGTTAATTTTCAGTATGGCTTGGTTACAAAGATACAGTTTTGGTCCGGCTGAGTGGTTATGGCGCAGTCTCACTTATCGAAAGAGGCAGCCTTTGAGACGAGAAGCGGGTTAGGCCAGCTTTGATGAATTATAATTATCTACGGATCGAGAAAACCGACCAACTAGCAACGATTATACTTGCCAGACCTGAATGCGGTAATGCACTTAGCTTGTCTTTGATGAGAGAGATTATCGATGCCGCAAATTCGTTTAAGTACGATACTCAGACGCGGGTAGTTATCATAAAAGGTCAGGGCAAGCATTTTTGCGTCGGGGCTGACCTTAAAGATGAAGAGCGTTGGAAAGCGGGCGAGTCTGGAGATTTGCTCGCGAAAAGTCGTTTGACTCAGATTGGTAGGGAATTAATTGAAGCACTGGTTGGTATTAACCAAATTACCATCGCTCGCCTGCATGGGGCCTCAGTGGGTGGGGGTGCTTGCATTCCCTCTGCCTGCGATTTTAGGATAGCTTCCCGCCAGGCGGTTCTTGGCTATCCGGAGGTTAAGCTCGGCATGAATCTTAGTTGGGGAGCCTTACCTTTGTGCTACAACCTCGTTGGTCCTTCGGTTACAAAGCGCTTGCTCGTGGGCGGAGAATTGGAAACAGCTGATGACCTCTTGGTTTGGGGATTTATTGATGAAGTTGTTGAGGAAGCACTACTGGACTCAAGAGTCATCGAATTGGCTAAATTCTACGCTCAAAGACCGCCTTTGGCTGCGCAAATGATTAAGCGCAGTATAAATGCAATCCAGATGGCTAATTCTGGCATAATGCACATGGATGGTGACCAAAATGCGTTGGCGACTTTAGGAGACGATTTCAAGGCAGCGCGAGAGTCATTCAAGCGTAAAAGTAAATAAATTTGAGGAATTTTAAGTAAACCTAGTCGGTTACTAGTCGGCTGGTTTTTGTCTATGTTTTTATCCAGAGTTCACTTTAAAAAAGACACTTTGTTCGAGCTGGCGAGAATCGCCCTCCCGATGGTCGTCTCTCAGGGGACTTTTGCAGTCATGATTTTCACTGATCGTTACTTCATGTCGCAAATAGATTCTGTTCATATGGCGGCTGCGTTAGGTGGCGGAGTGGCGGCTTTTTTTTCGTTTTGCTTTTTTACGGGCCTACTCTCTTATGCGAATGCGCTTACAGCACAGTATTTGGGTGCCGGTGAGCTTGCAAAGTGCTCAAAGGTGGTCACGCAGGGAATTGTAATAACGATCATGTGTTCGCCTTTTTTGGTGATCATTACTTACTTCGTTTCAGGTATCTTTGAAAATGTGGGTCATGACCCTATTCAAGTAGAGTTGGAAAAGACCTACTACGTTATTTTAATGCTTGGAGTAATAATCACTCTAACTAAGACTTGTCTCTCCTCTTATTTCGCAGGAATTGGTCGGACTCGTGTGGTGATGATATGTGATGTTTGCGGTCTGCTTTTTAACGTGCCTCTGTGCTATGTGATGGTTTTTGGAAAAATAGGGCTGCCAGCGCTTGGTATTGTTGGGGCTGGTGTGTCGACAATAATTGCTAGTCTCTTTGCCTGTATACTTTTTATTGTCTTCTACCTCCGTAGGGAACACCGCGATAAGTTTTCTGTCATGAGCTCCTTTCAAATTGATTGGGGTGCTCTGCGCCGCTTTTGGAGCCTGGGCTTTCCTTCGGGCCTCGAACTATTTCTCAACGTCGCCGCTTTCAACTTATTTCTACTTATGTTCCAAGGTTACGGCATTGTAGAGGGGGCTTCGGCGGCTATCGTGTTCAATTGGGATCTGTTGTCATTTGTTCCTATGATAGGTTTAAACATAGGGGTAATCAGTTTGATTGGTCGTTTTGTTGGAGCGAACGATATGGCTCGGACAGATGAAGTTATGTCGGCTGGATTTTTTCTAGGAATCGTTTACTCGGCGATTCTTGCAGTTCTCTACATTACTTTTAGGTTCCCATTGGTTGAGGTTTTTTCCCCGCCCGAGGGGGATTTTTCTGAAATTCGTGACTTATCGGCATTTATGATGATAGGACTGTCGAGTTATGTTATCGCCGACGCAATGATCATCATCACGGGCGGAGTTTTGCGAGGAGCTGGAGATACTCGCTGGTTAATGTATGCTTCTGTTGGCCTCCATTGGGCAATGCTGATTGCTCAATACTACGTAATTCTGGTCTGGGAGTTCGGTCCTCGTGTCTCCTGGTTGACTTTCTGTGCGATGATTTTCGCCATAGCGATAGTCTATATATGGAGGTTGCAGAACGGAGTGTGGCGAGACCCCGAGCGGCTGAAGTTGGTCATGAATGAATAGATCTATAACTTCATGTTGCAGACTTGACTGTGAGCAGTTAGCCTTCTAGACCTTTACCAATATCACCCAAAAAATGCAGAGAGAAAAGCCATGAGACCACTGCAAAACAATATCAATTATTTGGCCGCGATACTTGTAATTTCTTTCGCTGG
>ERZ802830.4751-NODE-4751-length-10710-cov-6.47414_pt1 | contig 10710 bp, 8 predicted proteins | sample MGYA00345654_ERZ802830 | MGnify/ENA primary metagenome ERZ802830 (study PRJEB30503, sample SAMEA104212375) | marine metagenome | biome: Westerlies Biome; feature: [SRF] surface water layer (ENVO:00010504) within the epipelagic zone...; material: water...
ATTTGTGAAAGCAACCATCCGCCAAAGATATCTCCGTTAGCATTGGTATCTTTGGGCATAGCGATGGTTTGTAAAGCCAATTCGCCGCACGGGAGTGGGTTGGTATCGAGTTCTTCGACAGACATGTTGGGCCTTAATGTTGTGTTGATGGCTTGGGGGAGGACGTCGGTGAAGCACGTAGACGCCGTGAGTCGTTTTGTAGCTGTGATTGCATTATCGCCCTAATGCCTCGGGCAGCCAAAGCACCAGATTAGGCCACCACCACATCACCAGCAGGAGCAGCAGCTGCATGGCAACGAAAGGCAATACGCCGGCATAAATGTCTCGGGTACTGACCGAGTCTGGTGCAACGCCGCGCAGATAGAACAAGGCGAACCCAAAGGGAGGGGTCAAAAAAGACGTCTGCAGATTGACAGCAATCATGACGCCCAACCAGATGGGATCAAACCCCATCGACAACAGAATGGGGCCGACCACCGGGACCACTACAAAGGTGATTTCGATAAAATCCAGAATAAAACCAAGCAGGAACATGACCAGCATGACTACGAGCAAGGCGGTATTAGGTCCACCGCCCAGTTCCTGAAAAAATGATTCAATCAGAAGGTCCCCGCCAAAGCCTCTGAATACGAGAGAAAACACGGCAGCGCCGATCAGAATCAGAAACACCATGCTGGTGGTGTAAAGGGTCGAGCGGGATATGTCGTGCAAACTGCTCAGCGTCAGGGCGCCACGGCCTAGTGCGAGGGCCATAGCGCCCACGGCACCCACGCCGGCAGCTTCGGTGGGTGTCGCCGCTCCCAAAAGAATTGAACCCAGTACCAGTGCGATCAGTCCGATCGGAGGTAATACTGCGGCGATCGTAGCGCCAAAATCGGTCCGCTCCACGGTTGCCGGTGGCGCGCTGGCAGGCTCAAGGACGGCTCTAATCAGCAAATAGATGATGTAGAGCAACACCAGTAAGCAGCCTGGAACCATTGCCCCTACGAACAGGTCACCGACCGAGACAGTTTGGGTATTGATGATGTTCATTCTCAATTGAGCTTGCTGATAGGCGGCCGACATGATGTCGCCTAGCAGCACCAGTGCAATGGAGGGAGGAATGATTTGTCCTAGCGTGCCTGTTGCACAGATTGTGCCGGTAGCGATGCGGGGGTGATAGCCCGCGCGCAACATGGTCGGTAGCGCCAGCACCCCCATTGTAATGACCGTGGCTCCCACGATGCCTGTACTGGCGGCGAGCAGCGCTCCGACCACCACCACCGCCACACCCAAACCACCGGGGCGCTCGCCAAACAGGCCGGCCATATGAGAGAGCAAATCCTCGGCAATTTTTGCCCGCTCTAGGATCACGCCCATCATGATGAAAAGCGGCACGGCCACCAGGGTTTCATTACCCATAGTGCCGAATATTCTACCTGTCAGTGCGGTCAAGTAGTCGGGGTCAAAGTGACCCAGCAGAATGCCAAGAGAGGCAAAACCCAGAGCGGTTCCACCCAGTGTCAGCGCGACGGGAAACCCCAGTAATAACGCGCAGCACACCGCTAGAAACATCGCAAGCGCGAGTTGCCCTTCCATCAACTGGGCTCCCGTCGCTGTAAAATATTGATGCCAAGCAGTACATGAGAAACCGCCTGTATGCCAAGCAAGAAAGCCATGGCCGGAATGAGCGTTTTGAGGATGAAAACAAAGGGCAGGCCGCCGGGTTCGGGTGAGACCTCTTGGGCGCTCCAGCTGTCCAGCACATAGTCGAAGGAGCCCCACCCAATCAGCGCGCAAAGTGGGAGAGTAAAAATAATGTGGCCCATTGTGTTAACCCAAGCGCGCTGCCTTGGGGTGAAATGCCGATAAAAGATATCTACGCGGACGTGCTGGTCTGCTGCCAGGGCGATCGCCGCGCCGAGCATGAATACGGCCGCATGAAGATATTGAACAGACTCCTGTGCCGCAATTGCTCCTGTGTTGAAGCCATACCGGAGCAGCACAATACAAAATACCAACAGGGCCATGACGGGCACGCACCACGCTGTTACGTGCTCCAAACGGACCATCATTCGATCAAGTGTTCCCGTTAGGGGTATGTCGGTCATGATCCCAATACCGTGGTTTTTATCAGAGGCGTGCAAGGTTATCATTCTGACCTCATAGATTGCATAAGAGGTCATCACGTGCTTTCCGTTCTGTCCCCTGCCAAGACGCTTGATTACGAAACCCAGCCGACCACACGCAAGTCGACCCAGCCGCTATTTATTGATGAGGCGGCTTCGCTGATCGGCCAAGCACAGACCATGAATCCTGAGGATATTCAGGCTTTGATGGGGGTTTCGGCGAATATTGCGGCGCTGAATCACGAGCGGTTTATGAATTGGCAGCCCAATTTCTCCCTGCAAAATGCCAAGCAAGCCGTATTGGCCTTCAAAGGCGACGTCTACACGGGGTTGGCGGCCGAGACCTTGAGTTCAGCCGAACTGGCTTTTGCCCAAAAGCATCTGCGCATTTTGTCTGGTCTCTATGGGTTGTTGCGCCCGTTGGATCTGATGCAGCCCTACCGCCTCGAGATGGGCCTGCCATTTGAGAATAGTGGTGGTAAAAACCTGTATGAATTTTGGGGTACCCGCATTTCTGAAGTTCTCGCCAAGCATCTTAGGGCGAGTGGAAGCGACATCTTGGTTAATTTGGCTTCTAACGAGTATTTCAAAGCCGTAAAAAGCGCCTCGCTAAGTGCGGAAGTTATCACGCCTCAATTCCGAGATCTGAAGAATGGCCAGTACAAAATGATTTCCTTTTTTGCCAAGAAAGCGCGCGGGGCCATGGCGCGGTACATTGTTCAAGAGGGTTTGAACGAGCCCAGCGGGCTGAAGGACTTCACTGGCGATGGTTATTACTTCAGCGCCAAAGATTCAGACAGTGCCAATTGGGTTTTTCTGCGAGATGCGGTGCCCAAAGCGGATTAATTTTCTTCGAGTTTAAAAGGAAGAAGGGTCGACGCCTCTCGCTGATATGCCTGCACATGCTCGCGCTCTTGAGCCGCGAATTGTGCCACCGCCTCCCGAAGCCGTTCATCGACAATCCAGTGATTGGAGTAGGTCAAGATGGGCTCAAAGCCACGCTGGATTTTATGTTCACCCTGCGCGCCAGGGTCGAAACGGGACAGGCCTTTTTCAATGCAGTACTCAATGCCGCAGTAGTAACAGGCCTCGAAGTGAAGGTAATCGTACTCTGCCAGACAGCCCCAATAGCGGCCGTACAACGTGTCATTTCCTTCAAAAAATAGTGCGGCAGCGACCGGCAGCCCCTCGGCCTCGGCAATCACCATAATGGAGCTTTCCCCGAGAGCAGGGCAGGTTTCAGTGAAAAACAGCTCGGTAAGATAGCCACCATGCCCTGATCGTTTGGCATACGTCGTTTGATAACAGCGGTGAAAAAACAGCCAGTTCTCCTGAGAAATAGCGCCTCCTTTCAACGTTTTTAGCACCAGCCCCTGACGCTTGACCTGCTCGCGCTCTCTTCTCAGATTCTTGCGCTTTCGACTACTGAACCGATCAAGAAAATCCTGAAAGTCGCGGTATTCCCGGTTGAACCAATGGAATTGTGTGGTGAGCCTCTGAGGCATGCCGCACTGTGACAGTTGCGCCGACTCGGTCGCCCCAATAAACAATACGTGCCAGCTCGATACCTTAAGTTGTGTACACAGTGCCTGCATCCCCACTGCCATTCGCTCCAGATTTTGGTTCGCTTGCGAGTCATATCCAAAGCGCTGGCCTGTCGCAGGCGTAAAAGGGATAGCTGTGACCAGCTTCGGGTAGTAGTCGAGCCCCATACGTTGCCAGGCATCTGCCCACGACCAGTCAAACACATATTCACCGTAGCTATGCGTCTTGAGATAGGCAGGGACTAACCCCAGTAAGGCATCATCTTGCTCGAAGCCGATATGCGCAGGCTGCCAGCCGCTTTGTGCTGTCGTGCAGCCTGAAGATTCTAGCCCGCGAAGAAACGGCCAACTCAGAAACGGTTCGCACTGATCAAAATACGCTTGCCAAGTGGTGGATCCAATCTCCTCCAGAGAGCGGTAGGTAGTGGCTGTGAGCGGTTTCAATTTGCTGAGACCACCGCGTTATCGCCAAACCAGAAGTGCGCACAGAGCCCTGCAAGTACGATCAGCCCAATCCATTTGCTTTGGTTAAAAGCGATAAAACACCGCGCCGTGTCCCGACCTCGAATTAGCCATAAATGCCAGATAAACATCAATGCGACACCGAAAATGGCAAGGTTATAGAAGCGCCCGAGTTCAAATGCGACGCCACAGCGCCAGAAAGCGAAAAGGCATAGGCATTGCAGTAAGGCGATGACCCTGACATCCATATCGCCAAAAAGGATGGCGGTGGATTTGATGCCGATGGCGAGGTCATCCTCGCGATCCACCATTGCATATTGGGTATCGTAAATAAGGGTCCACAACACATTGGCGCAAAACAACCACCAGAGCTCCTGCGGCAGCGCCGACTGACTGGCGGCAAATGCCATGGGGATGCTCCACGAAAAAGCGAGACCTAAAACGATTTGTGGCCAGTGGGTAATTCGTTTCATAAATGGATAGATCAGTGCCAGACCGGCACCGACGAACGATAGCTTCATCGTGAGCGCATTAGTTAGCGCGACTAAGATGAGGGCTAAAATCAGGAGTGCGCCGAGTAATCCGAAAGCCTCCTTGACAGACAGAGCGCCGGTTACCAGTGGTCGGAGGCGTGTTCGTTCCACGTGACCATCAAGGTTGCGGTCCGCGAGATCGTTAGCGATACAGCCGGCAGCACGCATAACAATGGCACCTGCCACAAAGATACATAGCATGGCCAGAGAGGGGCGACCCTCACTCGCTAGCACAACACCCCACAGTGTGGGAGCGAGAAGCAAAAGCGTGCCGATGGGCTTATCGAAGCGTGTGATTTCAACAGCGCCGCGCCACTTACTCGTTATTTTGCTGCTTTCAGTTATCGGGGGTGTCGCTTCCATCATTCCGGTAGAGCCGTCTCCAAGAGGCGCACAGTCTAGCGGGCGGAGCGGAGTGATGCGACAGCGGCGCGTTAAACACGGGCAAAGTCCGCTCTCGGACCCGCCCATCGGGCGATGAGAGCTTTGGTGCGCGCGGAGTCCTCAGTATAGAGATTGTTGGCGATGGCCTGTGCCTCGATCAATAAAGACTCATGTTCCGGCAAGCGCGCAATTCGGAATTGTGCCATGCCGGTTTGCCTGGTCCCCAAGAGTTCCCCCGGACCCCGGATGCGCAGATCCGCCTCGGCAATCACAAAGCCATCATGAGTTTGCTGCATGACTTGTAGCCGTTCTCGCGCTGTTTCAGACAGTGGCTGTCGATATAGTAGCAAGCAGTGACTCTCTACAACGCCGCGGCCGACACGACCGCGCAATTGGTGTAGCTGAGCCAGCCCGAGCCGTTCGGCGTTATCAATAATCATGAGGCTGGCATTGGGGACATCTACGCCCACTTCGATGACGGTTGTTGCGCCCAACAGCTGAATAAAGCCTGATTTAAAGTTTGCCATCATCTCGGCTTTTTCAGACGCTTTCATGCGGCCGTGAACCATACCAATACGGACTTCAGGGAGCGCTTCGTCGAGGTAATCTCTGGTCGCCTCTGCTGCTTCCAAATCCAGAGAGTCGCTCTCCTCGATGGCGGTGCACACCCAGTAGGCCTGTCTGCCATTTCCGCAGGCCGCTCCGACTCTGCGAATCACAGCTTCTCTGCGGTCAGTATCGATCAGGGTGGTGGTAATGGGTGTTCGGCCCGGCGGCAGCTCGTCGATTACGGAACAATCCAAATCGCCATAGGTAACCATTGCGAGTGACCGCGGAATGGGTGTGGCTGTGAGGGCCAGTTGATGCGGGTGACCGCCATCTACACCCTTGGCCGCGAGGTGGAGCCGCTGATGCACACCAAATCGGTGTTGTTCATCCACTACAATCAAACCCAGACGGCGAAATACGACTTCATCCTGAAATAGGGCATGAGTTCCCACCAGAATGCTGACTGTTCCCGCGGCCAGCTCACCTAAAATTGTTTTGCGCGCTTTTCCCTTGATACGACCGCTCAACCAGTTCACGGAAAGCGCAAGTGGTGTTAACCAGGCTTCAAGGCTCTGAAAATGCTGTTCGGCAAGTAGCTCTGTTGGTGCCATAAACGCAACTTGGTAGCCAGCGGCAACGGTATCGAGAATGGCCCTGGCTGCGACCAGCGTTTTACCCGACCCGACATCTCCCTGTACCAGTCGCAGCATCGGTGACCCCTGTGCCATATCATGAGCCAGTTCTTCAGCGACGCGCTCTTGTGCGTTAGTCGGCGAAAACGGTAGGTTCTTTAGAAATTGGCGGGATAACGGAGAAAAGCCCATGATTCGAGGGGCCGAGTGACGCCGCTCTCGGTCACGAACACCCTGAATGGTGAGCTGATGAGCAATCAGCTCCTCGCGCGCCAGCCTTGACTGAGCCGGATGAAGTCCTTGCTGAATGTCGCTCAGCGCAGCAGTCCGCGGGGGATTGTGAAGAAACGCAATGGCTTCATGCAGTGTGATGTCATCGTCGGTGATTCCTGCCAGTAGATCCTCTGGGGGTGCTTTCTGCAGCATTTTCAGGGCTTGTTGACAGAGGTTTCGCCATGTCGTCTGGCCTAGGCCACTGATTGTGGGATAGACGGGCGTTAGTGCGTCTTCCAGCAGGTTCGCGCTGTGACCCAAGCGATACTCGGGGTGAATCATCTCTAGCGAGCCAGCGAGCCGTCTCACGGTTCCGTAAACCTGTATTGGCACCCCTTGTCGAAATTGCGCAACCTGGGATTGCCGAAAGTGAAAGAAACGCACTGTTAACACGCCGGTAGTATCTTCTACCTTGACGACCAATGTGCGGCGGCGCCCCATCGTGACGGCGGCCGCGAGCACCTCGCCTTTGATCACGGCATCGTGTTGATCAAGCGCTCCTCCGATTGGGGTAGTGTGAGTACGATCCTGATAGCGAAGCGGAAAATGAAAGAGCAGGTCTTCCAGAGAATGGATACCAATCTCTGACAGCCGTAGCGTCAATTTTTCCCCCACACCGCGGAGTACCGTAACGGGGTTTTGTAAGATGGTCTCGCTCAAGGGGTTCCCGACGCCACTCAATGCCGTGATAGGCTCGCATCTTAGCGATTCTTCAGGATGAGCGCGAAGCCATGAGGCTACTGATTCTTGGATGTGGTGATATCGGAACACGGGTAGGACGCGCGCTCACCGACGTGGGTTGGACCGTGGCGGGAGCACGGCGAGCGCCCGAAAAGCTTCCGGAATTGTTCACTCGCCTTGAAATTGACATGACCCAGGCAGAAACATATAGCGCTCTGGGTGAATGCCAGCCGGACTACGTTCTGGTGACGCCGACGCCGCAATCGTTTGATGAGACCGGTTATCGAAGCGGATTTTTTCAGGCGGCTCAGCATTTGGGTGCTCAGCGATGGCTGAAACGGTGTCGAAGGGTGGTTTGGGTTTCTTCCACGCGGGTTTACCGAGAGGCGGCGGGGGGCTGGGTAGACGAGCATTCTGCACTGCATACGCAGGAGCCTCAGGCTGTTTCAATGGTCAGTGCCGAGGCATGTGTGCGGCGTTCGGCGACAGCGAGCATTATTCGGCCGGCGGGTGTTTATGGAAACCCCGAGGGCATGCTGGTGAGAAACGTACTGTCGGGGCGCGGAAGCGCGCCCGGGTCGCCGTTCGGCAACCGGATTCATCGCGATGATCTATCGAAACTCATTGTCCACTGCTTGCTACGTGATAGTGAGGGTGATTGGGTCCCCCCAACTATTGTAGCTAGCGATGGCGACGCAACACCGACCTACGACATTGAACGCTGGCTTGCTAAGCAATGGGGAGTTTCCCTCGTTGAGGACGCTTCCAGTGGGCGCATTAGGGCAAATCGGCGTTGTCGGAGTCGCCTATTTAAAAAACTGGGGTTCAAACTGACCTATCCTACTTGGCGCGAGGGTTATGCCCAAGTGGTGTCGGCACATCAGTCACTTAATTGAGAGACTAAGTCGTTTGCACTTTACAAAACAAGAATAGCTTCGAGCTCGATCCGGGCTCCTTTGGGAAGCGCGGCAACCTGAACGCACGCACGCGCTGGGAAGGGTTCCGACAAATGTGCAGCCCTGACGGCGTTGACGGCGTCGAGATCACCAAGGTCGGTTAGGGAGATGTTGATTTTTACGGCATTGTCCAGCTCACCCCCCGCCGCTTCCGCGACGGCACGGAGATTTTTGAATACTTGTGTCGCTTCTGCAGTGATATCCCCGCTGACCATTTCCATCGTCTCGGCAACAAGCGGTATCTGTCCGGAAATCCAGACGGTATTTCCGACCTTGATACCCTGAGAATAGGGACCGATAGCTTGTGGAGCGGCTTGGGTGGCGATCACGGCACGGTTGGACACAATGTGCTTCCTTAGCGATGTAAAGAGGTGTTTATTGAATACGTGTCTAGCGGAACTGGCAACATAGTCGCCGCGTTATTTTCGGTACACGACGTAATACCATCGGTTTTTAGCGACGCGTGCTGCGCACTACCTTGAGCACGCCGTCCACTGTTCTAAGCCGCTTCATCACACGAGCAAGGTGAGTCCGACTGGTTACTTGAAGCTCCAGATCGACAAAGGTGAACTCCACGTCTTTGTTTTGAGTTGCGATACGGTCAATGTTGAGCCCAATGGCGCTGAGGCGTGTCGCCAGTAACGCGATCATGCCGCGCCGGTTTTCGGCCTGTACCCTGACGGCAGCGGGATATGAACGCTCGATACTCTCGTCCCAATGCAGTGAAATGAGGCGATCTGGTTGTTCTCGCAGTTCGGCAAGATTGCGGCAACTGTCCCGATGTACCATCAGGCCCTTCTCTTGCCCGAGGTATCCCTGAATAGCATCCCCAGGCAGCGGGCAACAACATTTGGCATAAGTGACGCCCATCCCTTCGGTGCCCCGAATACCGAGCGTGGCGATCTCTCCCGAGACGGCAGAATCTTCCTGTTTGCTGGTCAGGTGGGCTACCGCAATGTGTGGCAAGGTATTGCCTAGTGCCACATCGATCAACAGCGAATCCATGTCTACTTTGCTCATCGCCGCAAGGGCGGCTTTCAGGGTGTCATCATCAATCGCGTTGAGACGCGACTGCTTCGCCATCAGTGCCCGATCCAGTAGGTTTCTGCCCAGATCCAAAGAATCTTCGCGACGCTGATCCTTGAGGAAGTGACGGATATGTGTGCGCGCTCTGGCAGTGACTACCCAGTTTAGCCAGGACGGACTGGGTCTTCCCGACGGGGAGGTCACAATTTCTACGGTAACGCCACTCTCGAGGGGCTCGGAGAGGGGCACCAGCTGCTTTGCGACCCGCGCGGCAACACAGTGATTTCCGATATCACTGTGCACGGCGTAGGCAAAATCGATAGCACAAGCCCCTTTAGGCAATTCAAGAATATCTCCGCGCGGCGAGAAGACATACACTTCATCTGGGAACAAATCGATTTTGACGTTTTCGATAAATTCGAGGGAATCCCCTGCCCGTTGCTGCATTTCGAGTAGCCCTTGTACCCACTCGCGGGCGCGGGTGTGCGACATGCTGGCACCGGTTTCTTCACTCTTATATAGCCAATGGGCGGCAATACCATTATTTGCCATGTCTTCCATTTCATGGGTCCGGATTTGAATTTCGATGGGGACACCATGCATCCCTTTTAAAACGGTGTGCAAGGATTGATAACCATTGGCCTTTGGGATTGCGATGTAGTCTTTGAATTCTCCGGGTACCGGTTTGTAAAGACTGTGCACCATACCCAGCGCGCGGTAACAGTCGTCTACGGAGTCGACCAGTAGCCTAAAAGCGAAAATATCCATGACCTCTGAAAAACCTTTCCGCTTCGCTTTCATTTTTTTGTAGATACTGAAAAGGTGCTTTTCGCGCCCTGCAACGGTGGCATTGAGACCTTCCCGGACCAGAGTTTGGCTCAGTTGGCTCCTGATCTGATCAATCAAATGCGTGCGGTTGCCGCTCGCTGCTCGTCGGGCAGCTTCCAGGCGGCGTGCACGCATTGGGTAGAGCGCTTTGAGTCCAAGATCCTCAAACTCCATACGCACTTCATTCATACCCAGGCGCATCGCAATGGGTGCGTAAATATCCAGTGTTTCGCTGGCAATGCGCTTTATTTTTTCGCGATTCAGCACGCCTAGGGTGCGCATGTTGTGAAGGCGATCAGCCAGCTTGACCAGAATGACACGGATGTCTTTTGCCATGGCCAGCGTCATCTTCTGGAAGTTTTCTGCCTGTCGTAGCTCTACGGAGTCAAACTCGACGTGGGTAAGTTTGCTGACGCCGTCTACCAGCTCGGCCACTTCTTTGCCAAATTGTGCGCCGATGTCATCTTTGCTGACACCGGTGTCTTCGATGACATCGTGTAACAGCGCGGCCATTAAACTCTGGGCATCCATGTGCATGCGGGCCAGAATGCTAGCTACCGCAAGGGGATGAGTGACGTAGGGTTCGCCGCTACGCCGGGTTTGGCCGTAATGCGCCTGCTCTGAATAATAGTAGGCACGCCTCACCCGCTGGGACTGTTCCAGCGGCAGGTAATCCGCGATTAGCTGCTCGAACGCCGCAACGGAACTGTTGGCAAATGGTGCAGCATGCCCTT
>ERZ802830.4752-NODE-4752-length-10708-cov-5.78325_pt1 | contig 10708 bp, 19 predicted proteins | sample MGYA00345654_ERZ802830 | MGnify/ENA primary metagenome ERZ802830 (study PRJEB30503, sample SAMEA104212375) | marine metagenome | biome: Westerlies Biome; feature: [SRF] surface water layer (ENVO:00010504) within the epipelagic zone...; material: water...
TATATAAAATGATTGGTACTCGTAATCTCCATCTCTTATGTCGCTCTGCGCCATGTAATATTTCATAATTGCTCCTCAAAAGTTTATAACAATATGTTCTACGCCTCGGGCTTTTTCACGGCACAAGTAGTCGAGGTAATGTGCCTGCGGTTCGTTGCCCGTTGTTTCTTCTTCGTCCCACAGACGTGCACGCTCTCTCCGAATAGCTACATCTATCGGTTCTAGTTTAGCCTCAACTATAGGCTTGCTTTTTATATACATTTAGTCCTCGCAACTGAAACACTGGTTGGCATACTCTAAGCTTTTCTGATAGCGATTGACGGCAAGCTCTATTGCAACTAGATTACTAACCGTAAGTTCTCCTCCGTTCAAGAAGCGTGTAAGTGTATTAAGATGGATGCCGGACATGTCTGCAATTAGTTGGCGGTTACGCCACTGCAGAATTTTAACTCGGCACTTTTCTGCTATTTTCGCAATCTCACTCTGTTCCATAAGAGTTACCCCACAGCGTTGCGTCTGAACCAGCGGAAGTAATCACGCTTAGGTTTAGCAGGTGGCTTTGGCACGACGCGTCTTGCGACGTACAAGAATATGCTGATGATAAGACCGGCAGTAAGGCCAGCCATCATGCCCGCAAATGTACCTGCAAACATCCATATGAAAAAGAAAGTAATGGCAACGTCAAGTGCAATGTCAAACTTTGCTACTCGTTGTATACCAAACTTTAGTAGTAAAAAGATAAAGCCGAGAGCGGCTATGATACCTGCTGTAAACATGTCTATTTCTCCTCAAGTTGTCTAGCAATAAATTTAGATAAGTCTTCAAACTGGCACGCTATAAACGCAAAGCATTGCGCAACGGCGTACGTTGTGTGTTTCATTGAAAGTAAAAAGTAATATTTAACTTTGTTCATTACATTATTCCTTTGTTAAGTTCAGTCATCTCACTGTATAGTTGTATGTCGCTTCTAAATGATTCTAAATCGTAGTCACCATTAACTACTTCAAGTAATACTTCTATTAGATTTTCACTAATTGGTTTGTTGTTAGTACCTAACCAATCTAATAAAGCTTTCCTAGATATTTTTGTCATGGCACGCTACCTCCCCAACGGTCGCGGTTAATATAAAATAAAAAACCCCACCCAATCCGAAGACTGAGTGGGGTAATTGTTAAGCTACAGCTTTCTCACGAGCTTTGCGTTTCTCTGCGAACTTGGCTCGCAACGTGTCTTTCTGTTGCGCGTCTAGTAACTCAGCGATGTTGTTCATCTCTGTGAACGCATCGTCGAATGATTCGCATGTACATTGCGGTTGCCATTCGCCAGTCTGTTCATCAAGACTGGTTGGTGAGAAGTAGTACAGATTCTGAATGTCTACATCTGCGCTCATCTCTTGAGCAAGTGATGCGTGTGATTGAAATAGATTCTGATAATCAAGATCAATAACTTCTTTGACGTCAGTGTTAGTCTCAACACCTACAATCTCTGCAGTGCGCTCAGCTGTTTCAACACCGTATACTGGCGACTCTTCGTTCTGAGCGTTCAGTAACTTGCGAGCGTTCCAACAGATCTTATCCATAAGTGTCTGATGAAAGCCGATGATACCTAGCGGATGATACGAAGTCTCGTCGCTAGCAGCGGCAATGAATGCTTCTTCGAAGTCCGTCTCGTAGTCACCTGTGTTGAATGACATGATGTGTTTAGCTACTTCACCTTTGTAGCCACGATACTCACTGATTTGTTGCAATGCTGTTTCGATAAATGAATTACGCATGATTAAAATTCTCCAAGTAGTTGTTTAACAGTTAAGTTTTTTGATTCTGCAAAGTCGTTTACAAGTTGTACATACTCTCTTGCATAGTCAAGATGTTGCTGAAGATCAGCTAGTTCTGTCATCTTTTGTTCATCAGATACCAGATCCCAGTGCTCAGCGTTAAGGTCTAATTCACCCATTATATTTCCTCCGCTATATCATCAAGTGTATTTGAAATGTCTAAGATAAACAGTGATGCAAGAACCAAAGCAATGTCTGCTGGGTTATCACGCAGATGTTGGTACGAGTCTACTGCTGTTTTCTTAAGTTTAAACCACGCAGTTGGCGTTATGTTTTTCTCATGTAACATGGTTACCTCCAAGTTATAAAGTATGAGCTCTATTGCTCACAAGATTTACTGACCACGAGTACTGAAAGTACGAGTGATAACAGCGAGCCCCGAAGGGGCGAGCTAGGTTATTCATCTTCACTCTCCTCTCGCTCTGCTACTTCATCAAAGTATTCAAAGATGGCGTCTTCAGGTATATGCCATAACAAGGCATGTAGCGCATCTACCTCATGGTCATGTATGTCTTCCTCTATCTGCTCATACAACATACCAACCCACCGCAATCTATCTTTAACCTCTTCGTTATTTTTACTTGTCATTGTAAGTACCTCGCGGGCGGGCTATATGCCCACCTCTTCTAGTTGATTTAATAAAGTGTTAAGAGTATCTGTGTCGGTGAAACCGAACTCTTCTAACACTTCCCTGTACTCAGCTTCGGTGAGAACTTTAGTTGGAAAGGTTATATACTCACTGTTCAGATGACAGTGGTTGAGCGCGACGTAAGCAAGAGCATCTTGCGCTCGTAAGAAACCAGTTACACGATAGTCAGATCCGAACTTGTATTTAAAGTAATACTGCATATCCGACAATGGATTTATGTCAGGCATAGCATAGTTTTCTAAGGCTTGAGTTGTGACAATAAATGTATTCACGTTGGTATCCTCCAAAGGATATATAATAAATTCACAATCCACACTGACCACGAGTACTGAAAGTACGAGTGTATATTCTAATGCACATTGTAATGTGTAAAAGAAGCAAGCTCGTTTACCCGGGAGCTGTTGGTAGGCGTCATCGAGCAGGGGACAGATGTTCGTTGTCCGTTGTTCGTGGTCAAATGTGTGTCAGGTGTGCCGGAATGTGTGCCACTTGTGTGCCACCATTTTTCTAGTAACTGTAAGGGTTAGAGTTATGTGTGTCATGTGTGCCACCTTTTCAAGTTCGGAAATGAAAAAGTAAAATCATTGTTTTTTTGTATGTCTATAATTACTAACTGGGAAAAACATGGCACACGTGGCACACATGTAGTTTTTTGTAAGTAAGTATATATGAATCAATAGGTTACAGTGATTTGGAAGTGACACACATTCTGACACACACATGGCACACATGGTACACACGGGCGCTGACCGAGGACAACGGGCAAATGTCAGGGGACAATGCACAATATGTTGTGTACTAAAGGGATTGCTACGCTGGGAGTTACTCGTTCGTTGTTACTTATCCGCTGATCGTGGACAACGGGCAACGGACAGAGGTCAATGGGCACGCACGATGGCACGCTGGCGACGTGCTGGCGAGTAGAAGACCGCCTCGGAATAAATCCTCGGCGGTCTGGTGGTGGGTTATTTCCATGGGAGGTTAGATTCTTTGAGCCATTTACGAGCTTGTTCTTTGTCGATACCTGATTTGTCGACGAATAGTTCGAGTTGATCTTGAAGAGAGGGAGTTTTAGAGTGTTCCTCAAGTTTAGTTTTAGTATAAGTAGTAGCTTTAGAAGCGACTGATTCAGTAGCATTGATAGCTGATAGAGCATAAGAAGCTAAGGTTTTAGATAGTTTCATGTTGTTTCTCCTAGTAGTAAATAGATATAAGTAAAGAGTGAGCACCTAATGAGATAGTAGAGAGTGCAAGGATAAAAGCGTTTAAGATAGTTAGTTTGATCATGACAAGTAGTCCTATAATAAATTCATAATACACACTGACGACGAGCGACGTGAGGAGCGAAGTTAAAAGTAAAAGGGTTACTGAGGGACAAGGTTCCGTGAAGCAAGTTTGATACAAGGTTCCAAGTCCGGAGTCCGGGGTTGGGGGCTACCGCCAGACAGGAAGGGAGATAGAGCGTGAGCGATTTATAAATACATTTTCAAATTTTTTTTTCTGAAAAATTTTTCACAAAAAATTACCAAAACCAATTTATACGTGTATAGTTGACCGATGGATGAAATGAAGAAGTGCGTTGAGTGCAACGTTATCCGCCCCGAATCAGAGTTCAATATATCCGAAGGAGCTCTACGCAGCGCATGTAAAAAATGTGTAGAAGCGAGCCGCCGTAAAAAATGGTCTAGTTCTTATCAAGAGTACCTAAACAAACTACTACAAAGCTCTAAAAGTAATCGCAGTAAGACAATGGACTTCAACATAACTGTCGATCACTTAGTAGAGCTGTGGGAAAAGCAAGACGGTAAGTGCGCGTTGTCAGGTGTAACCATGACTCATCACAGAGACGGGTCAGGTAAGAAAGAGTTCAACGCTTCTATAGATAGATTGGATCAAAATCAAGGATATGAACCACATAACGTCCATTTAGTTTGTTATCGTGTTAATATATTACGTCACAGTCTACAAATAGACATGTTTTATTGGTGGATTAAGACAATTAGCGAACATTCTTGCGATTAATTATAAGTTGGGATAAGATTCACTATGGAAGTATCTATGGTTGCGATAGAAGGGCTCGACAAAGCTGTAATTGGCACTGCTTTATGTGTAGGGGCCAAAGAAGTATTAGTATATGATGCTAATAAAGCTGAACAAATACTTTTTGACGCGGGATATGGCGATGATGCGCTATATCCTTTCTTAGTTAGCTGCGGATTCGATGAGTTAGGCGAAGACGCACCCATTTTTGTGTTTTTAGATGACGAACTTGGCAGTGAACTCAGCGACAAACGAAGAGGCGGTCTCCGAATCGTCCACTAGCGAAGTATCAGCTAGAACAGAATTCCAGTCTCATGTACCTTACATGGGGCTTTCGCTTAATGCGTTGACAGTACAGCAAGAAAAGCTAGTGTTGTTGATTACTAGTGGTATGACTATAGCAGCAGCAGGACGTGGTGCGGGGTATGCAAGCTACAGTACAGCGCTAGAAGCCTCAAAAAAGCCAGATGTCCAAACAGCTATACAGTATTTTAGAGAACAGATGCGCGAAGAGGTGAAATTCGAACGCACAAACGCGCATTCTATGTATATGGAAGCCTATAATGCTTCTGCTACAGCTACCGAAATGAAAAATACGGTAGATTCTCTTGTTAAATTACATGGTTTGAACGCTCCAGAAAGCGCTGTGCAGGTTAATGTTAATTTAAACACTACAGCTAAGCAGCTAGAGCGGCTTTCCGACGAAGAATTGCTAGAAATAGCAGGTAAAAATACTACTTACTTAGAACCAGAGGGTTAATTATGTACTATGCAGCAGGTAAAAGCGACAAAGGCAGCATGAAAACCAGTAAAACTAAAGAAGGTGCGGCTAAACGTAAGAAAGCTGAGCAAGACTTCTTAAAAATGATGCAGGCCGAACACAAAAGCCGCAACCGTAAAACATACGCAGCGCCAGTACCGAAAAATTAGTAGTGGTAGAAAAGAAAACGTGCATCCGTTGTAAGAAGTTGCACCCGATTACGCTTTACTCGGGAGATGACAACGTCTGCGTTTATTGTAAGGCAGACTATGCAGAAGCACTACCGACACCAAGCGATGTTGAACAACCTGTCATTACGGCAGAGGAGGTTTCAGTTGAAGAAAAAGCAAAAGCAGAACTCGCGCTCAGGTTCCTCACAAGGAAAAGATTACTCCCTTTCGTTGAGCGATTCAACCCAGACTACCAAGCAGGCTGGGTCCATAAAGACATTTGTAACCGTCTTGAAAAATTCTCTAAAGATGTCGCTGAGAAAAAGTCTCCGAGACTTATGCTCTTTATGCCGCCTAGACATGGTAAAAGCACGCTTGCTTCAGTTGCTTTCCCAGCTTGGCATCTTGGTCGCCACCCTCAACACGAGTTTATCAGCTGTTCGTACTCTGGTTCGCTCGCTATGGGATTCAGTCGTAAAGTCCGTCAACTCTTGCGTGAACCAACTTACAAAACTGCGTTCACAACTAGACTTGACCCAGACAGCCAATCAGCGGAAGCTTGGCTTACTTCTGATGGCGGTGGCTTTGTTGCTGCTGGTGTCGGCGGTGGTATAACGGGTAAAGGTGCACACGTACTGGTTATTGATGATCCAGTAAAGAACAGAGACGAGGCAGAGTCACAAAATGCTAGAGATTCCTCTTGGGATTGGTACACATCTACCGCTTATACCCGACTTGCTCCGGGAGGTGGCGTACTTGTTATCCTTACTCGTTGGCATGATGATGATCTGGCGGGGCGGCTCTTAAAGGCCGCTGACAATAACGGCGAACAGTGGGAAGTTGTCAACTATCCAGCAAGAGCTGAAGTTGATGAAGAGTTCCGTAAAGCAGGCGAGCCGTTACATAGAGAGCGCTACGATGAAGTAGCCTTGTCTAGAATTGAAAAAGCAGTTGGCCCCAGAGATTGGTCAGCTCTATATCAGCAGAACCCAGTGGCTGATGACGGTGATTATTTTACAAGGGACATGATCCAGTACTTCAACTATGAAGAGGCGGATCTAGACGAGATGCGTTACTATTGCGCGTGGGATTTGGCAATTGGTAAACGTGATCGCAATGACTATACAGTAGGTATGGTTATAGGAGTAGATGCCGAAGATAATATGTTCGTTGTTGATGTTGTCAGAGGTAAGTTTGACGGATTTGAAATCGTAGAACGGATACTTGACCTTTACGAAGAATGGCGGCCATCTATCATTGGCATTGAGAAAGGTCATATTGAGATGGCATTAGGCCCATTCTTGGAGAAACGTGTCCGCGAACGAGGGTTACACGAAGCCTATTTTAAGGACCTAAAAACGGGTCGTAGGGATAAAGAGGCTAGAGCCCGTGCAATACAAGGTAGAATGCAACAAGGTATGGTGTTCATGCCTAGCGATTCGCAGTTTACTGGCCCATTAGTGGCTGAGTTACTGCGCTTCCCTAATGGGATACACGACGATCAGGTGGATGCCTTAGCTTGGCTAGGCCTTATGATGACCGAGTTTGCTACGTATGAGGCGCCAGTACAGCATATACCGTCGTGGAGAGATAAGTTACCAACGATGTTTAATACAAAACGTGATAAATCACCAATGAGTGCATAAAATATGAAGAAGCTAAGTTCTGCCAAACAGCAAGAAATAGCACGAGCGCAATGGGATCGCTATGAACGAGCCCGAGACAACGGCCATCTTGACTACATCGATATGGCTAAAAAATGTGATGCCTATTACTCAGGTGATCAGTGGGACGACTACGACAAAATGTCGTTAGAAGCAGAAGGCCGTCCAGCACTTACTATTAATACAGTACTACCTACTATTAATACTGTACTCGGTGAGCAGTCATCACGAAGAGCGGACATTAAGTTCAAACCACGCAGAGGTGGCGACGAAGAAGTAGCACATACTCTTACTAAGTTATATATGCAGATTGCAGACAGTAACAAGCTGGATTGGGTTGAACAACAAGTATTTAGCGACGGTCTTATTATGGACGGTCGTGGTTTCTTTGACGCACGTATGGACTTTTCAGACCATGTCGAAGGCGAGGTTCGAATCACTGCCAAAGACCCACTAGACATCCTCATCGATCCAGATGCCAAAGATGCAGATCCTAAAACTTGGAACGAGGTCTTTGAAACCAAGTGGATGACCCTCGATGAGATCGAAGAGCTATACGGTAAGAAGAAAGCTGAAGACTTGCGTTTCATCGCTGAGAACGGCAGTAGTTTCGGACGAGACTCTATCGAGTACGAAGAGACACGATTCGGTGACCTTGATCCAAGTGACGATTACTTCGGGGCAGATGTTCCGGGAGACGATGAGTACCGCAACGTACGTTCACTTCGAGTGATTGAGCGTCAACATAAGAAACTGTCACGTTGTGACTTCTTCGTTGACCCCAATACAGGCGATCAAAGACACTCTCCAACTACTTGGTCAGATCAGAAAAAGAAAAAATTTGCTAAGCAGTACGGCTTAAACATTATTAGTAAGATGATAAAGAAGGTACGTTGGACAGTAACATGTGACCACGTTGTGCTGCACGATGACTGGTCTCCGTATCGAGACTTTACAATTATACCGTTTTTTGCCTACTTTAGACGCGGTAAACCTTTTGGTATGGTTCGCAACCTTCTATCACCACAAGAGCAGCTAAATAAAATTGCTTCGCAAGAGTTACACATTGTTAACACCACAGCTAACAGTGGCTGGATGGTAGAGTCAGGCTCACTGGTTGGTATGACGGCAGACGACCTCGAGGAGCACGGCGCAGAGACTGGCCTTGTTCTTGAATACAACAGAGGTTCTACACCCCCAACTAAGATCAACCCTAATAGTATCCCAACTGGTTTGGATCGCATCGCCCAAAAAGCACAAGCGAATATTCAAAGCATCTCAGGTATCAATGACTCAATGCTAGGTACAGATAGTGCCGAAGTATCAGGCGTAGCTATTCAGGCTAAGCAAAACCGTGGCGCAGTTATGATTCAAGTGCCGCTAGATAACCTACGTAAGTCACGTCAATATCTAGCAGAGCGTATCCTTGATCTTGTTCAAGGGTTCTACACAGAACAGCGCGTTATTCAGGTTACTAATGAAGATGACCCCATGAAGCCACGCGAAGAAATGGTCGTTAACCAGATGACTCCAGAGGGTGAAATCATTAATAACTTAACTATAGGCGAGTACGATGTTGTTGTAGCTACTGCTCCAGCACGCGATAGCTTTGATGAAGTTCAGTTTGCTGAAGCTCTCAACCTACGACAAGTCGGTGTTAGTATTCCTGATGACGCAATCATCGAGTATTCGCATCTAGCTCGTAAAGGCGAACTTGCTAAACGTATACGCATGATGACAGGTGTAGAGCAGTCAGAAGAACAGATGCAAGCAGCGGCTATGCAGCAAGAGATTCAAATGCAGCAAGTACAGCTAGAGTTGGCTAAGATGCAAGCAGAAGTTCAGAAGCTACAATCAGAAGCGGCAGTCAATATGGCTAAAGCCCAAGACACAGCAGGCGTTGCACCGCAAATCCGTATGCAAGAGCTACAAGCTAAGATTGGTATGAAAGAGCAAGAGTTAATGCTACGTAGGGAACTTGCCTCGCTTACTAATCAGACTAGAACAAATCAATCTCAAACTAATGCTGCAACTCGCATAGCTGCTACTGCTATGCAGACTGCCGCGAAGAAAGAAGCAGCTAAACCCCAACAGGTGGACATACCTAACATTAGAACCACCAACAACCAATAGGACATTGATATGAGTGATGATAAAGACGAAAATGTAAACACAACTACGTTCGACGTAATGCCGGGAGCTGATCCAATTGAAGAGGACGACGCACCTGCTATTGACTTAAGTTTTCCAGACGAGCCAGAAGCCAAAGAGGAGGAAACTGTTGAAGAGACTGTTGCCGAAGAATCCGAAGAAGTTGTGGCCGAAGAAGAGACCGAGGAGCCTGCAGAAGATGTTGAACCTGAAGCAGAGTCTGAGGAGGAGCCGGAAGCTCTAAAAGAGCCAGAGCCAGAGCCAGAACCTGAAGTAGAAGAAAAGCCTACTGAACCTAAAGCTAAAAAGCCGATGGTCCCTAAGTCAAGACTGGACGAGGTACTCTCTAAGCAGAAAGAACTACAGAAGCAGTTAGAAGATATGCGGGCTTCGCAAGCAGCAGAAGAGGAAGCTCCTGAAGAGTACGACTTTGCCGCTAAAGAAGTTGAATATCAAAATGCTTTGCTTGATGGAGAGGTAGAGAAAGCAACGGCCGTTAGAACCGAAATCCGAAAAGCCGAAAGGGCACAGATTGAGTTTGAAATGACTCAAAAGATGACAAAGACGGTTTCACAGGATAGAGAAGCTAACGCATTGCAACAAGCTGCTACTCAATTAGAGAATGCATTCCCACAGTTTAACAGGGCGTCTGACCAGTACGATGAAACTCTGACAAACGAAGTTGTTGAGCTACGAGATGCATTTATGATGAAAGGTGAGAACCCCGTAGCGGCACTATCTAAAGCAGCTAGGTTCATTGTACGAGAGTACGATTTGGTAGATAATGCAGAGGAGACTCCAGCACTAGCAAGCACGCCTAACGCAGCCGATGAAGTGGCTAAGAAGCGTAAAGAAGTCAGCCGCAAGCTAAAAGCTGCAGAATCACAACCGCCCGAGATGCCGGGTGAAAGCTCTGCTGCTAAAGGCGAAAGTCAGTACGACATTAATAACATGACTGAAGATGAGTTTAACTCGTTGCCAGAAGCTACTCTTAAACGCCTACGAGGAGATATCCTCTAGGGCGTAAAAATGAAAGATTGGCTGAGAGAAAAGTGCTATTTCAAGCGTTCAGATATAATTATTATTATTGGATGCGTGCTTATAACATACGCAATCTTAATAAACATTTAATAGGTGATCTATGCCATCGAAGAAAGACCCACGATTAGCCCGAGCTGGAGTGTCGGGCTATAATAAACCGAAACGGACACCTAATCACCCGAAGAAGTCGCACATTGTAGTGGCTAAAGAAGGTGATAAGATTAAGACTATCCGCTACGGCGAGCAGGGTGCAAGTACAGCAGGTAAGCCTAAAGCGGGTGAGTCTGCTAGAATGAAAGCAAAACGTAAATCTTTTAAAGCACGACACGCCAAGAATATAGCCAAAGGAAAAATGTCTGCGGCTTATTGGGCAAATAAATCAAAACGGTAGGGAGAAAC
>ERZ802830.4753-NODE-4753-length-10708-cov-5.08796_pt1 | contig 10708 bp, 10 predicted proteins | sample MGYA00345654_ERZ802830 | MGnify/ENA primary metagenome ERZ802830 (study PRJEB30503, sample SAMEA104212375) | marine metagenome | biome: Westerlies Biome; feature: [SRF] surface water layer (ENVO:00010504) within the epipelagic zone...; material: water...
GTGCCAGATGGCTATGATAATTTGCTAGAAGCGCTAGAGGCGGCTATCGCGCAAATTGAGGAAGTCACCCCCATTATACAGCGGTCTGGTTGGTACCGTACAGCCCCAGTGCCCGTATCTGACCAGCCTGATTTTTTAAATGCAGTATTGGGCGTTGCAAGCGATAAAACACCGCATGAATTGCTGCGGGAGGTCAATAAAATCGAAGCAAGATTTGGGCGCGTGCGCTCGGTTCGTAACGCGGCAAGGGTGCTGGATATCGATATCCTATTCTTTGGCAGGCAAGTAATAGCAGACGCGCAACTTGAAATACCCCATCCACGCTTGCATGAACGCGCCTTTGTTTTGCGCCCGCTAATGGAGATTGCAGCTGATTTCCGTCACCCTGAAAACGGGTTAGTAATAGATACGCTATACCAGAATTTTTTAGCCAGCCCTGAGGGCGCGCAAGAGTGCTTACCACTTTAAACTCTTTGAATGTGTATTTTATCTTGAATTTAAGCGTATTTTGAGCTAATACAAACCTTCTTTTCAGACGATTTAGCTAGCACTAGAAGGAGACGAGCTCTATGGCCCGCGTCACCGTTGAAGATTGCATCGAAAAAATTCCCAACCGTTTTGATCTGGTTTTGACCGCCGCTCAGCGTGCCCGTAATATCCAAAAGGGTGAATTACTAACCATTGACCGGGATGAAGATAAAAATCCTGTGGTTGCTTTGCGTGAAATCGCTGATGAAACTATCGACATTGTTCATATTGAAGAGCGGATCGTTCGCTCTCTGCAACGCTTGAATGAGCGTGAAGAGGAGACCAGCACCCCTGATGAGGCTGCGGCTACAGCTGAAGAAGATATGTCAAACATGATCGGGCTGAACAGCATCGATAATATGGAAGATACGGGCATGCAAATTGGCACAGGCGCAGAGCTAGATGCCACTGGCTTTGAAGATGTAGATATTGCATCGCTTGACGATGATAGCTGATTAGCGGACACTATATTCACCGCTTGAAAAGCACATAAAACAGATATTAGAGAATGCCGCAGGGTACTATATCCAATCAGCAATTAGATGAAACCGACCCTGTTAGCGCCGGTTACCAGACACTTGTTGATGCGGCCTCTCAATATTTAGGTGCAGATGGGCTTGCCCGCCTGCACCGCGCCTTTGAATTTGGACGCGACGCCCATGCAGGGCAAAGACGCGATAGCGGTATTCCCTATTTTACCCATCCCATAGCTGTGGCTAGCTTGCTAGCCGAAATGAAGCTTGATAATGACACGCTTATCACGGCATTGCTGCATGATACGGTTGAAGATTGTGATGTTAGCCTCGAGATATTAGCGAAGGCATTTGGCGGCGACGTTGCTGAGCTGGTAAATGGCGTATCCAAGCTTAGCCAGATTGAGCTGAAATCTATCGACACCAAACAAGCTGAGAATTTTCGTAAATTTGTGTTGGCTGTCGGCCGCGACATACGGGTATTGCTGGTCAAGCTTGCTGACCGCACGCATAATATGCAAACCCTAGGCGCCGTTAAAAAAGATGAACGGCGTTGGCGCATCGCTAATGAAACGATGGAAATTTATGCGCCATTGGCCGAGCGTATGGGTATTACCCGTTTCCAACAAGAGCTGGAAGACCTCGCTTTTCAGGAGCTACAGCCAGAATTGCGGGAATCTATCGTTAGCCGTCTTGATTTTCTAGCCATTGAAACAGAGCAGGTCGTTCCAGATATCTGTGCTGAATTAAAGCGCCTTATTCAAACGCATGATATTGACTGTGAGGTAACGGGGAGGCGCAAGACACCTTATTCCATCTCGCGCAAGATGAAGGTAAAAAACGTCACTATGGAGCAGCTGGCAGATGTGATGGCGTTTCGCATCATTGTACCAGATAGTGTGGCTTGTTATCAGGTGTTGGGGATTATCCATACCCATTTCCCGGTTGTTATGGGCCGATTTAAAGATTATATCTCCACCCCCAAAGCAAATGGTTATCGCTCGCTTCATACTGGGGTTATTGGCCCGTTAAAGCAAAAGATTGAAATTCAAATCCGAACAGCGGATATGGATGATAAAGCAGAGCGGGGGGTTGCAGCGCATTGGAGCTATAAGCAAGCAGAAGATGGCGGCACGGCTGAACAGGTTGAAAAGCTAGAAACTTTTCGGTGGGCACGTGAACTCGTCTCCTTGCTAGAGTTAAATGATGAGCCAACCGAGTTTTTGGAAAACACCAAGCTTGAGATGTATAAGGATCAAGTGTTCTGTTTTACCCCAAAGGGCGACTTAATAGGCCTACCCAAAGGGGCAACGGCAATTGATTTTGCCTATGCGGTGCATACAGATGTGGGGGATAAATGCGTCGGGGTGATGATTAATGAAAAGCGGCGCCAGCTAACCACCGAGCTTGTAAATGGCGACCAAGTGAAAGTTCTGACCGATAAGGACGCTAAGCCAAAAGGCGAATGGGAAGATTATGCCATTACCGGCCGCGCCAAGTCTGCTATCAAACGATTTATCCGCTTGCAAAAGCAAAATGAATTTGGCCGTGTCGGTAAAGCGTTATTAGAGCGTGAATATCGTTTCCGCAAAACCCCCTTTGATGAGGGGTTAATCCGCACGGCTTTACCTGCTTTCAATCTTTCAACTATTGATGAGCTTTATGTGCAAATTGCAGAACAGCGGCTGAAGACCCGAGATCTGTTTGAGCATTTGCATCCAGAACAGGCGTTGGCTAAAAAAGAAGATAAAAGCGGGCGCAAGCGCAGTGCTGAAGCCCTGCCGCAGCCTGTATTTTCAATGGATAGCTCTTATGAAGGGCTGGCAGTGCATCTCGCTAAATGCTGTCATCCACTTCCCGGTGACCGGATTGTAGGCATTGTCACAACTGGAAAAGGGATTACAGTACATACTAAAAGCTGTTCGACCCTGACCAAGTTTGTGGAAATTCCAGAATTATGGCTGGAAGTGGAATGGCCACGAAATAACCTTGCTCGCTATGCTGGGCGGATATGTGCGGTCATTTTGAATGAACCGGGTGCGCTAGCAGCCCTATGCACGGTAATCGGCCAGCAAGCCGGTAATATTACACAAATTCAGTTAACGGAAAGAAATCTGAATTTCTTTACCTTTATTCTTGATATTGATGTTAAAAATTTGGAACATATCCAGTCTATAGTTGCGGTATTGAGATCCAATAAATACATAGAATCCGTAGATCGTCATAGTTTCTGACGAATTTTAACAAAGTTGTGTTGCATGTTTAGACGTCGTGTTCCATTAAGCTGGCGAGCTCGCTTGCGTGAAATTATTTTTCCGCGCAAGGGCTTTTCGCGTTTATACAGCTATATGGCACAGCGTGTGTTACGCATGCCCGGCACGCCATATTCGCTAGCGGCTGGATTTGCTTGTGGGGTGGCCGTATCTTTTACGCCTTTGATAGGGTTTCATCTGGTGCTTGCAGCGGTGCTAGCCTATCTTATCCGCGGCAATGTTATTGCCTCTTGGGCAGGAACTATTGTTGGCAATCCTTGGACGTTTCCATTTATTTTTATCCTATTGCACAAGACTGGCCTCTATCTGAGTGAGACAATTGGCCTCAATAACTGGTTTTTAACTGGAGATGGGATAAATACCTATGGTCAGTTCGCCCAGCACTTTTTTCCGTTAGTCATTGGCGGTATGGTGATGGGGGTACTAAGCTGGCTTATCAGTTTTGCATTTGCCTATTGGGCGGTGGTTAGTTGGCGCCGGCATCGCGCACGTAGAATGGCGGCAAAAAGGCAGATGCGCAAGGAAACAGAGCAGCCATAAATTTTCTTTGTTTACTTGAAAGTTCTTTTGATTTTTTGACAGCCAGATACAGGCTATGGAGCATATAAAATTGAAACATCTTCGCCTCGGCGTAAATATCGATCATGTAGCAACCTTGCGCAATGCGCGTGGGGGTGCCCATCCTAGCCCTGTTGCAGCCGCCTTGCTTGCACAAAAAGCGGGCGCTGATGGGATTACGGCTCATTTGCGGGAAGATAGGCGGCACATCAAGGATGAGGATATCAACGACCTCAAGCAGGCTATTGATATACCGCTGAATTTTGAAATGGCAGCGACACAAGAAATGCTGGAAAACGCATTGCGCGTGCGCCCTAATGCGGCTTGTATCGTGCCTGAACGCCGCGAAGAGCTTACTACCGAAGGGGGGCTGGCAGTTGCGGGTCAAGAAACAAGATTGGCCCCGATGATTGATCAGTTAAAGAAGGCTGGTATTCGTGTGTCGCTATTTGTGGATGCAGATGAGCAAGAGTTGCAAGCAGCAGCAAAGTTAGGCGCTGATATTGTTGAGCTTCATACTGGGCGATATTGTGACAGTCCGGCCGGCGAGAGGCGCCAGCACGAAGCACGCAGAATTGCCCATGGCGCCCATTTTGCCCACGCGCTAGGCTTAGAGGTGCATGCAGGGCATGGCCTGTCTTTTGAGACGGTTGCAGATATTGCGGCCATGCCTGAAATTGTGGAGCTGAATATCGGGCATTTCTTAATTGGTGCATCGGTCTTTACTGGGCTTGAGGATGCGATAAACCAGATGCGGAATTTAATGGATGAAGCAAGGAAGCGCGTGTGATCCTAGGCATCGGGCATGATATCTGCGACCAACGCAGGATAGCAGAGCTGTTGAACCGTTTTGATACACGATTTATAAATCGTATCTTGACCAAGCAAGAACAGGCAGAGCTAGCAAAAAGAAATCAGAAAGAGGCGTATTTTGCTGGCCGATTTGCCGTTAAAGAAGCGGTGTATAAAGCACTAGCTGGCGCAGATCAGTCAAATATGCGCTGGCATCATGCGGCGACGTTAAGTAATGGCAGAGGTGCACCGCACCTAATATTATCTGGGGCGTGTCTTGCGGGTGCAGAAGCGCTTTTGCCTGCTGGACATGTTTTGCGTGTTTTTGCCTCTATTAGTGACGAGCCACCCTATTCATCAGCCTTTGTGGTACTCTCTGCAGAGCCATCACAATGAATAGACGCACAAATACTGTTACAGCTTAAAGGCAATACTTGATACAAGACGCGCTTTTGTGCTTAAAGCATAGGGCGATGAAAAGGATATAGGCGGTAGCTCTTAATGAAATCAAGTGATAAGGCACAGGACAAATCAGGATGGCTAGATACCATTAAAACGCTTTTTATAGCAGGTCTTATTGCTATTAGTTTTAGGTCGGTTATCGCCGAGCCGTTTAATATTCCGTCCGGGTCAATGATACCCACCTTGCTGGTAGGTGACTATCTGTTTGTTTCTAAATTTAGTTATGGCTATTCACGCCATTCCTTCCCCTTTAGTGCGGCGCCAATATCCAACCGGGTGATGGCAAGCACGCCAGAGCGCGGGGATGTGGCTGTGTTTCGCCTGCCCTCAAATGTATCGGTGGATTATATCAAGCGCGTGGTTGGCTTGCCCGGCGATAGAATACAGGTAAAACGCGGGATTTTGCATATTAATGGTCAGGCTGTGGAACGGCGCTTGGTAGGTAATGGCAATATTACTTCTGGGCAATCTTCGCTTGTTACCCAGCGCTATGAGGAAGTTTTTCCAGATGGGCATCGCCATATTATTCAGGAAGTCAGTGATAATCAGATTTTTGACAACACGCCTGAATTTACCGTACCGGACGGACATTATTTTATGATGGGAGACAACCGCGATAACTCACGCGATAGTCGCTCTTCTAGTGTTGGCTTTGTGCCGTTTGAAAATTTTATCGGTCGGGCGGAGTTTTTGTTTTTCAGCCATGGCGGTGATGCCCGTTTCTGGGAAATATGGAAATGGCCATTTTCGATTAGAATAAGCCGTATCTTTAGTGGCATATCTTGAAAAAATAGAAAGGTGCGTCTCGGCTTCGTGACAGATTCTGACAACAGGGCACAATATGCCCAAACAGCAGATAATCAGCCAGAAATGCTACTGGCTGAAGGTCTGACAGGCTATGAATTCAGCGATAAAAACCTGCTTTGGTCAGCGCTTATGCATTCAAGTGCTGCGCCCCTTCCAAGCCAGAGCTATGAGCGGCTAGAATTTTTCGGTGATCGCATCCTGGCATTGGTTTTAAGTGACTGGCTTTACCGCGCTTTTCCAGATGCTGATCAGGGCGAGTTAACAACCCGGTTTCATGCGCTAGCACGCAAAGAATATCTGGCAAGCATTTGTACCAAACTGGGTCTGCAACAATGCCTGATACATGAAAAAGGTGCGGCTAATCTTAGCGAGCGCGCATCCGTGCAGGCGGATATGATAGAGGCTTTAATAGCTGCTATCTATCTAGATGGAGGGCTTGAGGCAGCAGCGGCCTTTATTAAAGCGCATTGGCAGGTCAGTGAAGCCGCGCCAGATAACGTGTCTGAAAACCCGCAATCAGCCCGTCAAGAACGGGCGGCAGCCCAAAAACTAGGGCTGCCATCTTATAAATTGGTTGGCCAAAGTGGCAGCGACCATGAACCGAATTTTTGTATTGAGGTATCTTTGAAGGGCTTTTCACCACAGACAGGGTTAGGCCGCTCGCGCAAAATAGCAGAACGGGAAGCCGCCGCTGCTTTTCTTAAAACGCATATTCGCCAAGATAAGGCATAAATGAATGACAAATAAACAACAGGCAGACCAAAACACCTCTTCTTCCCAAGCGCCGACACGGGCTGGATTTGCAGCCCTCATAGGTGCGCCAAACGCGGGTAAATCAACATTGATGAACGCGATGGTTGGGCATAAAATATCGATTGTAACGCCAAAGGTACAAACTACGCGAAGCCGAGTACGCGGTATTGCGATGGAGGCTAACACGCAAATTATTTTCGTGGATACGCCCGGTATTTTTACGCCGAAAAGACGGCTTGATAGGGCAATGGTTAGCGCCGCTTGGCAGGGTGCGGATGATGGCGATGTGCTGTTGCTCCTGCATGATTGTGCGCGTAAGAAAATAGATGAAGATACGCTGGCTATCATCAAAAATTTAAAAGAAACTGGTGCACGTGCATCGCTTATTCTGAATAAAACAGATTTAACACAAACAGAGCATTATTTGGCACGTACCAAAGAGCTGTCAGAGCTTTATGATTTCGAAAAGATTTTTATGATATCTGCTACCTCTGGTGAAGGGGTGGATGATGTGCGTCGCTGGCTGGCAAGCAAAATGCCCGAAAGCCCCTTTTTATATGATCCGGAGGATCTTTCAGACTTGCCTATGCGCCTAATGGCAGCAGAGATTATGCGGGAAAAGCTGTTTCTGAATTTGCATCAGGAATTGCCCTATCAGATGACGGTTGAGTGCGAGAGCTGGGAAGAGCGTGAGGATGGTAGTGCAGAGATAAAGCTGGTTATTTTTGTCAGCCGCGAAGGGCATCGCGGTATTGTGCTAGGCAAGGGTGGGCAAACCATCAAACGTATTGGTCAAGCAGCCCGCCATGAGCTAGAAGAGATGTTTGAACGACGCATCCATCTGAAAAGCTTTGTTAAACATAAAAAAGATTGGATGGATGACAAAGATCGCTACCGCGATTGGGATCTAGATTTCAATGCCTGAATGGTCAGATACTGGAATTATTTTATCCGCACGCGCTTATGGTGAGAATAAAGGCGTTATCAACCTTCTCACCTCTGAGCGCGGACGCCATGCAGGGCTGGTTCATGGGTTTGATTCGCGCACCAAAAAGGGCATTTATGAGCCCGGAAATACCGTTGCCGCAGAGTGGCGGGCAAGGCTTAGCGAACAATTAGGCAGTTTTCAGCTAGAGCTGATAAAAAACCCTTCCGCTGTATTTTTGGATACGCCCATTCGGCTGGCCGGACTTTCTTCGATTTGCGCGATATTGGATGTTGGCCTGCCTGAGCGCGAGCCTGTTGCCTCTGTTTGGGAAAGCACCATAGCCCTTATCGAGATTATTAATTTGGCTGAGGAAGAGGAAAGCTGGCTTGGCTTTTATATACGCTGGGAAGCTGAATTATTACGCAGGCTGGGTTTTGGGCTGGGTCTTGAAAGGTGCGCTGTAAGTGGGCTAGCTGATAATCTGATCTATGTTAGCCCAAAAAGCGGCAATGCTATCCACCGCGATCATGCAGGCGGGTATGAAGATAGGATGCTACGCTTGCCCGCTTTTCTGCGGTCTGATGCGCTCGGTGCTTCTGATGATGGTGTAGATGTGATGAAAATATCAGATAATGCGTTGGAAGATGGGTTGCAGCTAACCGGACATTTCCTGAAACGCCGTTTATTTGAGCTTGTGAATAAGGATTTGCCGCAACCACGTTTGAGGCTAGCACATCTGGTAGCAAAGCGTTATAACAACTCATAGATATTGTGTAGACAGGTGAATAGCCTGTTTTTGGCAAAGATGTTACGCTACCCCCTTAGAGACCAAAATGACAAACGATCTTGTTTCTGACGAGCATATTGAAAAGGCAAATTTTTCCGCTGCCTTATCCGAACGTTATCTGGCTTATGCGCTGTCCACTATTACCGCTCGCTCACTGCCAGATGTTCGTGATGGCCTAAAGCCTGTACATCGCCGCCTGTTATTTGCCATGCGCCAATTAAAGCTTGATCCAGATCAAGGATTTAAGAAGTCTGCCCGTGTTGTTGGGGACGTGATGGGTAAGTTTCACCCGCATGGAGACGCTGCAATTTATGATGCGATGGTGCGCCTTGCGCAAGATTTTGCGATGCGTTACCAACTGGTAGATGGGCAGGGAAATTTTGGGAATGTAGACGGGGATAACGCGGCTGCGATGCGCTATACCGAAGCGCGAATGACCGAAGTTGCGCGCCTGCTTTTGGATGGTATTGACGAAGATGCTATTGATTTTCGCGCGACCTATGATGGGGAGGCAGAAGAGCCTGTATTATTGCCAGCGGGTTTTCCCAATTTGCTCGCCAATGGTGCGCAAGGCATCGCTGTTGGTATGGCAACCTCTATCCCGCCGCATAATGTAACCGAGTTATGTGATGCGGCCCTGCATTTGATTAAATATCCGGGGGCGGCAATGGATACGCTGCTTGGCTATGTCAAAGGGCCAGATTTTCCCACAGGCGGTGTTTTGGTAGAGCCTGCCGAGACGATGCACGCGACCTATAACAGTGGGAAGGGCGGCTTTCGTTTGCGGGCAAAATGGGAGGTTGAGCGTGAAAAAGGGGGCAGTTGGCAAATTATTGTAACCGAAATTCCCTATCAGGTGCAAAAATCGCGTTTGATCGAGAAGATGGCGGAAATGCTGCAAGATCGTAAGCTGCCAATGCTTGCTGATATAAGAGATGAATCAGCCGAAGATATCCGGCTTGTATTAGAGCCCAAATCGCGCCGACTCGACCCAGAAGTGGTAATGGAAAGCCTGTTCCGCTTAACCGATCTTGAAGCGCGTATCTCCATGAATTTGAATGTGCTAGATGCAAGCGGCCGACCATCCGTAATGGGTCTGAAACAGGCGCTACAAGCTTGGCTTGATCATCGCCGGATTGTGTTGGTGAGACGCAGCCAGCACCGTCTAGATAAAATTGCTAAACGATTGGAGATTTTAGAAGGCTATCTGATGGTCTTTTTAAATCTTGATGAGGTTATTGCCATTATTCGTGAGGCCGACCATCCGCGTGATGAGTTGATGGCGCGGTTTGGCCTGAATGAAGTTCAAGCAAATGCCGTTTTAGATATGCGCCTGCGTTCCCTGCGCCGTCTTGAAGAAGAGGCGTTGCGTACGGAGCGCACTAAACTTACCGAAGAGCAGGCCGATCTCACCGCGATGGTTGGCGATGAAGCGCGGCAATGGCGGGTGGTATCTAACCAGATTAAGGATGTGCGCACGCATTTTGCTAAGACAGATACCCGCCGTACCGCCCTAGGCTTAGCGCCTGAAGTAGATATCGATATTAACGAAATCCTTATCGAAAAAGAGCCTGTTACCGTGATTTGCTCTGAAAAAGGCTGGATCAGGGCTATGAAAGGGCATCTAGATTTAGAAGGTAGTTTCAAGTTCAAGGACGGGGATGGGCCAGCCTTTGCCCTGCATGCAGAAACAACAGATAAATTACTCCTACTTGCCCAAAATGGGCGATTCTACACGCTCTCGTGCGATCGTCTGCCAAAGGGCAGAGGCTTTGGTGAGCCAATAAATTTGATGATAGATATGCCTGCGGACACACCGTTGGTGAAGTTGATGAAGGTTACCGATGGCCGTTTGCTCATTGCGGCTAGCACTGGACATGGTCTTGTTATTGATATGAAAGCAGCGATGGCACAAACCCGCTCTGGCAAGCAGGTGCTAAACCTGTCTGGCGGTGCGAAGGCAGTTGCTTGTTGCCCTGCTGACGGCGATCATGTTGCGGTGGTAGGGCAAAATCGTAGGCTACTGATCTTTAAGCTAGATGAAGTGCCAGAGATGCAACGCGGCAAGGGGGTTATCCTGCAACGTTATAAAGATGGCGAGTTGTCCGATGTAAAGGTTTTCACCCTCGCAAACGGGCTGTCATGGCAAATGGGCGGCGGACGCACCCGCACAGAAACAGATTTGCTAGCGTGGCAGGGAAAACGCGGCGCAGCAGGTAAGTTACCGCCAAACGGATTTCCGCGACCCGCACGTTTTACGTAAACCCCGACCTATTTCACCTAAGGCCCGGCTTCTATTCAAGTTCAGGCTTTTACTAAAGATCCGGATTTTAATAAAAATAATTCT
>ERZ802830.4754-NODE-4754-length-10706-cov-12.4484_pt1 | contig 10706 bp, 8 predicted proteins | sample MGYA00345654_ERZ802830 | MGnify/ENA primary metagenome ERZ802830 (study PRJEB30503, sample SAMEA104212375) | marine metagenome | biome: Westerlies Biome; feature: [SRF] surface water layer (ENVO:00010504) within the epipelagic zone...; material: water...
AGCATCAATGACAATATTTAATGTATCGTTTGATAAAGCAGAGCTAGAAGTAAGTCCTTCTGTACCAACATCACCATTAATTGTGAAATCTCCAAAACCTTGATTCATGATTGAGCCAAAGGCAAAGCCCTCTATATTTACTTTGTTATAGCCTTGATCTTTATCAGATTCCATTACAGTCCAGTAATATGGCCTAAAGGTATCATCTTCTGAATAATAGGTTCCTGGAATTAGGCCTGCTTTATTCATACAGTCAGAGTCTATATTTTCTCCATCAAATTCAGTGTTGTCTGGAAATTGATTATAAAAACATTCGCAATCTTGATAGGTACCATTACCAACTTGATCGCGATAATAAATATCGCCATCTGCATAGTTATAACAAATATCATAATTAAGTCCTGGAATATTGTTAGGATCATCAAAAAAATGTTTCCATTTAACCAAACTAGAATCTGATACAGAGGTTGTATTTACATAAGTATCTGCTCTAGGTAAATCTTCACCATATTCAGAGCCAGAGTCATATTCATCCCCCATATATCCATGAGAATGACCAAGTTCATGCATAACCACTTCATCAGTCCGGCTAGATAATTGTTGAATGTTAATATCGCCTTGTGCAACACCTCTGCCACTCAAAGAAGATATGAAAGCAGTAACATCATAGTCAAATGCATTACGAATTCTCTCTCTATCAACATCACCAATACAATAAACTGTTGGGGTGCTTGGATAACAACCTGCTTCTATTTCAAAAGCGGAAAGTTCTGTAAGAGCAACTTCCTCTATAACTGCAACGGTAAAAAAACCATCTATTAACGGACCAGCATCAGAATTATTTAGGGTATCAATAGACTGCAATACAGCTTCTCTAAAAGATTCAATATTATCTGGCGTTAATCTATCTCCTATAAAAACATAATCAGTTTGAGCAGAATCAGAACTATTACCAACTAAATAATATAAATAATGCTTATCTGAAGAACAGTTTGAACCATCTCCATCACATGAATGTTCGATGTCAATTTGTTGTTTATCTGCAATAAAATATGCGCTAAAACCATTTACACATTGAGATAGACTACCGTCTGATACACAAAAATTAATCTCCTGATAGCCAGCATTATCAACATCACTCAATTGTAGATTCATATCCCCTCTTAAACCTACAACTGGTTCAGTATACGAAGCAGATACTGTGCTATTTGATATTTCACCATAAACATCTAACTCAGAAATATCATTATCAACATCGTTTATAGTTGCTGAAATTTGTAAAGTACTATCAAGTATTAATGTTCTAGTATCGTAATCACTAAAATCACCGAAAATTTCTATAGTTGGGCTGTCGTTTACTGGATTAATTGTAATAGTAACAGTTCTTGTATAACTAATTGGAGCTCCAACATTTTGACCGTTTTCATCTTTTTGTGTAGCTGTAAAAGTTAATGCAAATTCATCATCACCAAAAAAATTACTTGCTGGTGTATAGGTAAATGAGGACGTGCTATTCAGAACAACAACACCGTTATCTGGATATGAGGAAACCGACGAACTTATATTAGAGGTATAGTTTGTTGAAGTAGAAAAACTTCCAGATAAATTTATATCTTCATTGGTAGATAGTATTTGATCTTGTCCAACTTGAAATGAAAAAGGAGCAGCTCCACCGCCACCTCCACAAGAAGTCAAGAAAACAAGAAAAAAGGCAAGAAATAATGTATGTTTTTTTAACATCCATTGAGTATATATATTTTCTAAGCAAAAAAAAACCGCTGACTAGCAGCGGTTTTTTAGACTAGAAAATACTAGAAAGTAACTCTATATCCTAACTTATAGACAACACCATGGTCTTGCGCTAAGAAAGACATGTTTGTATTCCTTGCATATAGTCTTGTAGGCTCATCTGTTACGTTAAGAATATCTAACGATACAGTTCCACCCATATCAAGGTTATATGAGAAATTAGCATCAACATGAGTTCTAGCTTCAACAAATATTGGTTGGAAGTAGTCACCAGATCCTGAAGGTCTTTCAGCTGCATAATTAATTCCTAATCTTGCTGTCATCTTATTATCTTCATAAAAAGCTGCAAAGTTACCTGAATCAGCTAAACCAGGAATATAGAATTGTTCATCAAGTGAGACTAAATCTGCTTCGATGTTATCACCTTCAGTAACAATATAGTTAAACTGAACACCATAACCATTATCGAATAGATGTTGCCATGCAACCTCAATACCTTGAACCTCACCTTCTAAGTTGTTTGCAGGTCTGCCAACTTGATAGAAAGTTATTGGATCAGCGATTGCACCACCAGTGCCATCAGTCATTAGCAAGCCATTGTTACAAAGCCAATCACCACCAAAACATCTAGCGTGGTTATAACCGTCTGATTCAGTTAAACCTTGTAAAGCAGCAATTGTATAGTAAATATATGCAACTTGTCTTTCAAAAGCACTATATGTCCAACCTTGAACATTCTGGTTTTGATATGAAATACCTGTTTGATATGTATCATAACCATTTACACCAGACCAATAGCCATCAATAGCTACATCACAGTCTTCAACTCTTGAATCAAGAGTAGAACAGCCATAACCATAACCATAATCACCAGTAGCTACAAAATTATCTACTAGAGCTACTGCCCATGCATATGCATCTAAGAATTCTTGGTCAGTTCTTGCCCAAGGATTATATAAATCATCAAACAGAACAACATTTGTTGCAGTTTCTCTGCCAATAAAGTCCTCTAAGTCCTTATGGAAAAGATTTAAAGCAACATAACTACCCTCTTTATAGTAATTCTCATATGCCAAATCAATATTAGTTGATCGATAAGGTTTTAACTGAGGATTACCACCGTCAGCACGCGCAGTTTGGAACTCACCACCAGTATATGTTCTCCCTGCTGATAAATCAGCTAAGTGAGGTCTTGATATAGTTTCACTGTAAGAAAATCTTACAACTTCTGTATCACTAATTCCAAGTGAAGCCTGTAATGTTGGAAGGACAGCATCAGTTGTTGCAGTTTCAACAGCATATCCTTCTTCCATAGTAAATACTAATGCATTTGCTGCTGCAGCATACGCAGGTCTAGTAACATTACTTGTTGAAGTAGTTTCTGCTTCTTCATATCTAACACCTAATACCACACTCAAAGGCATACCTTTAACATCAGTATTAAAATTAAATTGAATGAATGCTTGGTCTAATTGCTCTTCAACAGCTTCATCATAATCGATAGGGCCGGCACTCCAACCATATTTACCAACAAAATCATCCTCTATAACTAAAGGATCTACGAGGAAATAATATCCAGGATCAGTACCGGTTAATGAATCAAATAAACCTTCAGTTGAAGTTCTTGTTAATAAACTTTGATCAACTGCAGTATCAGCCAGACTAGAATCAGCGGCTACAACTTCTTCAGCTTGCTGTTGCACAAACTTTTGATTTAATGTTGATACTCCAAACTCTATCGAGGTTAACGGCCCCATATCTAAAGTTAATTCACCGTTGATTTGATGTTGGCTTAAGTCGTTACGCTTGTAACCGTCTCTTGCATAACCATTACCATAAGTAAAAGCATCAGCTGTAAAATCAGCACCGTCAGCATAATCCCATGAAGGCATATCTGAATACCAGTTAACATTCATAACTGCTGAATCATTACCGCTAGGACTCATACCAATTTCGTTTGGCAATTGTGCACCATCAATTAAAGCAGATGATTCATGACTATCAAAAGTTAACACAAAGTTATCAGTAACGTCCCACTCTATATTTCCACCGAGTGATTTGTTTGTTGACTTTGTTTCACCAAATATTACTTGATGATCATATCTTCTTAATGGAACAGTTGCCTCAAGAATTGTACCGTCAGCAGCAATAGTTGCTGCAGATGTATCCCAACCACCATACCATGATCCAAACATTTGCCCTTGAGTAGATATATCTAATATTGAAAGAGTACGATCAACCGTTACAACAATATTGTCACCAACTGTAGTTTGGAAAGTTGCTTGTAAGTTTTCTCTTAGTCTGTCGTTATCTTTAAACTGTCTTGCAGCAGGCTCAGCAACAAAAATGTTGCCATCTGCTCTTTGCGAACCGCCAGTAAATACTGCAGTTGCAGCAATACGATCAAATTCATTTTCGTTTAAGTAATTACTTTCTCTCATACCAACTTCTCTGTTGGTTCTATGTTGATATGAACCAGTTAAAGAGAAACCGTATTGGTTAGTATAGTTACCGAAAAGATAATCTCCTTTTGTAGCAAAAGCAAAATCAACTTCTGACTCTAAATCATTGTCAAGCTCTGAAGTTGTGTCATGAACATAGTTATAACTAAACGAACCAACTTGATCTTTATCAATGTTTAATGGTTTAGTTGTAATCATATTAATTGTTGAGCCAATACCACCAGTAGGTAGTGAACTATCTGAAGATTTAAAAATTTCGATAGCTGCTACACCATGAGCGGATATATCACCCCAATTAAATGATCTTCCTGATTCATATAACCATGGAGCTGTAGGCATTTGTCTGCCGTTTAGGGTAACCAAATTGAATTCTGGTCCTAAACCTCTAACAATAATTTGCTGACCTTCAACATTACTTCTAATAATACTGACACCAGCTACTCTACCAAGAGCTTCAGCAAGGTTTTCATCGGGAAACTTACCGATATCCTCAGCACTTAATGCTTCAGAAATACCGACTTTGCTTCTTTTAATATCAATAGCGTCAAGAAGACTCTTTTTGATACCTGTTACTACTATTTCTTCAATCTCTTCTTCTGAGTTTTCAGCCTCTTCATCAGCTGTTACAAAAGCTATAGGTAAAAGCAATAGCAATGATAATAAATATTTATTCACGGAATTTTCCCCTTTATATAAGTAAAAACTTTTTAATTAGACAACATTGTAAGAAAAACGTCAAGAATATATTAAAAATATATATTTTGTAAATAATTTACAGAACATATATTAATAAAATATAAAAATATATCTAATATTAAAACTTATATAAATAGTCTTATTTTTTAATTAGAAATATACGCTTATTCTATCGTGATTCACGAGGTTTAGATTCGTTTACTACCAACTTTCTACCCTCAACTTCAGAATCATTTAAAGCAGCAATTGCATTTTCTGCTCCATCACTCATCTCAACAAATCCAAATCCTCTGGAGCGATTTGTCATTCTATCAGTGATAATTTTTGCAGATGTTACAGTGCCGTGTTCGGCAAAAAGATTTTCTAAATCTTGGTCAGTCATGCCCCAAGATATGTTTCCAACGTATATATTCATATTTTAATGATTAATAAAAAAAGAGTATCTTACATTAAAAGTAACAATAAAAGTAAAAAAAATAAAAATTAATCATATATAAAACTTTATTGCATCTTTGCCATATAACTCCCACCAGTAAAGACCAAGAAGATGAATTTTTTCAATATTCTCTTCCGATGCATCATCGAGCATTCTATTAATATTGCCAAGCGGTGAATTAATTCTTAGGTAATTATTGCCAATAATATTCTCAGCAATACTATTATGAATTTCAGAATCAAGAACCATGCCGATAATATCATTTCTTAACCAACCAACACCTCCCCACTTTGATGAGCTTGATCCTTTAATTTTATTTTTATTTAGTGCAGCGCCAATGCTGAGAACTTTTATATTTTCTGTATCAAAAAATTTCTTAGCTTCAACATAACCAATAAGGGATGGGTTATTAGTAACAACTCCTCCATCTATCATCCAGGAGCCATTGCTGATTTGATGGGTAGGAAAATACATAGGCGCTGCACTTGATGCGCAAACTGCATCAACTAAACTTATATCAGGAGTTTTGTATGAAGAATGAATTACATGTTCACGTTTTTCTATGTCATAACACAATGTTATGAGTGGCTTTTTAGTGCTGCTAATATTTTTATTTTCAAATAAATCTTTTAAGAGCTCTATTCTGCCTTTATTTTCATACCTTGGTCTGGCCTGAATTAAAGATGCTTGATCCCAGAAGAAAGACGTCTCCATAACCTGTTCTAAGTAATCTTTTGACCAATATTGTTTTACTTCATCAGCTCTCAGACCATCGCACGCAAAACATGCAGCATTTAATGCCCCAGCACTGGTACCAATAAACATATCAAATATATCAGCAATTTTTTTACCACTTTCTTCTTCTAGTTTTTTTAAAAATACTATTCCAGCTATTGCTCTTACACCGCCACCATCAAAGGAAATAATTTTTTTTTGAGGTTGAGCAATTTTTTTAGGTTTAAGTGAGCTAAAGATGTTGCTTATCTTCATATATAAATCTTAGCTTATATCTTTTTATTAATTTTAACTTTAAGTTTTTCGCTTGCTTGGGTAATACTTCCCAAGTTTTCTACGTTAAGAAAACCTGCTTGAGATAATATCTCCGTTGCTTTTTGCGATCTATTACCGCTGCGACAATATAGATATATCTTTTTTGATTTTTCGATATTGCTAGAAATACTTAGGATATCTTGCCACTCAATATTTATAGAGTTTTCTAAATGGCCAGATTGAAATTCTTTCGAAGTTCTCACATCAATGATTACTTCAGCAATCAAGAAGTTTGCAGAAAACAATATACATAAAAGAACATTTTTTATCACCTATGACCAATCCCTTATAATCATGTCAGAAGCTTTTTCTCCAATCATAATAGTTGGAGCATTAGTATTACCGCCAATTAACGTTGGCATAATAGATGCATCAACGACTCTTAAGCCTTCAACTTTATGTACTTTTAGACTACTGTCGACCACTGCCATATCATCACTTCCCATCTTGCATGTTCCGACGGGATGATAGACTGTATCTGCTGTTTCTCTGATTGCTTTTTCTATATCTTCGTCATCGTCTAAATCAATTGGTCTTAACACATGTTTGCTTGTATATTTAGCGACAGGCTCTTTATTCATAATTTTCATCATTTTTTTATATCCAGCAACCATATCTTTTACATCATCTGGATGAGATAAAAATTTTGGATCTATCTTAGGATCATCTAATGGGTCAGCAGAATTTAGTGTTACCTCACCTCTTGACTTAGGACGAAGTAAACAAGTGTGACAACTTATTCCTGTTCCCCACATATGTTCTCTTCCATGATCAACAATCATTCCTGGTGAAAAATGCAACTGTGTATCTGGTATATCAATATCATTCCTTGACCTTATGAACCCACCTGCTTCTGCAACTGTAGAGGTAAACATACCTGTTTTGGTTAAAAAATATTTAAATAATTCATACGGATACTTAAAAAAAAGAGTTCCGAGCGAAAAGCCAAAAAGTTTAATTGATTTATATTTATGAACGGTTACATAGTCTATGTGGTCTTGCAAATTTTTACCTACCCCAGGTAATTCTAATTTGTGCTCGATACCATGTTTTAGAATTTCATCAGCAGGACCAATGCCAGATCTTAGTAAAATTTGAGGTGAGCCAAATGCACCCGAGGATAATAGAACTTCCTTAGAGGCTTCAATAAAAAAATCTTTTCCGTTTGCATCTATACATTGAACACCAGATGCTTTTCCATCGGTTACATTAATCTTATTAACATTAGTATCAGTTAAAACTGTTAAGTTTTCTCTATCTAATGCTGGAACTAGATATGCTTTTGCAGTACTGCATCTATTGCCGTTTTTTTGTGTAGTTTGATAATAGCCAATGCCTTCTTGACTTTCACCATTAAAGTCTTCGTTATGTCCAAAAATACTTGACCCTGTTTTTACAAAATCATCAACAATTTTATTTTTATGTCTAATTTTATCGACATTAAGTGGGCCGCCTTGACCATGATAATCATTATCAAAAATTTCATTGTTTTCACATTTCTTGAAATAAGGTAAAACTTCCTCAAAAGACCAACCTTCATTACCTAATTCTGCCCAATGATCATAATCCCATTGATGACCTCTAACATATAACATGGCATTGATAGAACTTGAACCACCTAGTGTCTTTCCTCTTGGTTGAAAACCCCTTCTATGCTCCATAACTTCTGTTTCAACCTCATGAACACCTCCAGCAGAATCAACTACAGATGAGGCGGGCTCAGTTATTGAAACTTTTTCAAATTCTGTTTGTGGCACCGTGTTGTAGTTCCAGCTATAACTACTAGCTCCCCCTAAAAAAGCAAAACCAAGTGGGACTTTTAACCTAATATCATTATCTTTTGAGCCCGCCTCAATTAAACATACCTTAAAGTTGGGATTTGAGCTTAATCTGTTTGCTAAAACACACCCAGCTGAACCAGCTCCTAAAATAACAAAATCGTAGCTTTTTGTTTCCATGATTAAATGCCTCCTCAATAGAGTTTATGATTTCATGGTTAACCTGTAAACTTAAATATGTTGAAAAATTTACATAACTTTTTCATATAAATTGTAATGAATTACTTTAATTATTTTATTGTTATTTGGGTATTGGTAGCTGCTATAGCTTTTGTATATTTATTTTTTGTAAATGCTCCTTACGGCCGTCATATGCAGCAAGGTTGGGGCAAAAGCATTTCAGCCAGAGCTGGTTGGGTCATTATGGAATCGCCATGTGTAATTTTAATGGCTATCTATGGTTTTTTATTAAGAGATGAGTTGTTGGTTGTACATGAAGTTTTTCTGTTGCTTTGGTTAATTCACTATGTGCATAGATCTTTTGTGTATCCATTTGTTATAGATTTAACCAATCCAAAAATGCCAATAAGTATTGCTGCATCAGCATTCTTCTTTAATTTAGTTAATGTGAATATTCAAGCCTTAGGAATATATTATTTTACTGATTATCCAGAAAATTGGTTGAATACTAATTTATTCTTAGCAGGGGTAATAATCTTTTTTATTGGAATGTACATAAACATTAAATCAGACTACTTAATAGTAGCTATGCGAAGAGAAAATGGTCCTGGATACCACGTACCTAATAAGTTTTTACATAAATACATATCTTCACCAAATTACTTTGGTGAAATTTTAGAATGGATTGGTTGGGCTATTCTTACTTGGAGTATATCTGGAGTAGTCTTTGCTATTTGGACTATAGCAAATTTATTTCCGCGAGCTATAGCACACCATAAATGGTATCAAGAGAAATTTAGTGACTATCCAAAAAATAGAAAAGCTATAGTTCCCGGAATTATTTAAGCATTCCAAGGTCTTTCATCTGATTAGCAATATTTAAAATAGATTCTTCAGCAGGCCTTGGATTCCAACCCAATATTTCTTTTGCTTTTGTGCTTTTAATACTTCTTTTTCTTCCTAGATATGGCAGGGTTAATTTTAATTCTTTACTAAAATTAGCTAAAATTTTTGCTAGCCAAACTGGTACTGCAAAAGTCGGAGCTTTATCAAAACCATTTTTTATTAGTAACTTTGCGACATCCTTGTACCAAAGATCTTTTTCAACTAAAGCAAATCTTTCGCCATTTGAATTAGGATTTTGCATTGCAAGAATATGAGCTGCAGCAACATCTCTTACATCAACATATCCAAACATAAGTGGCACTGCCACTGGCATTTTACCGCTTGCAACCATCGCAATTGCTTTATTTGATTCGCCAATATCGCCTGATATTGATGCACCTATGACTAGCGCAGGATTAATTACAGCAAGATCAAATGGATTATCTTCATTTTTGATAAATTCCCATGCAGCTTTTTCTGCTAAAGTTTTACTTTTTGAATAGGCACTGATGTGAGGGTTTTCAGGATCTGACCAGTCTGATTCGTCATAATTAATTTTCTTTTCAAGTGAATCAAAAATTGCAGCAACAGATGATGTCAGTACTACCCTTTTAATATTATGTTTTTTTGCAAATGATAGCGCTCTATTTACACCATCAATAGCAGGTTTAATAAAATAATCTTCATCTTGACGCTCTAAAGAAATAGGTGATGCAACATGGAGCAAATAATCACAGCCCTCCATGCCCTCATCCCAGCCATAATCATCAGTAAGATTGAAAGTATATAAATTAAGATTTTCAGTTGATGTATTGTTTTCTTTTAATGCCTCAAATACCTCTTGCATTCGTTCAGGTGATCTTACAGAACCATTTACTCTATAACCTTGGTTTAATAATTGCTGTATACAATGCAATCCTATATAACCAGTAGCTCCTGTTACTAATACTTTCTCCATTTACTTTACTCCATTAAAAAGTCTTTAGTTTCATAAATAAAATTATTACTTCAATGCTTAGAGGTATGCATTTATCTGACCATATTAGATAACCAAAACCACTATTTTAAATCGTTTCTGATATGCATGAATACATCATGAGACAATCATGTCATAAAAAAGCCCACCTTTGTGGGCTTCTTAGTAAATTGGCATCCCGAAGGGGAGCCGATGTTAAAAGCTCTCAAAATATTCAACCACTAGATATATACCCGGGGTACCCGGCTGGAACTTTTAGTTCTATCTAGGTGTTATCGCTATCTTTATATTCTAAGTCAGATTTATCAAAAATCTTTCTTTCAGATTTACCAAAGAATTTATAAAAGAATTTTTTTAACCAACTCATAATCTCTCCAAAAGAAATGTATTTCAATAATGCCATAACAGTTTGTCAAAATAAAATGCATTGTTTAGGATGGGTTATGAAAAAAATATTACTATTACTATTTACGCTACCATTAATAACTTTTGCA
>ERZ802830.4758-NODE-4758-length-10702-cov-12.2818_pt1 | contig 10702 bp, 9 predicted proteins | sample MGYA00345654_ERZ802830 | MGnify/ENA primary metagenome ERZ802830 (study PRJEB30503, sample SAMEA104212375) | marine metagenome | biome: Westerlies Biome; feature: [SRF] surface water layer (ENVO:00010504) within the epipelagic zone...; material: water...
ATAATTTTTTTTTTTGGAGTTTTTGTTGTAACTTTTTTTTTTGCCATTTTTAACTATTTATAAAACTAATTGTTTTTTCAATTTCATTGTAAGGATCGTTACTAAATTTAGGTGATGCAAATCTACACAGCCTTCGAACTTCATTAGAAAATAGTAAATTTTTTGCAAAATTCAATCCCTTAGAGTCTAATTCTGCATAAATCTCAATAGTTGTTGATTTGAATAGAGTTTTTTTAATAACTAAGTCTCGGATTTCTTTAAATTTACCATCAAATTTAGCAGTTGCTATTAAATCATAAACCCTTTCTCTTTGAGATTGATTTTCAATAAAGAATATAATCAAAGCAGCAGAGAATTTTGATTTCAAATCAAATTTAAGTTCTAGATTTTGAGTATTAGAATTACCACTGGCTTTTTGATTAACTTTTCTTGAATTTATATTATCAAAATGTTTAGTAAGAATTTTCTTTAGATCAATATTAGATATATTTGTAAGTAAACTTTTTAATACTTTTGACCCTTTAAACTGGCTATCTATGTCTGTACTTTTATTAAATTTTTCTAAATACTTTTCTATAAGTTCTTCAATAGACAGTGGTTGATCTATAAGTCTGCTCAGTGTTTCAGACATGTTAGACTCTATTAATTGATCTGGATCAAAATTTTTAGGTAGTAGTACAAATTTAATCCCAAGTTCAAAATTTTCATCACCTAGTAAGTTATTCATTAATCTTATAGTAGCATTTCTTCCAGCTACATCTCCGTCGAGGCATACTATTATCTCAAAACCTTTTTTTGTTAGTTCAATTAATTTTTCATGATTTATAGATGTTCCCAGAGGGGCTATGCAGTTTTTAAAACCACATTGTTCTAATTTAATAACATCAAAATAACCCTCTACGATAATTATTTTTTTACTATTTTGTTTATTAAGTATTTTTTCGTTAAATAAGATTTGTTTTTTTTTAAAAATCTTAGTTTCAGCTGTATTTATATACTTTGGTAAACTATCGTCAATTACTCTCCCACCAAAACCTAAAGTATTGTTTTGCAAATTAATTATGGGAACCATAATTCTATTAGAAAAAAATAATTTAGAATTTTTATTTTTGCTAAAAATACCAGCAGATACTAAATTATTAATTTCAAAATTATTTAAAAGTTTTTTTTGAATATCAAATGAATTTAAAGATGATCCTAATTCAAAGCTTTGAATTGTATCCATATCAAATTTTCTTTTTTTTAATAAATAATCTAAATGTTTATTAGAATTTAATAAATTTTGATGAAAAATGTCTTTTGTGAATGAGTTAATTTCATAAATAATATTATTTAATTTTGATGATTTAAAGCTTAATTCAATACCTGCCTTATCAGCTAGTTCATACAAAGCATCTTTAAAACTATATCCTTTCACTTTAATCAAAAAATCAATCACATTACCGTGTTCTCCTGTGCTAAAACAATGAAATATTTTCTTTTCTTCATTAACAGAAAACGATGGAGTTTTTTCCTTTTTAAAAGGACTAAGGCCAAAATAATTGCTTCCTTTTTTCTTTAAAGGAACTGATGAGTTAATAATTTCAACTATAGAAGTTCTATTTATAACTTCTTTAATGTTATCATCTGTCATTCTTTAAAAATATGTTTGATAATTTTAGAAGCTAAATTCATATCAATTTTATTATTATAATTTTGCTTCAAAAAACCCATTATTTTTCCAAAATCTTTATTTTCTAAATTATTTTCTTTGATGTGATCTAATATAATATTTTTAGTGGAGTCATCATCCATCAAAGTAGGAAGAAAATTATTAAGGTAATTAATATCAAATTCTAAGTCATCGATTTTACTTTGTACTTTTGACTGTAGGGCAAATTCTAATGATTCTTTTTTTTGTTTTAGTTGGGTCTTAATAATTTTGATTACATTTTCATCAGATAATTTGATCACATCCCTATCTAGATTCTCTTTGATTAGAAAATTTTTCAACTCAGAATAGATATACCTTGCTATTGAAAGTTTTTTCTTATCTCCACCTTTTAAAGCACTTTTAACGTCTTCAGAAATTTTTTTTGCCAAACTCATTTGAATTTCCTCTCTAATAATATACTAATACACATGATTTAATATGACCGTATTAGATAATAAAATAAAACTAAATTATCAAAACGGTTACTTAATTTATAACAAAAACTTTATTTTCAAAGGTAAGTTTCTATCAAAAGAAGACTTCAAGATAGCCGAAATCTGCTTCAATACCAGTATGACTGGTTATCAAGAAATTTTAACCGACCCTTCATATAAATCCCAATTTATAAACTTTACCTTTCCATTAATAGGAATAGTTGGATGTAACGACGAAGACTATGAGTCTTGGAAAATACATGCATCTGGTCTTATAAGTAATGAATTATTTGAACAAAGTTCAAATTGGAGAGCTCAAACTAGTTTTGCAAAATGGATAATAGATCAAAATTCTTGTGCTTTTTTTGATTTAGATACAAGGTCTTTAACAAAAATTATAAGAAATTTTGGACCAAAAAACATTATGCTATGCTCTGAAGATTACTTTAAAACCAAAAATATTGAAGAAATTTGTACACAAATAGATCAAAGTCTTTCTCTAGAAGAAAATGATGTTATTAAAGATTTTACCTCAGAGTTAACAATAAAAGAGCAAGAAAAAAATAAAAAAAAATACTTAATAGCTTTTTTAAACTTTGGTGCAAAGGATAATATTAAGAAAAATTTATACTCAAGAGATTGTAATATAGAAGAATTTGATATGAATTTTAAAGCCAACGACATAATAAATAAAAAATTTGATGGCATTTTTTTAAGTAATGGCCCAGGTGATCCCAAAAAAGTTTATGAGAATATAAAACCTGAATTAACTAAATTACTAAATAAAAAAGTCCCAACATTTGGTATATGTCTAGGTCATCAAATATTAAGCTTAGCTTTTAATGCTTCAACAGCTCGAATGGAAAAAGGTCATCGAGGAGGAAATCATCCAGTAAAAAATTTAGATACTAACAAAGTAGAAATAACATCTCAAAACCATGGATTTGTTGTTCTAGAAAATAATTTTCCAACTTCATTACAAATTACTCATAAATCATTGTTCGATAAAACTATAGATGGGATGAAATCAAAAGATCAACCCTTATTCTCTGTACAATATCATCCAGAATCAAGTCCAGGACCACATGACAGTAGATATCTTTTTGACGAATTTATAAATCTAATGGATAAAAATGCCAGCTAGAAAAGATATATCTAAAATATTGGTAATTGGCTCAGGTCCAATAATTATTGGGCAGGCTTGTGAATTTGATTACTCTGGTAGTCAGGCGTGTAAAGCTCTTAAAAAAGAGGGTTATGAGGTTGTCTTAATTAACTCAAATCCTGCTACTATAATGACAGACCCAGAATTCGCAGACAAAACTTATATTGAGCCTATTGATAAAGAAATTGTAAAAAAAATAATTGATAAAGAGAAACCTGATGCAATTTTACCAACAATGGGAGGTCAAACAGCTCTAAATATAATTAGAGAACTAAATAAAGAGAGTTTTTTTGAAAATAGCACTATCAAAATCTTAGGTGCAAGTCCTAAATCCATTGATGTAGCAGAAGATAGAAAGTTATTTGCTGAAGCTATGTCTGACATTGGGCTTGAGACTCCATTCAGCATAATAGTGGATGATAAATCTGATCTTAAGAAAATGGTTAGTGAAGTTAGTTTCCCATTAATTTTAAGACCTTTTTACACCCTGGGGGGGACAGGTGGTGGGATTGTGTACGATAAAGATGAATTTATTTCCAAAGTTAAAAATGCTATTGATTTGAGTCCTGTATCAAAGACTCTTGTCGAAGAGTCGTTAATTGGTTGGAAAGAGTTTGAGTTTGAAGTAGTAAGAGATAATTTAGATAATTCAATAATAGTTTGTTCAATAGAAAATTTAGATCCTATGGGAATACATACGGGCGATAGTATAACCATAGCCCCAGCACTTACTTTAACAGATAAAGAATATCAAAAATTAAGGAATCAAAGTATTGCAATACTAAGAAAAATAGGTGTAGAGACTGGAGGTTCTAATGTTCAATTTGCAGTAAATCCAAAAAATGGAAGAATTTTAATTATTGAAATGAATCCTAGGGTCAGTAGGTCATCTGCCTTAGCATCCAAGGCCACGGGGTTCCCTATTGCTAAGATAGCTGCTCTCTTAGCAGTTGGCTACACATTAGATGAGTTAGAGAATGATATAACCAAAGTAACACCAGCAAGTTTTGAACCAGTAATTGATTATATTGTAACCAAAATTCCAAAATTTAATTTTGAAAAATTTCAGGGAACACCTAGTGAATTAAATACTGCTATGAAATCAGTAGGTGAAATTATGTCTATAGGCAGAACTTTCAAAGAGTCTCTTTTGAAAGCATTCTATTCGATAGAGTCTGATAACTTTGGTTTGGATATTAGTCACGAATTGTTAAATCTCAAAGATGAGAATTTAAAAAATCTACTTACAAAACAAAGACCTGATAGGCTATTAATAGTTGCAGAAGCTATAAGACGTAAAATATCTTTAAATGAAATAAGTGAGTTAACACATATAGATTTATTTTTTTTAAGAGAAATTAATGAAATTATCAATATCGAACAGTTGTTAGTAAAGGCAGGGAATAACTTAGATAAAAATTTATTTACATTAGCTAAAAAAACTGGATTTTCAAATCACCACATAAGTAATTTAACAAAAATTAATATAGATAAGATTTATATTCTTCAAAAAAATAATAATTTAAAGACGATATTTAAAAGAGTAGATACATGTGGAAATGAATTCGACTCTTCTACTGCTTATCTTTATTCAACTTTCGCCTCTGAAATTAACGAATTTAGCTGCGAGTCTAGACCTGTTGATAAAAAAAAGATTATCATTCTTGGTTCTGGTCCTAACAGAATAGGACAAGGTATTGAATTTGATTATTGTTGTGTCCAAGCTGTAAAATCTTTTCAGAAACTTGGCTATGAAACAATTATGATTAATTGTAATCCTGAGACCGTTTCAACTGATTATGATACTTCAGATAAACTTTATTTCGAGCCTTTGGATTTTGAATACGTCAAAAATATAATTGATAAAGAAAACGAGACCGGTGTTGTAGAGGGGGTAATAGTCCAATTTGGTGGACAAACACCTCTAAGAATAGCCAACAAGCTCAAAGAGTATGGTTATAAGATACTCGGCACCTCTTTTGAAGCAATAGATATATCAGAAGACAGAGAAAGATTTCAAAAATTAATCAGTAAAGTAGGTTTAAAACAACCAAAGAGTGATATTTCTTTAGGAACAAAAGAGCTTGTTGCCAAGTCTTCCAAACTAAAGTTTCCTATTCTGCTTAGACCTTCATATGTCTTGGGTGGAAGAATGATGGAAAAAATGGCCCATTTAGATGATGTGCAAGATTATATAGATCAAAACTACTGGGCATTAGAAAATAATGTAATTTTAATTGATGAGTTTCTTCAAAATGCAAAAGAGGTTGATGTTGATGTATTAAGAGATAGTCAAGGTAATACTATGATAGCTGGTATTATGGAACACATTGAAGAAGCTGGTATTCACTCGGGTGATAGTGCTTGTAGTATACCCCCCTTCTCTCTTAATGATAAAGTGATATCCGATATTAAAAAATTTAGTATATCTCTTGCAACTGAATTAAAGACACTTGGTTTAATGAATATTCAATATGCTATCAAAGATGATGAGATTTTTATTCTTGAAGCAAATCCAAGAGCTAGCAGAACCATTCCATTTCTTGCAAAGGCCATAGGAATACCATTTATTAAAATAGCAGCTGAATTAATAGTTGGTAAAACTTTATCTAAAGAATATCAGGAATTTGATAATAGCTCTTTACCATATTTTGCAATCAAAGAGGCTGTATTTCCATTTAACAAATTCCCAAATACTGATGTCATTCTAGGACCAGAGATGAAAAGTACTGGTGAAGTTATGGGAATTGATGAGGATTTTTATTTAGCTTATTTAAAAAGTCAAATTGGTGCTGGTCAGAAACTAAATGATATAGAAAATATATTCATCTCTGTTAAAGATGAGGATAAGCAAAGTATATCTGAGATGGCTAAATCATTCACAGACAATGGCTATAATTTATTTTCTACGAAAGGCACCCACGACTATTTAATGAAAGAGGGAATTTCTTCAAATTTAGTTAATAAAGTGGCTGAGGGATCCCCCCATGTGGTTGAATATATTAAGGAAAATAAGATAGATTTGGTAATCAATACAACTGAGGACAAACAGGCAATAATTGATAGTTTCACAATAAGAAGAACATCTGTGGATCTTAATGTTCCCTACTATACCAACCTTAGAAGTGCAAAAATATTAATAAAATCATTGATAACATTAAAAAATAAGCCAATTTCTGTAAAACCTATACAAATTCATCATTCTTTTTAATTTAAAAATTCATTTGTAATAACCAAGAAAATTCAATATTTTCTACAACTTAATAAAAATTGTATTAAAAAATGGAAAAAATACCAATGACAGAAGAGGGGCAAAAAAAACTCCTCGATGAACTTAAGCATCTTAAAACTGTTGAAAGACCAATTATTATAAAAGCAATTGCTGATGCTAGAAGTAATGGAGATCTCTCTGAAAATGCTGAGTATCATGCTGCTCGTGAAAAACAGAGTTTTATTGAAGGTAGAGTAGCTGAAATAGAGAGTATAATTGCTCAAGCTGAACTGATTGATGTATCAAAACTATCAGGAACTGTAGTAAAGTTTGGAGCCACAGTTTCGATAATTAACTTAGATAATGATAAAGAGTCAAAGTATCAACTAGTTGGAGAAGTAGAAGCTGACATTGAACAAAAAAAAATATCTGTTACTAGCCCTATAGCAAGAGCACTAATAGGCAAAAAAAAAGGTGACTACATAGAAGTTTCTACACCAAAAGGTATTACTTCGTACGAAATTAAGTCAGTAAGATTTAAATAATAAAATTTGAATAAATTTAATGTAATTACCATCAGCGAAGGTGCTGCTGGTATGAGAAGCCAGATAGAGGGATTAGCGAGCTTAATATCTGAGGACTATAAAAACTTTGATTTAAAAATAAAATCTTTTTTTAAATACTTACCAATTGAATTAATACCAAGCAGTAGTTTTGCTTATATTAATCTCTCTTCATTAAAAATTGAAAAAAATACTATTCTTATTAGTTGCGGAAAAAAAAGTGTAAAAGCCTCTATATATTTAAAAAATAAATATAAAAAATTTATTTTTAATATTCATATTCAAAATCCAAAAGTTAATAATAATTTATTTGATTTAATAGTTTGCCCAGAGCACGATAATTTAGACTCAGAGAATTGTATTTCAACACTGCTAGCAATACATAACATAAAATTTAATAAAAATGCTAGAAATAATAAAATTATTAATTTTATTATTGGCGGTCCTAATAAATATTTTAAATTTAATCAACAAACACAGAAAAAAATTCTTAACGAAATTAAATTTCTAAGTGAAAAATTTAATGTGAATATTATTCCCTCAAGAAGAACACCAAATAATCTCTTAAAGGAATTATCAAAAATTAACAAGGAAAACATATATATGTCTGAAGATTTATTTAACCCAAAAGAATATGGTGAGCTTTTATCGCAGGCTCATTTACAAATTGTAACTTGGGACTCAATATCTATGATATCTGAAGCTATATCATCTGAAGCTGGTACATTTTTATTTAAGTTTGAAGAGGAGTTGTGTCCAAAAAGATATCATCAATTTTTTGATAAAATTACAAGTAGCAATTTTGCGCAATTCTATGACCAAAATATAAAACCATATGAAATTTCTATAAGTGAGTATAATGAAGCACTAAAAACTAAGATCTTGAATAAGATACAATCTAATTTAAGGTTCATTTCTGAAGATGCTTAAGGAATCAATTTTAAATCGTTGCACTACATACTCTAATCCTTTTCCTCATTGGGAACTTGACTCTCCTTTTACAAATGAGCTTATAAACGAGCTTAATGATGTAAATATATCCGATGCACCAAGGTCCTTTGATGGTACTAGAGCTGCTGATGCTGGTGGGGATGGTTTGGATGGTAAGCTGAGAGTCTTCCTAGAAAGCGATAATTCCGAAAACCTATCTAATGGAATGGAACTAATTGAAGATTTGAGGGATAAAGATGTTATTGAGTCTATTCAAGATAAAATCAAAAAAGATCTCTCAAATAGTTTTATTAGGATTGAATATATTTCTGATCGTAAGGGATTTTGGCTAAAACCACATTTGGACATAAAGGAAAAGCTTATGACAATGATGTTGTTTATTAACACTTATGATGAGTCAGAGAAACTTGGAACAGATTTTTATGATACCGATATGAAACTTGTTAAGACCGTACCATATAGACATAATACAGGATATTTTTTTGCTTCAGGCAACAATACATGGCATGGACTTGAAAAAAAAGAAATTAAAATTGAGAGAAGATGTATGCAAATTAATTATGTAACTTTTCCAACTAGTTGGCCAATAAATGGCTGAAATTAATAATGTAATAATTATAGGATCAGGTCCAGCAGGTTATACTGCTGCCATATATGCTGCCAGAGCTAATCTAAAACCAATTTTAGTCAGTGGATTTCAACCAGGTGGTCAACTTACGATAACAACTGATGTAGAAAATTATCCAGGATATGAAGACCCTATTCAAGGTCCTTGGTTAATGGATCAAATGCAAAAACAAGCTGCTCACGTTGGTACCGAAATTATCAATTCACAAGTAACTGAAGTTTTTTTAAATGAAGAAGTAAAGAAATTAAATTTAGATAATGGCACAACTCTAAATGCAAAAACTGTGATAATAAGCACTGGAGCTCAAGCGAGATGGCTTGGTTTAGAAAATGAGTCTAAATTTCAAGGTCATGGACTATCAGCTTGCGCCACTTGTGATGGTTTTTTCTTTAAAGATAAAGAAGTTGCTGTAATTGGTGGAGGAAATAGTGCAGCTGAAGAAGCTTTATTTCTAACAAAGTTTGCAACTAAAGTTTATCTAATTCATAGAAGAGATAAACTAAGAGCAGAAAAAATATTACAAGATAGACTAAAAGAAAATTCAAAAATTGAATTTATATGGAACAGCGAAGTAACTAAGTTTAATGGTAATGATGATTTAGAATCAATAGACTTACTCAATAAAAAAGATAATCAAACCTCAACCCTAAAAATAGATGGTGTATTTATTGCAATAGGGCACGATCCGGCAACACAATTATTTAAAGGTCAATTAAAGATGGATGATGGAGGATATATCATCACAGATCCAGATAGCACAAAAACTTCTATTGATGGTGTATTTGCTGCTGGAGATGTAAAAGATAAAATCTACAGACAGGCTGTGACAGCTGCTGGTATGGGATGTATGGCAGCATTGGAAGTTGAGAAATATCTAGATTGATTGTTAGCCTTGTCTGGCTTTCATTCTTGGGTTTGTTTTGTTGATCACATATAACCTACCCTTTCTTCTAACCAGTTGATTATTTTTATCTCTGGTTTTAGCTGTTTTAAGAGAACTTTTAATTTTCATAATTTAATGTATTAGTTATTAATAATAAGGCAAAAATCTATGTTAATTAATGAAAAAATCAACAAAATTAAAGAGGATTTTTCGTTTTTTGATAATTGGGAGGACAAATATCAATATTTAATTGATTTAGGAAAAAAACTCCCTGTTCTTGATGATAGCTATAAAACTGAGGAATATCGTGTACAAGGATGTACATCGAATTTATGGATGGTACCAGAATTTATTGATGGAAAAATTAATCTTTCCGGCTCAAGTGACTCTGTAATTGTAAAAGGTTTGTTTTATTTAGTTTATTATACTTACAATGAGGAAACTCCTGAAACTATTATAAATAATCCGTTATCTTTTTTTGAAGAAATCGGCCTCTCCAATCATTTAGGACAATCAAGGTCAAATGGTCTTAATTCACTTAGAAAAAAAATAACATCTATAGCGACAGAATTATCAAATAAATAAATTTTATTGATTATAAACTATGTTAGTTTCTAATTATGAGTTTGATTAAGTTACTAGTTTCAATTTCATTTTTATTATTTTCTAATAATCTATATTCCAAGGAGGATGTTATTAATTTACAACTTAAAGACGGTATCGTCAAAATCAAGACCTTCGAAGATAAGGCACCCAAGCATGTTAAGCAAATTACTGATCTAGTCGCTAAAGGTAGTTACGATGGAGTAGTTTTTCATAGAGTTATTGATGGATTTATGGCTCAAACAGGAGATGTTCAATTTGGTAACTCTGACTCAGATAACTTTGATTTGCGAAGAGCTGGCACAGGTGGATCTGGTAAAAATATTGAGGCTGAATTTAATGACTTACCCCACAAAAGAGGTACGTTGAGTATGGCTCGATCTCAAGATCCTAATAGTGCTGACAGTCAATTTTTTATATGTTTTGCAGATACACCACACTTGGATGGGCAATATACTGTTTGGGGTGAAGTAATCGAAGGTATGGAATTTGTTGATGCTATAAAAATGGGTGATCCCGTAAAAAATGGTTTAGTGGATGATCCTGATAAAATTATTAAAATGTGGATTGA
>ERZ802830.4759-NODE-4759-length-10702-cov-11.1693_pt1 | contig 10702 bp, 10 predicted proteins | sample MGYA00345654_ERZ802830 | MGnify/ENA primary metagenome ERZ802830 (study PRJEB30503, sample SAMEA104212375) | marine metagenome | biome: Westerlies Biome; feature: [SRF] surface water layer (ENVO:00010504) within the epipelagic zone...; material: water...
GAACTTGTTAAAAATAAAGAAAGTTTTCAAAAGGCTTGTAAGGAGTATGCTGAAACTCAAATAAATAAACAATTAGATGATTTTAAAAGACTTGGTGTACTTGGTGATTGGGAAAATTCATACAAATCATTAGATCCAAAATTTGAAGCAGATATCGTTAGGTCTTTAGGTATTATTTTTAGTGAAGGGCACTTAGAAAAAGGTGAAAAGCCTGTTCATTGGTGCCAAGAGAGCGGATCTTCTTTAGCAGAGGCAGAAGTTGAATATATTGATAAAATATCAAAAGCAATAGATGTTGCATTCAAGGTTGATGATTCATCACTAAAAAAGGTAAAAGATTTATTTAGTAATGAAGATCTTACTGAAATATCATTTGTTATATGGACTACGACCCCATGGACAATACCTTCGAATGTAGCTGTATGTATCAATCCTGAATACAAATACTCAGTGATTAAAATGAATAATAAATTTTATGTAATTGCATCTGAGATGGTTGAACATTGCTCAAAAAGATGGGAACAAAAATTACAAGTGATTTCGACAATAGATGGCAATAAATTAATCGACATAAATCTTACTCATCCTTTTTTAGATAGAAAATCAGTCCTTCTTCATGCAGATCACGTTACAACTGAAACAGGAACAGGTTGTGTTCATACCGCTCCAGCTCATGGCGTGGATGATTATTTAATATGCAAGAAAAATAATATTGATACAATCCATTCACTAAATAATAGGGCTTTCTTCAAAGACGAATTGGATTTTATTGCAGGACTTCCAGCTATGAAAGCAGATCCGCTCATTGTTGAAAAATTACAAGAGCACAATGCTCTTATTAATATAGAAGATTATCACCATTCTTATCCTCATTGTTGGAGACGTAAAACACCTCTTATTTTTACATCAACTCCGCAGTGGTTTATTTCAATGAATAAAAATAATCTAAATAAAGATGCCCTAAAACATATTAAAAACATCAATTGGGAACCTTCATGGGGTCTTCAGAGAATAGAATCTATGCTTACTGATAGGCCAGATTGGTGCATTTCTAGACAAAGAAACTGGGGTGTTCCTATAACTTTAGTTGTTCATAAAGATACTGGAGAAATTCATCCAAATCAGAAAGATCTATTTGAAAAATTTGCACAAATTATCGAAAAAGAAGGAATTTCAGCATGGGATAAGTTAAATTTAAAAGATTATATAGATGATCATGAAGAATATATCAAGACTTCTGATTCACTTGATGTTTGGTTCGATTCTGGAGTTACTCACTATGCAGTTACTGCAAAAAGATTTGGCAACAATACTGTTGCTGATCTTTATTTAGAAGGCTCAGATCAACACAGGGGATGGTTTCAATCATCGTTGTTAACAAGTATTGCTATGAATAACGTTGCACCATATAAAACAGTTCTAACACATGGATTTGTTGTAGATGAACAAGGTAGAAAACAATCAAAATCACTAGGAAATGTAGTCTCTCCTCAGAAGGTTTGGGATAATCTAGGTGCAGATATTTTGAGACTATGGGTTGCTTCTACTGATTTTAGAAGTGAGATGGTTGCCTCCGATGAAATACTCAAACAAACTTCCGATCAATACAGAAGAATAAGAAACACCTTCAGATTTATTCTTGGTAATACCAATGATTTTTCAAATAAAGATAAGATAAATTTTGAAGATCAAGTAGAGCTTGATAAATGGATAATTAATGAGGGATACAAGCTTCAAGAACAAGTATTAAATTTATACAACAGTTATGCATATCACAAAGCTGTTCAAGCCATTCATAATTTTTGTGTAAATGAGCTTGGGGGTATTTATTTAGACATTGTTAAAGATAGACTATATACAAGCAAGACCGATTCCCTGGCAAGAAGATCTTGTCAAACTAGTCTAGAAGTGCTTCTTAATATCTTAATAAGATTAATTGCACCAATACTTTCCTATACTGCTGAAGAAATTTGGCAATCAACCCCTAATCTTAATAATCAAGAGGAGTCAGTATTCTTATCAAACTATTTCAATAATCCAAATAAAGGCAAATTGCAGATTAGTAATGAGGAATGGGTAAGATTATTTGAAATAAAAGATTTTGTTAATCAATCTATAGAGCAACTTAGAAATGAGAACAAGATAAAAGGTTCACTTGATGCAATTGTGAATATAGAAGCAAATGATGATGATTATAATATTCTAGAAAAATTAGGTACTGAACTTCATTTTCTTTTTATATCTTCAGAGTCAAATATAAAAAAAGGATCATCTCTTAAGATAACTATTGTTAATTCAGAGCAGGATAAATGTTCTAGATGTTGGCATAGGGACAGTTCAGTTGGAAAAAATGATCTTTATAGAGAAATTTGTCAAAGATGTATTACAAATATCAATGAAGAAGGTGAACAAAGAAGTTTTGTCTAAAATCTATCTTCCTATATTTATTTTATTGCTCGTATTTATAGATTATTATTCAAAGAGCCTTGCTCTGTTAAATCTTTCTTATGGCCAATTAAATGAAACATTTATGCCGTTTATTGATTTTTTACTAATTTATAATTCAGGGATTGCTTTTGGAATGCTTGATGGTAAAAGTATTTACGTATCATATCTATTATTAATACTAACTATTTCAATAAGTACTTACTTAGTATGGTTAATTTATAATGAGCAAAACCCTAAAAAAAAGATTGCGCTGACCTTGATAACAGGTGGAGCTTTAGGAAATATTCTTGATAGATTTAATGATGGAGAAGTAACCGATTTTATTCATCTTGAAATACTGGAATTTTCTCTTTTTGTATTTAATTTTGCAGACTTATTTATAACAATAGGCGCAATTTTAATTATATACTTTGAAATTATTTACAAACCAAAGAATGAATAAAGAAATAAAATTAGCTAATCCAAGAGGCTTTTGTGCTGGTGTAGATAGAGCGATCGACATTGTAAATAAAGCGTTAGATATTTATGGAGCACCTGTATATGTAAAACATGAGGTTGTTCATAATAAAGTTGTGGTCAATGATCTTAAAGATAGAGGTGCCATTTTTGTTGAAGATATCAGTGAAATTCCAGATGACTCATTAGTAATCTTCAGTGCTCATGGCGTTTCAAGTGAAGTTGAAGAAATGACAAAACTTAGAAACTTAAATTACTTTGATGCTACTTGCCCATTAGTTACTAAAGTTCATATGGAAGTAAGAAAACATGCTAAAGCATCAAGAGATATTATTTTAATTGGCCATGAGGGTCACCCAGAAGTAGAGGGGACGATGGGAAGACATATAAACTCTGGTAACAGTTCAATATTTTTGGTTCAAGATGAGAATGAAGCTGAAAAAATAAAAATTAATAAAAAAGATCATTTAGCAGTAGTTACTCAAACGACGCTTAGTGTCGATGAAACAAAATCTATAATTGATATCTTAAAAAGGAGATACCCTAAAATTGTTGTACCAAAAAAAGATGACATTTGTTATGCAACTCAAAATAGACAAGATGCCGTTAAACAACTAGCACTGGAATCAGACTATATAATTGTTGTGGGATCAAAAAATAGTTCCAACTCAAATAGACTTAAAGAATTGGCTGAAAAGTGTGGTTGTAAATCAATTCTTATTGATGAATTCTTAGATTTAGATTTCATGGAACTAAAAAAATATTCAAATATTTCTATAACTGCTGGTGCGTCTGCTCCCGAATCTAAGGTAATTGAAATTGCAAATTCTCTAAAACAACACCTAGATGCTAATATTAGAGAACATGGGGAAGATAACGAGAACATATATTTTAAAATGCCTCCAGAATTAAGATAGATGAATATAGAGCATCATTTACTAAATGAAGTTACTTTTTTAGAATCTCCAAATTTTAATGAAAGACCAAAATTAGATGACATAAGATTAATTATTATTCACTCTATATGTCTTCCTCCAAAAGTATATGGAGAGGTTTACGTAGAGGACTTCTTTTTAAATAAATTATCTACCTCTGATCATGTATATTTTGAAGAAATAAAGGACCTTAAAGTTTCATCTCATTTATACATAAAAAGAAATGGCGAGTTAATTCAGTTTGTACCCTTTAATAAAAGAGCATGGCATGCCGGCGAGTCAAGCTATAAAGGCGTTATCGATTGTAATAATTATTCAATTGGTATTGAATTAGAAGGAATGGATGATGATTTTTTTACTGATAAACAATATGAAATATTATGTAAAGTAACAAAGGAGATTATTAAAAATTATCCATTAATTAATCAAGATTCAATTGTTGGCCACTCAGATGTTTCTCCTCAGAGAAAAACTGATCCTGGAGATAGGTTTGATTGGAAAAGATATTTAGGCGCATTATGATTAAACAAAACATAATCAAAACAATTTCGTTTACGGGTTATGGTTTTGCATCTGGATTGCCATATGTCCTTATTTTTATTACCTTAACTGCATGGCTTAGAGACGTTGGCCTTGATTTAAGTATAATCGGATTCTTCAGCTGGATAATGCTTACTTACTCTTTAAAGTTTTTGTGGGCTCCTCTTATTGATAAATATCCAACAAAACTATTTAAAAGATTTGGGCATAGAAGAAGTTGGATTATTACTATGCAACTTCAAATCATTATTTCTTTAATAGCGATTTCGCTAATAAATCCTTTAACGAATTTGGTTATTTTTGCATTATTTGCTTTCATTATTGCGTTAGCTGGATCAATTCAAGACATTGCAATTGATGCATATAGAATAGAAAGTGCTAAATTAGAGGATCAAGGAAACCTCGCTGCTGGCTATCAATTTGGGTATAGAATAGCTATTCTAATTGGCTCTTCTTTTGCACTAATTTTTGCAGAAAATTTCTCTTGGGCATTTGCATATCAACTAATGGCAATACTCATGGGCATAAATATATTTTTATCTATATATATTTCTTCAGAAAAACCAAATAATAATCTTGTTAAATTAAATTTTCAGAATTCTTTTATAGAACCTGTTAAAGATTTTTTTGATAGATTCGGCATAAAAATAGCTTTAATACTTTTATTAATAATAGCTACTTATAGATTGACTGATATTGTAATGGGTCCAATGGCAAACCCTTTTTATATTGATATGGGCTATTCACTTTCTGAAATTGGTTATGTAGTGAAGGTGATTGCATTGGTAGGGACAATAATCGGTGTATTTGCTGGAGGAGTACTAATAAAAAAAATGGGGTTATATAAATCTCTTCTAATAGGTGCTATCTTGGTAATGTTTACAAATCTATTTTATTCTTATACCGCTATCAATGATAAAAATCTTACATTATTAGGATTAATAGTAGCTTCAGATAGCCTTGCAGCTGGAATTGTAGGTACTGTAAATATTACTTTTTTAACCAGTTTAGTATCGTCAAAATACACAGGATTTCAGTATGCTTTACTGACTTCGTTAATGGCATTTTTAGGAAAAATATTTGGTGGTTTTTCTGGTGTATTTGTTGAAAATTTCCAAAGTTTGTATGGATTCTCCTTTGGATGGATGAGTTTTTATATTTTCACCTCGCTTTTAGCCTTGCCGGCAATTTTATTGATTTTCTACAACAAGAACTTGTTTGATGCAAAATATACCAGTAGTTAGATTAATATTTTATTTCTCACTGTTAGTTATATTTATTTTAAGTATTGTAAATGCTAATGAAATCCCAAAGTTTAAAAGCCTGTCATTTGTATCAGATAAAATTGTTCATTTCTTAATATACTTTTATTTGGCATATGCAGGCTTATTATGTAAATTTGCTATGCGTAATTATTTGATTGTTTTATTAATCTTCACATTTGGTCTATTTATTGAATTTATTCACTTTTTTCATCCCTATAGACTTTTTGAATATTTAGACTTACTTGCGAACCTTATTGGGGTTACAATTGCGCTTCTAATTTTTGAATAAAAAAATAATAAAAGCTATTGATTTATATTTTTTAGCCCATAATTATTGAATATCAAAAAATTATTGTTATTTATATGGAGAGATAAATGAAATTAAGACCATTACACGATAATGTTCTAGTTAAAAGGACAGAAGAAGAAGAAACTTCTACAGGAGGAATAATACTTTCTGGTTCAGCAAAAGAAAAACCTTCACAAGGTGAAGTCGTGGCTGTTGGGCCTGGGAAAACAAACGATTCAGGCAATGCTGCAACCATGAATGTATCTGTCGGTGATACAGTTATTTTTGGCCAGTATGGTGGAAACGAAATTAAATTAAACGGTGAAGATTATTTGATTCTTAGTGAAAAAGATATCTTTGGTGTTGTAGAGTAATAAATTTAAATTAGGGAGATAAAATATGTCAGCTAAAGATGTAAAATTTGGAGATAATGCTAGATCTCAAATGCTCGATGGGGTAAACACACTTGCAAATGCGGTAAAAGTAACACTTGGACCAAAAGGCAGAAATGTTGTCTTGGATAAATCATTCGGCGCACCAACTGTAACTAAAGATGGCGTTTCAGTTGCTAAAGAAATAGAACTAGAAAATAAATTTGAAAATATGGGAGCTCAAATGCTTAAGCAGGTCGCCTCCCAAACTTCTGATGAAGCAGGTGATGGAACAACCACCGCAACAGTTCTTGCTCAATCAATTGTAAATGAAGGTAATAAAGCGGTTGCAGCTGGAATGAACCCAATGGACCTTAAAAGAGGTATTGATAAAGCGGTAGTAAGTGCTGTTGAGTATGTCAAGAGTCTTAGTGTTCCATGTACAGATGATAAAGCAATTGCTCAAGTTGGAACGATCTCTGCTAATGGAGATACAGCAGTTGGTGAAATTATTGCCGAAGCAATGGAAAAAGTTGGTAAAGAAGGTGTTATAACTGTTGAGGAAGGAAGTGGAATTGAAAATGAATTGGATGTAGTAGAAGGTATGCAATTTGATAGAGGATACTTATCCCCTTACTTCATTACAAATCAAGATAATATGACTGTTGAGCTAGACTCTCCTTATATACTTCTTGTTGATAAGAAGATATCAAATATTAGAGACTTGCTACCATTACTTGAATCAGTGGCAAAAGCAGGTAAACCTCTTTTAATTATTGCAGAAGACATTGAAGGTGAAGCTCTTGCAACTTTGGTTGTAAATAACCTTAGAGGTATTGTGAAAGCAGCAGCATGTAAAGCCCCAGGGTTTGGTGATAGACGAAAAGCTATGCTTGAAGATATAGCAATATTAACTGGTGGTACAGTAATTTCTGAAGAGGTTGGTCTTTCATTGGAAGGAGCAACTGTTGAAGATTTAGGAACTTCAAAGAGAGTAGTCTTAAACAAAGATAATGCAACAATCATTGATGGTGCTGGTGACGAAAATGCTATTGCTACTAGAGTAAATCAAATTAGAGCTCAGGTTGAAGAAACCTCATCTGATTATGATAAAGAAAAACTTCAAGAAAGAGTCGCTAAGTTAGCCGGAGGTGTTGCAGTCATTAAAGTTGGTGCAGGATCTGAAGTAGAAATGAAAGAAAAAAAAGCTAGAGTTGAAGATGCATTGCATTCTACAAGAGCAGCTGTTGAGGAAGGTGTGGTTCCTGGTGGTGGTTCAGCTTTAATAAGATGTTTGGAATCTGTAGCACAATTAAAAGGCGATAATGATGATCAAAATGTTGGGATTAATATTGCTAGGAAAGCATTTGAAGCCCCATTAAGACAAATAGTATCAAATGCAGGTGAAGAGCCTTCTGTAATCGTTAACAAGGTTATTGATGGAAAAAACTCATTTGGGTTTAACGCAGCAACTGGTGATTACGGCGACATGATAGAAATGGGAATACTCGATCCTGCAAAAGTTACAAGAACAGCTTTACAAGCTGCTGGTTCAGTCGCAGGTATGATGATTACAACTGAAGCTATGGTAACAGATGTACCAAAAGAAGAAGCACCAATGCCACCAATGCCTGATATGGGCGGTATGGGCGGTATGGGCGGTATGATGTAAGCCATATTATATTATTTAATATTAACGGGGATTTATCCCCGTTTTTATTAGATTTCGATTCATATTTCAATTAATATACAACTACACACTTTAGAGGAGAAATTATGGATTTTTTGACTGACCAAGCTTTTTTTAGATCATTTCATATTCTTTTTGGAATAGCATGGATAGGTCTTTTATATTATTTTAATTTTGTTCAAACTGAATATGTAAAAGTAGCAGATCCTGATGCAAAAGCAGATGTTATGAAAAAATTAGCTCCAAATGCTTTGTGGTGGTTCAGATGGGCTGCACTTTTTACCTTCTTAACAGGTTTGATTCTTCTGCATCAAATAACAGCAAGAATTGGAACAGAAATAATACTTGGTATAACAATGGGGACATTTATGATGTTAAATGTTTGGGGAATTATATGGAGAAATCAAAAAATAGTTCTTGGCATGAAAGAAGGCGATGTTGCAAAAGCTGCAGCTAAAGCTGGATTAGCATCTAGAACAAACACACTATTTTCTGTCCCAATGCTAATGTACATGGTTTATTCAGCCCATGCATCTGGTTCATATTTAGCACTTGATAACTGGAGTAGCACAAGTCTTATTGTTGGACTTTTAATAATATTTGCTATTGAAGCTAATGCAATATGGGGGAAGATGATGCCAGCAATTACTAGCGTTAGAGCTGTAATAACCTCTTCTTTCATACTAGCAATTGTTTTGAAGCTAATTACAGATCTTTTATAATAATAGTAAAATTTATCAAGGGAGCATTAGCTCCCTTTTTTTATTTTTATTTTTGATATTAAATTATCATCTAATTCTAATATTTCAAATCGATAATTTTTAATTTCAATACACAAATTAGCTTGTGGAATTTGATCTAGGTATTCTGTAATTAGGCCATTAATAGTTTTAGCTCCATCTTCAGTAATTGACCAGTTTTGGTAGTTATTTAGGTCTCTTATCTTTGAATTTCCATCAGTTAGTATAGAACCATCCTCTAACTTAATGAATTCTCTTTCTAACTCTTCCTTATCTCCTCCAAAAGTACCTGTAATTTCTTTAAATATATCTTCTATAGTTATTAAACCCTCTATCTCGCCATACTCATCTACAACCAATCCAAGACTTTGGTTGTTAGAAAGGAATTCTCTTAGCTGTTTCATTAGTAGTGTAGATTGAGATACAAAATATGTTTTTTGAAGCGTCTTAATCTTATTTTTTTTGTTAGTACTTTCTAAGAATGAATGAGAGTCTTTTAAATGAAGGATTCCAACAATATTATCAATAGAATCTTCAAAAACAGGTAATCTAGTGTATGAGGTTGATTCAATAATTTTTGTTGCACATAAATCATCATCATTGATATTTATACCTATTATCTCTGCGGTAGGAATCATTATATCTTCTACTACTAACTCCTCCATTCCCAAGACAGAGGAGAGCATTTTTCTATATTGTTTAGGTATTAATTCTCCTGATTCATCTAATAATGTTCTTAACTCTTCTGTATTAAGATTATCATTTGAGGAGGCATCTTTTGCGTTTAGATTAAACAATCTTAGGATTTTTGTACTAACAAAATTTGTTAAAAAAATTAGAGGCTTAAAAATATAAACTAAGATTTTTAAAATAAATGATGATCTGGTAGCAAAACTTTCTGGCTTAATTGCTGCCATTGTTTTTGGTGTAATTTCTGAAAAAATTAGTATAACAATTGTTAAGATTATTGATCCTAGTAATACATTACCACCAAAGTAATTAAGCATAATAATAGTAACAATTGCTGAAGCTAGAATATTTGCAAAATTATTACCGACTAAAATTGCAGAAAGTAATTGATCAGGTTTTTTTAAAAGCTCTAATGCTCTCTTTGCACTAGTTTTCGATTTTTTTGATAAGTTCTTTAACTTGATTTTGTTTGCAGCCATCATTCCTGTTTCAGAGCCAGAAAAGAAACCACTTAAAACTAACAAAAAAACTAATGTAGAAAATAAGATTAATAAAGAGGAGTCTTCTTGCACTAGGAACCTATAATTAATGAATTCATATAATATGCTGCGAGAACTGCCCACATTGCAACAAAAAGACTTCGAGTAGCATACTTAATTGGAAAGTTAAAATATTTTATTCCTAACAATGTGATAACAAAAATCAACCAAGCAATAAATGTAAATATAGCCTTAATAACTAAATTTGATGTAAAAATTGATTGCATGCTAAGACCAGATATAAGTGCTAATGAAAGAAAAAGCAACCCAATACCTAGTAATTTAAATACAATTTTGTAGTTTCTTTCAACAGAAAAAGGGCCAACGCTTAACAATTCACCTCTTTTAACTTTTCTAACTTGCCTCTCCAGAATTATAATTTCGTTATATGCAATAAACAAAAATAATAAACTCAGGCCGGTAACCATAAAATGTATTGTAGGAATAATTGAAATAAACTCATACGAATATAAATATACAAAAATATATGAGAATGCAGAGAAAGACGTAGATATGAATAAGGAACTTTCTTTCTTGTAAAGAATCCTAATAAAATAATAAATAACTACGCTAATAGTTACCTGGGTAATAAAATTCATTAATAAATCAGATTAATTAAAACTTTGCATAATAATACTATCAATATTAGCAAGGTTAACCTAAAATACACATCTTTTTAAACAAATTTATATATATTTAGTATGGTAATTATAAGATTAGCAAGAAGCGGGGCTAAAAA
>ERZ802830.4760-NODE-4760-length-10702-cov-4.90993_pt1 | contig 10702 bp, 10 predicted proteins | sample MGYA00345654_ERZ802830 | MGnify/ENA primary metagenome ERZ802830 (study PRJEB30503, sample SAMEA104212375) | marine metagenome | biome: Westerlies Biome; feature: [SRF] surface water layer (ENVO:00010504) within the epipelagic zone...; material: water...
ACACGACGCGCTTCCGGTCTGGTGGGCTTTGTAGATCGGAGCCAAGGCCGTGCCCCAATCAACTGTGGCGAGCCAACCGGCATTGCAATGGGTCAGCACCTGGAACGGTTCGCTCTGGCGCTCAGCAGGGCGCGCCGCGGCCAGCTGTTGAAACAGCTTCAAGCCGTGCTCTCCAATGGCTTCGCACATCGCCACGTCCTCATCCGCGATGCGGGCTGCCTCCTGGCGAGCGGCTTCGGCCCGCTGCTCCGGCGGCAACGCCATCACCAGATCGCGCACACGGTCGAGCGCCCACTGCAGGTTCACCGCTGTTGGGCGCGTCGACAACAACAAGGCATGGGCCGTCGCCAAAGCCGAATCACTGGGGTCGGCCTGCAACGCCAACATCAAGCCGTAGGCGCCAGTCACCCCAATTAAGGGGGCTCCACGCACCACCATCGTGCTGATCGCCTCCGCCGCCTGCTGGCAGCTGCTCAAGGTTTTGGTGCCAAAGCTGTAGGGCAAGGCGGTCTGGTCAATCACCCAGACCGAGCGGCCATTCGGTTCCAGGCCAATCGTGCGCCAAGGGCGGCCATCAATATTCATCCGCGAAGCATCCATTGCGCCGCTGCCATGCTGCCTGCCAACCGGAATGGCAATCTGCCCGCAGCGCTCCCGATGCCATGAAGCTGTTCGATGTCTTGGTGGCCTTCGCCAGCCTCAGCCTGTTGCTGCTGATCGGCATGGCCCTACGGCAGCGGCTGCGCTGGTTGCGCCAACTGGGCATTCCAGAGGCTCTGGTGGCTGGTCTGCTGGGGTTGCTGGTGGGCCCTTTTGGCCCATTCCCGATCTTTCCTGAGCAGGTCTACAAGGTGTGGGGGCAAACCCCTGGCGTGCTGATCAGCCTGGTGTTCGCCACCTTGTTTTTGGGCCAGCGCCTGCCCAGCCCTGGGGTGATCTGGAAACGCGCCGCTGGCCAAACCGCCTTTGGCATGGTCCTCGGCTTCGGCCAATACCTGGTGGGCGGCCTCCTAGTGCTAGCCATCTTGCAACCACTGTTTGGCACCAATCCCCTGATGGCCGCCCTGATCGAGGTGGGCTTTGAGGGAGGCCACGGCACGGCCGCTGGCATGGGCGCCACCTTCCGGGAGCTGGGCCTGGAGTCAGGCGAAACCTTGGGCCTGGCCATGGCCACCGTGGGCGTGCTCACCGCTGTGGTGATCGGCAGCACCTTGGTGGTGTTCGGCCGCCGCCGTCAGTGGCTGGCGCAAAAAGAGCGTGGGCTTGAACCAGCTGATCCCAATGCAGCGCTGCTGCAACAGATCGCCGACGAGGACCCCTTTTCAGCCGGAGAGCGGCTGGCGATCGAAACGGCCGCTGGCACAGCCGAGCCCGCCGAACAGAACTCCCTCACGATTGATGCGCTGACGATCAACCTGGCCCTCGCCGGTGGGGCCGTCGGCCTGGGCATCCTGCTGAAGGCTTTGATCACCGCACTAGGAAGCAGCCTGGGCGGAGCTGAAACCGCTCGGCTGCTGCAGGCCATCCCCATCTTCCCGTTGGCGATGGTGGGGGGCCTGATCGTTCAGGTCGCCCTGCAACGCAGCCGACAGACCTCCTTGGCCTCCGCCTCAGCGCAGGCCAGCGTGGGCTCAGTGGCGATGGATCTGCTGATCACCGCAGCGATGGCCAGCCTCAACCTGCCGTTGCTGGAAGAAAACTGGCTGCCCTTCATCGCCTTGGCGATTGCCGGGTTGAGCTGGAACATCGCGGCGTTCTTCCTGCTCGCTCCGCGGATCTTCAGCGATCACTGGTTTGAACGCGGCATTGCTGATTTCGGCCAAGGCACCGGAGTCACCGCCACGGGCCTGTTGCTGCTGCGCATGGCCGATCCCTACGGCCGCAGCCGCGTCATGGAGGCCTTCTCGTTTAAGCAACTGGTGTTTGAACCGTTCCTTGGAGGCGGGCTGATCACAGCCTTGTCGCCCCTGTTGATCGCCGGCTGGGGGCTGCCCCGCTTCAGCCTGGTGGCCCTGGTGCTCACCCTGCTCGCCATCGGCTTCGGCCTCAGGCTGGGACGCCGAACTCAGCTGAGCTGAACCTTGCGATCGATCGGGCGGTAGCCCCACCAATCGGGCACTTGGGGCTGCGAGCCACCACTGGGGTTGGGGCTGAGCTGCACATGCCAGCCCTCGAGCAGATCCAGCGGCAAGCAATCGTCGACGGCATGCAGATCGTCTTTGTGGCGCTGCTGGGCATCGGGCAACAAACGTCGTTTGGCACGCGCTTTGGCCGCCGCGGCCGAGGGAGCCACCACCAAACCGATTTGATGCAACTCCAGCAAGTTGCTGGGGTTGTAGCCCCCCACATTCACAAACCAAAGCTTCTCCACCGAGTCAGCAGGTGTTTGGGTGAGGTTGATGGCATAGCCATCGATTTGACGCACCTGCATCCAGCTGTCGAGATGCAGGCCGCGCCGCCTGCCCACCCACTGGCGCTGCAGCTCGGGAATCGTGGCCTCAATGGTGGAACCCACCACAAAACGCACGTCGTGGAGTTCGACATGGCAGCCATCGATGCGGCCGCCCAATACAACGAGAAACAGCTTGGGCTGCTCAGGCGTGCTCACGCAGAAATGCAGCCGATGAAGCCAACTCCTCCAAGAACGCGTCGATCTCGGCTTCGGTGGTGGTGAAACCAAGACTGGCGCGCGCCGATCCACTCAGGCCTAAGAGCCTGTGCAACGGCTGGGTGCAGTGATGGCCGCTGCGAATGCAAATGCCACTGGCATCGAGCAAGGCGGCCAAGTCGTTGGCATGCAGGCCATCAACGACAAAAGCAGCCAACGCACCGCGATCGGGCTGTTGCTCGGGGCTCGGGCCGAGCAAACGCACCCCATCAATGCGGCTCAAGCCCTCCCAAAGACGGGCGGTGAGGCGCTGCTCCCACCGATGGATCGCCGCAAGACCCAACGCCTGGATGTAGTCGATGGCGGCAGCCATACCGATGGCCTCACCAATCGCTGGAGTTCCCGCTTCAAATTTGTGGGGCAAAGCAGCCCAGGTGCTGCGCTCCAGGAACACCTCATCAATCATTTCGCCACCACCGAGGAACGGTGGGGCCTGCTCCAGCAACTCACGCCGACCCCAAAGAAAGCCCATGCCTGTGGGGCCACAGAGCTTGTGACTGGATCCCACCAACCAATCACACTCCAGCTGCTTCACATCAACCGGCAGATGGGGAAGGCTTTGGCAGGCATCCACCAGCACTCGGGCGCCAACGGCGTGGGCGAGGGACACCACCTCAGCGATGGGATTGAGGCACCCCAGGGTGTTGCTGACATGCGCCAACGCGACCAGGCGGGTGCGCCCGTTGAGCTGACCGCGCAGATCATCGAGATCCAACTCACCGGTGGCGGTGAGCCCCACATGTCGCAACACGGCTCCCGTCCGCGCTGCCACCATCTGCCAAGGCACCAGGTTGCTGTGGTGCTCCATCACCGTGGTGAGGATCTCGTCTCCGGGTTGGAGCTGATCGAGCGCCCAAGTCATCGCCACCAAATTGATGGCCTCGGTGGCATTGCGGGTGAACACGATTTCAGCTGGATCAGCCGATCCCACCAAGGCTGCCGTTGTGTTGCGGGCCGCTTCAAAGGCATCAGTGGCACGAGCACTGAGGCTGTGGGCACCGCGGTGCACATTGGCGTTGTCGCAGCGGTAGTAGTGATCCAGGGCTTCAAGCACCTGGCGCGGTTTCTGGCTGGTGGCCGCGTAATCGAGATAGATCAGCGGACGGCCATGGATCTGCTGATCGAGCACAGGGAAATCCCCACGGGTGCGCTGTGCCAGATCCAGCCCAAGAGCGGCAGCTGTCATCGCGCTGAGCTCCCTTGCCATGGATGCCAACCCGCAGCCAGCGGCGGCAGCTGATTCAAGACCTCCAAGCAGAAGCCCCGGCGCAGCAACTCGGTGGCTGCCGGGCGATCAATGCCGCGGCTGCGCAGGTAAAACAGCTCCTCATCGGCCAAGCTGCTGACGGTGGCGCCATGGCTGCAACGCACGTCGTCGGCAACGATCTCCAGTTCTGGCTTGGTGTCGACCCAGGCCTGCTCACTGAGCAGCAAATGACGACTGAGCTGGGCGGCATCCGTGCCTTGTGCTGCGCGGGGCACCTGCACGGTGCCGTTGAAGATGCTGTGGGATCGGCCATCCACGAGCGCTTTTTGCAGCTGATCCAGGCGGCCATCAGGGCCATCGAATCGCACCAAGCTGTGCAAATCAGCAATGGCGGTGCCACTCAGCACGGCCAAATCCCGCAGACAGGTTTCAGCGCCGCCAGCGCATTGCAACAACTGCGGCTCCTGGCGGGCGAGGGCCCAACCCTGAACCACGGCCGTACGGCTGTAGGAGCTGCCGGGCTGCTGACGGATGGCACTGCCTGCCATCAACACAGCGCCTTCATCACCTTGGAGCCATTGACCCTCCACCAACCTGGCGCCGGTGGCCAGATCGGCTTCGAGCCAAGGCAAGCAAAGGCTGGAGGCGGTGCTGCTGATCCGCAACGCCAACTCCAACTCGGCGTTCTCCGCCAGAAGGAAACGCAACCGCGGCGCCAGCAGCGCGCGGGCAGCCTCTGGCTGTAGCCACAACTCCAAACGCAGCCTGGCGCCAGCAGCCAGAGCAAGTTGCAACTGCGGGCCAGCGACAGAGGCATGCAGTCGGCAGGGCAAGCCGGTGGCCTCTCCAGGCTCAACGCCGCTTAAAACAGCTCCTTCCGGCAAGGGCTGGGAACCCGGAGCCAAGCTGAAGCTCAGTCCATCAGGGCCGAGCTGCAGCCGCACCACATCCGCTTCCGGCGCCGGCCAGGCAGCACTAGCGGCGCTAGCGCAGGGCTTCAAAGCGCGTGGATCAAGCTGCAACAGCGGCGCCAGATCAGTGAAACGCCAGTCCTCCTGACGGCTGGGGGGCAGGGTGAGCTCAGAGGCAGCAAGCCCATGGCTCGCCCTCAATCCATCGAGCCAGCTTTGGCGCTCCAGCACCGCGCTGCTCATGCCAACACCTCAGGGCTGCGCGAGGTGACGCCAGCTTCAGCATCCACCCAGTCATAACCACGGCGCTCCAGCTCAAGGGCCAACTCCGGACCACCGGTGCGCAGGATGCGGCCATGGGCCATGACATGCACAAACTGCGGAGTGATCGCATCGAGCAGACGCTGGTAGTGGGTGATCAACAAGGTGGCGTTGTCGGGACCGGCCAGGTGATTCACCCCTGCAGCCACGATGCGCAGGGCATCGATATCCAGGCCGGAATCGGTTTCATCAAGGATCGCCACCACCGGCTCCAGCAGAGCCATTTGCAGGATTTCATTGCGCTTTTTCTCGCCGCCTGAGAACCCCTCATTGAGGCTGCGCTCAAGGAACGACGGATCCATCTGCACCAGCTCCAGCCGTTGCTGCAGATGCTCTTCAAAACTGAAGGTGTCGAGCTCTTCGAGCTCCTGCGCTTGACGGCGCGCGTTGGTCGACACCCGCAGAAATTCCAGGTTGCTCACACCAGGGATTTCCACCGGGTACTGAAAGCCCAAAAACACACCGGCCCTGGAGCGCTCTTCTGGTGGCAGCTCAGCGATGTCCTGACCACGGAACCGCACGCTGCCGCCTGTGATGGTGTAGGTGGGATGCCCCGCAATCACCTTGGAGAGGGTGCTTTTGCCGCTGCCATTGCGGCCCATCACCGCATGGATTTCACCGGCGCGGACCGTGAGATTGACCCCACAAAGAATCTCCTGATCGGCGACCGAGGCGCGCAGATCGGTGATCTCAAGCAGGACAGGGGACTCAGACACAACGAATTAGTGAGGTGGGTAAGCAGCGGGTTAACCGACGGAACCCTCGAGCTTGAGGGCGAGCAGCTTGTCGGCTTCAGCGGCAAATTCCAGCGGGAGCTGGTTGAAGACGTCGCGGCAAAAACCGCTGACCATCATCGACACCGCCTCTTCAAAAGCGATGCCACGGCTCTGCAAGTAGAAGAGCTGATCTTCCGAAATCCGGCAGGTGCTGGCCTCATGCTCAACGGTGGCCTGGGGTTGCTGCGAGCGGATGTAGGGATAGGTGTTGGCGGCCGCTTGATCGCCGATCAACATCGAATCGCATTGGCTGTAATTGCGAGCGCCAATCGCTTTAGCCCCCATTTGCACGAGCCCGCGGTAGCTGTTGGCGGAGCGGCCAGCGCTAATCCCTTTGCTGACGATCGTTGAACGGCTACGTGGACCGACATGGACCATCTTTGTGCCGGTATCAGCCTGCTGGCAGTTGTTGGTCAGAGCCACGGAGTAAAACTCGCCAACGGAATCAGCACCAGCCAATACACAGCTGGGATATTTCCACGTGATGGCTGAGCCGGTCTCCACCTGGGTCCAGCTGATGTGACTGCGGGCGCCCTTGCAGATGCCGCGCTTGGTCACGAAGTTGTAGATGCCGCCTTTGCCGTTCTCATCGCCGGCATACCAGTTCTGAACGGTGGAGTACTTGATCGAGGCGTCATCGAAGGCCACCAACTCCACCACCGCGGCATGCAGCTGGTTGGTGTCAAACATCGGGGCAGTGCAGCCCTCGAGGTAACTCACCGACGCCCCCTCTTCGGCAACGATCAAGGTGCGCTCGAATTGACCGGTATCACCGCTGTTGATGCGGAAATAGGTCGAGAGGTCCATCGGGCAGGTGACGCCCTTGGGAATGAAAACGAATGAACCGTCGCTGAACACCGCTGAATTCAGCGCAGCAAAATAGTTATCAGCGATCGGAACAACGCTGCCTAGGTAGCGCTCGATCAACTCGGGGTGCTCTTCAACCGCTTCACTGAAGGAGCAGAAGATGACACCATGCTCGGCCAGCTGCTCTTTGTAGGTGGTGGCAATCGAAACACTGTCGAAGACAGCGTCCACCGCCACATTGGAAAGACGCTTCTGCTCACTCAGCGGAATCCCAAGCTTGTCGAACGTCTCCAGCAACTTGGGGTCGACCTCATCGAGGCTGGCCTTCTTCTGCTCCTGTTTGGGAGCGGCGTAATAAACGATGTCCTGGTAGTCGATGGGCGGGTAGCCCAAAGCAGCCCAATCGGGCTCAGCCATGCGCTGCCACTGGCGGAAGGCACGCAGGCGGAAATCCAGCAAGAACTGGGGCTCCTTCTTTTTGGCCGAAATCAGCCGAACAACCTCTTCACTGAGGCCCTTGGCGATCTTCTCCGTTTCAATGTCAGTGACAAAGCCATAGCGATAAGGCTGGCTAACCAGGTCGCTGACATTGCTGGAGGCCACTGGCGCGTCCAAAGCATTCACAGGCGGAGTGGCACTCATCCAGAGGTATGGGCCTGGATTTCATCCAGGGTGATGCTCTGCTTCTCACCGCGGAACGGGTTGTCCTCGGTCAGGAACAGCATGCAGTGACAGTCCTTGCGCTCGCGCATCGGCACGCAGGGGCAGTTCCAAAACGCTTGAGAGACCTCCGCCTCTTTGTCTTCGTAGTGGCGGCAAGGACAAAGGGCGCCACCAAGCTCGTCTTTGTGGCGGGCCAAACCCTCGAGCACCACTGCCGTGACACCAGGATCACTACAGAAGTAGGTCCCCGTGCGCTGGGCATAGGTTTCCGCAAAACGGCGGATGACTTCAAGGCTGTCTGAAGCCGCGGGCTGTTGCGCGTCGTCTGCCATAGGGGCCGGAATTACGAAACACCTTGGTTTCCTTTCCCAAGGCTAGAGCAAGGGTATGCCCTGCAGTGGCACCCCCAAGCCTTAACTGACATCCGCGTGCGGCGTTCATAGCTTGCGAGAAACCTCCCCTGGATCCCGTGGTGACTCTCTCTGATCTGCAGCAGCGGCCCGTGGACGAGCTGTTGGGCGATGAAGCCGATCTCTTATTGCGTACACAGCCCAAGGTGAGCCGCGACCGGCTGCACCTACCCGGCCCGGATGTGGTCAGCCGGATGTTTGAAAGCTCAGACCGCAGCCCTCAGGTGCTACGCAGCCTGCAGCAGCTCTATGGATCCGGCCGACTGGCCCACACCGGCTACCTCTCGATCCTGCCGGTGGACCAGGGCATTGAGCACTCAGCGGCCCACTCCTTTGCCCCAACCCCGGAATACTTCGACAGCGAAGCCATCGTTGAACTGGCCGTCGAAGCTGGCTGCAGCGCTGTGGCCTCAACCCTGGGTGTGCTGGGCTCGGTGGCCCGCCGCTGGGCCCACCGGATCCCCTTCCTGGTGAAGCTCAACCACAACCAGCTGCTGACAGCACCCAACGTGCACGAGCAGATCCTGTTTGCTTCGGTTGATCAGGCCTGGAACATGGGCGCCGTGGCCGTTGGCGCCACCATCTATTTCGGCAGCGACGACTGCAACCGGGAGCTGCAACAGATCGCGGCGCTGTTTGAGCAAGCCCACAGCCGTGGCATGGCCACGGTGCTGTGGTGCTATCTGCGCAACCCAGTCTTCAAGCAGCCAGAAGCCGATTACCACCTAGCCGCCGACCTCACCGGCCAGGCCAACCATCTCGGGGTCACCATCGGCGCCGACATCATTAAGCAGAAGCTGCCTGAGAACAATGGCGGTTACGGCGCTGTGGCCCGGGCCCTCGGTCAGTCCTATGGGATGACCGATGAGCGCATCTACGACGAGCTCAGCAGCGCCCACCCAAGCCACCTCTCCCGCCATCACGTTCTCACCCGCTACGCAGCCCGCATCGGCCTGATCAACAGCGGCGGCGCGGCTGGCCAAAACGATGTGCACGACGCCGTGCGCACCGCCGTGATCAACAAGCGCGCTGGCGGCTGCGGCCTGATCATGGGGCGCAAGGCGTTCCAGAAGCCGCGCCAAGAAGGAGCCGCTCTGATCCAACGGGTTCAAGACGTCTATCTCGACCCAGCGATCCCCATCGCCTGATGCCAGGCTGGGAAGACGATGACGTCTTCTCCTGTCTCCACCCACGAAGCTGCGCTCACCTTGCTGTTGCGGCAAGGTGAGGCTTCGGCTGCAGAACTAGCCCAGCAATTGGGGGTGTCTGTTCAGGTGATGCGCCGCCACCTGCGCAGCCTCGAGCGCGACGAGCTGGTGGAAGCCAGCCCACAATCCGGCGGTCCCGGCCGGCCGAGCAATCGCTGGCGCCTGACAGCCAACGGCCGTGGGCGCTTTCCCGATGGCAGTGAGCATTTCGCCCTTGGCCTGCTGCAGTCGCTGAGCACAGCCTTGCCCCCAGAGCAAGTCAAAGACCTGCTCAGCACCCAAGCGGATTGCCAAGCCGGGCGCTACCGCGAGCAACTCGGCGATGAGCCCCTCTCCGGCCGACTGGAAAAACTGGTGGAGCTCAGGCGGCGCGAGGGCTATGTGGCCGACTGCCGCCAGGATCCCGACAGTTCTGCATGGCTGCTGCAGGAGTATCACTGCTCGGTCTCACGGGTGGCCGAAGCCTTCCCCTTGATCTGCGATCAAGAGCTGCAGGTGCTGCGGCGCACCTTCCCCGATTGCAGCGTTGAGCGGGTGCACTGGAAGCTCGATGGCGATCACACCTGTGGTTTCCGGCTCACCCCCCGTGGCTGAGAGCCCACTGAGCCACGACGAAGCCGCAGCACCTGATGCCCTGCCCTGGGCGCTGCTCGAGCGCCAGCGACTACGGCTGCTGGCTCACAGCCTGCGCAGCCTGCAGGCCGCTGCCGGGCGCAGCGATGGCGCTCTCCCCAGCGGGAGTGAACTGGAGGCCTGGGCGGTGGCACAGCCCCAGCTCCAGCGGGAGCATCACTTTCGGCAGCTGCTGATCGAACAACTCAGCGCCGCTGGCATGCGCCTGAAGCAAATTGCCGAGGCCCAAGCACCAGAGCAAACCCCGCTCAGCCTCAGCCTTGAGCAGCTGATACGAGCATCAACACCCCCGCAAAGCCAAGCCCACCAGCCAACACCCCCGGCCAGCCCGGATGATCACCCTCCACACGACCGCGGGGCAGGGCCATCAACGGCCCCCGCGCCCGCAAGCCCACGGCCCGCCCCACCGGCAGCTGTTGCAAGCTGGCCTGCTGCAGCACGATCCCCAGGCTGGTGCCGAGCAGTGTGGCCAACAGCACCAAGGGCCAGCGGGGGCTTGCAGGGCGTGGCTGCTGCTTGGTGGGCAAGCGCACCCAAGGCAACATCACTGCCAAGGCCGCCAGCAAGCGCACCGCAGCTGCCGTGAGCGGCTGCCAGCTGCTGCCTGCCAAGGCCCAACGCGACAGCAACGCCCCGGCCAAGCCGCAGAGCAATGCCAGGGCAATGCATAGCAATCCCAGCCCTTGTTCCCGCGCTGGTGTGCCTCCAGGCGGGGCTTGCCGAGCCACGATCAAGACCGCCAGGCTGATCAGTGCGATCGCCAGCCACTGCTGCAGCTGTAGGGACTCCGCCAAGGTGAGCTGGGCCAGGAGTGCTGAAAGGGCGGGCCCACCGGCATCGAGCGTCAAGCTGCGGCGGGTGCCCAAACGCCGCAGCGCAGCGAAATAAAAGCTGTCGCCCAGGGCAATCCCCAAGACTCCGCTGAGCATCAAAGCCAGCAGGGTGGGCGCTGAAACGCCCTGCCACGCCCCAGGCCAGAGCAGCACAGGCAGCAAGCTCAAGCTGCCAATGAGGTTTTTGAGCAGATTGAGCTGCGAGGCACGGAGCGAGGTGGGCACCCGTCGCCAAAGCCCACTGGCGATGGTCCAGCAGAAGGCA
>ERZ802830.4761-NODE-4761-length-10693-cov-8.39914_pt1 | contig 10693 bp, 12 predicted proteins | sample MGYA00345654_ERZ802830 | MGnify/ENA primary metagenome ERZ802830 (study PRJEB30503, sample SAMEA104212375) | marine metagenome | biome: Westerlies Biome; feature: [SRF] surface water layer (ENVO:00010504) within the epipelagic zone...; material: water...
TATGGTGCCCTCTACTGGTTACGCTCCAGTGGCTGAGTCTTACCAAGACCCTGTTTTACTATTAAACTAAGAGGGCAAAAAAAAAACAGGAATTAAACATAAATATTATATTGAAATAATAAAGTCAGACCAAGTTTACTTTTTTTTTTAAATTGACCTCGTATCATAATTAAAGCTTTTTGTATTTACCTTGTTCCAATAAACATTGATTCTTGGATCAGCTATAGTTTTCTTTCCTTTTTTGAGTAGTTCACCTTTTTCTGCTCTTGGATAAATTTGATCGGCTAAAAGAATTTCACTTTCAGACAATCTTCTAACAATGTGTCTTCTATTTAACTCACTTGGGTGTTTTACCCCAACAGATTCTAAAAGTTCTTTTAATACGAAAATGGTATTTTTATGAAAATTGAAAGCTCTGTTTGATCTATCTTTAACATCAATTGCTCTATATCTCATGGGGTCCATTGTTGCTATTCCTGTAGGACATTCTCCTGTATGACAGGATCTACATTGAATACACCCAATAGAAAACATGAATGGCCTAGCCATATTTACCCAATCAGCTCCCAAAGCGCACATATGCGCAATATCAAATGCAGAAACAATTTTTCCTGAGACTCCTATCTTAACCCTGTCACGCAGATTTGATCCTACAAGGACATTATCAACAAATATAATTGCGTCTTTAAGCGGACTACCTAAGTGATCTGTAAATTCAGCTGGAGCTGCTCCAGTTCCACCCTCAGCTCCATCAACAGTTATAAAGTCAATGTACTTTTTCTCTAAAACCATTGTTTTAATTATTGAAATTAATTCCCACGGATGACCTATACACATTTTAATTCCAACTGGTTTACCACCTGAAAGTTTTCTGAGTTTTTCTACAAATTTCAATAATTGTGAAGGAGTAGAAAATTCTTTATGACGAGCTGGTGATATACAATCCTTACCAACTTCTATTCCTCTAGTTGCTGCGATTTCTTCCGTTACCTTCGGTGCAAGGAGCATACCTCCATGACCTGGCTTTGCTCCTTGGCTAATTTTAATTTCAATCATTTTTATCTGCGGACTTTTAGCTTTTATAGTAAATTTTTTAGGGGAAAAATTCCCCTTACTATCTCTGCAACCGAAGTACCCAGTTGATATTTGCCAGATAGTATCTCCACCACCTTTTTCGTGATAACTGGACATTGATCCCTCACCTGTATTGTGAGCAAAATTACCCATCTTTGCAGCCATATTTAATGAGGTTATAGCTGGTGGTGAAATTGCACCAAATGATGTGCCAGATATATTTAATACTGACATATTGTAAAAATTTTTACCACTTCCAACTTTTATTCTAAACTCTGAGTTTTTAATATGTGAGGGTGTTATAGAGTGATTTAGCCAAACGAAATCTTCACGGTACATTTTTTCTAGTGAACCAAATGGTCTCACTCCTTCGATATCCTTTGATCTTTGATAAACCATTGATCTTTGGTTTCTTGAATAAGGTACTTCATCATCATCTGACTCCCAGTAATATTGTCTTAATTCAGGTCTAATACTTTCTAAAAAAAATCTGAATCTACCTAACAATGGAAAATTAGAAAGAATAGATCTTTTTTTTTGAAAAAAATCCCATAAAGAAACAGCAAATAAAAAGCTTGAGATAAATGTTAATAAAATTAAAAATTTAAAAAAGAAACTAAGTATCAGAAGGGCTACTGTGCTTATACCAGTGTATACAAGTAGTGAATATCTGCCCCATATTACCTCATTCATTGTTTTTAAATTCTAGCAACTAAAAAAAAAAAAGATATAAATTTTTTAAAGAAGATAAAAATCAAGTATATTAATTTGAAAAAGATCAATTACATGAACGAATTAAAAATAAAAAAAATTTTAAGAGAGTTTTCAAAGAAAAGAGATTGGAATCAATTTCATTCTTTAAAGAACCTAGCTATATCAATAAATCTTGAATCTTCGGAACTATTAGAAATTTTTCAATGGGAAAAAGAAAATTCAGAATTTTATAAAAAAAAAGAAAATCTATCTAGAATTAAAGAGGAGGTTGCTGACGTAATGCTATATCTTCTTAGATTTTCAGATATTGCTGGGATCGACTTAGAAAAAGAGTGTCTTAAAAAAATTGAGATTAATAAAAAAAAATATCCAGTAAAACTATCAAAGGGTAAATCAACAAAATACACTTATCTTGAAAAAAAGAAGAATAAGTATTATGAATAAAAAAACGCCTAAATTTGATAAACTTTCAAAAGCTCTTAGAAAAAATTTAAAAAAGAGGAAGGGAAATAAAATATGGGAATAATGCCTGACTTTTGGATAAAAAAAATGGTTAAAGAAAAACAAATGATTAGCCCATTTGTTGAAAAGCTTGAGAAAGATGGTGTGCTATCCTATGGCCTTTCATCTTACGGATATGATGCGAGAGTCTCAAAAAACTTTAAAATTTTTACCAATGTAAATTCTGCAACCGTTGATCCTAAAAAATTTTCTGATACGAGTTTTGTTGATAGAGAGGTTGATCATTGTATAATACCTCCTAATAGCTTTGCTCTTGCCCGAACTGTTGAATACTTTAAAATACCTAAAGAAACCCTAGTTATTTGCGTTGGAAAATCAACATATGCAAGATGTGGAATCATTGTAAATGTAACACCTTTAGAGCCAGAATGGGAGGGACATGTTACTCTAGAATTCTCAAATACTACCCCACTTCCTGCAAAAATCTATGCAAACGAAGGTGCTGCACAATTTTTATTTTTTAAAGGAGATGATATTTGCGAACTATCGTATGCTGATAGAAAGGGTAAATATATGTTCCAAAAAGGCGTGACTTTACCCAAACTATAAAATGGATGTGATCGAGATAATTGGTGGAAAACCCCTCAAAGGTAAAGTAAGAATCAGTGGATCAAAAAATGCTGCTCTGCCGATTCTGGCTTCAACACTCTTAACAAACTCAAAAGTGAGGTTAACCAATATACCTGACCTCTCGGATATTTTTTCAATGATTGAATTACTCAAGTCGTTGAATGTTAAAATTTATAAAAAAAACAATTATTATACATTTAAATCTGATACCCCCAAATCATTGATAGCATCCTATGAACTTGTGAGAAAAATGAGGGCATCATTTTTGATAATAGGTCCACTTTTGTCTAGGTATGGTTATGCAAAGGTTTCTTTACCTGGTGGCTGTGCAATTGGAACAAGACCAGTAGATTTGCATTTAGATGGTTTAAAAAAAATGGGAGCATCATTTTCAATAAAAAATGGTTATGTTCACGGAAGTGTTAAAGGAAAACTGAAAGGAACTTCAATAAACTTTAAAAAAAAATCTGTAGGGGCAACGGAAAATTTAATTATGGCCGCAACATTAGCTGAAGGGAAAACAATTATACATAATGCTGCTCAAGAACCGGAGATTGATGATCTTTGTAATTTTTTAATACAAATAGGAGCAAAAATTAAGGGACATGGTACTGACCTGGTAACCATTGATGGTGTAAACGAATTAAATGGAGGTGAGTTTGAGGTTATGCCTGATAGAATTGAAGCGGGAACTTTTGCTCTATCTGTTTTAGGTTGTTCAGGGGATTTAATACTTACAGGGGTCAATAATCAAATCTATAAACATCTAAAAGATATTTTTAAGCCAATAAAGTTTTTAAAGCTAAAAATAATTGATGATAAAAGTTTTAGTGTTGTAAAAGTAAAAGATGGTGAATTAAATTTGAAAGTTACCACAAAAGAGTATCCCGGCTTTCCCACTGATCTTCAAGCCCAGTTAACTGCAGCTTTATTAAAAATCCAAGGCTTAAATGAAATAAATGAAAAGATTTTTGAAAATAGATTTATGCATGTTGGTGAATTAAGGCGTATGGGAGCAAAAATAAGGAAAAAGGGATCAAAAGTTGAAATTACTGGGGTTAAAGAGATTTATGGTGCGGAGTTAATGGCGACAGATCTGAGAGCATCATCATGTTTAATAATTGCTGGGTTGATGGCAAAAGGTAAAACGATTATTAATAGAGTATATCATTTAGATAGAGGATATGAAAATATTGAAGAAAAACTTAAAGCATGTGGTGCAAAAATAGATAGAATAAAAAAATGAATAGAATGATACTTGCAGTACCCAAGGGGAGAATTTTAAATGAATTAACCCCAATTTTAGAAAAGGCTAATATTTTACCTGAGAAAGAATTTTTTGATCCAGAATGCAGAAGGTTGATATTTAAAACAAGTATTAATTTTCTTGATATAATCAGAGTAAGATCATTTGATGTAGCTACTTTCGTTGCTTTTGGAGCTGCACAACTAGGGGTTGTCGGTGATGATGTTTTAAAAGAATTTGATTATGATGAAGTAAATAACGTTATGGATCTTGGTATTGGAAAGTGTAAATTGTCAGTTGCACATAAAAAAGATTTTTTTAAAAAAAAACAAAGAAACGGTCATTTAATGATTGCTACAAAATATAAAAATACAGTGACAGATTATTTTGCGAGCAAGGGCGTTAGAGCAGAATGTATCAAATTAAATGGAGCAGTTGAATTAGCTCCAAAACTTGGAATTTGTTCAACTATTGTAGATTTAGTTTCATCAGGTAAAACTTTAAAAGAAAATAATTTAGTTGAATCTGAAGTTCTGTTTAAAATTTCTTCGAAACTTATTGTAAATAAAATTGCTTTTAAACTAAATAACGATAAAGTCTCTCAAATTATAAAACAAATTAAAAAGGCAACTAGTGGTTAAAATCTTAAGACAAATAGATAAAAATTTTAACGAGAATTTCCAACTTCTGCTCAAAAAAAGAGGTACTTCAGATCTTTCCATAGAAAGCACAGTAGATAAAATAATTAAGAATGTGAAGATTAAAGGTGACAAGGAAGTTTTAAGACTTTCTAATAAATTTGATAAAATCAAAGCTAAAACTTTTTCGGATTTAATTGTGGATGAAAAAGAGATAGATAAAGCCTATAATTCTGTGGAGAAAAGTCTAATTGCATCACTAGAAAATGCTATCAAAAGAGTGAGACTATTTCATAGTAAACAAAAGCCTAGTAATTTGCTATATAAGGATAAAGAGGGTGTCACGCTAGGATCAATCTGGAATCCACTTGAATCAGTTGGTCTTTATGTTCCAGGCGGGAAAGCGGCTTATCCTTCATCATTCATTATGAATGTAGTTCCTGCCCAAGTTGCTGAGGTTCCAAGAATAGTGGTAACTGTTCCAGCTACCAATGGCCATGTAAACCCTTTGGTATTAGCATGTTGCAAAATACTAAATATTCAAGAAGTTTATAAAATAGGTGGTGCACAAGCAGTTGCAGCTTTAGCATTAGGTACTGAAAGTCTAAAAAAAGTAGATAAAATTTTTGGCCCTGGTAATGCATATGTTGCATTAGCTAAAAAGAAATTTTTTGGTGTTGTAGGAATAGATATGATTGCAGGGCCATCAGAAATTTTAGTTTTTGCAGATAAAAATAATAACCCAAAACACATTGCTATTGACCTTCTATCTCAGGCTGAGCATGATGAGCTTGCTCAATCAATTCTTATAACTGATTGTGATAATTTTTCTAATAATGTAATCATTGAAATTGACTCATTATTAAAGAAACTTAAAAGAAGAAATATAGCAAAAAAAAGTTGGGAAAAATTTGGTGCTGTAATCATAGTTGAAAAAATTTCTGATGGAATCGAATTAATAAATAAACTAGCTCCAGAGCACTTAGAAATTGCGCTAGATAACGCAAAAGAGTATCTCAAGGATATAAAAAATGCTGGAGCTATATTTCTTGGAAAATTTACACCAGAAGCAATTGGAGATTATATAGCAGGCCCAAATCATGTTTTACCTACCGATAGAACAGCAAGATTTACCTCGGGACTAAATCTGTTAGATTATTTTAAAAGATCTTCTGTTGTAAGCTGTACCGAAAAAAGTATAAAAAAAATTGGATTAGACGCAATTAATATTGCTAATGAAGAGGGTTTACAAGCACACGCTTTATCAATAGAATGCAGAATAAAAAAATGAAGGGTATTTATGGCTAAAGATGAATTAATGGAATTTCAAGGAACCGTAAAGGAACTGCTTCCTAATGCAATGTTTAGAGTTTTGTTAGATAATGATCACGAAATAATAGCCCATACAGCCGGAAAAATGAGAAAATTTAGAATTAGAGTTTTAGCAGGAGATAGAGTAACAGTTGAAATGACACCTTATGATTTGACTAAAGGTAGAATAACGTTCAGACATAAATAAATTTGTTTAATAAGCTCGGCAAAATAATCCTTGCTTCCTCTTCACCCAGAAGGCTGGAGTTACTCAAAAGTTTGGGATTAAAGAATATCCAGGTTATAAAACCATCAATCGATGAAAAAAGTTTTTTTGATAAAAATGCTTTAAAAAAAAGTGTAAGAAACATAGCTATGCAGAAGGCTGTCTATGTTAAGAAAATGCATGAAGATCTTAAAGACTCAACTATTATTGCTGGCGATACAATAGTTTTTAGAGCAGGAAAAATTCTTCATAAGGCTGAGTCAAAAGAAGGAGTTAAGTCCCATCTTAATTATTTATCTTCGAGGAAACATAATGTTTATGGTGGAATATGTATCATTTCAAAAGAGGGAAAGATATTTTGTAAGGTAGTAGTGACGGAAATATTTTTTGAAAAATTAGAACAATTTGATTTAAGTGACAAACTGTTAGAGGAGGGTGTTGGAAAGGCTGGGGGGTATGCAATTCAGGGGATGGCTTCAAAATTTGTAAGAAAAATTAAAGGTTCTTATACAAATGTTGTTGGATTATCAATTCCAGAGATGTATAAAATATTTAAGATAATATGATTTTATTTGAAAATATTCTAACGTTTAGTAATAATTAGACATTTTAAATAAGCCCAGGTAGCTCAGTTGGTAGAGCAAGCGACTGAAAATCGCTGTGTCGGTGGTTCAATTCCTCCCCTGGGCACCATTCTATGAAGTATTTTAAAGCTAAATACATACTTATATTTCTTATTCTGATTCAGGGGTGCAAATCAGAAAAAATAAACTACTTTCCATCAGAAATTGATATTAAATGGATGTATTCGATAAATATTCATTCCTCATATAAAAATGAGATGTTCTTAAAAAGAATAATGATTACAAACGTTAAAAAAGATAAAAAAAACAATAAAGTAGAGTTATCAAAACTTTACTCAGATGGCAGTTACTACACATATGAAATAGATGAAAATAAGAAAACTGTGTTTAGAAAGTCAGTAGTATTAGCATTTAATGAGGGAATAGTTGAACCGGTACAGAAAATAGTTTATCCAGATTTAACATTTAAAACTAATGAATGGGAAACCTTGGAACAGCTATTTTTAGTCAAGGGCTTTCAACCTCCTCTTAGAAATTTCAAGCCAAGATCAAAGTTTAAAATGAATCACAAAGTAATTAGGAGAAATTTTAAATTTAAATCAAGAAATAGATCATTTAATGATTGCATTGAAATTGAGGGAAAAGGAAATGCTAGCTTTATCGCAGATACAAGATCTGGTCCTATTATTGTAGATGTTATAAATAATGAAGTCTTATGTAATAATATAGGTTTGGTTTACCAAAAAAGGTCTGAACTTACGAATGCATCAGCATTTGGAAATATGGAGTTAAAAAAATATCTAATTAATCAGGAGGATTAAACTTTGTCGTCAGTTTCTTTTGTTGTGCCAGTTTTTAATAAAGCTAAATATTTAAAAACCGTTATAAAGTCACTAAGATTACAGACTGGTAATTTTGATAAAGAATATATTTTTGTAAATGATGGTTCAACAGACAATTCTTTAGAGATTTTACAAAAAGAAATAAAAAGTCTTAAAAATTGTAAAATAATTTCTCAAAAGAATAAAGGTTCAGCAAGTGCAACAAATGTAGGTATACGTGCTTCAGAGATGAAGTATATAAAATTTCTTGATGCAGATGACTTAATAATAAATAAAACCACTTTAATTTTATTGGACCTGTTAGAAAAAAATAAAAAGTTTATTCTTGCATATGGTTTGCAAAGGAAAGTCGTAGATATCTCATCTGTGAAGTTAGATGACAACTTGAAAAATTTAAATATTACATATCAAAATAACCCAATCAAATTGGCTATGAGAAATTCAATGTTTAACCCTTCACAATTTTTGGTTAGGACAGATATTTGTAAAATGGTAGGTGGTTGTGATGAAAGAGTCATTCATAGTCAAGAGTATTCATTAACTTTAAGGTTGGCAAATATTGGAAATTTTATTAGGCTAAATTATCCATTAGCTATCTTACCAATGCAAGCTCCAGGACAGATCTCTGAAAAAAAAAATAACCAAATATATAGAGTTTCAAAATCATTGGAATTATTTATCGAAGACAATTCTAAATTAAATCTAAACATTAAGTTGTATGCTCAGCGACGTTTGACAGCAAGAGCATGGAGATTCGTGAGAGGAAAAAAAAATAGAGCGATATATTTTAAATACTTTTTACTTTACTTAATAGGCTTATTCAGGGTGAACATTAATCCTTTAAAAATATGTATTGAGGCAAATAAAGTCTATAAGAAATATCTTGATTAAATAATTTTACCTGGATTCATTATCCCTTTGGGATCAAAAATTTTTTTGATTTGAATCATTTTTTTTATCTCGTCAGCACTTTTAAAATTTTTGAGCTCCTTTCTTCTTAATTGGCCAATACCATGCTCAGCACTAATTGAACCATTAAATTTCACAACATTTGAAAAGACTATTTTATTTATATCTTTTTGAATTTTTTTATATTCTTTACGGTCAAGAATTTTATCAATAAATACATTGAAATGAAGATTATTATCGCCGAGGTGTCCGAAGTTAATTATAAAAATTTTAGAATCAAGTTTTTTTAGTGAAGAGCTACTTTTTTCTATAAATTTATCAATAAAATTAAGTGGCAATGAAACATCGTGTTGTATTACGTTTTTTAAAAGTTTTTCAGCTAAAGGTATTTCCTCTCTGATCCTCCAAAAAAGTTTATTTTCAGATTCAGACTTAGCAATAATAACGTTCATTCTTTTAAAACTAATCTCACTGAACTTATCAATAATAAAATTATTAAAATTCTTAATATCTAAAAAATTTGTTAGCTCAATAAGACAGTAATAATCTCCAGAAAAAGGAAGTTTTAATTTATTATCTAATTCTTTAGTGAGGTTCACTGAGAAGTTGTTCATCAATTCAAATGCCGTGATTAACTCACCAAAATTTTTTGTTATTATCTTGTAAGCTTCCAAAGTTTCACTTATTTTTTCGGTGGAAAGTACTAATACAATTCTTTCGTTCGGTTTTTTGTAAATCTTTAAGGTTGCCGCTGTAATTATTCCTAAGGTGCCCTCGGAGCCAATTAAAAGTTGTTTAAGATCAAAACCTGTATTATTCTTCTTTATAGTTTTTAAATCATCATGAAACTCTCCATTTGGTAGTACAGCTTCTATGCCTAAAATGTTACTTCTTATTGAACCATATTTGATTACGTTAAGACCTCCAGCGTTCGTGGCTATATTTCCTCCTATCTGACAACTTCCTTTTGATCCAAGTGAGATGGGCATCTCAAGTCCCAATGGCTCTAACTTATCATTTACATCCTGAAGAATACAACCACCTTCAAGCGTCACAATATTACTGATAGTATCTACCTCTCTAATTTTATTTAATTTTGAAAGGTTGATTATTATCTCTCCTTTATTAACCCTTGGAACTGACCCACCAACTAAACTGGTATTACCTCCTTGAGGAACAACAGAAATTTTATTCTTGTAGCAAAATTTTATAATTTTAATTACAGATTTAACGTTTTTAGGAAAAAAAATTAATTCAGCTGTGCCTTTGAATTTACCCCTCCAATCAATACAGTGGTTTGTAATTACATTTTGTTCTGTACAAAATTCATTCTTACTAAGAGTTTTTAAAAGAGGCTTATAAACTTTATTCATTTACTATTTGCCCTATTAAGTCTTTCATTTATTACCTTACCAATTCCTTTCTTAGGGATAGGATAAATTGAAATTTGTTTTTTGTTTAATTTATCTAGTTTTCTTAAAAAATTAAACAAATTAAATGCTGCTTCTCTTAAGTCTGCACTTTCAGATAAATTTAAAAAAGGTCTATGGTTTGGTTTAATAGAACCAAATCCTAAGAACGCATCCCCTTCCTCAGGTATTTTTACATTTAACTTTATTGGTGTGTTGGGAGAATAGTGCTTGAATGATTGTCCTGGTGAATTAGGTTTGCTTCCGTTGGACTCATTATGCTCATAAATTCTAATCCCTAATTTTTTTTCTAAGAACTCTGAATCTATTACACCCAATCTTCTGATGAAAATCTTTTCTGAGCTTAAATCAATTATAGTAGATTCCAGACCATACTCTGACTGACCTGAGTCAATAACAAGATCAATATCTTTTCCAAATGATTCGATTACGTGACTCGCTTTTGTAGAAGAAATATAACCACTCTGATTTGCGCTCGGTGCAGCAACGGGCTTACCAAATTTTTTAATTACTTTCAAAAATATTTCAGAGGAAGGCATTCTTACAGCTACTGTATCTAATCCAGAGACCGCAAAATCTAAGATTTTTTTATTTTTTTTTCTTGGAAGGATCAATGTGAGTGGTCCA
>ERZ802830.4763-NODE-4763-length-10692-cov-8.46733_pt1 | contig 10692 bp, 11 predicted proteins | sample MGYA00345654_ERZ802830 | MGnify/ENA primary metagenome ERZ802830 (study PRJEB30503, sample SAMEA104212375) | marine metagenome | biome: Westerlies Biome; feature: [SRF] surface water layer (ENVO:00010504) within the epipelagic zone...; material: water...
CTAAAAAGTTTAATTTGACGAATATGTTACAGTTATGTTACATTTATGTTAATTATGTTTCATTTATGTAACATATGTAATAAGGGGAATAGTTATGAAATACTTTAAAAATATAATTTTTTTATCAATCATTTTGGCTAGTACAAGTGTCATGGCTGATAAAGCAATTTTCGAAAGTGCTAAAAAACATTTAAATTTAGACTCAAAATATATAGAGATTGAATATGATTTAAATCTAGTTAAAGACTTTTGTCCAAAACAATCAGTAGGCTGCTATATATCTGCTGACATGGGTAGAATATTTGTAGAAAATGATTTATCGAAAACGTATCATGATGTTGTGATTTTTGGTCTATATAGCGATTATCTTCAACATTCAAATATTGGATTAATAGATAGTTCTTTGACTTGTGATTTAAAAGTTAACTATCTAATAGAGGAAAAGCAAAATGATCTCGCAGATCTTTTTTCTAATCATTGTAACGATATTAAACGAAGTAAATTCTTGGCATTTAATTAATAGATATGAATATGTTATAAAAGGGCTAAGTTTTAGCCCTTTTATATATATAAGATCTTTTCAAACTTAGTCCGTTACAACACCGTTGGAATTTTTTACTTCATCTCATGCATAACCATCGGTAAGATCTAATTCTTATTGAACTTAGTAAATTTCAGTCAATCCGTCAAAACCCAAAATTCCTTTTATTCCTTATCTAGGTGCATTGATAAAATAATCATCAGTGCCATTACCGTCATTAGCAGCCATATTTATTTTGCCATAAACATTTAGAACAGCTTATGAATTGGTGATAAGAAGCGAAAATAAAATTGTTTACAATAAAAAATTTAATCTTCCATAAAAACTTAGCTAGAATAGATCTTCGCCAAAAAAACATGATTGAATTTGATATACCAAACTACAGGAGAATTGATTCTAAGCTTTATGAAAAAGAAAAAAGAAAGCTTTTAATTGAACTTGTCAAACTCCAGAATTGGATCATACAAGAGAAAAAAAAGATTGCTGTAGTATTTGAAGGAAGGGACACAGCTGGCAAGACTGGAAGTATTTCTGTGTTATCTAGATATCTGATACCAAAACACTGTCGCTTAGTTAAATTAGGGATTCCTACTGCAAGAGAATCAAAAAACTGGTTTCAAAGATATGAGAAACAGTTACCAGATATAGGTGAATTAGTTTTTTTTGATCGATCTTGGTATACCAGAGCTTTAGTTGAATCAACCATGGGCTATTGTACAAAGGGACAATACAAATCTTTTATGAAAAAAGTTGTGCCCTGGGAGCAAAAACTTAGAGAAAATGGTACAGAAATACTTAAGTTTTATTTATCCATAGAGAAAGGAACTCAAAAAATGAGAATAGAAAAACGCAAGAATAGTCCTTTGGTATATTGGAAAATAAGTGAAAACGATTTAAAAGGTTTAGACAAATGGGATATTTTTACCCTATATAAAGAGCAAATGTTTAAGAATACTTCCTATTCCGAGGCACCTTGGATAGTTTTAAATGCAAACGACAAAAAGATAGCGGTGCTTCATGCATTACGCTACATCCTAGGAAGCTTTGATTATCCTGATAAAGACTTGCCAAAGCCAAAAGTTTGGACAGAGAATATTAATGATTACTCTCTAAAGATAAATAAAGTTCCTTTTGATAACTTAAGTTATCAGCAATACAAGGTATTAAAAGTTATGGCAGATGCAGAATAAAACTCAACGCTTAGCTTGTATTGATATTGGTTCAAACGCAATTAAATATCGTCAATATCGTATATCAAAACAAAAAAGTACAAATTTTACTGAGCTAGATACTTTTAAAAGAATTTCAGTGAGACTTGGAACCGATGCATTTAAATTTAAAAAAATTTCTTCTGAAACAGAACAGAAATTATTAAAAAGCATAATGAAACTCAAAGATAAGGCCGATAAAAAAGATGTAAAAATAATTACTGGGGTAGCTACCTCTGCAATGAGAACAGCTTCAAATGGACATAAAATTTGTAAAAAAATAAGAAAAAAAACCGATATAGAAATAAAAATCTTATCCGGAAATGAAGAAGCGCAGCTGCTAAATTTTTTTAATTACAAAGATTTTAATAAAGAAGAAACCTTGGTCGTGGATATTGGTGGTGGCAGTACCGAGTTGTTCCATCAAGGAAATGGCAAACATCTTGCAAAGTCTTTTCCGCTTGGTGCAGTGCGAATTTTAGAAGGAAAAGACTCACCCAAGCATTGGAATAATTTAAAAGAGTGGCTAACAAAAATTCCATCTGAAAATATAAGAAATATAGTTGGTGTTGGTGGAAACGCCAGACTCATCAATGAAATTATCAACAGACAAAATAGAAAATCATCCTTAGAGGAATTAAAAGTTTTAAAAAAAGAACTTTCAAGTAAGAGTTTTGAAGAAAAAGTATCTTCTTACTCTCTGCCAGAAGACAGAGCCGATATTCTTGAACATGCTATAGCTATTTTTATAGAAATCATTGAATTTTTTCCTAACTCTTTCTTATTCGATAGTTCTTGGAATATTGCTGACGCGGTAATGGAAAAAGAACTACAGGAAAACAAAAATATTCAAGCAGCTTGAACTGATTTTTCTTCATCGATTTTTACATCGATAAAGAAAGTTGCACCTTTAGGCTCATTCGATCCAACTCCTAAGGGATACCCCATCATCAAAGCTAAATTTTTACTGATCGAAAGGCCTAAACCTGTACCGCCTATTTTTGTCGATCGACCTTTGTCTATTCTGTAAAATCTTTCAAAAACTCTTTCTCTGTATTTTTTTGGTACGCCTTTACCTTGATCTGATACGGATAGTCTTATAAAACCCTTAGAAGAGTAAGATTCTTCTATGTTTATGAGGCTTTTTTTAGGCGAATGTTTGATAGCATTAGTTAAGAAATTTGTCAGGATAATGTTCAAAGCAGCTACATCAGCCATTACCCTAGTTTGTTCGTTCAAATTATTTTGCACAGTTAATTTTTTCTCTTCTAAACTGGATTTAAATCCTTCAATTAAGTTATTGACAATTGAAAATGGATCTAAAGACTCAATTGAGATCGGATATTCCCCTGCTTCCATGCTTGAAATTTTAAGCAAATCATTAACTATTACTTTCATACGTTCTGATTGAGAAGATATTGCTTCCGTGAATAACTTAGCGTTTTCATCATCTTTAATTAATTTATTGTTAATCAAAGTTTCAGCATTAGCTTTGATAACACTAATTGGTGTTCTCAATTCATGAGAGACGTTGCCAATAAAATCTTCTCTCATTTTTTCAAGGTTTTTAGATTTGGATATGTCACTAAAAACAACCAGCAATTCATCTCTGATGTCATCTTTTTTAGCACTTACCAGATAAACAGTCTTAATAGATCTAGGGCCTGAAATCTCTCTAACCAAGTCTTCTTTAATCCAGGCTTTTTCGATAAATTTCTTAAATTGAGGGTAACTAATTTTTTCAAAAAGTTTATCGCCGATATTTAAGTCAGGAAAAAATTCTGAATTGATAGTCTTATTCGCAAACAATACTCGATGGTTTCTATCAACTAAAATAACTCCTTGTCCCATTTTTGATAACACGGAGCTAAATTGTTCAGTTTGTTTAGTGAAATAGACTAGGTCGTTTTCAACCTGACTAGATTCCTTAAGAAGCTCATTAAATAATTCTTCCGAAGCCACCCTTGGATCATCTTCAATTTTTTTGGCAATCAACTGAGCAGCTGTATTTACTAATCTTTTAAAATATTGATAGATAAAAAAAGTTGCAATAATTGTGATAAGTAATAATAAACCGATGCCTACGATTAGGTTTTCATTCAGAAAGATATCCTCTCTATAAAATATAGATGCAACCAAGCTTACTGAAGATACAACTATTAATACCAACAGAAACAGTCTAAATTTTACCGAAAATTTCATTTATTCTGATTTATTAAAGAGATATCCTTCTCCTCTGACTGTTTCTATTTTGTCACCGTATTTTCCTATTTTTGATCTCAATCTTTTAATATGCGTATCGACAGTTCTGGTTGTGACATCCTGGTCATAGCCCCATACTTTATTTAGTAGATTGTCTCTAGTTTGAACTTTGTCAGCTTTGGATAAGAGATGTTTGAGAAGTTTGAACTCTTTTGAGGTTAAAGATATTTTTTTATCGGATAAGTAAACTTTATGCTTATTGGTATCTATTTTTAGGTTTTCAAAAATAAGCACTTCTTGATTGCTTTCGTCTTTTTCTTTCGAGGATCTTTTCAGCATGCCACTGACTCTAAGCAATAACTCTCTGACACTATAAGGCTTAACAACGTAATCATCTGCCCCTACTTCAAAACCTACCACCCTATCTACTTCTTCTCCTTTGGCAGTGACCATAATAACCAAGAGATTTTTTAGGTCGTCTTTATTTCTAATGTGTCGACAAATATCTAAACCGCTGGTATCAGGCAGCATTAGATCAAGAATAACTAGAGCTATGGAATCATTTTTCTCAAGCACCTTCATAGCCTCTTTGCCATTCAATGCTTTTGAAACTTTGTAACCTTCACTTTCAAAATTAAAAGAAAGGGTCTGAAGCAAATCAGGTTCGTCTTCTACCAATAAAATGTGTTCTTTACTCATGCTCTAATTTTACTAGAAATAATTTTTTCTTGTTAGAAAAACAATTTAATTTGCAATCTTATAATGCTGTTTTACTATTTTAACACTCAGGTTAGCTCTTTTGGGCTTTTAATAAAATTAAGCTCTCCAGATAAAGTATCCGGCTCTACTAGATTTATCTGACAGATTGAGCAAGTTTTTAGATAAACATATTTGGTTTTCAAGATCTCTTCAGCGACTTGGGAAATTGTAGGATTGTGTCCAAAAATAACAATATGTTTCTCGTGATTGTTTTCTAAAATTAAACTTTCATAGTCTTGTAAATTTGCATGATATAAATCATCAACTATATTTAAGTTAATTGGAGTCAATTCTTTTTCAAAACATTTCGCCGTTGATAAAGCTCTATTGGCTGGACTAGAAAAAAGAATGGGCATCTCTTGAGTGTTCTTAGAAAACCATTGAGCCATTTTTGGCGCATCTCTCTTACCCCTTTCATTTAAAGGTCTATCAAAATCGTCTAGAGAAAGATCTGACCAAGAGGATTTTGCGTGACGTATCAAAGTCAAAATCATCAATAAATGTAATCAATTACATAACTAATCACTGCTAAAAAAACTGTGACTGAGACCAATAAAATGATAAGCCCCCATAAGTTAAATTGTTTATCTTTTTCTTGATCTGGCATAATAATTTTTTTTACAACAATAACATATGGCAAAAGAAGATTTAATAGAAATGGAAGGCGAAGTCATAGACACAATGCCTAACACCACTTTCAAAGTTAAATTAGAAAACGATCATGTAATTACTGCTCATATTTCAGGAAAGATGAGAAAAAATTACATAAGAATTCTGACTGGCGATAAAGTGAAAGTCGAAATGACCCCTTACGATCTATCAAAAGGAAGAATAACGTTTCGTTCTAAATAGTTTTTACTTGTCAGCTTTTACTTCTTCTTCTGAAGATTCAAGTTCAAACGAAATCACTAAGTCGTCTTTTTTTTCTGAGACAAGCACCACTCCACCCTTTTTAGAAAGATCTCCAAATAAGATCGATTCCGCAAGATTCTTTTTAATTTTATCTTGAATCAAGCGTTGCATTGGTCTAGCGCCCATTTTTTCATCGTAACCATTTTTAACGAGCCAAGCTCTAGCTTTGTCATCGACTTCAAGCGTGACTTTTTTCTCATCCAATTGAGCTTGTAATTCCGTTAAGAATTTATCAAGGACCGTGTGAATGACTTCTTCACTTAACGAATCAAACTGAACAATGGCATCAAGTCTGTTTCTAAATTCTGGAGTGAAAGTTTTTTTAATTACTTCAGAACCATCGGTGGTATTGTCTTGCTTTTGAAAGCCCATGGACTCTCTAGCCATTTCTTGTGCGCCGGAGTTTGTCGTCATGACCAACACACAATTTCTGAAACTTGCCTTTCTACCATTGTTATCAGTCAAGGTTCCATGGTCCATTACCTGCAACAAAACGTTGAAGACTTCTGGGTGCGCTTTTTCTATTTCATCCAAAAGAATTACAGAGTGAGGATTTTTAGTGATGGCTTCTGTTAGCAGTCCCCCTTCATCGTAACCAACGTATCCTGGAGGTGCCCCAATCAAACGCGAAACAGTATGTCTTTCCATATATTCAGACATATCAAATCTGATCAATTCGACCCCTAACAATTGAGCCAGTTGTCTAGAAACTTCAGTCTTACCAACTCCTGTTGGTCCAGAGAATAGAAAAGAGCCCATAGGCTTTTCATCGTTACCCAATCCTGCTCGAGACATCATTATCGAGCTCGCTAGTTTATTGATTGCTGGATCTTGACCAAAAATAACTCTCTTTAAGTCTTCTTCAAGTTTTCCTAAAGAAACTCTGTCTTTGACTGAGATACTCTTCTCCGGAATTTTTGCTATTTGCGAAATTACTTTTTGTATATCCTGCTCACCTACGGTTTTTCTTTTTTTATCGGAAGAAAGCCTAATTCTTGCACCAGCCTCATCAATCACATCAATTGCTTTATCAGGTAAATATTTATCATTGATATGTTTAGCTGAAAGTTCAGCTGCAGCTTTCAAAGCTGATTGCGAGTATTTCAGTTCATGGTGCTCTTCAAATCTAGACTTTAAGCCTTCTAAAATTTTCACAGTTTCCTCAATGCTTGGCTCATCCAAATCTACTTTTTGGAATCTTCTTGCTAAGGCTCGATCCTTTTCGAAAACAGTTCTGTATTCTTTAAAAGTGGTAGAGCCAATGAACTTAATGGGACTTTTGCCAAGTATCGGTTTAAGTAAATTTGAGGCATCCATGACACCGCCAGAAGTTGCTCCAGCACCAATAATCGTATGGATTTCGTCGATAAACAATATAGCATTATCTATTTTTGAAAGATCTTTCAGAATTACTTTCAGTCTTTTTTCAAAGTCACCTCTGTATTTAGTTCCCGCTAGCAAGGAGCCCATATCTAACGAGAAAATTTGTGCGTTGGCCAAAGTTTCTGGAACCTTTTTATCAATGATATTTTTTGCTAAGCCTTCAATAAGAGCAGTTTTACCAACTCCTGATTCACCAACTAAAATTGGGTTATTTTTAGATCTTCGAGCAAGGATCTGAGTGATTCTCACTAATTCATTTTCTCGGCCTATGATAGGATCAATACGCCCTTGAAGCGCCTCCTCATTCAAGTTCAAAGCAAACTTAGAAATATTTGAATCGGTTTTATTTTCGACTTCTTTTTCTTCGGTAAATTCTGAGAAACTTTCATCTTCTAATTTTTTTTCACCATGACTTAAAAATGCAACGGCATCCAATCTATTCATGCCCTGTTTTTTTAATAAGTAAACACTTTGGCTTTCTTTCTCGCTAAATAGAGCCACTAAAACATTTGCGCCTGTGACTTCTCCTGCACCAGTTGACTGCACATGAAAAACTGCTCTTTGAATCACGCGTTGGTAACTGAGTGTTGGTTGTATTTCTTTAGCTTCGTCTTGAGTCAAAGGAGTATTGTCTTCAATAAATTTTGTTAATTCAGTTCTTAGCGTTTCAATATTTATGTTGCAGGAAGTCAAAACTTTAATCGATTCATCGTTATCAAGGATGGATAAAAGTAAATGCTCTGTAGTTACGAATTCATGTTTCTTGGAATGAGCGTATTTAAACGAATTATTCAGGCAAGTTTCTAGATTTTTTTCTAACATTTATTCGTCCTCTGCTGGTTCAATTTCACTGATTAAAGGATGTTCATTCTGTTGAGCAAAATTATTAATATGCATTGATTTCGTCTCTGCTACTTCCCTGGTAAAAACTCCACAAATGCCTTTGCCTTTAGTATGAACAGATAACATTATTTGTGTGGCCTTTTCTTTATCAAAACCAAAGAACGATTGTAAAACATAGATAACAAATTCCATCGGAGTGTAGTCATCATTCAATAATACTACATGATATAAAGGTGGTCTTTTGACTATTGGATCTGAAGGTTTAACTAAAACTGATGAGTTATCGTCAAATTCGTTGGCATTATTATTTTTCAAATAATTGTGTGACATTTTTTAATTTATTTTTCTTCTTTCACTAATTTAATCTTAGGCTCCTCGTTTGCATCTGTCTTGTCAATTATTTCCATTCCAGAGATTATTGATTCACCGAACTCTGAACATTTTAATAAAGTTGCACCATCCATCAATCTATCTAAATCATAAGTTACTAGCTTAGATTGAATAGACCAACTAATGCCTTTCAATACGTAATCCGCTGCCTCTTGCCAACCTAGGTGTTCTAACATCATGTGCGCAGACAGGATCAGTGAAGAAGGGTTAATTTTGTCTTTACCAGCATACTTTGGAGCTGTGCCATGCGTTGCCTCGAATAAAGCCACCGAGTCGCCGATATTTGCTCCTGGTGCCAATCCCAAGCCTCCAACTTTTGCAGCCAATGCGTCCGAAATAAAATCTCCGTTCAGGTTCATCGTTGCAATCACATCGTAATCCACCGGTCTAATTAAAATTTGTTGCAGAAAATTATCGGTAATGACGTCTTTGATTATGATTGGCCTATTTGTTTTTGGATTTCTGATTTCCATCCACTCTCCACCGTCCAAACTAGAAGCCTCGAATTCTTTTTCTGCTAGTCTGTAGCCCCATTCCTTAAATGAGCCTTCGGTAAATTTCATGATATTTCCTTTGTGGACTAGAGTGACTGAAGATCTGTCGTGCTCGATTGCATATTCAATTGCTTTTCTTACTAATCTCTCAGAGCCCTCTTTTGAAATATTTTTAACTCCAATTCCACAGTTTTGCTCAAAGCGGATATTTTCAACTTTCATCTCTTCAACTAAAAATTTGATGACTTTTTCAGCTTCTTCGCTTCCAGCTTCAAATTCAATACCAGTGTAAATATCTTCAGAATTTTCACGAAAGACAGTCATATCGGTAAGTTCTGGCTTTAGTACTGGAGTCGGCACACCCTCAAAGTATCTAATGGGACGTTGGCACAGAAAAAGGTCTAATCTCTGTCTCAAAGCTACGTTTAGAGATCTTATTCCTCCTCCAATTGGAGTTGTTAATGGACCTTTTATGCCCACTGAAAATTCTTTAAGAGCATCTATGGTTTCTTCTGGAAGCCATTCGTCATCCCCATATACTTTTAAAGATTTTTCTCCACAATAGACTTCCATCCAATTAATTTTCTTTTTATCGCCATATGCTTTTTGGACAGCATGGTCGATAACTTTGAGCATTACTGGCGTGATATCTGTTCCAATACCATCTCCTTCTATGAAAGGGATGATAGGGTTATCAGGGACAATTAAATTTCCCTTATAGTCATGAGTTATTTTTTCCCCACTTTCTGGGACTGTAATGTTTTTAAATTCCATATAAACGATTTAGAATTGCAAATCTTTAGACTATTATAGCATTTTTTGAAGGGCAAAGTTATGGCAAATAAAGTTCTGGTAGGTGTTTCAGGAGGAGTTGATTCTTCCGTTTCTGCTGCAATTTTGAAAGATAAAGGCTATGAAGTAACTGGTGCTTTCATGAAAAATTGGGAAGACGATGATGGCACTCCCTACTGCAGTGTGAAAGAAGATTTTTTTGATGCAGCTAGAGTTTGCGATAAATTAGGTATCGAGCTTGTACAACTGAATTTTGCCAAAGAGTATAAAAAGAAGGTTTTTGAATATTTTTTAACTAGCCTAAAAGAAGGAAAAACTCCTAACCCAGATATATTTTGCAATAAATTTATAAAGTTCGATGCTTTTTATGATTACGCAATAAAGAATAATTTCGATCAGATTGCCACCGGTCACTATTGTCAGATTGAAAAAAAAGAATCCTTATGTGTATTAAAAAAATCTCACGATCAATCGAAAGATCAAACTTACTTTTTAAATGACATTAATAAAGAAGTTTTAAATAAATGTTTATTTCCCATTGGTGACATAGAAAAAAGCCAAGTTAGAGAAATAGCCAAAAGCAGAGATCTGGTTACTTACGACAAAAAAGATAGCACTGGCATTTGTTTTATTGGAGAAAGACCGTTTCCAGAATTTTTATCGAACTATTTGCCCATAAAAAAAGGGGATATTTACGATGAAAACCATAATTTAATTGGCGAACACAACGGTGTTTATTTTTATACACTTGGTCAGAGGCAAGGATTAGGTATTGGGGGTGTGAAAGGCTCGTTAGAACAACCTTGGTATGTTGCAGCTAAAGACAATCAAAAAAATTCTTTGACGGTAGTTCAAGATAACAATCACCCTTTGCTCTTTAAATCCGAGTTAACGGTTAAAAGCATAAATTGGCTGGTTGAAAGTATACCTAGCCTCAGAAATATCACTTCAAAAATTCGATACCGACAAAATGAACAGATTTGCTCATTAGAAGAAATATCGGATGGTTGGAAAGTTTTATTTGAGAAACCTCAAAGAGCTATAACACCTGGACAATCTGTAGTTTTCTACTCTGGAGAAGTCTGTTTAGGAGGTGGGGAAATTGAATAAGGTAGCAATAATTTAATGTATAATACTTTAGCTTCTCATGCTGAAAAATACGCTTAAT
>ERZ802830.4764-NODE-4764-length-10692-cov-7.94021_pt1 | contig 10692 bp, 4 predicted proteins | sample MGYA00345654_ERZ802830 | MGnify/ENA primary metagenome ERZ802830 (study PRJEB30503, sample SAMEA104212375) | marine metagenome | biome: Westerlies Biome; feature: [SRF] surface water layer (ENVO:00010504) within the epipelagic zone...; material: water...
CAAAATTCAAAATCCAGTTCCAATTGGAGTGTGAGTTCAATTCCCACACGAAGTACATAATTTCCCCATTTAAACCTCTACATAATTTAAAAAAATACTATTGTATATTTTTTTAAACATATTATATTATCAATATTTCAAAAACTAACATGTTTTAATGAGAAATTCTTAAAAATTGCTTGTATATTTTGCATAATTGTCATATTTTGGTAAAATAAACAAAAATCAAATTTATTAACAATTTAAATTTTTTATGAAAAATCTAACTAAACTGAAATCATTATTTACTGCAGTTTTTTTATTGTTAGGGACTTCTTTGATGGCCCAAACAATATCAGGAACAGTATCTGGTGAGGATGGCCCTTTACCGGGAGCAACCATTATAGTTAAAGGAACTAATAATGGGACAACTTCAGATTTTGATGGAAACTTTTCAATAGATGCTAGCTCGTCTGACGTGCTGGTTATATCTTTTGTTGGTTTTGTATCACAAGAAGTTTCTGTTGGAGACAATGATCAACTTACAGTATCATTAGTTTCTGACAATGAATTAGAAGAAATCGTAGTTACAGGTTATGGATCGCAGAGAGAGAAAGAAGTTACCTCTGCTGTAACCAAGATTACTGCTGAAGAGTTTAACAAAGGTCCTATTAGTAATGCTGCTGGACTTTTAGAAGGAAAAGTTGCTGGTTTGAGTATCTACAGCAAAGGTGGAAACCCAAATGCTGGATCAACTATTCGTGTTAGAGGTATCAGTACACTTGGTGGAAATGTTTCACCTCTATTTGTAATAGATGGTGTACCTGGAGCTTCAATAGACAACATTGATCCAAGAGATATCGAGACAATTAACGTTCTTAAAGATGGATCTGCTGCTGCAATTTATGGATCTCGAGGCTCTAGTGGTGTAATTATCGTTACAACCAAGAAAGGTGAAGCGGGTAAAATAAAGCTTAGCTATAGCGGAGAATATTCTGTTGCTGAAAAAATGAATGCTATTCAAATGTTGACTGCTCAAGAATTTAGAGATTTTAATGGAGCTGATCTTGGTGCAAGTAACAACTGGGTTGACCAGGTTACTCGTCAAGGGATTACTCAAAATAATAGTATTGCAGCTTCAGGAGGATTTGATAAAACAAGCTTTAGAGTTTCAGTTAACACTCGAGATGTTGAAGGTGTTGTGAAAGCTACAGGTTTTCAACAATTTAATACTAGAGCGTCTATTCAAACTAAAGCCTTTAATGATAAGTTGAGTTTAAGCTTAAACTCTTCTTATACAAGGAGAAAATCTGACCTAGGTAACTCTCAAGTTTTAGAATTTGCAAATGTTTTCAATCCTACTGCACCTGTTTACTTTAAGGATGCTCCTCAAACGATTCAAAATTATTTTACTGAAGAGCAAATCACAAGGTCTGGTGGATATTTCCAAACACTTGGATTATTTAGAAGTTTTAATCCAGTAGCTATTCAAGAGCAAGGTATCTATGCTCAGGATAGAAACGAATTTGCATATAATATTGCATTAGATTACGCTCTTACTGATAATTTGAAAATTTTTGCTACTGCTGCTAAAAACAGATCAAGTGCTGAAAACAGAACTTCTAGATCAGTTTATGATTACAACACACAAGCAAATTTAGGAGACAGAGCTGGTAGAGTTGATTATGGAGATTATGAAAATGAAAGTGCTAATTATGAAATATATGGTACATTAAATTCATCTTTAGGATCTGGTGTTGATATGGTTGTAACAGCAGGTTATTCATATAATGAAGCTGATTTTTTCCAGAAAACAATAAACGTTGGTGATTTTCCTGATGAGGCTATAGATTATTCATACAGTATAGGATCTTCTGAAGATTTATTAAATGCTGGTCTTCTTGGACTTGGAAGTTATAAGGCTCCAACTAATAAAACTATTGCAGGATTTGGTAGAGTTAATTTGGTTATTGACAATGCTATTTATGTCAATGCAAGCGTTAGACGTGAAGGTTCAAATAAACTTGGTTCTGAAAACAGATGGGGTGTATTCCCTGGAGGTGGAATTGGTGTTGATTTAAATAAATATGTCGGTACTGCTTTTGAAAAATTCAAAGTTAGAGTAGGTTACGGTGTAACTGGAGCTTTACCTTCAGGTAGTGGATTATCACAATTGGTTTATAACTTTAGTAATTCTGACCAGGCAACTACTCAAGCTAGAGCTGCTAACCCTGATTTAAAATGGGAAGAAAAAGCAGAAACGAATTTTGGGGTAGAGTTCAGAAATGGTCCTCTTGATTTAACAATTGATTATTATTCAAGAGATATTACTGACTTTATTTTCGATACTGAGATTGATGCTGCTGTTTTTGGATTTAATAGAAGATTCGAAAACGTTGGAGATATTAAATCTACAGGGATCGAATTTACGGGTTCTTACGATGTTAATGATATTTGGACGCCAACACTTACTTTGTCGACAAATAAATCAGAACTTGAAACATATACTACTAAAGACGGTATTACTACTGGTAACTTAGGATCTCCAGGGCAAAATGCCACAAACATGGTTTTAGTTAAGGAGGGATACCAGATTGGTACAATTTGGGGGCCTGTCTATGATGGCGTTGATACTGCTACAGGTAAGCCTAAATTCAAAGATTTAAACGGAGACGGGCAAATTATTGCAGGTCAGGATAAAGCTCTTGATCCACAAGGAGATTTCCAAGAACTTGGTCAGGGTTATCCTGAAATTGAGCTTGGTTTTAACAACACTATTAATGTTGGTAAATTTCAAATTAACGCATTTTTCCAAGGTGCATTTGGACATAGTCTAGTTAATACTTGGAGAGCTTTTTTTGAGCCAAGAATTGGTAGTCAGTTTGCATATAACTTTGTGAATACAAAATATGCTGATGACGACCTTAAAGCGGCTGCTTTCAGTTCTTTGTATGTTGAGAAAGCAGACTATATAAAATTAGCAAATCTAACTGTTGCTTACGATCTTGATCTTCCAATTAACGGAATTTCTTCAACAGTCGTTTCGTTAAATGTTAGAAATGCTTTTGTAATTACTAATTACACTGGTGCCGATCCCACTCCTTCAATTGTTGACGGAGGTTATGATGCAGGTGGAGGTTCATTGTCTGGATCTGGAAATATTCTAGCTCCTGGTATTGATAGAAGAAATAACTACTTTGATTCAAGAACATTCACTTTAGGATTAAATATTAACTTTTAATAAAAAAAAAGAATGATTATGAAGAATTTTTTAAAAATAACTTTAATGTCTTTATCACTAATAGCCTTTACGGCTTGTGATTTAGAGGAAGAGCTAGTAAGTGATTTTACTAGTCCTTACGTGAAAGCTGCCGGTGGCGGTGGTGGACCAACTTATTCTGCTGGAGCTACTGATGGTAGTTCTCAAAGAGTAAGTGATAACATAGCAGGTGCTTTTGGTAAGCTAAGAAGCGGAAGTGCTGGACATGGATCTTACTGGTCTATGCAATCTGTTTCAACTGATGAAATGTTAGTTGGAGTTAAAGGTGGTGACTGGTATGATGGTGGTATATGGGTTGTTACTCATAGACATACTGTTAGTTCTGCTCACGGTCCTAACGGAAATGCATGGAATGCTCAGTTTAATGGTATTAATGAAATTAATAACGTTTTAGCTGGATCAATTACTGCTAATGAAAAAGCTCAGCTTAGAGTTTTAAGAGCCTTTTTCTATATGAGATTAATGGATATGTATGGTGGTGTAAAAATTGTTACTGCTGCTGGACAAGATCCTGCTCAATCTACTAGAAAGCAAGTTTTTGAATTTGCTGAAAGTGAAATTTTAGCTGCTTTAGGTATTACTGCTGCTGACGTTTTATCAGGATCTATTGACTTATCTGGGAGTGATCTAAATACTAGTCCTGCTAAGTATCGTATTAATCAATATGGTGCTATGGGAATCTTATCTAGATTATACCTTAATGCTAAGGTATGGACTTCAGCTAACACTGCTGGTACTGATGGTACTGCAAGATGGACTGAAGCTGCTAATGCTGCTGATTGGGTAATTACTAACGGTCCTTATTCACTTGTTACTGATGCAAACTTCTCTCTACCAAATTTGAGTGCTAGACCTGCGTCAAGTGGATTGAATGATCCTGAAACTATTTCTGGTGTTTTAACAATTGGAGCTCCTAATAATCAGGATAATCCTGAAATTATTTTCTCTATTGACTTTGATCAAGCTTCTGGTAAAGGGGGTATGCCTTTTGCTCAGATGAGTTTACACCAGCCTAGTCAAAATACTTTTAACCTTGCTTCTCAACCATGGAATGGTTACCAAACTATGGAAGATTTTTACAGAAAGTATGAGGCTGGGGATAAGCGTTTAGGATGGTTCCTTTCTGGATCTCAGAAGAGTTCTGCTGGTAAGCAACTTGTTGACTGGGCATATGATGATAAAGCAACTGCAGAAGCTGTAGCTGCTGATGGAGAAGGTGTTCATGGAACACTTGATTTAAATTATTCTCCTTACATCAATGAGTTAGAGCCAGATTCATGGAGACAAAGTGGTGCTAGAATGTTTAAGTTTAGACACAAGCAATATCAAAACAATGATATGGATAATGACTTCCCTATTATTCGTTTAGCTGAAATGTATTTTAACAGAGCTGAAGGTAGATCAATGGCTGCAGGTGACTGGAGTCAAGGTTTAGCAGATGTTAATGCTGTTAGAACTAGAGCAGGTGTAGCGCCTTTTGCTGCTTTATCTGTTCAAGATTTCATTGATGAAAGTGGAAGAGAATTTATTTTTGAATCACATAGAAGAACAAATTTAGTTCGTTGGGGTAAATTTACTGACGCATGGTGGGAAAAAACCGGTGCTAAGGGTGGATCAGTTGGTGATCCTAATAAAAATTTATTTCCAATTCCATTATCACAAATTCAAGCAGCTAACGGTTCTTTAACTCAGAACCCAGGCTACTAAGCATAGATTTTTAAATTTTTATTTTAAGGGTTGTTCCTACAGGGACAACCCTTTTTTTAATAAATTTGGTTGAAATAAATTATGAAATTGAAAAAAATCTTTTCTATAATAATAATTATTTTTTTTCTTTCTTGTAAAAATGAAAAATCAACCCTTTTTATTCTTAAGACTGATTCTGGAATAGAATTTGAAAATAACCTAGTTTATACAGACGATTTTAATCCTTATACTTATAGAAATTTCTACAATGGTGCGGGAGTTTCAATTGGCGATATTAATAATGACGGCCTTTTGGATGTATATATTACAGGGAATATGGTTTCAAATAAATTATATTTAAATAAAGGTGATTTTAAATTTGAGGATATTACTGAAAAAGCTGGGGTAGCTTGCTCCGGTTTTTGGTCAACGGGTTCAGCTATTGTAGATATTAATGGTGATGGTTTTTTAGATATTTATGTTTGTAAATCAGGTAAACCCGGAGGTGATAAAAGGCACAACGAATTATTTATTAATAATGGCGATTTAACATTTACTGAAAAATCAAAAGAATATGGTTTGGATTTTACAGGGTTATCTGTTCATGCTTCTTTTTTTGATTATGATAAAGATGGTGACTTGGATTGTTATCTTTTAAGTAATTCAGTCAGGTCAATTGGGGGGTTTGATTTAATTGAAAATCAAAGATTCATTCCAAGCGATGATGGTAATAAGTTTTTAGTTAATGACAATGGAGTCTTTATTGATAAATCTGAGGAAGTTGGAATATTTACATCAGCAATAGGTTTTGGTTTAGGAATTACCGTTGCGGATTTTAATAATGATAATTGGGATGATATATTTATTTCAAATGATTTTTTTGAGAGGGATTATTTATACACTAATAACAGAGATGGTACTTTTAAAGAAGAATTAGAGGAAAAATTTAAATCAATTTCGATGGGATCCATGGGAGCTGATGTTGGGGATTTGGATAACGACTTACTCCCAGATTTATTTGTTACTGAAATGCTTCCTAGCACTATAGAAAGGAAAAGAACAAAAACTGTATATGAATCATGGGATAAACACACAAAAGCCAAAAATAAGGGTTACTTCAATCAATTTCCAAGAAATGCTTTACAAAGAAATATGGGTAATTCAGGTTTTTTTGAATTAGGAAGAATGGCTGGAATTTCATCAACAGAGTGGAGTTGGGCGTCTTTATTTTTTGATGCTGATAATGACGGTTTAAAGGATATTTTTATTTCAAATGGTATTTATAAAGATTTATTAGATAGAGATTATCTTACTTATTATGCAAACGATCTTAATATGAAGAATATATTAAATGATGAAAATTTTTTAATATCTCAATTAATCGATATTATGCCTTCTAAACCAGTAGTTAACCATATTTATAAAAATAAAGGTGATTTTAAGTTTGATTATATGTCTAATGATTGGGGCTTAAATCAAGAATCTTTCAGTAATGGAAGTGCCTATGGAGATTTTGATAATGATGGTGATCAAGACTTGATAGTAAATAATGTAAACATGCCTTTTTTCATTTATGAAAATTTGTCTGATTCTACAGTTAATAAAAGTGTAAAAATTAAACTTTCTTCAAAGTCCTTAAATACTAATGCAATAGGTAGTAAAGTTGTTGCATATTATGGAACTAAAAAATCTTTATTTGATAATCATATTTCTAAAGGATTTCAAAGCTCGATAAATTCACCAATTAATATTGGAATAGGTAATAATGATAAAATTGATTCCTTACATATTTATTGGCCAAATGGGAATATATCTAAATTAAAAACTTTATCAGCTAATAATTACTTTCAATTTACTGAACCTGAAAAAAATAAAATTTCTAATGATTTAAAATACAGTGATCAAATCATTAAAGAAGATACTTTTAAAGATCTTTTTAAATTCAAGCACAAAGAAAATATTTTTATTGATTTTAACAGAGATAGATTGATTCCAGAAATGTATAGTAATGAGGGTCCAGCATTAGTTTCTAATGATTTAAATAATGATGGTATTAATGATTTTTTTGTAGGTGGAGCTAAATTTCAAAAGTCAGAACTTTTTTTATCAAAAGGGAATAGTTATAAGAAAGTTGAAGGACTATTTAATCAATCAATTTCCTCCGAGGATACTGATGCTATTTTTTTTGATGTTGATAATGATAATGATTTGGATATATATGTTTGTAGTGGAGGAAGAGCCTTTTCAGAAAATGATTTAGCATTAAGAGATAGAATTTATTTAAATAATGGTAATGGTGACTTTAGATTAGATAACAATTTTTTACCTACCAATTTTAATTTTAATAGTTCTTCTGTAACATCTGCAGATTTTAATAAAGATGGGAAACAAGATCTTTTTGTTGGTCAAAGAAATAGAGGGAAAAACTATGGATTGCCAGGTAATGGTTACTTGATGATAAATTCTGAAAATAATAATTTTCAAATCAGTCAAGAAAATACTTTTTTAGATATTGGGATGATAACAGATGTAAAATCTGTGGATATAAATAACGATGGATGGATTGATATATTGGTTATTGGACAATGGATGGGTATTAAAGTTTTTATTAATAATAATGGAGTATTTGAAGAACAAACTGAAAAATATAATCTTGCTAAATCAGTTGGATTATGGAATTCAATGGAAATTAAAGATATAGACGGTGATGGGGATCAAGATATTATTGCTGGTAATTTAGGACTTAATACTTATTTTAAAAAAGGAGATAAAATATATATTAATGACTTTGATAATAATGGAACAATTGAACAAATAATTTGCCACAAAATTGGTGAAAAGTTTTTCCCTATTGTTGATAGGGATGAACTTATTTCTCAGCTACCATATTTAAAGAAAAAATTTGTAAGATTTAATAACTATGCTTCAGCTTCAATTGAAAATATTTTTAATACTAATCAATTAGATAAATCTATAAAATATCAAATTGATTTATTAGAATCCTCTTGGTTTGAAAATAAAAATGGTAAATTTTATGTACATAATCTTCCACCTCAAGCTCAATATTCTTCTATTTATTCAATCAAAGTTGATGATTTTAATAATGATAAAATTTTGGATATTGTTTTGGGGGGTAATCAATATAAAGTTAAACCACAATTCGGTAGGAACGACGCTTCTAATGGATTAATTATATATGGGGAAAAAAAAGACGGGAATTATAAATTAGAAAGGCAAATTAATCTTGAAATTGACGGCCAAATTCGTAATTTTGAGGTCTTAAATAATAAAGAATTTAAAGTTTTAATAGTAGCTGTAAATGATGATGATGTTAAGTTTAAAAAAATTAATTAATTCAACACTAATTTTGTTCGGGGTAGTTATATTATTCATTAATTGTAATTCCTCGGAATATCACAAGTTAGTAAAGGCAGAACTTGCAAAAAACGTTCAATTTGATTCACTTTTTTTTGATATTGGTTTTGGTGAAAGAAAAGATGATTATTTTGATAAAATATGGGAACTCAATAAAAAAGGAATTCTTTTTCCAGCTCCAGGAGAATATGGGACAGTTAGGCAAGTTATCAAAAGCGATAGCTCTGAATTAAATATGGATTTTTTCCCTGGATTTAATAATAAAAATCAGTTAAATAAAATTAAATTAATGTTTTCAAATACTGGTTGGGCTCTTTGGAATGAGGAACTACATTCTGATAAATTAATAATTAATATTTTGGATTCTATAAAAAAATGGTATCCCGGTAATGATTTTATCCAAATAAAAGGTGAAAAACATAGAATTGATATTCCAGACATATTTGTTAAAGTAGACGGGAATAGGCAATTTAAAGTGTATTTTATGGATAATATGAAAGTAATTGTTGACATTGAAAATTTAAATGATAAATGAAATAATGATTAGATTTCTAAAATATATTTTACTTGTTTTTGTTTTATTTTCTTGCGAATCAAAAAAAGAAGAAACATTATTTAAATTGTTAGATCCTGATATTTCTGGAATTAAATTCCAAAATAATTTAGAATTTGATAATGATTTCAATGTATATAAATATCGGAATTATTATAATGGGGGAGGAGTATCAATTGGAGATATTGACAATGATGGATTACAGGATGTTTACATGACCAGTAATTTAAATTCAAATAAATTATATAAAAATTTAGGGAATATGAAGTTTCTTGATATTACTGATAAGGCAATGGTAGGAGGTAAAAAGGCATGGTCTACTGGTGTAACTATGGTCGATATAAACCACGATGGGTTTTTAGATATTTATGTTTGTAATTCAGGAGACATTAAGGGAGATAATAAACAAAATGAATTATTTATAAATAATGGAGATGGAACTTTTCTTGAAAAAGCAAAAGAGTATAATCTAGATGATATAGGTTTCTCTACCCATTCTTCTTTTTTTGATTTTGATAAAGACGGGGACCTTGATGTATACTTATTAAACAATTCCTATCAATCAATTGAATCATTTAATTTAAAGAAAAATGAAAGACCCAATAGAGATATTTTAGGTGGTGATAAATTACTAGAAAATAGAGATGGAAAATTTTTTGATATTAGTGAAGAATCAGGAATTTATGGAAGTGTAATTGGTTTTGGTTTAGGAGTGACTGTTGCCGATTTTAATAGAGATGGATGGGAGGATATTTTTGTATCAAATGACTTTTTTGAAAGAGATTATCTTTATATGAATAATAAAAATGGAACATTTAGTGAAGAATTAATAAATCAAATTCAATCAATAAGTGGAGCTTCAATGGGTGCTGATGCTGCTGATATTGATAACGATGGATTTAATGATTTGTTTGTTACTGAAATGCTGCCATCTGAGTATAAAAGATTAAAAACAGTAACCACATTTGAGGATTGGAATAAGTACCAATATAATGTCAAAAATGGATATTATCATCAGTTTACCAGAAATGTTTTACAACACAATAACAAGAATAATTCTTTTAGTGAAATTGGAAGATATAGTGGGGTAGAGGCATCTGATTGGAGTTGGGGGGCATTATTTTTTGATATGAATAATGATGGATTGAAAGATTTATTTATTGCAAATGGAATTTTTAAGGATTTAACTAATCAAGATTATCTTCAATACGTTTCAAATGAAGAAGTTGTGAAATCTATTGTCTCAAATAATAAAGTTGATTATAAGAGGCTTGTTGATATGATTCCTTCCAATAAGGTTGAAAATCACGCATATTTAAATTTGGGAAATCTAGAATTTGAAAGAGATCCAATGTCAGGGCTTGAAGCACCCAGTTTTTCAAATGGAGCAGCTTATGGCGATCTAGATAATGATGGTGATTTGGATTTAATAGTAAATAATGTCAATATGATTTCATTTGTCTATGAAAATAAATCAAATGAAAATAAATCAAATAATTTTTTAAAAATCATACTCAAAGGGAGTAATAAAAATCTTGATGGAATAGGTGCACAAATTACGGTAAAGTCAGAAAAGGAAGATTATTACATTGAACAACAACCAGCAAGGGGATTTCAGTCTAGTATGGACAATAGACCAAATTTTGGATTATCAAGTAATAATCCAGTTTCTATTGAAGTGCTGTGGCCATCATTGAAGATTTCTAAAATTGATAGTGTATATCCTAATCAAACAATTACAATTGATGAGAAAAATGCAAAAGAAAATACTACAAAACAAGAAATAAATTCAGATAAAATATTTTATGAAAAAAACCAA
>ERZ802830.4766-NODE-4766-length-10688-cov-8.01307_pt1 | contig 10688 bp, 11 predicted proteins | sample MGYA00345654_ERZ802830 | MGnify/ENA primary metagenome ERZ802830 (study PRJEB30503, sample SAMEA104212375) | marine metagenome | biome: Westerlies Biome; feature: [SRF] surface water layer (ENVO:00010504) within the epipelagic zone...; material: water...
GCCCTTGAAGAGACCATCGGTGTTGGTAAGCACTGATTGCGTTGAGTACTTGAGGTGCACCCAGTCTCCACTTATACTCTGCCGCCCCATAGGACCATAGCTCAGTTGGTTAGAGCGCTACCTTGACATCGTGTCGCATTCTTTTGGTCCATTGTCACAATCTCCCCCGAAACCCGCATAAAAACTCAATTTTTTGGAATTATTGATTTTTCTGTTGTAGCGTTTGCGTTGGGTGATTTTTGGGTAACTCGCCCAAAATCGCCTTAAATGAGCGTTTGTTTGGGTGATTTTTTGGTGACTGACTGGTGACAGCATGGCTGAACCATTTCATGCGGTAGAGGAGCTTGATGAAGGCTGTGTCCTTTGCTGGATGGAGGCGACAGGCACCACAAAATACTGGCAAGTCAGGATGTATTGGCGAGACAACCCAAAGGGCGCTGGCTATGTTGTCAGGAGCACTCGCATACCTTTTGAAGAGAGCCGAGCGAGCCGAAACAAAGCCAAACGAAAAGCAAACCAAATATGGCGCGACTTCATTGGCGATGTTTCGGTTGGTGATAGCCCGATAAAAACTCGCAAGGTTCAGGATGTTGTCCACTCTTATGCCAAGCAAATACGCTGGTGGGCAGAGCAGAACGAAAAATCAGGCAAGGACATCTACATCATTAAGGGTGGTCGCCAGGTCAAAGGTCACTCGCCTTTTTGGACGACAGCCAAAGTCGACGCAATAGACAACATCCTCACTCACCTTGAACCATACTGGGAAACACTGCCCACCCATGATTTTAGAAAGGTCACTCAACGAGACTTGGCTTATTTTTATGAATGGGCTGGAGCCAACAAAGAATGGTCGCCCTCATGGACGCATCGCGTCATCACACAAATAAGAATGATTTGGCGATACGGTTTTGATGAAGGGTGGGCTGATTTTATCCCCTCACCTTTCAGACCACCCGCTCAGACAGCTGAAAGAAAGCGACGACCACTTCAAGAAGAGGAGTGGCTTAAAATGGTTTATTGGGCAAAGGACCGATACAACTCTGTCGACCCAAAAAATAAAGCGGCGGCATACAACAAAGAAGCCGCCTTCCAGTTTTGGGCATGGCTTAACTTCATAAGCTGGACTGGCATTCGTCCTCCGAGCGGCAGGGTAGAGAAGAACTTAATCCGCTGGGAGGACATTGTTCCCGCGCCTGGCAATAGATGGATTATTCGGCGAAAAGATAAGACCGAATACGCCGCCCCAATCTTGGAAGCCGCTTATCCATTCATTCAAATGCTAAGAGACCAACAGAAACGCCATGACTTGGAAGACTGTCCATGGGTCTTTGCCCACACAAGAGACAAAAGCGGGTCGCACAAGAAAGGAGACCCCATTAAGTCATTCCGAACACAATGGCGGACAATGCTCAAAGAGTTAGAGCTCTGGGAAGCCTGGGGAACGGCGCAAAAAGACAAACTGGTGCCTTACGCTCTGCGCGGCTTTTTCATCACGATGTCGTTGCGACACGGCGTTGAACTTGAAAAGCTCAGTCGGAGCCTTGGCACCTCAAGTCGTGTCGTTAACCAAACCTATTACGACTTCCAGACAGAAAAAGAGATAGACGAGCTTGTGAAGCGGTCGGGGCTGGCTGATATTGGCTCTGTCACTTATGATGAAAACGGGTATCCAATATTGAGTTAGCAATGGCCAGACATCGCGGAACCTACAAACCCGAGAGAGAAGAACCTTACGAGCTCTCAAGGGGCAAAATTGAAACGCTGCTGAAATGTCCCGCTTGCTTCTGGCTCGACCGCGCTCGGGGCGTGAAGTTTCCCTCTATTCCCGGCTTTCTACTGAACACAAATACCGACACTTTGCTCAAACGAGACTTTGACCAATACCGAGGCAAAGAGCCTCACCCAATTATGGTCGCGGCAGGGTTAGAGCATCTTCGCCCCTTTGCTCATGAGCACATTGAGAAATGGGAAAGCTCACTCCAATTTGGCTCAAGCCCCGACCATTTCAACACGCTACACGAAGAGACGAACATTCTCTTTGGCGGTGGCTTGGATGATGTTTGGGAGAACATTGAGACCGGCGAGCTTCACATTGTTGACTACAAAAGCACGGCTCAAATGCGGAAGGAGCCAAAACCGCTCGACGAGACTTTCATTGCTCCACCCGAGGACCCAAAAGAACCCGACTACAAAGCTGGTTATCGCCGACAAATGGAGATGTATCAGTGGATAGCGAGGCGGAAAGGTTTCACGGTCTCAAACATTGGTTACTTCGTTTATGTTGATGGCCAGCATGTCGGTGAGACAGGAATGCTCGACCAGAATGACCCCGCTACGGCTTGGATGAGGTTTAACACTGCGGTCATTCCTTACGAAGGAAATGATGATTGGGTTGAGAAGGCTTTATTTAAGGCAAAAGAGACTTTATTGATGACTTCTTGCCCTTCTCATGCTGATGATTGCGAGCACGGTAGGTTTCTTGAGCAAGCGGCAGCTGCAACAGATCCAAACCTTTTAAAGAGCGGGTCCACTACTTTAAAAACGATATACTGAAATGTCGTCACAATTGTCAGAAAAATAAGGAAGGCTACTAGTTTTTTATTTTGCCAACCAATTAACGCGATTATTATATTACTGGACCTAACGCAATAAGTGTCCGGTACAGAGAAACAGGCTTACGTTAAACCTCACAATACAAACGGGGGAAAAATATTATGGACTTAAACAATATTTCCGAGATATCTACAGCGCTCGAGAAGGTAAGAGAACGAACTCAAAATAGCGGCTTTATGGGGTTGGTGGGATTCCGCACCGATGATATCGAGTGTCGCGTGACCGTAAACATTAAAAAGGAACAAGGACAGCCCGAAGAATTACCCCTAATCGTTATCAATATAGAATCAAGCTCTACCGAGGTCGATGATGAATCCATGTTTTTAGAGAGGATAGCTGATGCTGCAGTTGAGGAATTTGAGGCAGAGAGAGGTTCTTGGTCGAGCGAGTTACAAGAAATGACTGAGTTCGGTGGGGTGCAGCTTCAGCTCAATGACGAGGTCATTTACTGAACCACCATTTTAGTCAGGGAAAATTTAACGACTCGGAGTTGAGTGTACGTAGTCCTGAATTGAGTAAAAGGGCGCAGGCAAATTTGAGGAAAAGCATCACTTTGAGGTGGAGTTCAAGCCAATGACGATGTGGCTACTTAGAATGAGGTTTGCCCTCCTGCGTGACCTCTTGTACCTGACGAGTTACCTAACTCTAGGATACTTGGTGTGGTTTGGAATTTCTCTTGAGTTCACGAATGCTGCAAGAGATACAAGCCTTGGAATCGCTATTACTGCTGTGGTCTTTGGTATTTTCTTTAGCTGGAAAACCACCAACATCCGGTGGGCATTTTCTGCCCTTTATTTCGGGTCAGGCGTCCTGACCGCTACCCTTTTTATTGTTGATGCCATACCAACCCTTATCGCTGTATCCGGGTCTTGTGTATTCGCACTGGGTTACTGGGCCTTTTTTAAGCAGGGCCTGCCACCTCGACCAATTTCTAAAGACATGAGAACGGATCTACTCTTACTACTTAACAAAGATGAAGAGTTTTATGAAAAATGTTTTAAAAAAAGGGCACGAGCTACGTACGCCGATGGCTCCAAGGTTCCCAGAGCAAATATGATGTGTTGCGGACACACTGCAATCGTCGAGTACCTTACCTGCCGCGCTGGAGACAATGACACTAAGAGTAGTTCGTATGCATACAACCCTGCCTGGATCGCCAATAGTTTAGATGAAGAGGTCCTTATTAAACTCAGAAGCTGGCACTGCTACACGCCTGAGCACAATGCAAACTTAATCGAATACGCTGAAAAATGTGAAAAGTACATTGCTAAACGAGATAAAGCCGCAAGACGAGCGACGAATTTAATAGACCGAATTAGACAGGCTCGCCCACAGAAGAACTACGAAGCACCGTATCCCGAAAGTTGGAAAGCTGTGCCGCAAGATCTACCAATTTGCATTAACAGAGCCTATGTTTCGGACGATAATAAAAACTGGACTTGGTACGAGATTTACGTTTCCGACGAGTTTAAAAATGTTTTCGAGACCCTTGAGCCACATGAAGCAAAGTGGTCATTCCTAAGTGCCGCGAAGCAGCTAATACTTTATCACTATGAGGACGATTCTCAGATCTCCATCAAGGTCCCCACTAAACGAGCTGAGGAGCTTTTTGGGCGAGTGCTAGAAGGCCTTACCAAGGAATATGTCGAGGCTCAGATCAAGCCCTAAAAGTATCCCAAGTTTATTTTATGAGTCTAAATAGCAACCACATCGAGAGTCTCGTAAAGGGTCTCTCATCCAAAAGCGTTCGGTACATCAAATTAGGCGAGGGTGGAAAATTTTGGGATATATGTCGAGACAAAAACATCATGGTACTTGGATACAAATGTGCGCATCCCAGTTTACAGCCTGCGCTTTCATCCGATGATTGGGATACAGTATCGAGACGGATTAAAGACCTGTTGAATCCGAAATCGGAAGGTAAAGTAACCGAAGCGACAAATTCAATACGCACATTCTTTTCTGACAAGGGAAATTTTCTTTGGATAACATTTGCTGAAGGCAGATTATGGTACGGAGTTACTGATGAGTCCCTGCCAAAGTCACTTTCAAGTATCTCGGCAGATTTCGATCAAAATTACGAGGTATACCGACCACTAAAGCACGGTTGGCTTTCTTTGGACATAAACGGCCAGCCTCTTTTTGAAAGTGATTTGCGGGGCAGCCTGACCAAGACTGCGGCGTATCGCGGGACGATATGTAAAATTACTCTGGCTAACGAGGCATATATTAAAGACAGACTACGTGGAAAGGAGTCAGCATCGTTGAATGTCGCTCGCGAAGCGAAAGCTCAACTCGTCGCATCTGCCAAACCCCTGATTAAAACATTGCAGCCCAACGAGTTTGAAACCTTAATCGAGCTTATCTTTTCCAGATCCGGCTGGATCAGAACAACATCTGTTGGAGGCAATCAACGAACCACTGACTTGGATCTTATAAACCCTATTACCGAGGATAAGGCTTTCGTGCAGGTAAAGTCGCAAGCTGGTCAAAACGAGTTAAATGATTACGTTAGCCGGCTTATTCATGAAAAACCCGACTTTAAAAGGCTTTACTTTGTTGTTCACACCATTCGCGGTAAAGATTTAGTGTGCCCCACACTTAAAAGCTCTTCGGCTGAGGTACTTGTTTGGGATATTGACGACGTAGCAAAAAGAGTAGTTCAACTTGGTTTAATCGACTGGGTTTTTGACAAGACTAAGTAATACCTTATTCGCCTAATGGAGCATAATTTTGGATACTCTTCAACAAATCTATTCCGTCTTAGGGCTCGTCAGAGCTAATAATTTATGGTCCTGGGGAGCTGCAAATGAAAACGCGGTGGTACTTCAAGTTTGGACGGATGAAATCAAAAAAAGTGATTCTGGGCTTTTTTTTATTGTCCTCAAAAATAGGGACGAAGACTATCAGAGCTCCGGCTACAAAGAACGGTTAGAGCACATAGCACAAATACAAAAGGGTAAAAACTGCTTCCTAATAAAATGCAGGGCCGAAGATGAAGGTAAATCTTCTCCACGTAAAATGAAGAATTTTGATTCGAAAACGTTATTTCAAACTAGCAACGAAATTGAGATCGATGAGGATGGCAATCAGATTATCAAAGTCCTTAAACGAATAAGTTTACGTGAAGCAAAGAGAGATATAGGAACAAACTAAGGCCAACCTAAATACTAAGGTGCATAATAGCGAAAAATTAGTGCTATCACTGAGGGCCATCATGGCGTGTCAAAGGCGTTGGGCGCGATAGCCACTAACCTACTAATTATCTTGACCTTCCAACGCAGGTGATTCCTAGCGTAGTGGTTGTCCTGAGCAAACGAACACACTACTGTAGGTAAAGTCGCCACACCCGTGCTGGTAAAGCAAAATTAAAAAAATAAAAACTCTCATATCGTATTAGCATCAGAACACAACGTTGATTTAAGAATGTTGCGACAATTCAATCGGGACAGCAATTTAAAGCTAGATAAGTGTGGCAATCCAACGAGCTGAGATTTTCCAGAATTAAATTTTGCTAATTTTATTTGAGTTCGCCCCCACCCAGACGGCACGGAAATATTATCGGGTCCACATCCCAGCAGTTTGTTAACTTCGTCGAATACCATAGAGCCACAACAAATAACTAATTCTTTATCTTTAAGGTATTCAACCCAAAAGTTCCTCGCAAAAACCAAACATGACTCCTTCTGCAAGTCGGTGAGGTCCGCCCAGCGATTCGATCTAAATGGTATGTACGCACCAGTCAGTACCTCGGAAGGACTAAGCTCCAATAACTCTAGAAGTTGAAGGTATTGAGCCGTTAGCGGGGATTTGGTGGACTCTCGTTCCAAATCATAAGAGTTGCCGAGCGGCTCACAAACCAACTCAACTTCCTTACCCGCGGGAGCCCTACCGGGGTTCAAAGAAAGAAATGCAACTTTGGCCTCAAATAACAACTCCCAAGGATTGTAGAGAAGGTGAAAACCCTCTCTAAGGTCATGTTCTGAAGCTAGCTTCCTAAGCTCCTCGAAAGCACCGTTTACATTCATATTCATATTGCCTGACGTCTCGCATTGTTAGGTCAAGGATAGATCGCGGAGATTACTACGGTAACGCTTAATTCTGAATCAATACGTGGCTCACGGAATAAAATGAGACAAGATACACACTGATTAATAAAAAAAAATTGACACAAGCATTAGGCTATTTTTATCCTTTTATCGAGAGAAAGGCGCTTGCTCAGCGTAACCCCGTTTGCATATTGCTTGTAATATTCTGGCTAAACTGGAAATAGTTAGGAGTCGTTATTTTCATGATTTTTTTCGAGAAAATGAAAAGCTTAATAACTGTTTATCTCATCACTTCTATTTCTTCCTTTATTATCCTCGCGTCCACGGGCATTTTTCCCGACTTTGAATTTTTACATCCCGTTGCCTTAATGCTCGCTGGCGTGTTCACACTCGGCCATGCTTTTCGGCAGGGAAGCATTAACGTTACGGCAACTCACGCCACCATAATTCTTTGTCTATATCTGTCGCTAGACTTTAATGACATGTACTCATCGCGGCTGGCTGCGGTGAGTGCTTCCGTATCTGGGCTATTTTTATTAGTTATTTTCCTTTACCAAAGTGCGGAGGCAGCCAAGTCAGGCCAAGTTAAGGATAACGATAATTTAGTTAGCAGGCTCTTTAACCAGAATTCAGAAAAACGCGACACAATGCGACCCGCAAGTGCTCCAGTGAATGGGGACTGGATTGCGGTTAAATCGCTTAATAAAAATGTTTGGCAATCGGGGTTTTATAAAGAGTCCAATAATGGCACTAATTTTAAGATGACTGTATCGAGCAAAGTAAAGAGAAGGTATCCCCGCAAAAAGTCGATAGACCGGAAGATAGAGTCTTGGAACTTTTTATACTGGTTCAAAGAATTAGATCTCAGAAGCTACGAAGATAGGGGTGAATTGAGATTCCTAGTGCTAAAAGGCGAGCGAGTTTTTACATTACCTATGATGACTGACCGAATCAGTAAGCACCTTTAAAACGACGACATTCACTTAAACCGTTAGATAACAACTTGAAAACATAGGAGCAGCAAATGGAGATATCGGAACTTTATAGAATCGTGGTCCTTGTTCATGGCGAGCTTGTCGTAAATATGGTTTATGCGGAAGTTGGTGGTGAAGACCATGAAGTTTTTGGTGCCTTTTCTGGGCTTAACGCTGGTGGAGGCCTGTTCCACCAAAATGACGACGGAATAGTAGTCTCTGATGACCCAGGCGAGTTTCAAAGCAAGCTGACGTGGAGCACGGTCGAGCAAACCTTCAGCACGCTGGAAGCTGAACGAGCGAAATTTGAAGAGTATGACGATGACGGAGAGTTAATAGGCCTCAATGATATTGGTTTTGACTTCACCTCTGGTTCCACTGAGGACGATAGCGGTGTTCTAGAGGTATATAGCGAAGGAGCTTCTGAGGACTTCGTTTACGACTGTCAGGATGAGTGGAATTTGGACTACTACAAAAGCTAGAGATGCGCGAAGCTGTCTTCAGCAAGGACGACTAAAAAGGAGGGGTGCAAGCACCCACTTTAGATCAGACGTTGTCGTGCAGACACCGAGGCACTAAAAAACGAAACTCCGCTCGCGTCGCAACGGCTAGAGATAATTCAAACCGCCTCACTGCTGACTTGCCGTTCACGGAGAACACAAAATGACAAACTCAATTCCCAATCTTTTAACCAGCTGTGACGATCTGGTAAACCCTTTTTGAAAAAGGAAATTATCTTCGGTTCGGCGACACCATCGACCCCTATATACAGACATATTTGAGGGCGAAACTGTACACTGCAAATATGAAACCTTGTCCAATTAATGGGGATACACATGAAACTTATAGATGTTTGGGACGGCAACCTAGATAACGGCTCGATCGGATTGTTGAGATCTGACTTGACTTCTCTGGAGGGATCTCCGTCCGAGATCACTGGCAACTTTAACGTCGCTTTCAACAACCTGACTTCTTTTGAAGGGGGTCCAAAAGCAGTAGGCGGGGATTTGCTTATCCCTCGCAACGAACTTAGTTCGTGGGAAAAATCACCAGAAAAAGTAGGTGGATCCTTGAACGCTACGCGCAACAAATTTTCAAACTTTGATGGATTTCCCGAGATTTTTGGTGGCGTATGCATAGCCCAGAATGAATTCAAGTCTCTACAGGGTTGTCCAAAAGTTGTCGGCGGAGACTTCGACTGTTCTGGCAATCAGTTAACGAGCTTGACGGACGGCCCTGCAACGGTCGATGGTCACTATCAGTGCAGTGGGAATCAGCTAACCAGCCTCGAAGGAGCGCCACAGGAAATTGAGGGAAATTTTGACTGCAGTGACAATGAGTTGGAGTCGTTGAGTAATTGCCCAAGGGTTGTTTCCGACGATTTTAATTGCGCTAACAACAATCTCATCAGTCTTGAGGGGGCTCCAGAAAAAGTCGGTGGTGATTTTATTTGTTTCGGTAATGCAGTTAAGTTCACTAAAGCTCAGGTTAAAAAAGTGTGTACTGTCGATGGTGAAATTTTTATCAAGGGCGATTAGTAAAGATGTTGCATGAATGGCAACTTGTCTTGAGGACAATCGCCACTGGCGACGGGAAATCTTGAACCTACCCCGCTTATCCTTTATTCTCGCCGCCTCGTTTCCGAAAGGAGATGAGAGCGGCGGGCCGTCGATTGGGAACCATTTGGGAATCATTCGGTCATGCGCAAAGCGGGTTAGCACTTACTAACCCACGAAAGCGCACCAGTCATGCCGATAACCCATAGGACCATAGCTCAGTTGGTTAGAGCGCTACCTTGACATGGTAGAGGTCGCCAGTTCGAATCTGGCTGGTCCTACCAACAACTTGTAAGTAGTTGTACTACCGAAGAAAAAGCGATTCCACGGCGTGAATCGCAACGCGAAAAAAAGCGTTGCTCCACGTAAGCTTTATCGGAGGTCAACCATGACTACTCTTGCACACATTATCGACGCCATGATGGTGTCGGACTCGCCCGCAGACATTGGTTCGCTAGGACGCGTCGCGTTCTGGCACGCTGAACTTGGTCACTTAGACATTCAAGCCATCACTGAGGATGATGTCGAAGACGCCTGCATCCGACTCGCTAAACGCGGCAAGTTAACGGCGGGCAGAAACATGACCGCAAAGCCCTCTGGCAAGCCGCTGGCGCCCGCGACAATTACGCGCTACTTGACCACACTTGCGGGTATCTATCGCTGGGCTAAGCGCCAGAGACTGCTTCCCCGTCGCCTCGAAATACCGACCAAAGGGTTAGAAAAACCAACAAGTCCCATAGATAAGAACAAATATCTCACACCAGACGAAGTCGACCAGCTGATAACGGCGGCGCGTGTAACCGACCAGAAATGGGGTGGGCTAGCGGCCATGATTACCCTTGGCTTTCATACGGGACTCAGACTGGGAAACATAACAGGGCTTCGCTGGCAGGATATCGACTGGGAAAATCAGACGGCATTCGTGAAGCGAACAAAAAACGGGGAGCCACATATTGCGCCCCTTTCCACCGCTTGTATCACTGAGTTGAAGCAACTCCACCCAAAAACGCCAGAGCGACTGATTTTTGAGGGACGAACAGGTAAACCCTTCAGACACACGAAACTTTGGGAGAAAACAGTGTCACTGGTAGGTTTAGAAGGCCGCACCTTTCATTGGCTTCGTCACTCGTGCAGTACGGCACTCGCCGCCAATGGCGTGAATCAAGCGAGTATTATGGCGGTGATGAACCACAAAACATTAACGGCCAGCGCGCGCTATATGCATGCCAACATTGATGACACAAAACGGGTCATAGCAGGAGTTTTCGGATGAGTAAGCGACTTATCGACAAGGTGGGCGTTTTCGATGACTTTACGGGTGACCCGACAAACCCTGAAGACTTGTATGAGTATTTCCATCGCACTGGAAAGCTCTATACAGCATTGGCTGTGGGCGGCAATCGCCCACAGTTTTCCAGCGATTTTATGGCGGGCGACGACGCACAAAGAACCCTTTATTTCGCCATGCTCAGTAATGCTGTAACAACCCTACTTAG
>ERZ802830.4767-NODE-4767-length-10688-cov-4.86852_pt1 | contig 10688 bp, 10 predicted proteins | sample MGYA00345654_ERZ802830 | MGnify/ENA primary metagenome ERZ802830 (study PRJEB30503, sample SAMEA104212375) | marine metagenome | biome: Westerlies Biome; feature: [SRF] surface water layer (ENVO:00010504) within the epipelagic zone...; material: water...
CACCTCTGGCGAACTGAAGACCAAACCAACCCAGCACTCGGTGAAGGAGCTGCGCTCGATCGGCATCCAGCCTGATGTGCTGGTTTGCCGCAGCGACCGGGACATCAGCGACGACCTCAAGCGCAAGATCGGCGGCTTCTGCGGCGTTCCCAACCGCGCCGTGATTCCGTCCCTCGATGCCGACAGCATCTACGCCGTGCCGCTGACTCTGGAACGGGAAGGCCTCTGCCGCGAGGTGCTGGATGTGCTGGATCTCGAGGATCACGACAGTGACATGGCGGCCTGGGAGCAACTGGTGCACAACCTGCGCAATCCGGGCCCTGCAGTGAAGGTGGCGCTTGTGGGCAAGTACGTGCAGCTCAATGACGCCTACCTGTCTGTTGTGGAAGCCCTGCAACACGCATGCATTGCCCAGGACGCCTCCCTCGACCTGCATTGGGTGTGTGCAGAACAGATTGAAAGCAATGGAGCCGACGCACTTCTCCGTGGCATGGATGCCGTCGTCGTGCCCGGCGGCTTCGGCAACCGGGGTGTGGACGGCAAGATCGCTGCGATTCGCTGGGCACGGGAACAACGCGTTCCCTTCCTCGGTCTCTGCCTTGGCATGCAGACCGCTGTGATCGAGTGGGCTCGCAATCAAGCAGGCTTAACAGATGCCACCAGTGCAGAGCTGGATGCCGGCACACCGCACCCAGTGATCCATCTGTTGCCGGAACAGCAGGATGTGGTGGACCTCGGCGGCACCATGCGTCTCGGCGTCTATCCCTGCCGAATTGCAGCAGGAACCCTGGCTCAGAGGCTCTATGGCGCAGAGGTGGTCTACGAACGCCACCGGCACCGTTATGAATTCAACAACGCCTACCGCAATCTCTTCCTTGAATCGGGCTACGTGGTGAGCGGCACATCGCCGGATGGCCGACTGGTGGAGCTGATCGAGCTCAAGGGCCATCCCTTCTTCACCGCCTGCCAGTACCACCCGGAATTCCTGTCACGTCCGGGGCAGCCTCATCCATTGTTCCGCGGCCTGATCGAGGCAGCCCAGCAACGCCTTCCTGCCTCCCCTACGGAAGCGATCCAGGCCCAGCGATGACAACAGCGGCCACCCTCCCGGTGGTGGAAACCTTCCATTCCCTTCAGGGGGAAGGGCACCACAGCGGCCGTAGCGCCTTTTTCATCCGTCTCGCCGGCTGCACTGTGGGTTGCCCTTGGTGCGACACCAAACACTCCTGGCCCGCCGCACAACACCCAAAGTTGGATGTGGATGACCTTGCTGAACAGGCCCACCAGGCGCAGGGGAACGGAGCCGCCTTCGTTGTGATCACCGGCGGCGAACCCCTCCACCAGGATCTGGCGGCTCTGACCCGGGCTTTGCACAATCGCTGCAAGCTCCCCCTGCATCTGGAAACCAGTGGAGTGGATCCACTCACCGGACGCTTTGAGTGGATCACGCTGTCGCCAAAGCGCCATCGCCCCCCTCTCCAGCAACTGCTGCAGGCCTGCCACGAGCTGAAGGTTGTGGTCCACACCGCAGACGACATCAGCTTCGCCCGAGAAATGGAGTCGCAATGTGCGGCGTCGACGAAGCGACTGCTGCAACCCGGATGGAGCAGCTCCGAAGGTGAACAACTGGCCCTGGAGCACGTTCGCAAGCATCCCCAGTGGCGACTCAGTCTTCAGACCCACAAGTGGCTGGAAATTCGCTGAATGATCCCTTAGCCAGGAAGCAGGTTCGATTACTTTGAAATCGAGCAAGAGTTTCCGATCGCTTCAGCCATGACCTCAGTAGCCCTTCTGGGAACAGGGCTCCTCGGTACGGCCATCGCCAAGCGACTGCTGGATGAGGGACTGGACGTTCATGTATGGAACCGTGACCCCACACGCCTCGCACCTCTGCAAGAACAAGGCGCGATCGCCATCCAAGATCTCGATGGTGCGGCCCACAACCGCGAAGCTGTGATCACCGTGTTGCGGGATGGAGCCGTGACAGCAAGCGTGGTGAATGCGCTGGGCCCCCTGCACGGCTCCACCGTGATGCCCATGGGAACCATGGGTGTGGAAGAAAGCCGCCAGCTGGGCCAGCAAGTTCTGCAACAGAACGGGCGTTATCTGGAAGCCCCGGTGCTTGGGAGCAAGCCCCAGGCCCTCAGTGGCACGCTTCTGGTGATGGCCGGCGGAGAAGCGACGGATTTCGCAAGACAGCGCAGTGTTCTGACGCATCTCTCTGAACAGCCAATCCATGTCGGTGCTGTGGGCACCGGTGCAGCCACCAAACTGGCTCTCAACCAGATGATCGCCAGCCTCACCCACAGCTTCTCGCTGTCCCTGCGGCTGATCCAGCAGGCGGGAGTGCCTGTGGACACGTTCATGGAGATCCTGCGGCCATCGGCTCTCTATGCACCCACCTTCGACAAGAAGCTTCAGCGAATGCTGAACAGCCACTACAGCGATCCGAACTTCAGCACCGCCTTGCTGCGCAAGGACCTGAAGCTGTTCCTCGAAGAGGCGACAGCCTCCGGCCTTCAAGACCATGGGCTGAACGGTTTAGCAGCGCTTCTTGATCAGGCGCAGGGAACCGAGCTGGACCAGCAGGACTACTGCGCCCTGCATGAGCTGACACAGCGGACATGAGCCAACGCACCGCGATCGCCCTGCTCTCGGGCGGGCTGGATTCCGCCACCGCCGCAGCCCTGGCGACAGAGGCTGGAGACCGTGTGATCGGCTTGTCGTTTGATTACGGCCAGCGTCATCGCCGCGAGCTGGAGGCGGCAGCCGTGATCGCGAACCAGCTCGGCCTCGCCGAGCATCACTGCATCAGCGTGAATCTCGCGAGCTGGGGAGGCTCTGCCCTCACCGACGCAACACTGACAATCCCAAGCGAAGGCGTTCAAGAGGGTGTGATCCCACCCACCTACGTGCCCGGTCGCAACACCGTGTTCATCGCAATCGGGCTGAGCCTGGCGGAAGCCCGGGGAGCCGAGCGACTGGTGCTGGGCGTCAACGCTGTGGACTACTCCGGCTATCCCGACTGTCGACCCGATTACCTCGAGGCGTTCCAGACCCTGGCTGCTCTGGCCAGCAAAGCAGGACGCGAGGGGCATGCCCCAACGCTTTGGGCCCCCCTGGTGAGCTGGAGCAAAACACGAATCGTGGAGGAAGCGTTGCGCCTCAACGTTCCGATCCAGCAAACCTGGAGTTGCTACAGCGGGGGCACGTCGCCCTGTGGACTCTGCGACAGCTGCAGGATCCGCGATGCAGCCCTCCAGGAAGCAGGTCGCCCTGATCTCTGCAGTCATGCATCCCGATGATCAGCCCACAGCGGCTTGAGCTGCCATGGCGTGCCCCCGCAACGATCGCACCAATTCTTGCGGCATCGGGAGAGGAGGGCCTCATCTGGCTGGATGGTGATGGCAGTGATCTGGGCCGCTGGGCAACCCTGGCTTACCAGCCTCAGCAGACGGTGTGCTGCCGCGGGCTTCCGGGGGAACCCAACGCAAGCAATCCCTTCGAAGCTCTGCGCCAACTCGGCGAAGGCCATTGGAGTGGCTGGCTGAGTTACGAAGCCGCGGCCTGGACGGAACCTGCCAACCCCTGGAGCAGCGATGGCATGGCCACCCTCTGGATGGCGCGTCACGACCCCGTGGTGCGGTTTGACCTGCAGCAATGCCGACTCTGGATCGAAGGAACTGACCTTGCCGTGATGCAATCTCTGGCCGAGAAGCTCCTACACGCGCCGGAGCCGCAGAGGCCGAAGCCTTCCGGCATCCTCCTGGAGGACTGGCATCACCACACACCAACCGAGCACTACGCCAACGGGGTTCGACAGATCCGTGCCCTGATTGCCGCAGGGGATTTGTTCCAGGCCAACCTCACCGCCTGCTGCAGCACAGCATGGCCGGCGCAAGCCTCCGCCTTGGATCTCTTCAGCACTGTGCGCAGCCACTGCCCGGCCCCCTTCGCTGGCTTGATGATCAGCGATCAAAACGAAGCTCTGCTCTCCGCATCGCCGGAACGCTTCATGCAGGTGAACACGGCAGGCCAGGTGCAAACCCGACCGATCAAAGGCACAAGACCACGCCATGCATCACCCGAACGGGATGCGGAACTTGCAGCTGAGCTGGTTTGCAGCGACAAGGACCGGGCTGAAAACGTGATGATCGTGGATCTGCTCCGCAACGACCTGGGGCGAGTGTGCAAGCCGGGATCCATCCGAGTCCCCCAGCTGGTGGGCTTGGAAAGCTATGCCTCCGTCCATCACCTCACCTCCGTTGTCGAGGGAGAGCTACACCAGGGGTTGACCTGGGTTGATCTGCTGGAAGCCTGCTGGCCCGGTGGATCCATCAGTGGTGCACCGAAACTGCGGGCTTGCCAGCGACTGCAGGAGCTGGAACCCACCAGCCGAGGGCCCTACTGCGGATCAATGCTGCGCATCGACTGGGATGGCAGCTTCGACAGCAACATCTTGATCCGCTCCCTGCTGCGGCAAGGGGACACCCTGCGAGCCCATGCCGGCTGCGGCATCGTCGCCGACTCCGACCCCAACAGCGAAGCAGAGGAGCTGCAGTGGAAACTGCAACCGCTGCTGGAGGCACTGGCATGAGCCGATCCATCGCCTGGATCGACGGGCAATGGCTGAAGAACGATGACCGATCCATCCCGTTGAACGACCGGGGTCTGCTGCTGGCAGACGGTTTGTTTGAAACCGTGCTGATCCGCAACGGTCTGCCCCTGCTGCTGACGGAACATCTGCAGCGCTGGAGCAGCAGTGCTGCCTTGCTGGAGATGGATGCACCACCGGATTCCCGGCAGCTGCTGCCGCTGATTCAAAACGCAGTGCAACGATGCGATCTCTTCAGCGGATTCGGCGCACTGCGGTTGAACTGGAGTCGTGGAACCACGATCGAACGTGGCATCGGCCTTCCCCCGCCTGGAGGGCATCGCTTCTGGCTGAGTCTCCACCCATGCCAGCCATGCTTCACACCCGCCGCGACAATCATCAGTCGCCATGAGCGGCGCAATGCCCACAGTCGGTTAAGCGGTTGCAAGACCTTCGCCTACGGGCCCTCGATCCAGGCCCGCCGCGAAGCTGAACAACAAGGGGCCGATGACGCACTGCTGCTCAACACCCTTGGCCAACTCTGTTGCGGCACCGTGGCCAACATTTTGGTGAAACGTGGAGAGCAATGGTTAACACCACCTCTCTCCAGCGGCTGCCTAGCCGGCGTGATGCGCGGGCAAGCCATCCAGCAGGGAGTGGCCAGCGAAGCAGACCTGGGGGGAACCTTCCAGCCTGGGGATCAAGCCCTGCTGATCAACAGCCTGGGGTGTCGTCCGGTCCACAGCGTCGATGGCATAGCGCTGACCCCGCCAACCAACGTCGAAACGATCTGGAACTCCCTCCTGGCTTGACACCCGTTCGCTCTCAAGTGAGCAACAAGCGCTCCACTGCCTCGGCCCATCCCGCACCGTGGGGTGCCTGGGCCAACTGAAAGCGTCCCTCATCGATCGCTGGTTTCAGTTCCGGATGAGGGCCTTTCATTCCGGGAACAACAACGGCAACGTCTGCAACCTCAAGCAACGGCAAATCATTGGGGGAATCCCCCAAGGCAAGAACGTTCACCTGCGGACAACCCAAATGACGCTTCAGAGCCGCCAAGGCCTTCCCCTTGCTGACGTCAGGGCCCAACAAATGACCCATCCGATTGCCTTGTACAACAGTGAGCCCCCTCTGTTGCGCCAAACGCTCCAGCTCCTCTCTGGCGGCAGCAGAAGGAGGCACAAAGGGCACGCTGCAGCGCCGCCGCTGCGCCTGGCACAGCGCTTCTCCACTCAGCCCTAACCACTGCAGCCCCTCCTGCTCCGTGAGTTCATCAAGAGGGCGTAAGGGTTCACCAAGGGCTGCTTCCAGGAGCTTCAACTGCGGCTTCAAGGCCTGCCAACCGGGGCCAAGCGCAAGTTCCCAGGGCTCCCCCGCAACGGATTCCCCATGAACAGCGCCACCGTTTTCAACGATGTAGGGATCCCGCAGGCCAGCCTGGCGGCGGAACTCGCACACCTCCTCGGCTGTTTTGCTCGTGCAGGGAATCACGGGGATGCCCTGCTGCTGAAGCCGCTTCAACACTGCCGCTGCCGCAGACCAGTCATAGGCGTGGTCAAGCAAGGTGCCGTCGAGATCGGTCACAACCCACCAGCCAGAGGACGCATTCCCCTTCATTGCTGAACCAGCCAATGCACGGCGTAAGGCTCCAGCGAATGCAACTGTTGTGGTGGAAGTGTGCGACCGCTGAGGCAATCGGCCCAGGGCCGACCCGGGTCACCCTCCAGGCGGCTGAGGCGAAGGGTGAGACGCGACGCGGTGAAGTTGTGAACCGCAACGAGGGTTTGCTCAGCACAAGAGCGTTGCAGGATCACCCGATCCATCCGATCTGAACTGAGCACTTTGAAATCAGCTGAGGGATGCAGCGCTGGTTGATCAGCCCGCACGGCCAGCGCCCGACGCAGCATCGGCAGCAACGCCGCAGCATCGGCATCCGGATCCGCCAGACGGCGCTCCAGGGCAGCCGTGCGGAACTGAGGCCGGTTCAAATCGCGGCGATGCCCCGTACGGCGGAAGCGGCCCAAATCATTGGGCTCCGCCAAGAGCGCCGGCAAATAGAAAGCTGGAACGCCAGGCAAGGCCATCACCAGCAACTGGGTCAACAGAAACCGCTCTCGCTGCCAATGGCTGGGATCAATTCCCCCGTCAGCCATCGCGCTCCACCAGCTGATGTTGATCTCATAGGGCACCTCATCGCCGTTGCTCAGCATCCGGGGGCGCACCAGGCCTCCCCGCTGCTCACACCCGATCAGCAACTGCAAGAGGCGCGCCTGCGGCATCAAGCCTTCCAATGGCCGCAGGCCAACGCCGTCATGGCAGGCCGTGAAATTGAGCAGACCGGTTTGAGCTGGCAACGCCGGCCAGCCATTCAGCCAAGCATTGAGGAGATCGGCACGACCGCTGACGCAGGCTTCGAGCAACAGCGGCGGCAACGGGAAGTTGTAGGCGAGGTGCGCCTCATCTCCGCTCCGGAGATAAGAGAGGTTCTCCTGCTCGGGAACATTGGTCTCTGTCACCACCACGCCGCGCTGACAGGCCTGATCCAGCAGGCAACGCAACACCTGAACCAACCGATGGGCCTCAGGCAGATGGATGCACGACGTGTTCGGCTGCTTCCAAACAAAACCAACCGCGTCGAGGCGGATCCAACGCACACCATGACGAACCATGCGTTGAAGCAACCGAGCAAAGCCCAATAACACCTCCGGGCTGCGCCAGTCGAGATCCACCTGATCAGGACCAAAGGTGGTCCAAACCTGGCGAGGGCCGTTCGGACCTCGCAGTTGGGTGAACAAGCTGGAACTCCGGGGGCGGACCACGTCGCTCCAACAGGGATCGGGCTCGGCAGCGAGCACGCAGGAGAGGCCAGGTTCCTCGTCGCGGAGGAATTCCTGCACCCAGGGGTGAGATGCGGAGACGTGATTGAGCACCAGATCCGCCATCAAACGACGCCCTTCCGCCAAGGCGGCCAGATCACTCCAATCGCCGAAACGCTCCTCCAGCAACGTATGACTGGCGACCGCAAAGCCACCGTCACTGGTGGATTTCAGAAAGGGGAGCACATGCACCACAGCCGCAAATGGGAGCAGATGGCGGTTCACAAACCCGCGCAGGCATTGCAGTGCCGAAGCGTCCTCACCCGTCATCGTGTCGGCGTAGGTGATCAGCACTGCATCGCTCGCATCCCAACGGTCCGGCGGGGTCGCCATGTCGCCATCTCCTGACGGTTGGCTCAGGATCTGCAGCAATTGCGACGACACCGACTCGACTTTCGAGGAAGAATCATCGGGGTAAAGATCACTCAGCAGTGTCCGCAACATCGCTTTTTGCGGGGGCTGCATTTCATTCCTGCTCAACGCTCTTCAGGGTTGCGGCAGGTCCAGCCCATCTGTTGTCGCATTGAACACCGCATGGATTTTCAGCAGGGCCTGATCAGCACAGTTCATGACTACACCCTCGGCAATCTTGACGCTGTTTCCTTCAATAAGGAACTGAGCCAGCGACCGACAACGCTGCTGATTCCCTGCCTGATGGAGGAATTCAGCCGTCCGGCCCTTGGCCTGATTCGCGACACCCTGTCGAACCTGAATGGATTGAAGTCACTCGTGATCGCGCTGGCCGCCAGCCATGCGGACGACGTGGTTGCCGCCGAGCGGTTCTTTGCCGACATGCCCTTTCCAGTGCAGGTTCACTGGACCAATGGGCCTGCCGTTCGTGAGCTCCTGGAATCGGTTGGCGAACTGGGCCTTGATGTAACGGGCCCACCGGGGAAAGGCTGGGCTGTTTGGCAAGGGCTTGGCGTCGCCAGCCAGAACGCCGAAGTGATCGGACTGTTTGATGCCGACATCCGCACCTTCGGATCGGCCTATCCCGAACGGATGCTGCGTCCGCTTCTGGATCGATCCCACGGCATCGCCTACGTGAAGGCGTTCTACAGCCGCTTATCCCTGGAAACCCAGGCATTGCAGGGGCGTGCAACCCGCTTGTTCGTCGGCCCACTGCTCGCAAGCCTGGAGCAGATTTTCGGACCGCTGCCTTACCTGCGTTATCTGCAGTCGTTCCGTTATCCGCTCGCCGGCGAATTCGCGTTCACCACCGATCTGGCGATGAATCTGAGGATTCCATCGGACTGGGGCCTGGAAGTGGGGCTTCTCTCAGAGGTGTACCGGCATGTTGCATCGAGTCGAATTGCCCAGGTGGACCTGGGTCTGTTCGATCACAAGCACAAAACATTGGGCACAAAGCCCACAGAAGGGCTCCAGCGCATGGCTGGAGAAATTTTCGGAACGGTTCTTCGCGGCCTGATGGAGCACGAAGGCTGCGTGATGTCGATGGATCAGCTCCCCACCCTCGAAGTGCTGTACCGACGCGTTGGGGAAGACCGGGTGCGTCAATTCGGCCTGGATTCCGTTGTGAACAGACTTCCCTATGACCGCCATGGTGAGGAACTGGCTGTCCAGAACTTTTCCGAGCTGCTCCGGCCTGGACTGAACAAACTGATGCAATCACCGATCGCCCATCAACTGCCCAGCTGGTCCCGCCTGCGCAGCTGCAATGCAGCTCTTCCATCCGACCTTGCAGCAGCGGGGCAAGCAGATCGCAGAACATCGTTCCAGGCAGCAACGATGATTCAAAGACCGAAACATCCAAGCTGCGAATCTCAGCTTCAAGCGGAAAAAGCCACCAACCTGGCGGCCTGAACCAAGCTCTGGCTTGCCTGAGAAACAAATCATCGAGCCCTAAGAACACTCATAGGGTCTTTCCGTATCAGCACAAAAGCTGCTGAGGATTTTCAAGGCATAGAGCACTGACAGATGCTCTTCTCAACTTCACAGCCAAAGCATTCCATGTGGCGAAAACTACCAAAACACACCGCTTGGTATCACGCCGTATAAATGAAATTTAAAGTCAAGCCATTTTGGTGGCGAATCCAACACTGAGCTGGCCCCACCAACGACAAAGTGGCATCCTGATTTGCCGATCGTCATGATTGAGTGCTCGTATTGCAATGACACAGACCGAATGGTCATTGTGAAATGCATTGGGGAAGACAACTTCTATCGAGAGAAGGTTGTGATGCCCACAGAATTGTTTTGGTTTGAGGCGCCAGCATCAGCAAGGTTGGAAATCTGGCGAATGTCCATGACCGGTCAAATGCTGCATGTGCGGGCAGACGTGCGGGATTACGCCATGAACAATGAGCCTGCCAGTGAATCCCTCTGGGCTTGCTGATTGTCAGCCCGAAGCAATCCAATCGCTTCAGTAGGCAACGGCCCGATACATGCGGGACAACTTCCCCCTCGTGCAATCCAGCTTCAGCAGCTCAGCCGTAGCACGAGATCGAACAAAACCATGAGGCCGAACCGGAGCACCAGGTGCTTTCACAGGATTGATACCCAGCAATTCGGCTGTCATGCGGGAGCGCAGGACGCCTCCCTGCTGAATCGGAGCACGGTCGAGCCGCTTGGCCTGAAGAGAACGAACAGGGACACCGCGGTAGACAAGGCGCGTATCCGCTTTTGGGCCCTCCAGCTTGAGCAGGGCCGCCGTGGGAGCGGAGCGGATGACCCGCTTCTCCTGTACAGGAGTGCGATACACCAGCTGCTGGACAGGAGCTTCAGAGGTGGTGAGCAGAGAACCCCGTTCGTAACGGACTCCGCGAAAAGTGAGAACTGACATGGCGACGACGGCAAATGACGAGCCCCCGTTCCCTGACTCGTTGTAGATGCGCCCTAGTTCAGGGTGAACGCAGTGTAGCCGTTGCTACAGACATAGTTTGAACATTCGCTTTCCAGGCATGGCGTTCACATGGCTACACATCGGCCGAAAAAAAACTTTTTGTAATGGTTGGGCCGCGATGTAGACAGAAGGGCATCTCCTCGGTCCATCGGGCATCGCAACGTCATGCCAAAAGAAGTCGCTACAACGCCTCGGGTCCTGCTAGCCACAGCAGTGGTCTTGCTCTGCCAAGCCTGCAACGGCGCTCCGACAGAGACACGACTGCACGAAGCCAAGCCAGGCGACGCCCTAGTAATCGATGGCGAAACGACGATCACACTGACCAAAGCGTTTCGCCCCGGAACACCCAACGGAC
>ERZ802830.4768-NODE-4768-length-10680-cov-11.2344_pt1 | contig 10680 bp, 5 predicted proteins | sample MGYA00345654_ERZ802830 | MGnify/ENA primary metagenome ERZ802830 (study PRJEB30503, sample SAMEA104212375) | marine metagenome | biome: Westerlies Biome; feature: [SRF] surface water layer (ENVO:00010504) within the epipelagic zone...; material: water...
TTGCATGATTTAATGAAGGGCCGCACTGGCATTGCTGGTGCGGCCCTTTTCAATTGATCTGATGTAAGGAGCAAGGCTCTTAACGAATTGATTCCTCCGGCAAGCCAGATTGAATCCCCTGATCCACGGGCATCTCATCTGGTTTACCGTCCCCGTGTCGGGCGATTAAACGATCGAGCTCAGATCGCAGGTCTTTCACAACATCCACATACGAGTCGTTGTTGATCAAGTTTTTATTTTCACCAGAATCAACCTTCAAGTCGTAAAGCTCTTCCATATGTCGATCGGGTGAGCCATCACCGTGCGGATACCGAATGTATTTCCAACGATCGGTTCGCAGGGCACGCACGTTCGGCGTGTATGGAAACTGGTGCTCATAGTTGTACTCGTAGTAAAAACTCGTTCGCCAATCCGAGGTATCACCCTGAGTTGAGGTATCACCTTGAGCAAGTTGTTTCCAGCTGTGTCCGTGAACTTTCTCAAGCGGTTCAGCCCCACAGATGTCGAGGATCGTAGGGGCGAAGTCGATCGTCGCTGTGATCTGCGGAATGACTTTGCCTTGCACCGCTAGGCCGGGATATCGCACAACAAGCGGAATACGAATCGACGGATCGTGCCCGGTCCGCTTGTCGACCATGCCATGCTCGCCTTCGAGCAAGCCGTTGTCTGATGTGAATACCACCAACGTGTTGTCCAGTTCATTGCGATCTTCTAGAAACGTGTAAAGACGCCCAACGCTGTCATCTACAGAAAGAAGGGTTCCCCAGTAGGCGCGAACCATTTTGGCAAAGTCTTTAACGGCTTCAGGACTTTTGTCGGGAAATTTTTTTCGCCAGCCGAACAACGGTCCGTAGATGCCATGCCAGGTATCCAGTCGCTTTTTGAACCAGGCTGGCTTGTCGTCCAGGGTAAACGCACTCTGGGGATACTGGATATCAACGGAATCAAAAGCCTGTTCATATTTTTTCTCTGGGAAGTAAAAGCTGTGAGGAGCCTTGTGCCCCACCATGATCGCCCAGGGTTTGTCGGATTCACGATCCTTGATCCAGTCCATCGCCATGTCGGTCACGACCGTTGTGTAGTACCCCTTCACAACTCGCCGATCTTTGCCGTTGAAGTTGAATTCCGTATCAAAGTATTTGCCCTGGCCTTTGTGGGTGACGAAATGATCAAAGCCGGGACGGGGCATGTCGTTCTTTTCGCCCATGTGCCATTTGCCGACGTAAGCCGTTTCGTAACCGGACTCCTGAAGTCGCATGGGAAAGCTGACCATGTCTTTTGGGTATTCCGTAAAGTTATTTGAGACACCATGCGTATGCGCGTAGAGCCCACTTAAAATTGAAGCCCGGCTTGGGGAGCAGAGACTTGTGGTGCAAAAATGATTTTTGAAAAGCAGTCCCTCTGAAGCCAATCGATCAATGTGCGGAGTTTTTAGATAAGGATGCCCCATGGAACTTAGGGCGTCGTAACGCTGGTCGTCAGTGAGAATAAACAAGACGTTTGGGCGTTGCTGTTTGTTCTGTGTCTGCTTGTGGGTTTGGGTGTTTGTTTTGCTTGTACCTGCTTTAACTGTGTTTGGATCGGTATCTGGCGGTAATTCCTCACCCTCTAAGACATAGGCGATCAGGTCTTGAATTTCGTTGATATTCAGTCCATCGAGAAGGCCAAGAGGCATGATTGATGTCGTGAGTTCCTGTCGCTCTTGAATATCGGTTTTTTGAATAAAAAAGATCTCACCATTTGTTTGTACGTACGCCTGCTTCTTGCCCTCCCGTCCAACGATGAGTCCTGTGAGAACTTTTCCATCCGTTGTCAGAAGTTGTTGTGGGCGATAATAGGGTGCCATTTCGGCATTCGGATTGATGATATGTTTCAGTAACCAATCACGAGTAATACCTGTTTGGTTTCGAATCGTTGTGAGATCTGGACCGACGTCATTCCCGCGGCCGTTCATTGCGTGGCACTTGTAACAACCTCCAAGTGTGGAATGAAAGAAAAGCCTTCTGCCAACGGCTCGGTCGGGCTGACGTGATGACTGGTCAATCAGTGCATGCCACGCCTCGAGGTCAGTGACAGGAGGTTTTTTTGGTAGGTCTCGCCCGGTGATGCTTGCTGATAGCGTACGAGCTGCTTCTGATGAGAGTGTCTGGCTTGTTGATTGTGACAGGAGGTTGAGGAGTCCGTTGTGTTCCGCTGCACTCGGCGTGAGTCCTGCCACGGCATCAGCTCGGAGTGTATCGCTGAGTGTTGAGTCAGCTGCCAATCTGGCTAGAGGCCATTGTTTGTTTGGATCTGGATGAATGACGAGTGAGTAAACTGCTTCACGCTGAATTGATGGGTACGCAGATTGTGCCAGTTTTGAAAGCGTGTCAACCGTGAGTTGCTTGTGAGTGACGTTGATACATTGCAGTGCAAGTGCACGTATGCGAGGTGTTTTGTTTGTGTCCAGTGCCAGTTCCAGAAGTTTTTCGTCGGGTGAGAATTCCTTCTTGGAAGGTCCCGCAAGCGTTGCAAGTGATGCAATTACTGCACGGAGCTCTTTACGTTTGAGATCGGGCCGACTGAGAACCTTCTCAAGGTGCGTCTGGTATTGTGTGAGGTTTTTATCTGCAATCCATTTGATTCCAACAAAACGAACATCGGGTGAGGTGTCTTCTAAAAGTTTTGGAATGACACTTGGTTGTCCTTGGTGATCAAGTCTTTTGAGGGCAATCGCATGGTGTGCCCGGGCTGTCGAACTCGGATGGGCGTCAAACGAATGTGTGAGAAGAATTTCTGGGTGTGTGGTAAGGAATTGAATAGCACGAGTGCGAACATACGGGTCGTCGCTTCCTAGTGATACCAAGGATTCTTCCACAGTCATCGCTTGATGTACGTCAGTCCGCGGTAGCGGATGCATCTGTACAGGCTGCTTGAATTCGACTTGCCATATCCGGCCATGACCGTGAACCGGATACGAAAGTTTCACCCAATCAGTGAAGTACAGATATTTTCCATCAGCAGAGTATGAGAAATGAACCGGCCGAAAATCATCTGGGCCACTCAGGAACGGTTCACGTGATGCCGTAAATGAATCACCGTGAGGCTGGAGTACGTGGAGATCAACACGATTGTCTGTCCACGAGGCACTCAAGAGTTTTCCTTGGCCATAAGGGATCACTCCGCATGCTGCTTCACCCAACGCACCGATCATTCCAAGTGTGCCCGGATTTTCGCCAAACCAACAGACAAGTGGATGCCGGCCAGAGCGGCCGTAGCGATACTCGTAGCCGAAGTCGGCACCCGGAACGATGTGCAGCAAACGATTCGGCGGTGTGGCGTTGGGGTCGTTGTCTGTACTGAAGAGATTTCCCGCCAGATCGTATGCCATTCCAAAGGCATTCCAGTGTCCGGTAGATTGTCGGGTTAATCCGGTTCCGTCTGTGCGGCAGCGATATGTCGAGCCACCTTCGCTACCACCAGAAAGTTTTGTTCCATCGGAGCCAACAAATGTGTACTCAACACCAAGGTTTTCTCCAAAGCCGAATGCCAGCCATTCTGGGTGTGCTGGATCAATTGCCAACCCTCCAACTCCATTGTGTGGATAGTCGCCCTCGGTGTCGCAGACGATTATTTTTTCAGGCTCGGCGTCAGCCTTCTTTTTCGTTGCGGCATCTCGAAAACGACCAATAAACCAACGCGTGCTGACGTACAGGTGTCCATCAGGACCGAAGAGGAGATCAGTACTGAAGGTGTGTCCCTCGTAAAAAATACTTCGTGTATCTGCGATCCCGTCGCCGTTGGTGTCTTCGAAAATGAGGATACGATCAGTTTCTGGCCCTCTGTAATCGTTTGTTCGTTTGTGAGTGTGGTTTTCCTGCACAAAGACACGGCCATCAGGCGCAACTGCGATTCCGACAGGGGTCACGATTTGTGGGTTCTGCGCGAATAAGGTGACAGCCTCAATGTTCGGGTGATGGATAGTTGGTGTGAATATAGTTTCTTCAGACGATGCCGATGTGCTTTCGTCTTGGGAAAATAGTACAGGGCAATATGAACAGCCAATACAGATGACAAGGAATGTAAAAAAAGTTTTCATTTTTGAATGTGCTGTGAGATTGTCAGAAGCAACAAGATAGTGACCTGTTCTGCTATCGATTTGGGCACTCAAGATTTGGGTACTCAAACTGCTCGGATTCGAGATCAATTATTATTGCAGTTTGCCTCAGTCCGGATCCTGCCGCAGATGTGTCCGCGGCTCTTTGTATCAAACGTCATAAGAAGTGGGCCAGCTATCGGGCGATGTCGCACTACGAGGTTGTGTTACGAACAGGGCTGAGCAACAAAAAAACCCCCCAACAGGTGTTGGGAGGTTAAGTGGCGGGGACAGGATTCGAACCTGCGACCTCGAGGTTATGAGCCTCGCGAGCTACCGGGCTGCTCCACCCCGCGATATGTTGTAGTGCCTCGTGTTAGGCCTAGAACCAACGAAAACGCCGAATTCTAGTCGCCTAATCATCCAAACCGATCTGATCGGAATTCTGATGAGGCTGAGCGTGTCTTTCAGACGATTCTAGTATATCAGAAAAAAACCTCTGTGCTTTTTGGTCGAAAAAAGTCTGGCGTTCGGGTTAGTTTTTGGTTTTCATGAAAGGAGAAGAGGACTTAGAACACGCCGCTGCCTGCTCGAACCCTCCACTCGCATACTATGACAGAGCCACGTCGAAAATCGTCGCGATCTTCGAAGCAGCCTTCGGCGGCTCAGAGAGCATCGGCGACCGCCCCTACGGAGAGCAAAACGCGGTCGCTTGCCGGTAGACTCCCGTGGACAAAGTCAAAGAATAAAAGTCAGTCTTCTCAGGGTGTGGTTGTTACTGAAGCAAGGGAAAGGCCTCAGGAGAAAAAGCAGGGTGGACTGTTTGACCCGGATGCTCCACTTGGCCCGCTTGATTTTTTCCTGTCATTTCAGTGGCGGAATGCGTTGCGAAAGATTCTCCACGACAGCCCGGCCTGGAGTGTCAGTCTTGGTCTCCATGCTCTTATTCTTGTCGCGCTTTTATTGGTATCTGTTCGTGTTGTAAGTCAGAAGCCACTGAGCCTCACACTTGAGTTTGCTCCGCAGCCTGGTCCTCCGGGTATCCCAGCGGTAGTTCTGCCAGCAGACGCACCGAACCGCGCTGATTCGGAGAACGTGGTTCAGGAATTGGCAGTAAGTGAAAAAGATCCGGTGAAAGATCCGGCTGCAGTTCCTGTTATGAATCGGCTTGTACCCAATCAAGAATCAGGTGCAGTTCGTTCAGCCCGAGTTGTCGGGTCGCTTCTTACCGGCAGGCAAGAGGGGCAACGTCGTAATCTACTGGCGGCTGGTGGTGGAACTGATCAGACAGAGCAGGCGGTCCAGCGAGCACTCGCGTGGATTGTCCGCCAGCAAACGGACAGGGGTGCGTATGCTGGACTCTGGAGCCTGCGTGGCCCGTACCCAGATGGTGGCTCAGAGGAAAACAGGGTGGCAGCGACTGCCATGGCATTGCTTGCGTTGCAGGGGGCGGGCAACACACCGACGACCGGGGACCACAACAAGGTTGTCAGGGATGCATGGGAATCACTCATCAAGACACAGACAGATGCAGGTAATTTTGCGCCAGCATCAGACGAGCACACGTCATCTGCGGGGCGAATGTACGGGCATGGCCAGATAACAATCGCTTTGTGTGAGGCATATGGACTGACACAAGATCCAAAGCTAGAGCAAGCTGCTCAAGCAGCAATCCGGTACGCTCTGGCAGCGCAATTGCCGGATGGTGGATGGCGGTATCATCTTCCAGATCGAGACGAGAATGGGTTCCTCGAAAGCTGGAAAAATCGTGGTGATCTATCGATGACGGGCTGGTTTCTGCTTGCGCTAAAAACAGCAGAGATGGCCGGTCTGCAGTCTCCGGCGATCGAAGACTCGTTTGAACAGGTTGACGGGTTTTTGGACCAGCTGCGGATTGTCTCTGATGATCCAGAGTCGGTTGATCTTGGGTACGACTATCAATTTAATCCGCTGAATCCGGTCAGGAAATTTCAGCCTGCCATTTCAGCGGAAGCAATTCTTGGGAAATTGTTTCTTGGTACAACGCCGGACGATCCACATGTCAGGGCCGTTGTGGATAGGTTGCGTGTTGAGTCTCCGATTGCTTTTCCTGAATCACTACGAAAAGGTGGACGTGCCGTTGAGTTTGCTGCAATCGATGCCCGTGGCATGAATCATGCAGTCAAGAATATTTATGCGTGGTATTACATCACACAAGTGTGCCATCATGTCGGTGGGCAGGCCTGGCGGGAATGGAATTCGGATATGTGTACTCTTTTGCCAGAGAATCAGGAGAGTGGAGGGTTTGATCGTGGAAGCTGGTCGCCGGCGCATGATCTCTATGGAGTGAAGGGAGGAAGACTCTTCACAACAGCCCTCTGTGCATGCATGCTCGAAACATACTACCGCCATCTTTCCTTATATGGAGTGGCAGAGAAAAACTAAGAAGGGATGCCATCCCACTGGCGAATCGCTTCATATGCGACAATGGCAGCAGTGTTCGACAAATTTAAACTTCTTACCTGAGGACGAGAGGGAATTGTAAGAAGTTGATCAGCATGCTTCTTTTTAATTGATTGCGGCAGGCCGCTTGATTCACTGCCGAAAACAAGAACATCACCATGTTGGTATGTGATATCTGTATATGATTTTGTTGCATGAGCGGAAAAGAACCAGCCAAGCCTGCCTCCCTCGGCGGTTACACGGGTCACGAGATCGTCCCATGATGGCACAACCTCCCATTCAAGCTCATCCCAGTAATCAAGGCCTGCTCGCCGGAGGTAATAGTCGTTAATTGTGAACCCCAGTGGCTCAACAAGCCACATCTTGGCCCCAATGGCTACACAGGTTCGGCCGATGTTTCCAGCGTTTGGTGGAATTTCGGGCTCATGTAAGACGATATGGAGGGAAGGGGAGTACCGCATGATGGATCGCCGAGGAGACACTTTCCTGCTATTTTGTAGGAGTACGATTCATTCTGGTAGTCCTGTCGCTGTGCGGGCCGCTACAGTTTTACTATTTTTGAAAAACACTGAAAGAACATAAGGGTAGCAGTGGTAAGCATTGAGCGAAATCCAACCCGGGCAGTTCAGGTAGGAAGCATCACCGTTGGTGCCAATAACCCAATTGCGGCGCAAAGCATGACAGCGACGCATACGCAGGATGTGGAGGCAACACTTGAACAGGTAAATGCTCTGCATGCTGCTGGTGCGGGTGTGGTCAGAATAGCTGTTGATAGCAAAAAGGATGCAGCGGCTCTGCCGTCAATCCGAAGTCAGACAGAAGCGAACCTCGCAATCGACCTGCAGGAAAACTATCGCCTCGCTGTAGATGTGGCAGAGCATGTCGATAAGCTTCGATACAATCCTGGGCATTTGTATCACCATGAAACAGAAAAGCCCTGGCAAGAGAAAGTGAAGTTCATCGCTGGAGTCGCAGGAGACCATGACTGTGCAATGCGTATAGGCGTGAATTGTGGAAGTGTTGATCCAGCAAAAAAAGAGAAGTTCGAAGAGGATGACTCAATTGGACCGATGCTCGCTAGTGCCCTTGAGCATTGTGAACTACTCGACTCGATTGGATTTACGCGATATGTCGTGTCGCTGAAAGACTCAGACCCGCAAAAAGTGATTGAGGTGAATCAACGGTTTGCTGAGCAGCGGCCGGATGTTCCCCTGCATTTAGGTGTGACTGAAGCGGGCATGCCACCGGACGGTGTTATCAAGACTCGTATCGCTTTCGAGCAACTCATCAGCCGTGGCATTGGTGATACCGTGCGAGTATCACTCACGGTGCCAAATGTGCGGAAGCCAGAAGAGATCGAAGCAGCTCAAGGCATTCTCGCGGATATCGCCATTGGCCGAGTGCGAAGTGTTGTCGATTTTGGTCTCGACACTCTGAATATCATCAGTTGCCCGAGTTGCTCACGAGTCGAAAATGAGGCGTTCATTGAATTGGCTGAAGAAGTCAAGCAGATGACGGCGTACGCAAAAGATCATGCGATTACGATTGCTGTTATGGGCTGTCGTGTGAATGGTCCTGGGGAAACTGACGATGCAGATCTTGGCCTCTGGTGTGGGCCGACGCATGTCAATCTGAAGAAGGGCAGCGATCCGATTGGTGCCTTTCCCTACGACGCCATCATACCCCGTTTACGCGAAGAGCTTGATCGAATCATAAACGAACGCGGCGATGTCGCGGGCACAGTGGCGGGAGTGTAATCGTATGACTCAACTTCCGATTGTTGGTGAGGGAGCAGCTGCCTGTCAGATTGGATCGCAATCTGAGCTAATCGCTGGCCTCCATGTCGAGCCAGTGGAGCCAGCAAATCGTCGGGGCACGTTTTCGCTAATCAGCCTTGGCTGTCCGAAAAACCTTGTTGATAGCGAGCGAATGCTCGGTCTGCTACGAGATGATGGGTGGCAGTTTGTTGCCGAGCCCAAGGGTTCAGATCTTGTCATCATTAATACCTGTGCTTTTATTGATTCCTCTCGTGCTGAGTCATACGGTGTCATTGATGAAATGGTTGGACTCAAACAGGCAGGCGGTATACGAGGAATTATAGTTGCCGGATGTCTTGCCGAACGGCAAAAGGAAACGTTGCTTGAGGAGCGGCCCGGTGTTGATGCGGTGATCGGGGTGTTTTCTCGAGATGAAGTGGCCCGGGCAGCCGAACGACTCGTTGGTAGTCTTGGTGAGCAGCGAAGTGTGTTTAATCCGGCTCCAGCGACCGCACTTGATGACGGCAATCGTATGCGCGTGACGCCGCGGCATATGGCCTATCTGAAAATTTCGGAGGGTTGTGATCGAACCTGTACGTTTTGTGCCATTCCAAAAATGCGTGGCAAGCATGCGACCAAGCCAATGGAGCAGGTGCTTGCCGAAGCAAAAGAACTGGCCGCAGATGGTTTGAAGGAGTTGGTCATTGTTGCGCAAGACACCACCTACTACGGTATGGATCTGTACGGTGAGCCGAGGCTGGTTGAGCTTCTTGAAGCACTCGAAGAAATTGATGGCATTCAATGGATTCGGCTGATGTATCTGTACCCGATGTACTTTACTGACCGTCTCATTGAGACGATTGCGGGGAGTAAAAAGATTCTTCCGTATCTAGATATGCCACTTCAGCACGCCAGTGATCCAGTGCTGAAGCGAATGCAGCGAAGGGTTTCTCGTGGACCCACAGAGGAACTGCTTGCCAAGCTACGTGATCAGATTCCCGATCTTGTGCTACGGACGACGATGATCACAGGTTTTCCTGGTGAGACGGACCAGCAGTTTGAAGAAATGGTTTCATTTGTGAAGCGGTGGCAGTTTGAACGGCTCGGTGTGTTTACGTACTCACTTGAGCCGGATACACCTGCGGCGAGGCTTGACGGCCATCTGCCAGAGGACGTAAAGGTTGCTCGTCGTGATGAGCTCATGGAGGTTCAGCAGGCAATCGCCCACGAACACACACAGAAGCAAGTCGGTAAGACGCTGCCGTGCATTGTTGACAGTCACTCGGGGCAGCGAGACGATGTCTGGATTGGCAGAACCCAGGCTGATGCGCCGGATATCGATTGTGTGGTCTACATCACAGCACCAGAGACGAATCCACTGACTCCACTCGCGGGCACGATTGTACCTGTTCAGATGGTTGCAGCCGCTGGGTATGACCTTGCCGGCGTCGCCACGGAACTTCTGTAGGTACTAAAGTGTCGTGATTTTTATGGGACAAATTTCTTTCGTTATTTTTTAAGGGAAATGTCTCGCGTTGTCGGGAACTGTTCACGGTTCGCTGCTTTTCTCTTGACTGAGCGTTGGGAAATCCGAACGATATAGTGCTCGCAGAGTTGGGATAAATGCCCGCAGTTGCAGATGTTTTGAATTTTTGGGGACAGTACCTTCAGTATTCTGGTTTGGCGGTGAAGCCATGAAAATCAAGCCAGGTCGCAGGCAGAAGCGGGTCTCCAAAAAGTCCGCTCCCCTCACTGTAGAGTTTCTTGAGCGACGCGTCGTGCTCAATGCTGATCCAACCGGTGGTGTACTTATCACTGGATCACCATTCGAGGGGCAGGAGTTAGTAGCCTCAAATACCCTGGTCGATACTGATGGCCTTGGGCCAATTGCGTATCAGTGGAAGTCTGATAGTGATGTGATACCAGATGCCACATCACCAACATATGTGCTTCAGGATAGTGACGTTTCCAAAGTGATAACGGTTGACGCGACATATACGGATCTGCTGGGTACCGAAGAGCTCGTGAGTAGTCAGCCGACCGCAGCAGTCGGCAGCCGACTGAGTCTCCGTGATGTAATCATCGATGATGGCTCATCGATTACAGACATAAACCTTCAGGCCGGCTATCTCCATAGTAATGATGGCATCATCTACGTGTCGATTGATTCATCGATGTCTTCTGAGTTGCAGGAGTGGTGGTTAGAAGTTTTTGCAGATGCTGACTCGTTGATTGAGCCAGAGTTTGCTATCGTTCCGAAAAGTAGTTCGTTATCACAGTTGACGGTGTATCAGCTTCAGTCTGACTATACATCTGGCGGGGGCTCAGGTGTCTACATTGGGCCGTCAGCACTGATCTATCAAGACGGCACTGTTGAACGAACGTCGGAGGCTCGTATTGAACTTG
>ERZ802830.4770-NODE-4770-length-10679-cov-9.3349_pt1 | contig 10679 bp, 8 predicted proteins | sample MGYA00345654_ERZ802830 | MGnify/ENA primary metagenome ERZ802830 (study PRJEB30503, sample SAMEA104212375) | marine metagenome | biome: Westerlies Biome; feature: [SRF] surface water layer (ENVO:00010504) within the epipelagic zone...; material: water...
TCGAGCCGCTGCGAGAACTGTTCAAAGATGAGGTGCGCAAGATAGGCCTGCATCTAGGTCTGCCAGAATCGCTGATTATGCGCCATCCATTCCCAGGGCCGGGATTGGGGGTTCGAATACTCGGCGAAATCAAAAAAGAGTACGCTGACGTATTGCGTGAGGCGGACGCGATATTTATTGAAGAGTTACGCAACGCAGATCTTTACAGTCAGGTCTCTCAAGCCTTTGCGGTCTATCTCCCAGTTAAATCAGTTGGGGTCGTTGGGGATGCGCGACGTTACGAACACGTTATAGCGCTGCGAGCAGTGGAAACAATAGACTTTATGACCGCGCGTTGGGCCCATTTACCCTATGAATTTATCGAGCATGTCTCCAATCGCATCATTAATGAAATCGCTGCGGTGTCCAGAGTGGTTTATGACGTATCGAGTAAGCCGCCTGCGACTATTGAGTGGGAGTAGTGGGGAAGGTATAAGGTCACTATTGGTAATGCATTACGATTTCAAATGTCTGCGTCGGCCAGCACCGAAAGGGTTGCAAGCTCCACTGTGTTTTGGGGATTCGAGCAACCGCTTTTAACTAAACGATTGAGCTGGCAGAGAACTGAGCTATTGCATAAATAGGGGGAGTTGAGGGGTATGTCGGAAGTACTGAAAGGTGTCCGAGTTGTCGATCTGACGCGCGGTCCGGCCGGCGGCTTAGCAACCATGATCATGGCTGATTTTGGCGCCGAGATATTGGTCATCGAAGCGCCGGAACGCCACGGTACCGATCGACTCGCCGCCACGCCGATGTGGCGTCGGGGTAAGCGCATTCTGCCCCTTGATACCAAGGATGCAGAGCAGCGTAAGGTTTTAGAAGAACTCCTCGCAGGGGCAGATGTCTGTCTCTTTAATTGGCGCCCTCAAGTGCTCGAAGCGCAAGATTTAGACTTTGATAGTGTGCACGCCCGTCACCCGCACCTGATTTATTGCCATATTTCTGGGTTCGGAAGTTATGGTCCTAAGGCGAACTACCCAGGATATGAACATTTAGCGGCGGCGGCCTCAGGGCGCATGCAAGCGTTCGCTGGAATTTGTGACAGAGCTGGCCCTGTTTACTCGGCGCTTCAAGTGGGTACTCATGCTACGGCTCAGTCGGCTCTGTCCGGTATTCTGGCCGCGTTGCTCGCCCGTGGTACGACGGGACTGGGCCGGTTAGTAGAGACAAGTATGCTGCAAGGCATGCTTCCCTACGAACAGGGGGCCATGATCGGGCGTCAGTTTCCAGAGCGGTTCGGCGCAATGTACCCAGAAACGCCATCTGATGAACCGCCGATGCCCACGCTCCACTATCACCCGGCACAAGCTGGCGATGGCCGTTGGCTGCAGTTTGGCAACCTCCTACCGCACCTGTTTGATAACTTTCTCATGGTGACTGATTTAATAGACATCATTGCCGATCCAGATTTTGAACCTACCCAATTGGCACTGCCGCCGGAAAAATATGAGCCCTTCCGTGACCGTATGCTGCGTCGTTTGCAAGATCGCCCGGCTGCAGATTGGATAAGTGATTGCATCGCCAACGGCAGCGTCGTCGCCACGACTTATCAAACCACCCAAGATGCGCTTCGAGATCCGGATATTGTCGCCAATGGCCATGCTATCGATCGCGATGACGGCAGTATCCAGCTTGGCCCGCTTGCCAGAATGACTAAGACGCCGGCTCAACCTGGACGAGCTTGCAGCCCAGATAACGGTTGGTCTGATGAGTGGCGAGCTGATCCTCGGCCGAGCCCCCAAGTGACGGCTGCCGACGCACTGCCGCTTGCTGGTTTGCGTGTTTTAGGAATCGCGAGGATTATCGCTGCACCCTTGGGGGCATCTTTTTTGGCTGATATGGGGGCGGAAGTCACAAAGATTGAACAGGTTAATGGAGACCCCTACAGGGGCTTGGCGATGGGGGTCGGTTCCGCTCGCGTGAACGCTGGCAAGCGCAGCATCAGCCTAAATCTGAAATCGCCTGAAGGTCAGGCGATCGCGGTCAAACTTGCAGCTAAGGCAGACGTGCTGATCCATAACTATCGCCCCGGCGTCCCAGAAAAATTAGGCATCGGCTACGACCAAATCTCTCAAGTAAATCCAAATATTGTATACCTGCAGGTGAATGGCTACGGCCCGGACGGTCCTGGTGCACTAAGACCGTCGACCCATCCGATACCCGGCGCTGCCATGGGTGGTGTGCTTTATCAAATGGGTGAACGCATTCCAGCAGAACAACAAGACATTCCTGCTCTTCGGACTTGGACCAGACGGTTAATGCGCGCTAACGAATTAAACCCTGATCCAAACACGGCTATGGTTGTCTGTTCCTCGGCACTGCTGGGTTTGAATGCGCTCAAGCGAACTGGCCAGGGTCAGCGCATCTTAATCGATATGTTTGGTGCAAACGCGTACGCAAATCACGATGATTTTCTCGCTTACCCCGGTAAACCCCCGCGAACCATGCCCGATGAGGGGCTGCATGGGCTCCACCCGACCTATCGCCTCTACGCGACTGCTGAGGAGCAGTGGGTGTTCTTAGCCATTCCGGAAGAAAAAGAAAAAAGGCGTTTTGTCGAGCGCTTAGCTGCACTTGGGATAGCTGTTGATATCGCGATTCTAAGCAAGAACGACGAGACTACGGTGGGTCATTTGAGCGAGATCTTTAAAGGTAAAGACGCAGAGTTTTGGGAGGCCCAGCTTGCCCCTGAGGGTGTTGGCTGCGTGCGCGCGGATCGTTGTAGCCCAGTCGAGTTCTGGTGGCACGATCCGCAAGTCAAAGCACTGAATTTAACTCAGCCCACCGAGCATCCGGCTTGGGGCGCTTATGACCGCCACGGCGCCAATGTCACCTTTGGCCGTCGTCAGCCGAAGCTGAAGCCGCCACCCACAGCTGGTCAACATGCTGAGGAACTGCTGGCTGAGGTAGGCTACGACGAAGCCGCTATCGCCAACCTTTTTGCACAGGGCACTGTTTGGCAGGAACAAACGTAGCTGGGACAACAGATACGTTGAAAGGGTGACGGTTATTGCTGCTATGCCTCGCCTTAGCCGGAATCCGCTTGATCCAAGTATTCGCTCAATCCGTATCCCACTAACTCGTCATCCAGTCGATATTCGGTCATACCCTCGCCAATTCGGGTATTCGCTCCCGAGCGCCGATTTCTCAGTGGTATGTAGGCTTTCACGGTTCCGGAAAGGTGCCGGATTTGGCCGTTTTCCAGCTGCAATTCAGCCTCCAGTTTTTTATGAAACCCAGAGGCGCTATCGAATTCGGTGGTGACGGATGCGGCTTCTATCTTTTCTAGAGATTGTCCCTTTTGAAACAAACCCTTGCCTATCCCGTCACCATTTGTGGTGATAATTAGTCCGAGATCATCACTGAAATTGCAAGTAATCCAGCGATAGGATGGCGTCGACTGCCAGAACCTTGGTCCCCAGCTGTGGTCTCTCAGACCCCAGCCTGAAAAGTTCATTTCAGTGTCGCCGAGCATCAGCGTGCCAGATACTTTCATATGCTGTTCGGTATGAGATCTTGCAAACTCGTTGCCGTCTCCTGGCTCTCCAACGTGACCGTATAGTGGGCCCACCGCGTTATGTTCAAGATCGATTTTTATTACTTGGCTTGGATTGTTCTTGAACGCGTTACTCGGGTTCTCCATATCCCGTGGGTCTTTGAGAAACAGTGCCTTGCCGCTGTATCGGGTGAGAACTTTTTCCGCAGGTTCTACTATTTCAATATCTATACCGCCAGCCTGCCAGCGGTCGTTATTACTTATCTCTGGTTTTGCATAGGTAAAGTAGGCTGAGCCATCTGGATTCCAGACAATTACGGTCATCTCGGCGTAGCCCTCGTTTGCTCTGTTGCCGATCCGCAGAAAGCCGCCTCTTTGTTGCGCTGGATCAAAAAAGTTGAAATATACCGACTCGTTGAAATTTGTTTCTGGACCGACTGGGTGGGTGTAGTCGTCCTCGGGTGTAAGGTTGCCGATTATTTTTGCCACTGGTTTGCTCCTTGGTTCCAACCATTGATCACTTGCGCCGTGTTCAGTCGCAGGCTCATGTATTGATCATTTGCTAGTGTTAAAACGTTATCTTATTTCCTAATGTTAAGACAACGGGATGGGCGCCATGGCGGTTTTACACCGCTCCTTTGTTAAGCGGTCTCAAGGCGCAACCGGGCATAGACACTGATAGTTTAGGTCGTAGATGCTCCGGCTTCTGTATAAACGCTGTGCAAATATCATCATCGAGTAAGAGTTAAGGTAGGTGTCCAGATGAGTAGATCCTATAGCTTCATGGCAAAATTCATCCATTGGGCGTTTATCGGAGTATTTGCCATTGGTGTGATAAATCAGGTGGATGAGGTTGAGGAGCTTGAGAGCACGGTCTTCTTGGTGACGGAGGTGGTCTTTGCTGTCGTATTCCTCTCGTTGCTACTTTTTCGATTTATCTACATGCGCACGGCCAAAGCAGCCTTACCGCAGCTCGATATGCCCAAACCTCTGATCCTGCTGGCTCTAACTGTGCATCGCGGCATGTATGTGAGTCTGGCGCTGATTGCGATTACGGGCTTAATCATCGGAGGCCTGTATTATTTTGGAAGCAAGAATGGCTGGGTGCTGGAAGCCTTCCTTCTTTTGCACGAGATATGTTTTTGGATAAGTGTAAATTTGATCGGTTTGCATATTGCTGGGGCCATTTATCATCGCCGCAAGGGAGACGGCGTCTGGAACGCCATGGTGCCTATTTTGCCGGAGAAGCCTGATAAGTGAGTTTGAGCGGAGAATAGGATGTTGCAAAAATTCATAGTGGTTGCCTTGCTCTCTGTATGGTCTTTGCAAACCGTTGCAAAAGAGCTGGCGATTACTTTTGATGACTCGCCAAGGTTTGCGCATGGCTACTTCAATGGCAAACAGAGATCACAAAAGTTGATCGAACAATTGTCTGAGCATGGCGTTTCTCAGGTAGCCTTTTTTTCAATCGCAAATGCCTTGGACGAAGAGGGCAGGGCGAGGCTGAATCGATATGCGCAGGCTGGGCATATTATTGCTAACCACACTAATAGCCATCCGGATATCAACCAGTCTTCATTCGAGGAGTTCAGTAAAGACTTTTTGCTCGCTCACGATAGACTCAAAGGGTTTAAGAATTTCCGCAAACTGTTCCGCTTTCCGTATTTGAAAGAGGGGGACAGTGTGGAAAAACGCGATGGAATGAGAGTGCTGTTAGCGGAGCATAGCTACTTTAATGCCTACATAACGTTAAAGAACTGGGATTGGTTCATAGAAAGTCTATTCCAGGAAGCGATAAAGGACGGCGTCACTATTGATATGCAAAGGATGAGCAGCTTCTATGTTCAGACTTTGATGGAAAGTATTAATCACTACGACCAGATGGCGGTTCGACATCTGGGTCGCTCACCTAAGCATGTACTGTTGTTACATGAAATGGATATATCGGCGCTTTTTATCGGTGATTTGGTTGATGAGTTAAGACAAAGCGGTTGGAACATCATATCCATAGAGCAAGCCTATGCTGACGATATTGCGAACTACCAAAGCAAGAAACTATTTAAATCTAATCCTGGTCGAATTGGGGAAATTGCAACAGACAGAGGGCAGGTGGCACAGCTTCGGCATGCCAGTTTGGATGGGGAGTATCTTAAGGAAAAATTCCTTAAAGAAGTGATTAACTAGGCCTTGGCTGCAGGTTCTCCGTACCCGGTATGCGCGATATTTCTGGTCATGAAATATGGGCTGAGCTAGCGGACTCTGATTTGAATAAAGAATGTTTGGCTTTGGATCAGAAAAGTTACTATATAACGAGAGGTACACGTGGTTCGCTCCGCGTTATTCAGATATTGACGCGGAAGATTCAGTCAAACGACTGGTCACCAGATCTAGAAAGGCCGGGCGATCTTTCCAGTTCATGGCGCAACGAATGGTATTTCCTTGATCGCCTTCTAAGGTTTTTCCGTCGGGCGTAACCTCTATCGTCAATTCCTCCATTTCAAGCCAATGTTCTGCGAACCCTAAGTAGATCGCGACGAGGTCATAAAGTATCGAGCTCTGTTTCTGTGGATCCATCTTTTTAATCGCGCCGCCGTTGCTAATGGCGCGAAACCAAGCCTCATGGTTGGCGATGCAAATACCTGCGGGACTATTGGGGCCTTCGCGTTCCGCAACTTCTTTGATGAGGGCGAAACGGTCACCATCTAAAATGATATCGCCACAAGTATCGAGAGGCGTGATCACCTTCTCCCACTCTGCCTCGAACACGGCGCGGCAAGAGAGGGTATGAAGCTTTACATTGAATTCCCGCATGGGCTTAGGAGCGCCGGCATAGCCTCTGCGAATGCTTCCGTGCATACCCACAAATTTAGCTTTTCTGGAGATAGCAGGCTCTCGAGACAGCGCAGCCGCAATATTTGGCAGCGGACCGATACAAATAAGAGACACAGTTTGCGCGGACGCCATAATAGTTTCGCAAAGAGCGCCAACGCCGTCGTTAAGAACTTGACCGGGGTACTGGTCGAGGTTGTATTCTCCAAGCCACTCCTGATGAGTATGCGGGTTATCGTCTAAGGGTATACCTACGCCAATAGGAATATGAGTAGCCCCCAAATTCTCCAGTAACTTGGCGGTCAGACGCGCTCTATATAGCGTATCGCCGGTTGTTGTAGTGATTAATTTTACGTCCAGCTCTGGGCAGCGCAGTAAAAAAGCTAACGCCCAAACGTCGTCTACATCGTGCCCAATATCAGTATCGACAATAACTGGAATGCCCACGACCTAGTTTCTCCGACAGAAAAAGAAACCCAATATTACCCGATAACAAAATCGGTCAAATTGTATCCACCCATTTTTTGGGAGCTGCGGCATTCGATAAAGGAGGCGCGGAAAATCACCTCATCAGTTCGTTCATGGGCAGGGAGGGCTCTAGTAAGACTAAATGATCGGAAGTAGGATTGGCGCTAACGCATAGAATCGATTGGGGAGAGAGAAGTGAACTATACGCGACGCTTAGAGCTTTCAGGGTTGCCTCAAAAGGGCTTTATTCGAGGCTTGCTATTGGCCCTTGTTCTGTTGGCTGGACCAGCATCAGCTAGCGAAACTAAAGATCTTCCATCATCAAAAGCAGAAAAGGTCGGCATGTCCTCTGATCGCATGGAAAGAATGACTGCCTTGGGCGAGCGGTATGTCAATAATAATCAAGTTGCAGGCATGGTTAATCTTGTAATGCGTAATGGCAAAGTCGTTCATTACAAAGCGCACGGTGCCCGGGGTTCTGATGACGATAGACCCATGCAAAAAGATGATCTGTTTAGAATTTATTCCATGACCAAACCGATCACTGCAGCGGCCGCTATGCAACTCTACGAACAAGGGAAATTCCAACTAAGCGACCCGGTCGCCAAGTTCGTACCAGAACTCAAAGACGTGAAGGTCCTTAATGCCGATGGGCAGTTGGAAGATCAGGCTAAGCCCATGACCATGCACCAGTTGCTTACACATACAACTGGTCTCTCATACGGATTCGCTGCCCAGACTGATCTTGTTGACCGAGCTTATCTAGGTGCAGACATTTGGGCTGCCCAAGATTTAGACGAATTTGCACAACGAGTTGCGCAATTGCCGTTGAAGTTTCAGCCGGGCTCGCGATACCACTATTCGATCGCTGTAGATATTACGGGTTTAATAGTGCAGAGATTAAGCGGGCAATCTTTTGATGTTTATCTGCGAGAAAATCTATTCAAGCCGCTAGGGATGGAGGATACGTTTTTTGAGGTTCCCGATAATAAGATGGCGAGGTTTCTGCCCAATCACATATTGGATCCGCAGACCGGTGGACTGATGGATGTCTCAGAAGTTCCCGCGGACAACCCTCTTGCAGCGTTCTTTAAGAGCCGAAAAAATGTTGCGATGGTTGACTATGAGAGCGTCAGTTTGTTCTCCGGTGGCGGCGGCCTAGTTTCAACCGCAATGGACTACGCCCGATTCGCTGAAGCGATGAGGAGTGGTGGAATTCTCGAGGGGAATAGAATTTTGAGCCCCAAAACCGTTGCCTATATGGCACAAAATCATCTTAACCCCTCTATGCAAATGGGTGGCATCGGTGAACAACCAACCACTGATGGGAATACTTCTGGTGTTGGTTTTGGGCTCGGATTCGGGGTCGTTACTAACCCTGCATACGCGGGTGTAATTGGCAGCGCTGGAGAATATAACTGGGGAGGCGCGGCAGGAACCGTCTTTTGGATCGACCCGGTCGAGGAGGTTGTAGTTGTTAGTATGATCCAACTTATGTCCTCACCTTGGCCTCTGAGATCCGAGCTCCAGGTCGCAACCTACCAGGCCATAGTTGAATCGTATGAGAATTGACTTCCATGTGGACGACGCGGGCGAAGTCAGAGTGCCAACTAGCCAGCCAATAGTCAGATCGCAGATCTTCGGCAGACGAGTCTAGTAGGGTCTGAGCATTTTTGGGGGTGAGTAATGAGCGTAAGTATAAGGCTCGCTGAGTCGGCTGATCTTTCGAAGTGCTTAGAGTTGCTGAACATTCTTGTTGGCGTAAGCGATGATGACCATGAGTTGTTCGATGCCGAGACGTTTAACGAGCTAATTTCTAAAGCTAGGGGTTGCTTGGTTGTTGCTGAGGAGGACGGTGACCTTCTTGGGATGGCCTCTATTTCTTTTAATTTGGCTTTGCGTTACAACGGCGAATATTGTCAGTTAGAAGAGCTGGTGGTTGACCCGAAGGCTCGGGGTAAGAATGTCGGCGGGCTGTTGCTTGAGGAAACCATCAGCTTGGCAAAGGCCAGAGGGTGCAAAGAGTTCGGCTTGTACCTGCTTGAATCGACTAAACACAATGAGCCGTTCTACGCGAAATACGGATTCATCAATGTAGGGCTGGAGATGCGCCAGACTTTGTAGCCCATGGGGTAAAGTATTGACGGGGCAGTAAATGCTGAAAACAAAAATTAACATGAGAGCAAATTATGAGTAGCGACACGACCACGAACAGTCCCAATTTCATATCGCTGGACGAAGCGGCGGCAATGACCGAAGGAACCCGCATTACCTTCATTCCCGGGGTTCAGGCGTTGTTTGCAGAAGCACTGAAAAATATATGTTTTGTCAAAGGTATTCCCGTAATCAGGGCGTTGCACCCGCTTATGGGCGTTGACAAAGAGACTGGTCAGGACCGCCAGGCTCGGTTGTACGAGCTCACCAGCCAAACCGGTCTGCCGACTATGTTTTACGCTGAAGAGCGGCCGCGCAATGTTTGGACCGAACAGCTTGCACTGGCGGAAAGAATTGGCAGTCCTAGCAGTCCCTCGTTGATTCCAGAAAGTTTTGCGCAGCGAGTAGACATGTTTGGGCTATGCGCGGTGGTGCTAGCAGAAGACGGTATTGTGTGGAATATGCGTATTCTTAATGATGGCCCTTTGGGTCGTAAGTATGGATACAGTGATGCGGCCAGTGCTGCAGCCCCAGCTAAGATTGCCGAGGCGATTGCGTTGATCGACAACCGTTTACAGCAGCAAGCCGAGCGGGGCTCCTCATATCTGGTTGGCGATGCGCTGTCAGCTGCCGATATTTATTGGGCAACCATGAGCATGAGTGTCACCGCCACACCGCCTGAAATTATGCCGGTTACTCAGCAAAACAAAGGCATGCTAGGTTTTTTTGCCGCGAACTCGAAAATCCCGGAGATCGCCGATGTGCTTTCCGAGCGAATCGAAGAGCATCAGCGGTATATTCTTACGACCTATTGCGAAACACCTGCCGTATTAGGGGGCGATCCCCTTTAGCACGCGTGTTCCGCTCGATATCAGTTACTTTTAGATTTAAGGGAGCTTTGTGCGTCGAGCCGGATTGGACGTCGAGTTGGGAAAATTCGCTCGGCGGTATTGTTATGAAAGGGATAAACCCGGAAGAAGTTTGGGGGTAGAGGAAAGCATCAGGACGCGAAACTCTATCACGGTGGTATACGCAATTAACCAATTGATAGCATAGTAAAGTGAACTCGCAACGACATACACAATTGGGGGGAAGCAAATGATAAATTTTGATGTAGAGCCAGAGTTTCAGGAGCAAATAGATTGGGTTGAAAAGTTTGCGAAAGAAGAAATAGAGCCGTTGGATAATTTTTTTAGGATTGGTAAAACGAAAGATGGTGAACCCCTCACTAAGGAGGGGTGGAATGCGATTCGACGGCATATCGAGCATCTAAAGCAGCGGGTAAAAGATCAGGGTCTCTGGGGCTTTCATTTGGGGCCGGAACTTGGGGGGCCGGGTTTAGGTCAGGTAAAGCTCTGCTTGTTGAATGAAAAATTAGGCCGGACTCGAATGGGGCCGACCTTATTTGGCTGTCAGGCGCCCGATACGGGCAATATGGAACTGATTGCGCATAACGGCACTGAGGATCAGAAAAAAAACTACATGCAGCCGTTGCTAGAAGGCACAAAACGGTCTGCCTATTCTATGACAGAGCCGCACGCTGGCGAGCCGGGAGAATTCATATGCTCAGCACAGCGTGATGGCGACCAGTGGGTGATTAGTGGAGAAAAATGGTTCACGTCAAATGGCGCTAACGCGGACTTTTTAATCGTGATGGCGATAACCAATCCCGATGCACCATTGACGGAGCGCG
>ERZ802830.4771-NODE-4771-length-10675-cov-8.95744_pt1 | contig 10675 bp, 9 predicted proteins | sample MGYA00345654_ERZ802830 | MGnify/ENA primary metagenome ERZ802830 (study PRJEB30503, sample SAMEA104212375) | marine metagenome | biome: Westerlies Biome; feature: [SRF] surface water layer (ENVO:00010504) within the epipelagic zone...; material: water...
AAGCTTCCAAAAGAAGATAAAGAGAAGATTGAAAAGTCACTACAAGAAGTAAAAAAGTTATTAGAAGACGAAAAGACAGATGCAAAAATTTTAAAAGAAAAAACTGATGCACTAGTCCAAGATTCCATGAAACTTGGTGAAATTCTTTATAAAGAGGCTCAAGAAAAAGCCGAAAAAGAAAAGAATGAAGCTGAAAAGCCTCAGGACAAAAAAACCACTAAAGGAAAGACTAAATCTAAAGGTAAAGAAAAAGATGCAAAGGTTGTAGATGCAGACTTTGAAGATGTGACTGATTCTAAACCCAAAAAGAAAGATGATGATAAATCAACAGGAACTTCAGCATAAATTTTAAATGGCTAAACAAGATTTTTATGAACTGCTTGGAGTTGATCGTTCTGCAGATAGCGGAACACTTAAAAGTGCATATAGAAAATTAGCTATGAAATATCATCCGGATAGAAATCCGGGTGATAAGTCTGCTGAGAAGAAATTTAAAAAAGTTTCGGAAGCATACGAAGTTTTATCTAATCCAGAAAAAAAATCAGCATACGATCAATATGGACATGATGCCTTTAATGGCTCTCAATCGGGAGGAGGTTTTTCATCAGGAGGTTTCGGAAGTTTCTCAGATATTTTTGAAGATTTTTTTGGCGACGTATCTGGAAGATCACCAAGACAAGAAAGAGGACAAGATTTAAAATATGAAATGTCAATTGATTTAAGAGAAGCGTATCTTGGAGTAAAAAAGGAGATTTCTTATGAGACGTTAGTAACATGTGAGCAGTGTAGAGGTACTGGTTCTGAAAAGGCGCAAGGTGTAAGTAACTGTGGAACTTGTGGAGGATCTGGAAGGACAAGAGCTTCCCAGGGATTTTTTACTGTAGAAAGAACATGTCCTTCTTGTGGAGGTTCAGGCCAGATGATTACGGATCCGTGTGATAGTTGTGATGGAGAAGGTAGAAAGAGAAAGAATAGAAATATTGAAGTTAGTATTCCTACAGGAGTTGACGATGGAAGTAGGATTAGACTTTCAGGTGAAGGCGCAGCAGGTCAAAATGGATCTCAACCCGGAGATTTATATTTATTTGTAAATATAGAACAACATTCATTATTTGAGAGGGATGGAACTAATATCTTTTGCAACGTTCCTATTTCAATGGTCGAAGCTACTTTAGGAGGCGCGGTTGAAGTTCCAACCGTATCAGGAGGAAGAGCAAAAGTTAAGATTCCAATTGGAACACAGACAGGTGATCAACTTAGGCTATCAGGAAAGGGAATGCCCGCCTTAAGGTCGACTTCTTTTGGAGATATGATAATTTCATTGATTGTGGAAACACCTACAAATTTATCGGAAAAGCAAAAAGAAATTCTTAGAGACTTTGGTGAAGAATCTGGTCATAATAATAATCCAGAAGGAAGTGGCTTTTTTTCAAAAGTTAGAGATTTTTGGGATGATTTAAAAAACTAAAATTTATAGAAAAATGAAACAAATAAAAGTAGGTATACTTGGCCCAACAGGAAGAATGGGAAAAAGCTTACTTAGCGAAAAAGAATTATTTCCTTATGTGAAGATCACTGAATTGTGTGAATCTAAAAATCACAAAGATATAGGTAAAGAGATTTCAGGAGTAAAGTTAACTGGAAATATAAATAATTTAATTTCGAACTCTCAAGTGATAATAGATTTTTCTGTTCCCAAGGCAACATTATCATTAGTAAGAGCTTTAAAGGATAACAGTGAAGTATGTTTAATTACTGGTACAACTGGATTTTCTGAAATACAATTAAAGGAATTCAAAAAGCTTTCTAAGGGCTTAAGAATAATGCAATCTTATAATATGAGTATAGGAGTGAACCTTCTATTAAGTTCTGTTGAGTTTTTTTCTGAAAAACTGGGAAAGGGTGTTGATATTGAAATAATAGAAACACACCATAAGTATAAGAAAGATGCACCTTCAGGAACTGCTTTAAGTATTGGAGAAGCTGTCAAAAGAGGGAGAAATTCTTATGAAAAGAATAAATTTGTTTATAGAGGTTTAGAGTTTAATAAAGAAAGAGAAGACGGTGAGATTGGTTTCTCGTCTATTAGAGGTGGAGATGTTGTTGGTGAGCATACCACACACTTTATTATGAATGGGGAAAGAATTGAGATTACTCATAAAGCCAGTAAAAGAGAAATATTTTCACGAGGAGCACTCCAAGCAGTTGACTGGATAATTAAGCAAAAACCAGGATTGTATAATCTTCAAGATATGTTAACTTCAAAAAAGTAATTATGAAATAAAATATCAATGAATAATTTTTTTAAATATATATTTTCCTTTATTTTGTTGCTTTCCGTTATTTCGTGTGAGGAAAAAATATCAGAAGGTGATATCGATAATTATAAGAAAGTAATGGATATTAGACTAGGACACCTTGGAAATGCATTAATTATGCAAGGAAGACTATTAGAATCTTATAACCTTAGTAGTTTTAGGGCAGATGAAGATCACTTCAAAGAAGCTGAAGAAATAATAAAAGATCATCTTGCAAAGTTGGGAAGGCCAGATGAATTAAAAAAACTAAATATACCTAATAAAACAAAGATAAAAAATTTACATCTATTAATTGTTGAATCATCAGAACTTATGATTTCAGCTATGAATACACTGGAAGATCAAGCTTGGATGGGTGGTTCGGTAGGTTTTGCTGAAGTTGCTGTTGATAAAGCTCGTTTTAATTTTCAAACCGTTATTAAAGACATATATAAACCAAAAGAAGATGTTAAACCAATATTGGAACATAAAGAGTACGAGATAGGCGAGCAACCCGAGAAAGTTTTCGAATAGAAAAAGATCAAGAATATCCTTTACGTCCGAAGTGAACATATACGACACCAAAAACTATTAATATTAAACCTAGGATGAGGCTAAGGTTAATAGTTTCATTTAAGAATAAATATGACCAAAAAAGTCCGAAGCAGGGTATAAAAAAATTGCTCTGACTAGCAAACCCAGCACTTTGCTTTTTAATTAAATTGAAGAAAACGACTCCTGCGAATCCTGTGCATACGATACCTAAAAAGACACAAGCTAAAAAACTTTTTAGACTTATATTATAAAATTCATACCCCATGGATGACAATGAAAAATTAATAGAGGTAATAAACAAAGGTAGGGAGATCACAGTAGCAATGATGGTTGAAGTTGTTGCTACTTGGAGTGGGTTCATATGGTTAATTTTTTTTACGCAGTTAGCTGAATAGGCATAAAATATTGCAGCTAATATGACTAAACAACTTGAAAAAAAACTAATATTTGAAAGCTCGTTCTGAGTATCACTGTTAAAGAAAACTACTATAAACATCCCAATGAAGCCAAAAAATAAACCTGTTGAAATTTTCTTATTTAATCGTTCACCATAATTGAAAATATGGGCTATTAAAAATGTAAAAAAGGGCATAGTACCAATTAATGTTGCTGCAATAACACTATCTATTTGTGTTTCACTCCAACTAATTAGGTTAAAAGGGATTACATTTCCCATGAGCGCAATAAGAATAATTTTATTAAAAGGACCTTTAACATACAACTTTTGTTTTTTGATAAGCTTCAAGTATATTATTAAAAAGAATGAGGCTATTAATAGTCTAGATAACGTAACAAGCGTAGGATGTATTGTTTCTATAGAGATTTTTATGAAAAGAAATGAACTTCCCCAGATCCCAGATAATAAAAGCAATCCGATGTAATCAATGACCCTTGCTTTAGTAAGCATTAATTTTATATGTTATTAGTTTTTTTATATTTATTAATAGAATCACTGATAGTATCTTTTAATCTTTCTTTAGCAACTACGTTTAAAAAAGAACCAACAGAAACTACTTTATCCTCTGATCTTATTATTAACTGAGTATTTTTATTTTGAGTGACTAATTCTACGTGGGCCCAATATGGATTTAATTCCCATTCCTGTAACTTCCCAGAGGGAAAGCCACGATAAATTTTAAATTTTTTTGAGACAATAAATAGCTTTTCATAAATTTCTCCTCTTCGATAACTTACCTTAAATGCTATGTAAACTAGTAGTATATCTAGTCCAAAGAAACCAAAGACTGGCCAAGCACCAAGGAACCAGAATATTATGCCACCAGTCAAACATAATAAAGTTACTATTAACATAAGAATTTTGAAGCCTCTTTTTGAAAGACTTCTGTGAGGAGAAATAGTTAAGTTTAGAAAAGTTTTATGAGACATATATATAATATAAATAAATTTTATAATATTTAAAGGTTTGTATTTGCGATATTCTAATACTAGAATTTTGTTTGTTAGATCAACTGACGAGTTTAAAAATAATCTTTTGGACCAAAACGTATGAAAATCAGTATTAAATAATTTGAAAAATACATAAAACTAAGATACTAGTACATTGATAAAATACACTATATTAAATGTCTAAATAACAAGTGATAATATTTTTTGAAATAAATGGAAAAAAATAAAAAAATCTTAGGAATGGGTAACGCTGTTCTTGATATAATATTCTCTTCAGACGACAATCAGATTAAAAAGTTTGGACTTACCAAAGGTCAGATGAGTATAGTTGATCAGAAAACTTCAGATGAAACTATTTCAGGCTTAACGGTAAGAAAGAAAAGTTCTGGGGGCTCTGTAGCAAATACTATAGCAGGCATAGGTATACTTGGCCAAGAAGCACTATTTTGCGGTAGAGTGCGTGACGATGAAATTGGAAAAGACTTTATAGAAGATATTTCAAAAAGCGGTGTTAAGTATTTATGTGAACCAGTGATTGATGGCCCCTTGACTGCAAAATGTCTTGTTTTTGTTACAGATGATGGAGAGAGAACTATGCAAACTTTTCTTGGAGCAAGTGTAAATTTAGAAGCTGCAGATATTAAAGAAGAATACTTTGAAAATGTATCGATACTATTTGTTGAGGGTTACTTATGGAGTTCTGACTCAGCGAGAAAAGCAATTTTTAAAGCTGTTAAATTTGCAAAAGATAATAATATTCAAGTTGCTTTTTCTCTTTCTGATTCAGGATTAGTCAAAGCTTTTAAGGATGATTTTAACGAATTTATTAGTGAATATGTTAATATCTTAATTGGAAATGAATCAGAATTTTCTGCATTATTTGGTCAAGAGAATATTGATGACCTTAATAAAAATATAGGAAAATTAGTTAAATTAGCAGTTATGACTAATGGGAGTAAGGGGGCCGTACTTTTTAATAATGATAATTTTAAAACTTTTAGTTCTTTTCCAAATGATAATATCTTAGACTCTACTGGAGCTGGTGATATGTTTGCAGCAGGATTTTTATTTAAATTAAATCAAGGAAAATCACTCGAAGAATCAGTCACGTTTGGTTGTAATGTAGCATCAAAGATTTTGTCTCAATACGGAGCTAGACCAAGCAAAGAAATGTTTAAAGAATTCATTAGTAATTAATTATTTAATTATATTTTGAATTGCAGTTATTACTGATTTCACAGGAATCATTTTTATATCGGAACTATTACTATAGTTTCTAGAAGATATGACTATATTTTCTTGTAAATTATATGGTGCAAATTTTTTTGAATTAGTTCGTCCAAATAAAGAAATAATTGGTATATCTGCTGTTGCTAATAAATGGCCACAACCAGTGTCATTTGAAATCCCAAAATCGCAAAGTCTCGCGAATAAAATAGTATGAATAGGAGAGATTTTTTTTACTTCTGTCTGAAGTGGGAAAGAAGCAAATGGAAACTTTTTTTTTAGAATGGGAAAGTAATCTTTTTCATTTGGTCCTAAAAAAAATACTGGTAAAAATTTTTTTTGGATTAAAAACTCTGAGACCTCAATAAATTTTTCTACAGACCATCTTTTCCAACTTATTGAAGCGCCTGGGCAAATCGCAACTTTTTTTCCTGGGTATTTGACTAGGAAGTCGTGTATCTTTTTTTTATATTTGTTAATTGGTATTTGTTTAAGTTTTGTTTCTTTTTTGTAAGTTAAAAGAAGACTCATTTTTACTAACTCTTTTGCTAAATTTTCTTCTTTGCAAGTATTTGACTTAACATCTGAAAAAAAATAACCAGCAGAAGGAGAAATAAAAACTTTTGTTTTTATCTTTTTTATTACAAGAGTTGTTAAGACCCTTTTCTGAGTATCAATTACTATATCATAATCTTTCTCAGGAAGTATTTTTTTAAATAGATCAGTAAATTTACTCCCTACATTAGCGTTGTCTATAATTTTATCTATCAAGCTTTTACTTATAACTTTTAACGAACTGTTAAGAGTAGATGCCCCTTTTCCTGCTAACCATGTGATATTACTTTTTGGAAAAATTATTTTAAGATTTCTTATAAACGGTAGTTTAATGAGTGCATCACCAAGTAAATCTAACCCTACGTATACAAGAATATCGAGAGTTTTTTCATTATCTTCAAATACCCTAATTTTTTTTTCATTTTTCCATGTATTGATTACTTCTAATTTCAATACATCTAGGTTTTCATAAATATAAATATATGACTTTATAAAATTATAAAAATCCCAACTAAAATAAGAAGTTACTTTATTTTTTTTCTTCCATTTCCAGCATCTTCTGATTATTTTTTTAAATAATTCTTTTTTGAAGTGAGTTGGAACATTATTATGATTATTCAAAAAATTAATTGATGCTATGGAGAGATCATGTAGTGTTTGAGCATTGTTGGTAATGATCCTGTTTTCAATAAACTCTGGTGCAACACAAATAGTTCTTTTAGTTAGTCCAATATTGAAAGGTTTTAGATTTTTATTTTTATAATGATAACCAGCAACCCTTAATGGTAATGAATAATCTTGTATGAAAACATTCTCATCGCATCCTCCAACTTCTTCAATAGTACTTGTTTTTATCATTAGATTACTAAAACCACCCCACCCTGATAGGAAAATTTTCTTGAATGGGTTTTGAAAATAAAATGCTGATGAGTATTCTTTATTAAATTTATAATTAAAATGATTTTCGTCCCAAACCCAATGACCATATAAAAGATCTAAGTTAAGCCTGTTCATTTCTGAAAACATAAAGGCTGTAATGTTGGGCGCTAAAATATCATCACCATCAACCATTTTTATGTGAGAATATTTTACATATTTTAATGCTTTATTAATAGCCCGACTAGGTCCCGTATTTTCTTGGTTAATGATTTTACTATTTACATTAGGATTTGTTTTAAGAAATTTATTAATTATAGATAAAGAATTATCCGTTGAACCATCATTAACAATAATTAGTTCTGAATTTTTTTCTAAATTTTCGTATATCGATTTGAGAGTATGTTGAATAAATTTTTCTTTATTGAATACAGTAACAATAAAGCTGATCCCTTTTTTTTTAACCATAAAATAATTTAAGGTAGTTTTTTTTAAGAAACAAGAATCTTTGTGAATTTAATCGGTATCAAGTGAGTATCCTGCTGCTCTGACTGTTCTAATGATATCTTTAGAACCCCTTATATTTATAGCTTTTCTTAATCTTCGGATATGAGTATCAACTGTTCGTAATTCTACAAATATACCATGTCCCCAGACAGCATTGAGTAGTTGTTCTCTACTGTATACTCTCCCGGGATTTTCTAGAAAAAATTTTAATAATTTGTATTCAGTTGGTCCGAGGTGAATTCTTTTTTTACTTCTTATTACTTTGTGTTCATTGGTATTGAGTTCAATATCATCAAATTCTATTTTTGACTCTGCAAATGCAGACGTTGCTCTTCTTAAAAGCGCATTAATTCTAGCAATTAATTCTGAAGGCTTAAAAGGTTTAACAATATAATCGTCTGCTCCTGTATTCAAACCTTTGACTTTGTCTTCTTCTTCTCCGCGTGCAGTGAGAATTATAATGGGAAGATGCTTAATCTCATTCTTATTTCTGATTATTTTACAAATCTCAAGACCGTTCGGTGATGGAATCATCCAGTCGAGGAGAATTAAATCTGGGGTAGTTTCTTTTAGGATTAATAATACCTCTTCTCCTGTCTTTGCTTCCAAAACATCAAAACCACTTTTCTCAAGATTATAACTGATTAATGGTAATAAGGCGGTATCATCTTCAACTATTAAAATTTTTTTCTTCACTGTTTACCTTGACTATAATTTTCCTCGCACACTATAAAGGACTTCTTCACCAATATTTTTTGAAAGATCACCAATCCTTTCAAGCTCTTTCGCAATGAACAACATTTGTACGCAATAACCAATATTATTATTCTGCTCCATCATTAGAATAATATGTTCTCGAAAACAGGTTTCATATAGAAGGTCAATCTCTTTATCTTGAACAGCAATACTTTTAGCTAATGACTCAGAGCTTTCATCGTAAGATGAAAGTGCCTGGGACAGAATTTTTATAACTGATTGACCCAATCTATAGATGGAATCAGTTGTGTAAGTGCTCGGGACTGTTTCTGCTTTTGAGACTCTTGTAGAAATATTTGCTGCATGGTCACCAATTCTTTCTAAGGTTCCTGATAGTTGTATTGAAACAAGAATTTTTCTTAGATCATCTGCTAACGGTTGCCTTTTTGAAAGAGTATTAGTGGCATATTCTCTTATTTTTTTTTCACTAAGATTAATTTTTTTCTCCGTTTCAATAATGCTTTTAGAAATTTCATCATTACTCACTTTGATAATTTCTACAGCCAAAAAAAGTTGTTTTTCAAGCATAACGCCCATCTCGATTATCATATTTTTTAGAAGCTCAAGGTCGTTATCATAATTAGAGACTATGTGTTTATCCATATTAACCTATCTTTCCTGTTATATAATCCTGAGTTCTTTTTTGCTCAGGAGTTGAAAAAATTTTTTCAGTAGGACCAACTTCAACTAAGTTACCCATATGAAAAAAAGCTGTTTGTTGAGAAACTCTTGCTGCTTGTTGCATCGAATGTGTGACAATTACAATTGTATAATTCTCAACTAATTCATCAATTAGTTCTTCAACAACAGCAGTTGCTATCGGGTCTAGAGCTGAACAAGGTTCATCCATTAAAATTATTTCAGGGCTAACAGCAATTGCTCTTGCAATACAAAGCCTCTGTTGTTGGCCGCCTGATAATGAAGTACCAGTTTCAAGTAATCGATCTTTAACTTCATTGAATAAACCAGCTTTTTTCAAACTAGTTACTACTATTTCTTCAAGTTCATCTTTACTGTTAGCTAATCCATGAATATTTGGCCCATATGCAACATTATCAAATATAGATTTAGGAAAGGGATTAGGTTTTTGAAAAACCATTCCTACTCTCGATCTTAGTAAAACAGGATCAACAGATTTTTCATAAATATCAGAATCGTCAATTAGAATTTTTCCTGTAACTATACATGAATCGATAGTATCATTCATTCTATTCAAGCACCTCAGAAATGTTGATTTACCACAACCACTTGGTCCTATTAAGGAAGTTACTTTATTCTCAATAATGTCCAAGTTTATCTTGTTTAATGCTTGGTTTTCACCATAAAAAACATCTACTTTTTTACTTGAAATTTTCAGTTTATTTTTCATTTTCCGAATCCTTCCTATACTACCATTTTTTTTCAAATTTCTTTCTTATAAATACTGCAAGTCCATTCATTAAAATAAGAAATGTTAATAGAACCATCACACCTGCTGCTGTTAATTCAACAAACCCTCTTGCAGCTGTGCTTTTCCAGAGATAAATTTGAACTGGTAGTACAGTTGAGGAATCCATAAAAGATCCCGGTATATCGACAATAAATGCAACCATTCCAATCATTAATAAAGGAGCAGACTCTCCGAGTGCTTGGGACATTCCAATTATTGTACCAGTTAGAATTCCTGGAAGTGAAAGAGGCAAAACATGATGTGTAACTGTTTGAAGTTTTGTTGCACCTAACCCAATAGCTGCTTCTCTTATAGAAGGTGGAACTGCCTTTAAAGAAGCTCTTGTAGCAATTATAATAGTTGGTAAAGTCATCAACGCTAAGACCATTCCACCAACAATAGGAGCTGAGCGGGGTAAATGCATTACATTTAAAAATATTGCTAACCCTAATAAACCGAAAATTATTGATGGAACTGCGGCAAGATTATTTATATTGACCTCAATGAAATCAGTAAATTTATTTTTTGGAGCAAGTTCTTCAAGAAAGACTCCTGCAGCTACAGCAATGGGGAAAGATAGTAGTAGTGTTATGAAAAGAGTAAAAAAGGAGCCCATTACAGATCCCCAAATACCAGCTTGTTCGGGTTCTGTAGAATCAGCTGAAGTAAAGAAGGTCTTATTAAAAGAAAACTTTAGATCGTTATTGTTAATTAATTTTTGAAACCACTCTAATTGTTTGTCTGAAATCAACCTTTCTTCTTCTTCAAGATTTATCATATCAGGATTTTTATGAATCACATCATAAGTAGAGCTTGCAAGCAACCAAATTTTTTGTGATTTACCGATCAGATTATTATCATTAATTACTAGATTTTTTAACTTTTCTTCTTGTGAACTAGAAATTAGCCCTATTAAGTCATTAATATCATTTCTTTTTTTTACCTCTGGAAAGTAATTGAGTAACGAGTTCTTAATAATTACTCGATAATTTGCATCCATAATTTTTCCAGATTCTCTGTTTCCTTCAGGATCAATTAAAAAAAAAAAAAAAAACACATTTAATTG
>ERZ802830.4772-NODE-4772-length-10674-cov-68.6129_pt1 | contig 10674 bp, 8 predicted proteins | sample MGYA00345654_ERZ802830 | MGnify/ENA primary metagenome ERZ802830 (study PRJEB30503, sample SAMEA104212375) | marine metagenome | biome: Westerlies Biome; feature: [SRF] surface water layer (ENVO:00010504) within the epipelagic zone...; material: water...
AACAATTCATTTGCTTAGATTTATGCTTAATCTTTGTAGCTAAGGAAACGAAATGCCATTGAACAAAAATACTAAAGCCGAACTTCTTGAGATGCTTTCGTCTAAGGGCATTGAGGCAAAGCAATCAACTAAGAAAGCTGAATTAATAGAATTGTTGGAAAATGCTGCTGAGCCGGCACCGGAAGAAATGGTGATCGAAGCATCAGCGCCTGATGCAAATAATGAGAGCGACGCCAAACCAGGTGCGTCTCTGCCAGTGTCGCTAGTGGTAGGGGTGTTTGTTACAATAGCAATTCTTGCATGGATAATACTCTAATATCGTTGAGATAATGTTTCCCCAGCGTTTCCCAGAAAGACAAAAGGCTCAGCTTGGTTTTCGCTAAGCCTTTGATTTCAGTGGTGAGCCGTACAGGATTTGAACCTGTGACCCACTGATTAAAAGTCAGTTGCTCTACCAACTGAGCTAACGGCCCACTAAGCGGCCTACTTAAAAACACCGCGAGGTGTGGTCAACCCCGAAAACAAAGAAAAACTCGCAATCTATGGATTCATTGCTCTGAGCGAGATATATCCTCGCTCATGAACAAATCGCTTACCCCTAACTGGCCATTTTTAAAAATGCACGGTCTTGGAAATGACTTTGTGATCCTAGATTGGCGCAAGACCGCTTTAGATTTGCCTCCCGCATTGATTACCGGTTTGGCCGACCGCCATCGTGGCGTAGGCTTTGACCAGCTCGCCGTCATAGAAAGCGGCACTGGCGATGCCCATTTAAGGTTTTTCAACGCCGATGGCTCGGTTTCGGAAGCCTGCGGCAACGCCACCCGCTGCATCGCCCGATATTTGATGGATGAGCTTGAAAAATCCAGCTTGCATCTCACAACGGATCGCGGCGCCTTGCGCGCGGAAAAATCATCCGATGGTTTTGTCTCGATAAATATGGGGCAGCCGCTGCTCGCGTGGCAGGATATTCCGCTTTCCGAAGCGATGGACACGCTTGTTTTGCCAATAAAAGGAGACCCAAGCGCGACAGGTATGGGCAATCCGCATTGTACCTTTTTTGTCGAGGATATCGCCGCGATCGACCTAGAAGCGGATGCAGCACCGATCGAACATCATCCCCTTTTCCCCGAACGCACGAATGTACAATTTGCGCAGGTGATTGGCAAAGATCACATCCGAATGCGCGTCTGGGAACGCGGCGTCGGGGTCACGCTTGCCTCTGGCTCTTCGTCTTGCGCCACAGCCGTGGCGGCCGCGCGCCGCGGCTTGACGGGACGCAGCGTTAAAATTGACGTTGATGGGGGCAGCTTACAGATCGATTGGCGCGAAGATGGGGTCTGGCTAACAGGGCCGACCATGCATGTCTTTTCAGGTCATTTAACCACTCAATTTCTGGACAGCTTGCGATGAGCCAAGAGCCAAAAATCACCACATTGGGTTGCCGGTTAAATGCCTATGAATCAGAAGCAATGCGCGCTTTGGCCGAACACGCCAACTTGGGAGATGCGGTGATTGTGAATACCTGCGCGGTCACTGCTGAGGCAGTTCGCAAATCGCGCCAGGAAATACGGCGGTTGCGGCGCGAAAATCCGGCCTCAAAAGTGATCGTGACCGGATGCGCGGCGCAAATTGATCCAGACAGCTTTGCACAGATGCCCGAAGTAAACGCCGTGATCGGCAATAATGAAAAAATGCAGGCGGCGACATGGTCGGATATGGCCGGGGATCTGATAGGGGATACCGAAAAAGTCAAAGTCGATGATATCATGTCGGTGACCGAAACCGCGGGTCATTTGATTGATGGCTTTGCCACACGGGCAAGGGCTTATGTACAGGTTCAAAACGGCTGTGATCACCGCTGCACGTTTTGTATCATTCCCTTTGGGCGCGGCAATTCGCGATCCGTACCCGCCGGCGTGGTGATCGACCAAATCAAGCGGTTGGTAAATAAAGGCTATAATGAGGTTGTGCTGACCGGCGTTGATCTCACGAGCTGGGGGGCTGATTTACCCAGCGCCCCAAAACTGGGCGATCTGGTGATGCGCATCTTAAAGCTCGTTCCCGATTTACCACGATTGCGGATCAGCAGCATTGACAGCATTGAAGTGGATGAAAATCTACTGACTGCGATCGCCACTGAACCGCGCTTAATGCCGCATTTGCATCTTAGCCTGCAACATGGCGATGATTTGATTTTAAAGCGCATGAAGCGGCGCCATCTGCGCGATGATGCCATCGCATTTTGCGAAACGGCGCGCAAACTGCGCCCCAATATCACATTCGGCGCAGATATCATTGCGGGTTTTCCAACCGAAACCGAAGCGCATTTTGCCAATTCGCTGAAACTGGTGGAGGAATGTGATTTAACCTGGCTGCATGTTTTCCCTTATTCCAGCCGAGAGGGCACGCCAGCGGCGAAAATGCCGGCAGTGAAAGGCCCAGATATAAAACACCGCGCCGCCAAATTACGCGCGCTTGGTTCGCAAAAAGTTGCGGCACATCTCAAAGCCCAATATGGCAAAACCCATGCAATCTTAATGGAAAACCCCTCAATGGGGCGCACCGAACAATTCACCGAAGTGGTGTTTTCAACACCGCAAGCCGAAGGGTGCATTATATCCGCAAAAATCATCGGCATGCGGAACCAACAGCTGGTCGCCTGATGACCCCCAGATGCACCGCGCTCAGATGACCCTGCCCATTCTATATAGTTTTCGGCGTTGCCCCTATGCCATCCGTGCCCGGCTTGCGCTGCAGATCTCTGCCATTTCTACAGACCTGCGCGAGATCGTTTTGCGCGACAAAGCGCCCGCTTTTTTATCCATTTCGCCTAGCCAAAGCGTACCCTGCCTGCAGCATGAAAATTTTGTGATTGATGAAAGCCTCGATATTATGATTTGGGCGCTAAGGCAAAATGACCCACAGGGCTGGCTAAAAATGCCCGATGCAGGCTATGCGCTGATTGAGCAGAATGACGGAGCGTTTAAAGCCGCATTAGACCGCACAAAATACCCCAACCGCTTTCCCCAAGATGATCCGCTAAAAAATCGCCAGATCGCCAGCGAATTTTTGCACCTCTTAAACGAGCAGCTGCAGGCAGGGTTCTTATTCGGGCCCACCGCAACTCTAGCAGATAGCGCGATATTGCCTTTCGTGCGTCAATTCGCCTTTATCAATAAACCCTGGTTCGACGCCCAGCCATGGCCCTATGTGCAACGCTGGCTAGAAGGTTTTCTAGGCTCTGATGCATTTCATCTTGTGATGCAAAAATATCCTAAATGGCAATACGGCGATCCCCCAACGCTGTTTCCAAGCCTGCAAAAGCACCACGTCTGAATAACCGGATATGGTTTAAAAAGTTTTGGTCCCAGCGGGCCGAAAAAAATAACCCAACGCGGTATATCTACGCCTGTGGAGACGCTGACATAATCTTGGCTGCCCAGTCAGTAGGAAAAGCGCAAATAGCGCTGGAAAAGCAGTCAGCCGAGCGCTAGCTTGCACTCAATCGATCACGTAAAGGCAAATTTACAATGCAATTGATTTTCTCGGCCGCCTCGCCCTTTGCCCGCAAAGTCTATGTATTGATCCATGAAGCCGGACTGACAGAGAAAATCGCTTTAAAAACCGTGCAAACCACGGCCTTTAACAGCGCCGCAGATTTGAAAGCAGCAAACCCGCTCGCCAAACTGCCCACTTTGATCACCGAAGATAGCGGGGCATTGTTCGATAGCCGGGTGATTTGCCGCTACTTAGATGATTTTGCAGGCAGCAATTTATATCCCAAAGAAACTTTGTGGGATGTGCTGACCCTAGAGGCCTTAGCTGATGGCATAGCAGAATCGGCCGTTTCGATGGTCTATGAACTGCGCCTGCGCGCCGCGCATGAGCAATCGCATAGCTGGATCGAAGCCCAATGGGCAAAAGTTGAGCAAGCCCTTGATGCATTAAATGCCGGGGATTTCTCTGCGCTAGATGGGCCGCTGAATATGGGGCAATTGGCGTTGGCCTGCAGCTTAGGCTATCTTGATTTCCGCCATCAGGCGCGGGCTTGGCGCGACGGCCGCGACCGATTAAGCGCTTGGTATCACTGTTTTTCACAGCGCAAATCGATGCTTGATACCCAGCCTGACGGCTAATTCAAACCGGGCGTAACGCGCAGGCTGCCCCCAAGCCAATTTGGCCGCGCATATCCGCGCTCTGGGAAAATTGCGCCCGCTTAGCCTTGCAAAGATTTGACGTTTAATGCGCCTTCTTCGCGCGCTTGCATCGCCAGCGCCGCCGCATAAGAGGCCGCAGCCGTGGTATAATAGGGGATTTTATCGAAAAGAGCGACCGCACGGATATCACGGCTATCCTCCACAGCTTGCGCCCCTTCGGTTGTGTTCATCACCAAAGAAATCTCTTCGTTTTTCAGCATATCAACGATATTCGGGCGTCCCTCATACATCTTGTTCACAACATCGCAGCTGATCTTATGCTCCGATAGGAAGGCCGCGGTGCCCCGCGTGGCGACCAAAGCGAACCCTAGCCCAACCAAGATCTGCGCTGTTTCCACCATCTGTTCGGTTTTATCAGCATCTTTGATCGACATAAACACGCGCGTGTCTTGCCCTGACTTGGGCCGTGGTAAATCCATACCAGCGCCCATCTGTGCCTTTAAAAATGCCCTCGCAAAACTTTGATCCCAACCCATCACCTCACCGGTCGAGCGCATTTCGGGCCCCAAAATTGTATCTACACCGGGGAAGCGCGCAAACGGCATCACCGCTTCTTTTACGCTATACCAGGGCATATCGGGATCGGCCAAGGTCATTGGATCGGCGATCGGCACCGATTGTTCATAAGAGGCTTCGCCATAGGGCGCGCGCAGTGGAAAGTTTTCCATCGGCTCCCCCGCCATCAGACGCGCCGCAATCGAGGCAATGGCGCTATCGGTGGCTTTGGCCACAAATGGCACAGTGCGGCTGGCGCGCGGATTGACTTCAATTAAATAAATCTCGCCATCTTTCACCGCGAATTGAATGTTCATCAGCCCCACAACACCCAGCGCCAGGGCCAAGGCCTGCGTTTGCCTTTTCAATTCCTCAATAATCTCAGAAGAAAGAGAATAGGGCGGCAAAGAACAGGCGCTGTCACCTGAATGCACGCCGGCTTCTTCGATATGCTGCATAATGCCCGCCACATGCACGGTAGTGCCGTCACAAAGCGCGTCCACATCACATTCAACAGCACCCGCCAAATAACTGTCAAGCAAGACAGGGCTATCGCCAGAGACCACGACCGCCTCTTTGATATAGCGTTCCAATTGTCCCATATCGCGCACGATTTCCATCGCCCGGCCGCCCAGCACGTAAGACGGACGGATCACCAAAGGAAACCCTAGCCCTTGGGCAATTTCAATCGCCTGTTCATTCGTGCTGGCAATGCCGTTCTTGGGTTGCTTTAGTCCCAGATCTTGCACCAGTTTTTGAAACCGCTCGCGATCTTCGGCCAAATCAATCGCATCCGGCGTGGTGCCCAAAATTGGAATACCCTCAGCGTCCAGCGCTTTGGCCAATTTTAACGGGGTTTGCCCGCCAAACTGCACGATCACCCCGTGCAAAGTGCCCATTTCTTGTTCAACACGCAGAATTTCCATCACATGTTCGAATGTAAGCGGCTCAAAATATAGCCGGTCTGAGGTATCATAATCAGTAGAAACCGTTTCAGGATTACAATTCACCATGATGGTTTCATAGCCCGCATCGGTCAGTGCAAAGCAAGCATGACAACAGCAGTAATCAAATTCGATTCCTTGCCCAATACGGTTTGGGCCACCGCCCAAGATTACAACTTTTGAAGCCTCGGTCGGGCGCGCTTCACATTCCACATCGCCCATCATCGGGGCTTCATAGGTGGAATACATATAAGGGGTTTGAGCTTCAAATTCAGCCGCGCAGGTATCAATCCGCTTGAACACCGCCGTCACACCCTTAGCGTGGCGCAGCTGGCGTATTGCGGTTTCGCTCTTCCCCGTCAAATGGGCAAGACGGGCATCGGTAAAGCCGAACATTTTCAACTCGCGCAGAGCCTCTGCATCTTGCGGAAGCCCATTTGTCTTCACGGCCTCTTCCATATCAACGATTTCGCGGATCCGCGCCAGAAACCAAGGGTCAAATTTGGTGACGGCAAAAATTTCATCATCGCTCAACCCATGGCGCATCGCTTGCGCAATCGTGCGCATCCGATCCGGCGTTTGCAAACTGATCGCGCGCACAACCGCAGCTTTTTCGGGTGCCCCTTCGATCTCAACCTCATCAAAACCGGTGAGACCGGTTTCCATAGACGCCAACGCTTTTTGCAACGATTCATGAATCGTGCGGCCGATTGCCATCGCTTCGCCGACAGATTTCATCGCCGTGGTCAGCGCGGGCTGCGAGCCGGGAAATTTCTCAAAGGCAAAACGTGGAATTTTGGTTACCACGTAATCGATTGTCGGCTCAAAGCTTGCAGGGGTTACCCGGGTGATATCATTGTCCAGCTCGTCCAGCGTATATCCAATGGCCAGTTTGGCGGCAATTTTTGCAATGGGAAACCCAGTTGCTTTAGAGGCCAGCGCAGAAGAGCGAGACACGCGCGGGTTCATTTCAATCACCACCATACGCCCATCTTCGGGATTGATCGCCCATTGCACGTTCGAGCCCCCAGTCTCCACGCCGATTTCGCGCAATACGGCGATCGAATGGTTGCGCATGATTTGATATTCTTTATCCGTCAACGTCAGCGCTGGCGCTACGGTGATCGAATCGCCCGTATGCACGCCCATCGGATCCACATTTTCAATCGAACAGACGATAATGGCGTTATCCGCTGTGTCGCGAACCACTTCCATTTCATATTCTTTCCAACCCAGAAGCGATTCATCCACCAAAATCTGGTTCACCGGTGAAGCATCCATGCCCGTGCGGCAATAATATTCAAAATCATCGCGGTTATAGGCCACGCCGCCGCCTGTTCCGCCCAACGTAAAGGCAGGGCGAATGATCGCGGGCAATCCGATTTCATCCAAGGCCTCATTGGCCATGCGAACGCCAGCGTTCAAATCGGTTTTACCTTTGGCATCTTTCGGCGCGGTAATAATCGTGGCTTTGGGGTTTTCGATCCCCAACCGATCCATCGCTTCGCGAAATAATTTACGATCTTCAGCCATTTCAATCGCATCACGCTTCGCGCCGATCATTTCAACGTTGAATTTGTCTAAAACGCCCATTTCCTCTAGCGCCAAAGATGTGTTCAACGCAGTCTGTCCACCCATCGTGGGCAATAACGCGTCGGGGCGTTCTTTTTCGATTATCTTAGCAACCACATCTGGGGTGATCGGTTCGATATATGTGGCATCCGCCAAGCCCGGATCCGTCATAATCGTGGCCGGATTGGAATTGACCAAAATCACCCGATACCCTTCTTCTCGCAACGCTTTACAGGCCTGCGCCCCTGAATAGTCAAATTCACAAGCTTGTCCGATAACAATAGGACCGGCTCCGATGATCATGATCGATGAAATATCGGTTCTTTTGGGCATTATAAAACCTTTGATAAAGCGGCGAAACAGCCGCGCGCTGCCAAGCAAGGCGCGGCAAATTGTTGTGGGTTATAGTGATCACGCTGCAAGGTGCAAGTGCCTAGGCAAAAATACCATTATTTGCGGTATAAGTGTCTGTCCTCTTCGGTAAACTCGTCCTATGAGAGACGTAAGAATGACAGCGGATGTGACATGAAGATTCGGTTTGACACAGATGATGCGCAACAACCGCGCAGTTTTGACCACCCGGTCAGGGTGATTTGTGCTGCCACCTCCTCAGCGCTGACAAACGCGCTGGCAGCTTTGGATGCAGCGCTTTCAGAGGGGCATTGGATCGCGGGCTACGCCAGCTATGAAATGGGCTATGCGCTCGAGCCGCGCCTCAACGCGGCAATGCCGGAAAAGCGGCAATGGCCTTTGCTGTGTTTCGGCGTTTACAAAGGCCCAACAGCGCGGCGACCCGTCTCAACCACAGCTCACCGGGCCGCGCAGCTTGGCGCCTTTACCCCGCAATGGCAGTTTGACGAGTATGAAAAGGCCTTTACCACCGTCCAACGTTATATCGCTGCGGGGGATATTTATCAGGCCAATCTTACCTTCGGGCTAACGGCAGAATTACAAGGATCAGTTGAGCGTTTATTTGACGATCTCAGCGCTTATCAGGCGGTAAAACATGGCGCCTTGGTCGAACAAGAGGATGGCCGGGCGATCATATCGCGGTCTCCAGAATTATTTTTTCGCACAGACGCGTCAGGGCAGATCGAAACCCGCCCGATGAAAGGCACACAGCCGCGCGGCATCACGAAACCTGAAGACCAGAAACGGCTAGACTACCTGCAATCAGACCCGAAAAATCGCGCAGAAAACCTAATGATAGTGGATCTTCTGCGTAATGATATTTCGCGCATTTGCGAAGCAGGATCGGTGAAAGTGCCCTCGCTTTATCGCGTGGAAACCTATGCCACCGTCCATCAGATGACCTCGCAAGTATTGGGTCAATTGCGCAGGGGCCAAACGCTGTCTGATATTTTTAAAGCGCTGTTTCCCTGTGGCTCTATCACCGGTGCTCCAAAATTGCGGGCGATGCAAATTTTGCGTGATTTGGAGCCCGAGCCGCGTGAAATTTATTGTGGTACGATCGGCTGGGCCGCGCCGGATGGCAGCTCTGAGTTCAATGTTGCGATCCGCAGTCTGATGATCGATAACCAAAGCGTTCGATTAAACGTTGGCGGCGGCGTAGTCTATGACAGCGATGCCGCCTCAGAATATGAGGAAGCTCTGTGGAAAGCCCGCTTCGCAACCGCATTCCAAAAAACTGCCGTTTGATCGAAACCCTGCGGATTGATCCGCAGCTCGGAGCGGTTGATATAAAGCGGCATTTAGACCGCATGTGCCTAAGCGCGCGAAAATTGGGGTTTGTATTCCAGCGCGGCTTTATCACCGAAAAAATTCAAACGATCAAAACCACCAAAGTCTTGCGATGCCGGCTCACTATCGACCAAACTGGGGCTGTTGAAATAACGCAGGCGCCGCTTGCCCCCACACAGCCCGAATGGCAGGTTGCCATAAGTCCGCGGCGGTTAACTTCCTATGATCCCTGGCTGCGCCATAAAACCACCCAACGCCAGATCTATGATGACGCTCGCGCTGCGCTGCCACCCCATATCGATGAGATGATCTTTTTCAACGAAAAAAATCATCTCTGTGAGGGCACGATCACCAATGTTTTTCTGCAGCTTAAAACCGGAGAATGGGTGACGCCCCCAATCAGCAGCGGGTGCTTGCCCGGCGTGTTACGAGCCCGCAAACTGGCAAAACGTCAAGTGCGGGCAAAAATAATCACCGCTAAAGATTTGGAAAATTGCCAGTCGTTTTGGCTTGGCAACGCGCTTAGAGGCGAAATCAAAGGCAAACTGCTTCTGGGATGACTTGACATCAGCCCCACAACCCTGTGTATCGGCACAAACATTGATCTTTGCTTGGAAAGGCCAAAGCCATGCACGCCTATCGCAGCCATACATGCGCCGACCTCAATAAATCAAATGTCGGAGAGACCGTGCGTCTTTCAGGCTGGGTGCATCGCGTGCGTGACCATGGTGGATTGTTGTTTATCGATCTGCGCGATCATTATGGCATCACGCAGGTGATGGCAGATCCGGACAGCCCCGTCTTTGCAGAAATTGAAAAACTGCGCAGCGAATGGTGTATCCGCATTGATGGCAATGTCATGCTGCGCGATGAAAGTCTGATCAACGCCAAAATTCCCACGGGTGAGGTCGAGGTATTTATTCGCGATCTGGAAGTTTTGGGGCAAGCTGAAGAGCTGCCGCTGATGGTCTTTGGCGAGCAAGATTATCCTGAAGAAACGCGCCTGCGCTACCGCTATTTGGATCTGCGCCGCCAAAAGTTGCAAGACAATATGAAGCTGCGCTCAGACGTGGTGGCCAGCATCCGACGCAAAATGTGGGAGCGTAATTTCCGCGAATATCAAACCCCGATCATCACAGCCTCAAGCCCGGAAGGCGCGCGCGATTTTCTGGTGCCAAGCCGGCTGCATCCGGGCAAGTTCTATGCATTGCCGCAGGCGCCTCAACAGTTCAAACAGCTGATCATGGTTTCGGGCTTTGACAAATATTTTCAAATTGCCCCCTGCTTTCGCGATGAAGATCCGCGCGCGGATCGCTCTCCAACTGATTTTTATCAGCTTGATCTTGAGATGTCATTTGTCACGCAACAGGATGTGTTCGACACGATTCAACCCGTTTTACGTTCGGTTTTTGAAGATTTTGGCAATGGGCGGACAGTCGATACCGAGTGGCCGCAAATCTCCTATCGCGATGCAGCGCTTTGGTACGGATCGGATAAGCCAGATCTGCGCAATCCGATCAAAATGCAGCGCGTTTCTGATCATTTTCGCGGGTCGGGCTTTGCAATTTTTGCAAAATTATTGGAACAAGAGGGCACCGAAATTCGCGCCATCCCCGCGCCTGGGGGCGGCAGCCGCAAGTTTTGCGACCGGATGAACGCGTTTGCGCAAAAAGAAGGCTTGCCCGGTATGGGCTATATTTTCTGGCGCAGCGGCGAAAACGGCATGGAAGCGGCGGGGCCTT
>ERZ802830.4775-NODE-4775-length-10671-cov-8.90213_pt1 | contig 10671 bp, 11 predicted proteins | sample MGYA00345654_ERZ802830 | MGnify/ENA primary metagenome ERZ802830 (study PRJEB30503, sample SAMEA104212375) | marine metagenome | biome: Westerlies Biome; feature: [SRF] surface water layer (ENVO:00010504) within the epipelagic zone...; material: water...
CATGGGGTCGTCGTCTACATGATGTTTAGCTGTTCTGGGAAGTTACGGCGCAACAGCTCTTTCTAACGAAGACGATTGACACCGTTCTCTCTTCGAGGCAAGTGCTTTCTATGTCCGAAAAAGATGTGCACCGGTGTCCGAAATTCACATGACCAAAATACCCGCTTCTAAGGCCGTTGCAGAACAAGTGGCAGCCACCTTACGCGACCGGATCGTCAAAGGCGAGCTGGCCCCTTTTGATCGCATTGTTGAACGCCGTCTTTCGGCGAAACTAAATGTGTCGCGCACACCAATACGCGAAGCCTTGAAACTGTTGGAAGCCGATGGGTTAATCGAAATCACACTTCATCGGGGTGCAATCGTTTCTGAGTATCGACCCGAAGAAGCGTTCCTACTTTTCGATGTGATAGCATTGCTCGAAAGCCTCGCGGCGCGGCGCGTTTGCGAAAATATCACAGCGGAAACGCTGCAACGATTGGAAGATTTCCACGGCGAGATGTTGGATCATCATAGAGCCGGGCGCACGAACGACTATTTTGATATAAATACGATCATTCACGATTACATTGTCGAAACTTCCTCTCATTCTGTCTTGATCGCAACGCATGAACGGCTCATGATCCGCGCCAGGCGCGGGCGGTTTTTGGCGATCCTTAACCCTGACCGGTTGACGCAAGCCGTCTCGGAGCACGAAGATTTGATGCAAGCCTTTCGTGACATGGACCCCGATGCAGCCGCACGTGTTTGGGAAACACATCTGCGCCACACCGGAGAGACAGTTGCCAATGTTCTAAGGGATCAAGCTGATTCCTAAGGAGCATTTTTCAGGCAGCCATTTGAATTTATGCCCAAATTTGCATCATCTTCAATAAAAACCACGTGAAACCTAATCTTTTTTGGAACACCCATCCAAATGGCATGCCATTATAAAAGGATGTTCAAAACCACACTTAAACTTCAAGAAATCTCAGTTGAACCGCGCGCACCACGGGCAATGGTCTTACCCTTTGATTAGAGACTTGCGCGGATATTGGCAGACAGAGCCCGCCCCTTGTTGGCCGAACAAAGCCCGTTTGGCCGTTTCTTTTGTTGTAAACATTGAAGAAGGTGCTGAGCTTTCCATCACTGCCGGCGACGAGCGGAACGAAAGCCGCTATGAAGCTGTCGAAGAGGTCAAGAACGCTCCTGACCCTTGCATGGAAAGCCATTTTGGCTATGGGCCACGACGGGGATATCAAAGGATTATCTCAGCTCTCGCTGCTCATAATGCTAAGGCGACCTTCTCCACTTGCGGTCGCGCAGCTGACGCAACGCCATGGCTGATACAAGATGCTATTGCGCAGGGGCATGAAGTGTCTTGCCATGGCTGGCGATGGGAAACCCATGCTGGTATGGACATAGAAGAAGAACGCGCGATCATCGCTCGCACACACGCCACCATCATGCAGATTACTGGCATTCCGCCCGTCGGCTGGCATACTCGATCCGCAACAACAGTTCATACTCGTGCGCTGTTGAAGGCCCATGGTGGTTTCACATATGACAGCAACGCATATGACGACGACATCCCTTATATGGATGAAGATTTTGTTGTGCTGCCATATGCCTTTGACACCAACGACATGCGCTTTTCGCCTGGGGGTGGTTTCGTTCAAGCGAATGACTTCGCGGACTATGTAATCGCGGGTTTTGACCGGCTCTATGCCGAGGGCGCATCGGCGGCCCGCATGATCTCTATCGGTTTGCACCCGCGCATTATTGGACGGCCTGCTCGGATTGGCGCACTGAAAACCGTGCTGGCCCATATCGCATCCCATGACGATGTCTGGATTGCTCCGCGTCGCGACATAGCCGCCCAATGGGCGCAAAATCACGAGACTTCGAAATGAATCCGCTTTTTGTTCCGTTGAAAGGAGTTGTTTGACATGCGGCTCTTGCTGATCAATCCAAATATGACCGAGGCCATGACGACGGAAATGACGAAAGTTGCACATGCCACTATCGGTGAGGATGCGGAAATCATACCTGTTACCGCCACCAAAGGGTTCCCCTATATTTCGTCCCGCGCCGAAGCGCAGATTGCCGGTGCGCAGGTGCTGGAAACGATTGCCGCATTCCATAAAGACGTCGATGCAGTGATCATAGCCGCGTTTGGTGATCCCGGGCTTGTCGCCACGCGCGAGCTATTCGACTTACCGATTATTGGGATGGCTGAGGCTGCCGTCCTCTCTGCCTCTCTTCTTGGAGATCGGTTTTCTGTTGTCACATTCTCTCCTCATATGGCGCGTTGGTATACTGACTGCGTTCTCCAAACCGGGTTAGAGGCGCGGTTCACCGGGGTGCGCTGCCCTAAGCAGCCCCCTGCAAAGATCGACAATATCGCGGCAGATTTTCGCAATGAGCTGATCTCGCTAGCGGGTCTTGCCACGGCACAGGACGGTGCCGATGTGGTGATTTTGGGCGGGGCGCCTTTAGCGGGACTCGCACCGCAGATCACGGATCAAACACCCGGTATTTTGATAGATCCAATTGCTGCCGCGTCGGTGCAGGCGCTGGCCATGGCACGGCTGGCTCCAAACTATAAAAACAGAATAGCCCGCCCCGAAGCCAAATCATCAGCCGGCCTTGGCCCAGACCTTGCCGCCATCATCGCAGGAGAATCAAAATGACCCATGACACCGTCATCACCGGTGCGCGCGTCGTCACTGCCAGCGGGGCGACCCAGTGTGATATCGGCATCAGGGGCGGCCAAATTGCGACGCTTGGCAGCGAGCTTGAGGGTCATGAGGTGATTGATGCATCAGGCCTGATCGCCTTGCCCGGCGGCATCGATAGCCATGTGCACATCTCTCAGCCGTCTGGCCCCGGGATCGAAATGGCCGATGACTTTACCACCGGCACCCGCAGCGCTGCGTGCGGTGGGAACACCACCATTTTGCCTTTCTGCCTACCAGAAGAAGGCCAAACCCTGCGTGAGGCCGTCACTGCATACCGCGCCAAGGCCGAGGGCAATTGCATGACCGATGTGTCCTTTCATCTGATCGTGAAAGAAACCGATCCTGTGACCCTTGGCCAAGATCTTCCTGCCTTGATCCAAGCCGGTTACACGAGTTTCAAGGTTTTTATGACCTATGCCGGGCTGGCCCTGTCGGATCGGCAAATCCTGGATGTTATGGCGGTGGCCAAAGAACAAAACGCCATGGTCATGATCCATGCGGAAAACGAAGACGCAATCGAATTTCTGCGCGATCAAGCGGAACGCGCGGGCGAAACGGGCCCTTACCACCACGCCACTACGCGCCCGGTCCCGGTTGAACGCGAAGCCACCCATCGCGCTATTTCATTGGCCGAAATCGCAGGCGTGCCACTGACCATTGTGCATGTATCCAACGGTGAAGCAACCGAAGAGATCGTGCGTGCGCGCCAACGCGGCGTGACCGTCTTCGCCGAAACCTGTCCGCAATATATCACCCTGACCGCGCAGGACTTGGACCGCGATGGGTTTGAAGGGGCAAAATATGTCTGCTCGCCGCCGCCGCGCAGCTCGGACGAATGGCCGAAAATCTGGGCCGGGATTGAACAAGGGGCCTTCGATCTGTTTTCGTCGGACCATTGCCCGTTCCGATTTAATGATCCCGCAGGCAAAGACGCGGCCGGCGCGCGCAATACGTTCCGCAACATTCCCAACGGCATTCCCGGAGTTGAGACCCGCCTGCCAATCCTGTTTTCCGAAGGGGTGATGAAAGGGCGCATTTCGCTAGAGCGTTTCGCGGCCATCACCGCCACCAATCACGCGCGGCTATACGGGCTTTTCCCGCGCAAAGGCGCGATCATGGTGGGTGCCGACGCCGATATCGCGCTGTGGGATCCAGGCATAACGAAACCGATCCAACAGGCCGATTTGCACCATGGGTCCGACTATACCCCTTGGGAAGGGTTCGAAGTGACGGGTTGGCCCGTGCGTACGATTTTGCGCGGTGAAACGGTCATGAAAGACGGCGTGCCTATCGGCGCGCCAACCGGAACCCACCTGGAACGCGAGGCGCCTGATGTCCTGCTGTGACCTACAGCCCTTTGGCTATCTGCAAACAGGCCGCCGGCAAGGGTTGCACCAAGGGGACCGCGACCTGCGGGGCCAGCCGAATGGCGGCATCGGCCAATGGACCGCCGCCGATTATGATACGTTCGGCCCCAGCTGCCTCGGCATCCAAACAAGCGGCCATCAAAGCACTGTCCAATGCGTTTTGATCGGCCAGCAAAGCCTGGGGATCTCCCGTTGTCATGAAGCTACCCAAATAGCGCCCAATGGATCCATGGGCCTGCATCAACCCATCAATCGACGCCCCCAAGGCGGGTGTGGTGGTGGCAACTGCGAAGGCCGCGCCATCTTGGGCGGCGGCCTGGGCGGCGGCTTGGGCGATGCCGACGACGGGACAGGCCAAACGTTTGCCAAGACGTGCGACGCCGGGATCACCAAAGGCGGCAACGATCACGCCGCGCGCGGCAGGCAACTGCGCCGCCGCAATCTGAGCGGCTGCCGCAGCCAAAGACACGGGGTCGGTAATCATCGGGGGCGCTTTAGCGTTGGTCCAGCCCTGCACATCCGGCAAAAACTTGCACGCGATGGCGACCATCGCGGCGGTCGTCTTCTCAGAACTGTTGGGATTGATCACCAAAATCGATTTCATAACCGAAAGGTTTCCTCATGACAGCAGAATTGGCAAGCACACGTTTGGGCATGCTTACGCCCTCTTCTAACACAGTTCTAGAGCCGCTCACAACTGCGATGCTGGCCGACTTGCCCAATGCGACAGCGCATTTTGCCCGGTTCCGCGTGCTGAAAATCTCTATGGATGACGACGCGCTTGGCCAGTTCAAAAATGAACCGATGCTTGCCGCGGCGGAGCTGCTGGCAGACGCAAATGTGCAATCCATTTGCTGGAACGGGACGTCTTCGGGCTGGCTGGGTTTTGATACTGACCGCGACCTGATTGCACAGATTGAGAAGCGCACAGGGGCTAAAGCTTGCTCTTCAATCTTGGCCATGAACGAGTTGCTGGCAAAGTTGAATGCCAAACGCATTGCTTTCGTCACCCCTTACTTGCCGGAAATTCAGGATCGCATCCTTGCGAACTATCGTGCTGAAGGTTTTGAAATCGCAGCAGAGCGCCATTTAGGCGATCCCGGAAACTTCTCGTTCGCTACCTACTCTGAAACAGAGATTCTCGGTCTTTGTCGTGCAGTGGCGGCGGAAAAACCTGACGCTATCACCATATATTGCACCAATTTTCGGGGCACTCGACTGGCGCCAATCATCGAAGAGGAAAGCGGCATTCCGGTGCTCGACAGCATCTCAACCGCGCTGTGGAAATCTATGCAAGTGGCCGGCGACGATCCCAAACGCATCCTTGGATGGGGGCGATTGTTTGATGTCTGACCGTGATCTCATTGGTTATGCGGATCAACCGCCCGACATAGTTTGGCCCAACGGGGCCCGCCTGGCGGTGTCTGTTGTGGTGAACTTCGAGGAAGGGGCCGAAATCCAAGTGGGCGATGGCGATCCGACCTCGGAACGTGTGGGCGAAGTGTTGAGCGTTGTGCCCGAAGGCCGCCGCGATCAGGGCCAAGAACAGATCTTTGCCTATGGCACGCGCGTTGGGCTTTGGCGGTTTCTCAAAGCGTTGAAGGATACGCAAACCCCAGCCACCTTTTACATGTGCGGACGCGCGGTGGAACGCAGCCCTCAACTTGCCCGAGCGATAGTCGAGGCGGGGCATGAAGCCGCATGCCATGGCTGGCTCTGGCGGCCGAACGCGGATTTTCCCGATGCGCTCACTGAACGCGTCGACCTAAAGCGCGCGACGGACGCCATCCAAACGGCCACCGGCCAGCGTCCGCTCGGGTTCTTTTGCCGAGGTTCAGAAAGTGACTGGAGCCGCGAAATTCTGGCCGATGCGGGTTACTTCTACACCTCTAACGCGTTCGATGATGATCTGCCCTATCTCGACGAAAGCGGTCTGATTGTCGTGCCCTACAGTCTCGACACCAACGACATGAAATTCTTTCATCCCAATGGCTTCACGCGTTCTGGTGAATTTGTCGAATACATCCGCGACGCAGCGGTCCAACTGTTGGCGGAAGCGAAGAGCGGAAAATCTTCGACCCTTTCTATCGGGCTGCACCTGCGCATCACGGGCCGTCCAGCACGGTTCCGCGCCGTCACAGAAATTCTCGAATATCTGGCCTCTCTTGAGGGGCAGATTTGGCGGGCACGTCGCATCGACATTGCGCGCCACTTTGCTGCGGTTCTTCCCGTGGCGACCACCTCCCTAATCCAACAATGACCGAACACGGAGAAACATCATGAAAATCAAAGCAACTATGATGGCTGCCACACTGGCGCTTTCGACTACAGCAGCCTCTGCTGAAACATCAATCCGGGCGACCGGACTTGTGTCGACCCATAAGTTCCACACAGCTTTGGAACAAGAATTCTATTCCAGCCTCGCCGAAAAAACTGGCATTGATCTGGCGATCAACTTTAACCCACTGGACGTGGTTGGCGTGGATATGCAGGACACTTTGCGCATGGTTCGCACTGGTGCCTTTGACATCGTGCAGAGCACCGTTGGTGCGGCTGCCCGTGATGACGCCTTTCTGGAAGGGATCGATTTGATCGGTGTTTCCACATCAATGGAGCAGCTTGAAGAAGCAATTGATGCGTTCATGCCAGAGCTTGAAAAGCGCGTGGCCGAAAAGTTCAACGCCAAGCCTTTGGCCGTTTGGCCCTATGGTCCGCAGGTGTTCTACTGCAACGCAGAGATCGCATCCCTAGACGATTTCGAAGGGTTGAAGATCCGTTCATACACCTCTTCGATGTCAACTTTGATCGAAGCCCTAGGTGCGACGCCCGTGACCATGAGCTTTAAAGAAGTCTACCCCGCCCTTCAGCGCGGCGTTGTGGATTGTGCGATCACCTCGCCCACATCCGGCAACACCGGCAACTGGCCTGAGGTTACGACGCACTTCTTGCCTTTGGGCATATCATGGTCGGTGAATGCGCATTTCATCAACCTAGACAAGTGGAACAGCTTTTCTGACGCGGAAAAAGCAAGTCTCGAAACCGAATTTTCTGGGTTTGAAGATGCGTTCTGGGCCTTGGCGAGGGAAAACAATGGCTGGGCCATTGCGTGTAACACAGGCGGCGAAGGCTGCGAGAATTACACAGCCTTTGACATGACGCTAGTTGAGCCGTCACCCGAAGATCAGGCCAAAGTCACTGCCGCCACAATGGACAAAGTCCTGCCGGGTTGGGCGGAAAGTTGTAATGCTGGCTTTGCTGATTGCTCAAGCATTTGGAACGCCACTGTCGGCGCCGCGCGTGGCATCGAGCTCAAGTAAACTTTCAGGGCGTGCCTTCCCGGCGCGCCCTTATTTAAGGGTCCAATATGCGTATTATCGGAATCTTGGGGGGCTATGGCTGCCTCGGCCTGTCCTTCCTCATCGTCTACGAGATTTTTGCCCGCAAGCTGTTTAATCATTCCCTGCAGGGGGTGGATGAAATCGGCGGCTATGTCGTTGCCATCATCGGAACGTTTGGTATGGCGCTTGCCGCGCTGGAACGGGCGCATACGCGCATCGACGTGCTACTCTTGCGCCTGCCTGCGCGGGTGCAAGCCGGGCTAAACCTGTTGTCTTACGTCGCGTTGGGATTGGGCGCGGCTTTCATGGGATACATGGGCTGGCGCACTTTGGACGAAAGCCTGACTTTCGGGTCAGTATCTTCCAGCCCGCTGCAAGTGCCGCTTTGGATACCGCAATCACTTTGGATGGCCGGGCTCGTGCTGTTTGCTCTGTCTGCCCTTTGGACGGCGCTGCGCGGCCTTTTAGCCCTGCGCTACGGATTAGAAGCCGCTGACCGCGTCCTTGCCCCTCCAACCGTGGAAGATGAAATCGACGAGGCCCGCTCATGATTGACATGACAGGCGCGGCCATCGGATTTGTGATCATGCTGGGGCTGATGTTCATTGGGCTGCATGTGGGCGTAGCGATGATCGCAACCGGCGTGCTTGGCGCTTTGGTTTACTTCGGCCCGCCTGTGCTTCTGTCTTTTGGCACCAACCTCTGGTCGGTGATGAACGACTTCCTTTTGACAACTATTCCGCTGTTCGTGCTGCTCGGAGAGCTGCTGCTGCGCGCTGGTATCACCCGCAACATGTATGAAAGCCTCAGCGACTGGCTCAGCCGTCTGCCTGGTGGGCTTTTGCACACCAATATCGGCGCATGCGCGATGTTCTCAGCCGTGTCAGGGTCATCCGTCGCAACCGCTGCCACCATTGGCACGGTCGCTTTGGACGAGTTTAAACGCCGCAATTACCACGAACCCCTTGTTCTGGGCACCATCGCCGCTGGCGCGACCCTTGGCATTTTGATCCCACCTTCCGTGAACCTGATTATCTACGGAGCCCTCACCAACACCTCGATCGGACAACTTTTCGCGGCAGGGATCCTGCCAGGCATCTTGCTGACCGTGCTTTTCATGGTGATCATCGCCGCCGCCGCGCTGTGGAAACCTTCTATTGCGGAACAGGTGACACAGGTGCCGCCCCGTGCAGAACGTCTGCGGCGCTTGCGCTATTTGCTGCCGCCCTTAGGCATCTTTGTAGTGGTCATGGGCGCGATCTATGGTGGTTGGGCCACCCCGACCGAGGCAGCAGCCCTTGGCGTTGTCCTTGCCTTTTTTCTGGCCGCCGCCAACCGTGCCTTGAGTTTCTCGATGCTGCATGCGGCTTTTGTTGCCACGATGAAAACCTCTGCCATGTTGTTGTTCATCATCACCGCCGCGTTTTTTCTGAATTTCATCGTTGGTCTTTTGGGCGTCCCCCAAGCGATGAGTCGCGCCGTAACAAGTCTTGGTCTCAACTCCACACAGATGATCTTAATTCTCGTCCTGTTTTACCTCGTGATGGGCTGTTTTTTAGAAACCTTGTCGATGATGGTCGGCACAATCCCTGTGGTGATGCCTGTTATCCTCCATTTGGGGATAGACCCAGTTTGGTTCGGGATATTTCTTGTCATCATGATGGAATTGGCTTTAATCACACCGCCGGTGGGTATGAACCTTTATGTCGTACAAAGCGTAAGAGGCCGCGGTGAGCTGGCAGACGTATATCGCGGTATCCTGCCTTTTGTCGCTGCAATGCTGATGATGATTGGGATGATCATCTTATGGCCACAAATCGTCATGGTCCTGCCCGAGGCCCTGTTTTGACAGCGCTCGATCGCGCCGAGTGCCTTTTTAACGAGTTCGCACAGATCAGCGCCGACGCTCCCGGTGTCACCCGCGCCAGCTATAGTCCTATAGAGAACGCAGCTCATGACATCATCCGGCGCGAAGCGAAGGCTCTTGGCCTTGAACAGCGGACAGATGCCATCGGCAACCACTACGTCACCCTTGCGGGCCGCAACCGAGAGGCTCCGGTTTTGATGATCGGCTCTCATCTGGACTCTGTGCCTCATGGCGGCAATTTTGACGGAGCCGCGGGCGTGCTTGCTGGGTTGGTCTTGCTGGAACGGATGGCAGATGGGCCACAGCCGTCCTGTGATGTGACCTTGATGGTCATCCGCGCAGAGGAAATGATCTGGTTCCCAGAACACTACCTTGGCAGCCGCGCCGCCTTTGGCCTGTTGGCCCCAGACACGCCGGACAGGGTTTGTCGTTCCGACAGCGGGCGTAGCTTGGCAGATCACATGACCGAAGCTGGGTTCAACCCACAAGTGATCCGCGATGGAAAGGCGCAACTTGATCCCACAAAGATAAGAGCCTTTGTCGAAGTGCATATCGAACAAGGCCCAGTTTTGGTCGAAGCAAATCATCCCATTGGCATCGTCACATCCATCAGAGGAAACATCAGATACCGCTTCGCCGAGATCAAAGGTGAAACCGGCCATGCGGGCGGCCTTCCCCGAAAAAGCCGCCGCGACGCTGTGCTTGCCGGAGCAGAGCTTATAGCCGCGCTTGAATTATGGTGGCACGACGCAGAGGAAAAGGGCAAAGACATGGTCCTGACCTTCGGCGAATTTTACACCCATCCCGCCCGCCACGGCATTACCAAAGTTCCTGGTCTTGTCCGCTTTACACTCGACGTGCGCAGCCAAGATGACGCACTTTTAACCGAATTCGATGCTTACCTCGCCAACACAATTTCTAAGATCGAAACCAAACGAGGGGTGGAAGTCACCCTTGGCGCCAGCACACGAGCAAAAGCGGCCCCAATGGCTGATGATCTTCAAGATGGGCTCAGCGCGGCCGCGCAGGCAATTGGCGTACCGACTATTCCTATCCCTTCTGGCGGTGGCCACGACTGCGCGACATTCGCCAACTTAGGCATTGCCTCAGCCATGCTGTTTGTTCGCAATGAGAACGGCAGTCACAATCCAAATGAACATATGGACTTTAAAGACTTCTCAATGGCCTGCAATGTTTTAACTTCCTGGTGTGTTGCAGAAGTTGGCACCTTCTAGACATCCGCTTTAACCCATCCACAGAGTCCATCCGCGCTCGCAGCGAATTTCCGCTTTCCGCCCCTTTTACGACTTCTAAAACCCCCACCCATTGTCTTAGCCCCCTAGAACTGTGCCAGTATATTTTGGCAAAGGGAGTAAGGAAAC
>ERZ802830.4776-NODE-4776-length-10671-cov-6.31264_pt1 | contig 10671 bp, 11 predicted proteins | sample MGYA00345654_ERZ802830 | MGnify/ENA primary metagenome ERZ802830 (study PRJEB30503, sample SAMEA104212375) | marine metagenome | biome: Westerlies Biome; feature: [SRF] surface water layer (ENVO:00010504) within the epipelagic zone...; material: water...
TATCGGATCAATGCACTAGCGCCCACTAGGGTGTTGAAACTCTTGTAAAAGCGTTATTGTTGGGGTCAGGCAGACATTTAATTCTGGGGAAGAAGTAGGCTTAAAGACCTACAGCAGGAAGAAAAAAGCTAAGACGGGGAGACTCGTCTTTTTTTTCGTCAACCTCTAATGTAGCTGGCAGGTAACTACTGCTATCGGATAAATGCGATAGCGTTTGGATGTAAAGATGAAACTCGTCTAACCGTCACGATCTACTCGTAATGATTAGATTGCATAGAAACTTGTAGACAGCCGCCCAAAGGGGGCACAAAAAACAACCAGCAAATGCTTGGCCTATATTGGCGACGTTATCTAGATTCGCGAGTAGTGCAACCAACCCGACAAGTGTGGCCACCACCGCCATCAAGATCGACCCTGTCGCAAATGCTTGTGCTTTTACAGCGATGTGATCGCCGGTGTTTGTCTCAACACATATCGCAGTAAGTGCGCCACCGGCAGTCACTAAAATAATTGATATCAGCGATACCATACCTATAAACATAGTCATCTGGTCCTGTTGCCAGATGAGGGTGAAGATCGACGTTACAGATATGAGCACCGCAAAAATAAGTTTAGTGGGCATGATCGTCCTCCAAGTTCATTTTTTATTTTTAGATAAATCTAGAAATGTAATCGTCGCGCTTTTAAAGCTTTAAACCTATTAGCTTAGCTACCGCTTGCCATGCATTGTTGAGCTTCTGCGCCTGTCGTGGCCAAAGTTTCTTGGATTTTATTTTGGAACGATGACATCACATCCATCATCGTGGTCTGGCTGGCTTCAACACCGGCAAGAGCGAATTCGGGAGCTAACTCTTTCAATTTTATGCCAACGGGAGACTTATAAAATTCCAATATCGCTCTCAACTCGTCCGCAGAAAACTTCTCAGCGTAGAGTTCTGCGGTCGTCTCCAACAGTGCTTTATCAGTAAATGCGGTCATTAAGGAGGCTATGTCTGCTTCTAAGGCTTTTATTACAGGAACGCCGCATTCACCTAACGGTTCTAGTTGTTGCGCTATGGGTGCAATTCCAGCTTTGAGGCCTTCACTAGCGGCAACCTCCATACCTGCAACCATGCCGGATGCGTCAATAATTTCCCAAACTAAATCTTCATTGCTGGCGATTGCACTGGAAATTGAAAGGCTCGCGTAAACGGTAACAACATAGGCAGCGGCGGTTGCAAAAAATTTAGCCCTGAACATAGTAAATCTCCCAGTGAGTGGATTTGTTTGGATGCACCCCTTAAACCTAGAATACTTTTGTTAAAAGGCAAAAAATTAAGTTTTCAGTGCGCGCATAAGGTAACGCGACCGACAAAATTCTGACTCCCCTTTAACGTACCTGGCAGGTAACTACTGCTATCGAATCAATGTTGTAGCCCCCCGGGGGTGCTGACACTCTGCTGACACAAATAACCCGCGATAACCCTTCAAAACCCCACTAAACACAGAAAAATGACTAAAAGAGTAGGGGTTATGTTGTGTTATCTGGGGTTATCTCGCGATCCAAGGAACTTAAAATCCCCCACTCACTGCGAGCGTGCTCGTCCAAGTCCGGAGTCGGACACCACATTAATAGTTGTATGTAACGTCGTGTCTATTCGGCTCAGCAAAGGTCTTGTTGAGTGCCTGACATTTATGCCTTACTTCACTCTCCGTTGAACCAAGTAACTTACTTAGTCAGTCCGCAAGTTCTTCATTAGACAAATGCAAATACTCGCTTTTACTGGCGCAATAACTTTTGAGTTGTTTTACTGTAAAGAGTGCTGGTATTACCTTGTTGGTATCAAGACTCTCTTAAGCGTTTTGGTTATTGCCAGCTGTGAAATTGGGTGCCAGTAAGGTGTTAGCAGCATCAGGAGTGAGACAATTGTCCAATGATCGAGAGGGCGGTCCGGTGGCCCTGCAGCTTGTACGGGACGAGGATAGATTGGTCCTATCAAGTCCAAAAGGTGTGGTGATAAATGTTCTCAGAATCTCTAATGACTTGCTGTTGCCAGTTACAGAGGCTCTACCGAAAGATGCGTCGGTCATTTCCGATGTGATAAACAGTCAGCCACTGCCCCTTGTTAAATGCATTAAGGGGATAGCTGTAGAGGAAGATTCTGAGCTGCCGCCTAATTGGTTCAGGAGAACCGGTAGTTCGGATATTTCTATTCTCGGCGCAGATGCCGACGAATTTGGCCTTTATCTTATTCAGCATCGCAGCGGCAAGGCGGTAACCACACTAGAGTTCGGTGACCTGAAGCTAGGGAATGAGTGTGTATTAGTAAGTGAAGCCATCAATTCAGAGGGTATCAGTCTTCCCGAGGATGCCGTGCCATCCGAAGGGCTTGTCACCAGTGCCGTCATTGACAGCAATGTCTTTTCGATTGACGAGCTACAATTTTATGACGAATCTCTCAAATCCTACCTTGTGGTTATCTCCAAAGCGTTAGGTAGTCATGTTCTTTGTGCAACCGAGGGTCAGGTTTTCCGAACGGAAAACTGCAGTTTTATTGGCTGCTTTGCGCTGATGGATGTTTTGTTAGTGGCCAAAGGCGATACAGAGAGAGCTAGGGGACTGCTCGATTTGGCGGCAGAGCAAGCTTCTTTGGTTCGAGACTACGTAGACCTTGCTTGGGCTGCTGACCTTTTAGGTTGCTCAAACGCTATTATCGAGGCGCTTGCGCGCAGAGCTTCAATGGCCCTGCGTGACGACGATCGCAATAGGCGTCTCAATTCACCATATATCCCACAGTTGGCAGAGCTATATTGTTCAAAGATCACGGATGGGACAAAGCAGGCAAATGAACTGCTAAACACGTTGCTTGAAGACAAGCCCGATGCGAGAAGTTTACGAGAGGGGGCAGACATTGCGAAACGGCTTCTGAACGATCCTGAATTGTCCGTGGAGTTGAGCGATATCGCTTTGACTATATCTTACGATGAGTTCGAGAGTAGCTCTTTTAGAGCTATCGAAGATGATAAACCATCTCAGGCTGAGGATTAGAGATTAGTGTATAAAACACGATAGTCGCTGCATTAGTCTACATTCGCTTGGTTTATACCACTCAAGCTTTTCACATGTACAACCACCCGCCGATTAGTCGCCTGATTTTCGGGAATGGCCGTTCCATTCGCATCGAAATTAGGTTCTTTGGGTTTAGTGTCTGCGTATGCGATTGCAGATAGTTGATTTTTTTTGACTCCCGTCGCTTCGAAAAGCCGCGCAACATTAACTGCTCTGAGGGAGGAAAGTTCCCAATTAGACGGGAATTGTGTTGTTCTGATAGGCACGTTATCAGTGTGTCCCTCAATCTCAACAATGTAGTCTTCTTCGCCGAGACCCTGAATGATGTCGCTGAGTTCCACAAGCGAAGATTGTACGGAGCCTTTTACATCAGCTGATCCGGAGTTAAAAAGTGAGTTGCTGGATAGCTCAATCTTTAGTCCATAAGGGCTCAATGTGGCTGACATTTCACCCTCTAAGCTTTTTTCGAGGACCAGCTCATCAAATTTAGCCTTTGCTTCCTCCAGCGGTGACTCGACAGCTTGCGACGCTGCACTCGTAGGATTAATTGATGCGTCGGGACCCGGAGAGTCGAAACCTTGATTGATGCTCTGTGCCACTAAATCATATTTTTCTTCATTTATTTTGGAAGCGGAAAACATGAGGACAAAGAACACCATAAGCAGCGTGACCATGTCACCATAGGTTACCAACCAACTGGTATCCTCGTTAGGGTCCGAGTCGTAAATTGGAGGCGCTTCTTCTTCACTCATGTAGTAGAAGCCCTATGTGCTTTGAGCTATGTCGAAGTGGATAGCGGGGTCTAAGTAGCTGTTGAGGTGATCTTGGATCTCAACCGAATTGGCTCTTGATAGTAGAAGCAGGAATCCGTCGGCAATGAGTTGGTTCTTGAATTTTTGTATTTGCTCTTTTTGCTCTGCGCGACGAGAGGCTGGCTTAAACACTAGTTGAGCAAACATAGTTCCATACAGCGTAGTCAAAAGTGCAACGGACAGCGATGTGCCCAGACCACTCGGGTCGCTTGGATCGAGATTAGCGAGCATTGCGACTAGACCGACTAAGGTTCCAATCATCCCAAAACCAGGAGATATGTTTGCCATGGTATTAAGGATAGTCGCTTGAACCATATTTCGCTCATACGACTTGTTAATGAAAGTGTTGAGCTTTTGCTTTAGGTTGTCCTTTTCGTAGCCCGCTAGGAACAATTGTATACAGTGAGCTAGAAACGGATCTTCCTTTGTGTCTATTTGCTTGAACTCCGACTCTAATGCAAGGAGCCCATCACGAGCGCCCACCTTGCCCCATTTGATTACTAGTTCAACCGTTCCAAATAATGACCCAGCATTTACCGAGGTAGGAACGAATACCTGCATAAGCGTACCCAGCGCCTTTCTAACATACCTTCCCTCATACGAAATCATAGTGGATGCAATAGTTCCCCCTAAAACAACGGCAATTGCCGCAGCGTTTCCAAATAGAAGAACTCCAGTTACTGACTTAGTGACGTCGTAGACGGCAAATATGAAAGCACCAAAGCCCAACAGAAAGCCAAAAATCGTACTTAGAGAAATCTTCATCGTTAGTCTGCGTCCTTGGCCATCATGGGAGTACCGTGCTGCTGTGTTCTACCGTCACCATAGTTCGTACCCTGATAAATTACTGCGCCTTCACGGAAGTTTAAAGGGCTCCGTTTAGCATATTAATCAAATCGGACTTATTCTGATCTTTTTGATTTCCCAGCGTAGCCTGACCGGCAGGGCTCTGCCAAACGTGTCGGTTCATCAGAGCAAGCGATTCGTTGAGCATTAAATCCATGGGCACGTCTAACTCATCTGCCAATAGTTTGGTCTGCTCAAGAAAGTCAGCTCTGCCTAAATTCGCGAGATCTGCATCAATCAGCCAAGGCGACAATCGTGTATTAACTTTATGCGTCGGCCCTGTAGGCTCTAATTTGGTGTCAAGTATCATTTGTCGGGTTAATCTAATGTCTTCTTCAGAGAATCGTCCGTCAGTACTCATCGCCGCTTCGGCCAATTTCGCGCTGACCAGCTCATGATCATCACGGTGTTCAATGAATCCTGCATCGTGGTATGCGGCTCCAATACCCAGCAGGAGCAAGCTGCGGTCATCAAGGCGGTCGACCGAACCGAGTGCTATCGCCATTGCTGTCACTTGGTCAGAGTGTTCTTTTGAATGGTAAGTCAGCGACTCATCTAACTGTGCTGACAGCACCAAATGTATCGATGAGACTACGGGATCGCTTTTGACTCGATCTATTACTTCCGCTTGATCCTTGATTATATCGAGCTGCAAATTCGTACCCCCTCTAAATTTGCTTGTATAACGCCCTGTCACATGTCTGTAATAAGTATCTGGCAAATATACAGCAAAATAAATTTGAAAAGTTGGCAAAAGTACTAGATTGTTTGTATAACCGTAAGGTGACCACGTCACGGTCACTTACGACCCAAACTCGGCGTATAAAACGTTGGAAAACATGTCTCGGTTGAGACCACGTCTTACTATTAATCAGGGGAAGTAAGACGCTAGAAAAATCAGAAAAAGCGAGCCTTAGTTATGAGAATTCCTTTTTTTTCAGTGGTCAGCGCATTGTTGTTAATCGCGGTGGTGGGTTTTACAGGCACCGCTGCAGCACAAGACGGACTGTATGTAGAGGGCAAATCGCCCTCAGGCGAGACGGTTAAAGTGGCAATTAAATCTCGGCCCGCCTTCAAATACCCTCGTCGAGCGCAGCGGTTAGGCGTAGAAGGCTTCGTGGTCCTTGCATTTGATGTTAACGAGCAGGGTGAGTTGATTGACCTCAGGGTAACTGAATCCAAGCCACGTCTTGTATTTGATAAAGCAGCGACGCAGTACATTAAGAAGTTTAAATTTGAGCCGCCAAGTCTGGATGGAAGTGCAGTTTATGCTTCTGACATTACTATGCGAATGCCCTTTAGGTTGGAGTAGCAATTAGTTTTGCGAAATCTAAATCTTCTATCAGTAGTGAGCTAACGAGACGACGCCCATGAAAATTAAAACCAGAATTATTGGCATTATCATGATCGGCATCTTCTCGCTGTTTGGTGCTAGCTTTTACGCCGCTCAGGAGCAAAACTCGGCGAACCGGGATTATAGCGCTCAAGAGAGCATCATTGCCCACAGCAGTGCTTGGATAAGCAACATGGACGTTGAGTTTACTGACTCACTTTACGTCTATGATCCGCTTTACGGTGCTGAGCAGAACGTAGAGTACTGGGATTTCTCTTCAGAAGATCCTTTTTCAACAGGGGATTTGGGGAATCCGCTTTTCAGCGCATTTGCGGAGAAGGATGGAGATAAAGTTTTCGATCTTTTGTCGTCTGTTTTTCTGGGGCCAATTGAATCTGAGCAATTGACCTTTGCGATAGCTTATGACAACCGAGGCCTTCAGCTCTACTGTGAATCAAGTTTGTTTGTAATTGGTGTTGATCCTTGTTCAGAGTCTGCCTCCCCTGACTATTTCTTGAACTTTGGCTCGTTCGTCAGATCTCTTGAAGAGGGTTCGTCTAGGCGAGTAGTTCAAATTACCGACTTGGATGAAGAAAAGCCCGTGTCAATCAATGACACAATAGCGTTTGCGCTCGTTGATGAGTCTGAGTCAGCCGTCGGGATATTAGTTCTTGGTCGCAATGTGACTGAAAGCCTTGAGGTTTTTGGGGAAAACTTTGAGATCGAAACTGCTTTAGTGGTTGGAGGGGAGGCTCTTACCGTTGGCGATTATTATGGGGAAGAGCGAACAGATGAGTTGACGCTGCTGATTCGAGATAGTCTTTCATATGCTTCAGCGAATGAGACTTTTGAGTATAGCTACATAAACGAGGAGCTAGGCGCGCGAATATCGTCCATTCCTTTGAGCAAAAGCATTCGTGCTAGCGACCTTCGAATTTTGTTGTTTGACGATCAGAGTGATCTACTTGCTACGTTGAAAAGATCTGAGCGGGAGTCGCAGATAATTTTTGGTGCGATGGCGCTTCTAATTTTAGGTTTAACTTTTGCCATAACATCGACGTCCTTCAATCGTATTCTCGGTGCGATTTCAGCGCTCGAGCGCATGGGCGAAGGTGACCTCAGTGAGCACAAGTTGCAGCGAGGCTGGTTCTCTTCCAAGAACGATGAGGTTGGACGACTGCAGAAAGCAATCAATGAGTATCGCTTGCACCGCGTCGATGCGGAAGTGCAGCGAAAAGAACGTGCGAAGAGAAGGGACGAAAGAGACGAAATAATGTTCGAAAAAATGTCAGCTCTTTCTGAACAGCTGGAAGGCGAGGCTAGGACCATGTTGATGCACGAAATTGATGACATGCGAACTGCACTCTCGTCTGGCACTGATGAAGAGAAAGAGCGAGCGTCGATAGAGATCATGTCTAAAGCGTTTTCTAAGATGTCCGATGAAGTTGCCACACTTATTGATGCTCGGACTCACGAATTGGTCGTCGCAAAGGACGAAATCAATAGCTCGATCAGATATGCAGCGAAACTGCAAAACGCATTGCTGCCCAAAACCTACCCTGGTGATATTGATATAAATGTCGAGTGGCGGCCTAGAGATTTGGTTGGTGGGGATATTTATTTCATCAAGGACTTACCCGACAAAGTTTACATAGCAGTAGTGGATTGCACTGGGCATGGTGTTCCCGGAGCATTTTTGTCGATCATTGCTCGGAGTCATTTAGATAAGGCAATCACGCCTGATCAGTATCAGAGCGCCGGAGAATATTTGTCTCAGGTCAATAGCCTTCTTAAAGATACTCTAAGCAAGACTGATCAGAAAAACACAAATGAAGAGGGTTTCGATGGTGGTGTCTGCATTTACTACCGCAACAGTCATAAGCTTGAGTTTGCAGGTGCGAAGGCGTCTATTTTCCAGGTGCAAACTGATGGCGCCACAGAGACAGTTGGCGATAGGAAATCTGTCGGTTCTACTCGTATGAAAGAAGGGTTCGAGTTTTCGACGCACGAAATCAGTGATCCCAGTGGCTCTTTTGTAATGCTGACTGACGGCATAACCGATGTAATGAGTCCTGAAGAACGACCAATAGCGTTTGGAAGACGTCGAGTGTTGAAGCTTTTGCAGCAGGCTACTGATAGGTCACCTAGATACATAGTTGAGAAAATAATGAATAGCGTTGACTTATATCGAGGCGGCGCACCGTTTCGCGATGACCTAACTCTGTTAGCTTTTTCGTTTAACGAGTCAGACAGTTTAGATGGCAAATCTCTCGCCAGTGAGGAGCAAGCATGATTTTTGAACAAACTCAAAGGACTCCCTACGTTGAACTAACAGCGCGATCCTGTGCTATCCGGGGCGAGTGTTATCCCGAAAACATAGCCGAATGGTCTGGGCCGGTTTTAGAGGCCCTAGAGGAGTCTATGAGCCTTGGTAGTGATCCATTTAAGGTTATGATTGAACTTTATTATTTTAATAGCTCATCAGCCAAGTTCCTTTTTGATTTCTTTGAGTACCTTGAAGAGACCGCAGAGGCCGGGCGGGAGATCATAATTCAATGGTGTTATCGAACTGAAGACGACACGATGCTGGAAGCAGGTGAAGACTTTCAAGAAGACCTAGAGAGCTGCAGCTATGAGCTCGTTGCAATTGAAGTTGAGCAAACTGCGTAAACCAGCGAAAGGAAGGGGGTGGTTATGAGTCCGAATAAAGACACGGTTGGGTTGCACACTTTCATGCAAAACCGTCAAACACTCTTCTGCTATTCCGGCCCCATGACCGAAGATTTATTGACCACAATCGCGAACCCTGTCCGTCATCAACTGTCTGACAAAGAGACGGAAGAAGCCGTTGCAAACAGAGTTTTCGGTGTCTTCATCGAGCAAGCTCAAAACATCATTAGATATTCGCATCAAAAGACTAGATCCACCGGTGACAGTGTCGGCACTATCGCTATATCTCTTGATGACGACTGCTTCCTCATTGAGGCTGTTAACGTAGTGTCGGAGTCTAAGCGAGATGTGCTTGAGGCTACGCTGGTAGATCTTTCAGTGAAAGACCAAAAGGAGTTGAGAAAGCTCTACCGGCAGCGCTTGAAAGACGGTCCTCCCGAGGATTCTGCGGGTGCCGGTCTAGGGTTTATCGAAATGGCTCGAAGAGTTAAAAAGTTTGAGTTCGACTTTCAGGCCCACGAGTTTGGTGCGCTATTTGTTTATCGTGGGTGGGTAAGCTAATCCTCGGTCACCAGTAGTTTCATTGCTGGAGTTTTTTTTACTTAATAGTCGTCCACACCTTGCTTGATAGCCTCGCTCAAGCGTTTTTATCTTGGAAGTTATCGATATCACTGAGCGCTTTCTCAAGACTTTGCTTTGTGGATTCGAGTTCCACCGGAGTCAAGTTATCTAGCACGAAGGACACATTCCGATCACCTAGTGCCATTGATACCGACTTAGTGCTCTTGGACTCTATGACCTTCCTCGCCTGAAACTCACCGATACCTTTCAGGTGTATTGGCGGCAACGCCTCTGCATCGATGCTGTCCTTAACAAGATTATAAGTATCTTCTGATATGTAAATAGATCCGTTATCGGCGGCTGTTTCCAATCTCGAGGCGCGATTTACCGCTGCACCGATTGCGGTGTAGTCTAATCTGGACTCACAACCAAAATTGCCAACAGTCGCAAATCCGGTATCGATCCCTATCCTCATTTGTAAGTGATCCCTTAAACCATATTTCGCCCACTCGTCTGACAAATTATCTAATGCTTGTAGCATTTCGATCGCCATATTCACGCACTGAGTCGCGTCTTCCTTTACACCTCTTGTTTCGGGGTCGCCAAAAAAAAGCATAATGCCATCGCCGATGTATTTATCGATTGTTGCTCCGTGATCTAGTGCGATGTTAGTCATTGTTTCAAGGTATAGGTTAAGTAGTGCGGTGACGTCTTCAGACTCCATGCTCTCAACGTAATTAGTGAATCCGCAAAGGTCGGAAAAGAAAACTGTTAACTTTTTTCGACGACTCACCCTAGTACCGTGTCGCGAGCCAGAGAAAATTGAGTTGTACAACTGCGGACTTAGAAACTTGGATAACTGAGCGGACATGCCCTCCAGTTGTTCATTGGTCTCCTGCGCTTCGGTTTTTAACTGATTCAATCGTTGCTCATTCTTATCACTGAGTTTAATTATTTTTTTAGTTGTTCTGAGCAATTTGCCATATTGGTCGACTAACGTATCAAAATCCGACTGAGAAGACGTACCGTCCGCTTGGATTCTTTTAAAATCTGCGAGCACCTTTGTCTCTTGACTAAAAATATCAGTTTCCATATTTCCTCGATCCCTTTTTTACAGCTGTTCTGCAAGAATAGACATAAGATCAGTACTTTTAAAAGCTTTTGTTTTTTCGCCACATGTAGCAAGAATTTGAGGGATCTTTTTGACGAGAAATTTGGTTATCCGATGCGGATAATTGTTCTGGTTTTTTGGTGATTCTCCCTCGTTCAGCGGGAATTTTACTGTACGTCCTATTTATTAGCCAGGTGGAATAAAACGCGGTTAGTCAAGGGGGCTATTTGAGATACAACGCCGGATCGGCATTCATTACGATAAATACGTTTTCGACAACATGGACAGT
>ERZ802830.4777-NODE-4777-length-10669-cov-9.32712_pt1 | contig 10669 bp, 8 predicted proteins | sample MGYA00345654_ERZ802830 | MGnify/ENA primary metagenome ERZ802830 (study PRJEB30503, sample SAMEA104212375) | marine metagenome | biome: Westerlies Biome; feature: [SRF] surface water layer (ENVO:00010504) within the epipelagic zone...; material: water...
TCTTTTTTAATAAAATTTGTATATTGTATAACTATAAGCTTATGAATAAATTTTTAAAAGAATTTAAAGATAGAGGTTTTTTCTATCAATGTACAAATGAAAATGAATTATCAGATTTGTTAGATAAAAAAAAAATAAAAGCTTATATTGGTTTTGATTGTACAGCCGGAAGTCTTCATATTGGAAGCTTACTTCAAATAATGTGTCTTAGATTATTGCAGCTTCATGGACATCAACCAATTGTTCTTTTAGGTGGTGGAACTACAAGAATAGGAGATCCATCTGGAAAAGATAAAACTCGTAAAATATTGACTGAAAAAGAAATTGAACGAAATTCTAAAAACATTCAAAAAATATTAAAAAATTTTTTAATTTCAAAAGATAAAAAAACAAAACCTATATTTGTAAATAATTACAAATGGCTCAAAAATCTTAATTACATTTCATTTTTAAGAAATATTGGAAAACATTTTACAATCAATAAAATGTTGACTTTTGATAGTGTAAAATTGAGACTGGAAAGAGAACAATCTTTAAGTTACATGGAATTTAATTACATGATCCTTCAAGCATATGATTTTTTAGAACTAAACAAAAAAGAAAAATGTGATTTACAAATTGGTGGTTCAGATCAATGGGGAAATATTATAAATGGTGTGGAGCTGATTAAAAGACATTCTGATCATCAAGCGTTTGGTTTAACAACGCCACTAATTACTTTGGCGAGTGGTGAAAAGATGGGTAAAACTGCTGCTGGAGCAATATGGTTAGATAAGCATTTTTTATCCTCTTATGATTATTGGCAATTTTGGAGAAACACCGATGACAGGGATGTTTTAAAATTTTTAAAGTTTTTCACTGATATTGATGTAAATGAAATAGAAAAAATAAAAAATGATGATATCAATAATCTAAAAATATTATTAGCCAATAAAACAACGGAAATGCTTCATGGTAAAAAAGAGGCTTTGAATTCAGAAAAAATTGCAAGAGAAACATTTACCACTAATTCGTTAGGAACAAATCTTCCATCTGTTAAAATAGATAGATCTATAATACAAAAAAAAATTACAATTATTGATCTAATTATATTTTCCAAACTTGAAAATTCAAAAAGCGAAATTAGGAGATTAATAAAAGGTAAAGCAGTAAAGCTTAACAATAGAAATATTGATAACAATAATTTTGTTATTGAAAGTAATTTATTTAATGAAAATTTTCTTAAACTATCTATTGGAAAGAAGAGACATATTAAAATCGAGTTAATCTAATTTTTTTTAATTTTTTCTAAAGTTCTAGTAATAAATCTTGGAGTTAAAGTTTTTATTGGATTAACAGTAGTTTCTAATTTTCCTGGAGGTCCTTTGATTTTAAAACTTACTCCAAAAACACCCTCACCAGTTTTAGAACCAACTAAAATCTTACCAAGCACAGGTATGTTTCCAATTGCTTTATTAATCGTTGTAGCAGGTACTAAAGATCCCCTTAAACTTATCAGCTTATTTTTTTCAACATAACCATCCATTAAAATTGAGATAGCTGGTCCTATGGCGTACAGTTCATTAATTGTCATAAGTTTATTTTGATTGTCAAAATTCATCTCAAATTCATCAAAAGTTATTCCTTCTCCTGATAAAATATCTGCAATACCTTGTAGTGATGCCAGAGTTAGCAATTTAGTTAAAATTGGTAATTCTTGAAGACGAAAATCGTATATTTTTAAATTTGAAAAAGATTTTTCCCCTTTTTTTGATGAATAAAAATCTATAGATCCTCCTTTGAAACCTTTAATAAATTTATATCTTTTTACTAAAGGTTGAGCTTTATCCAGATATAAAGTTGTAACTTTCTCTAGCTTATTTGTTTTAACAGTAAATTTAAATTGTTCATTTTTAGAAAAAGATCCATTAAGTTCGCCGTTCATTAATTCATTTTTCTTAAAATTTAAATTTCCTTTTAAGTCGTTAATTATATTTTCTTTATCAAGGTAGACTTGATTAATTTTTATATTTAAATCAAAACTCTGATCAAAAATGTTTAATTCATTTGAATCACTGCTTATTAAATCTTCAATTAAATTATTTGCATTAAATTTAGATCCAACAATATTATACCGATTTTTTTTATTTTTTTTTAATATCGTAATTTTATTTTCTCTTAAATCACTGTCAAAATATTCAAGATAAACTTTTTCAACATTTATTATCTTAAAATCCTCTTTTAAAAATAATTGATCAATTTCTATTTTATTTTTTTTTTCAATGTAAGATAATGAATTTATAATGGTTTCCTTATCAAAAGTGTGTGATCCATTAAAGTTTATTTCTGCCTTAGTGTTTGGCTCTTTTTTATAGTCTAAAAAATTTAAATAAATTGGATTTTGATTTATCACTAAATTAGTTTTGAAATCAATAGTATCTTTCTTTTTTAAAAAATTGTAACTTACATAATCATTTTTATCTTGAAAGTTGAGATTACCTTTACCAACTAAAGATATTTCATTTTTATCATAATTTATATTTATTAAATGTTTACTTAAATTAATCTCATTTCTAATATTGGGAAAAAAATCTTTTAAATCAAAGTTGTTTACTAATTTCATGTTTATAATTTCTATCTCAGATAATAATTTAAATTTATCTATGTTGAATTTTTTATCTAATAAAAATGAAAATTTATTTTTAGAGTTTAAATTAACATCAATAACATCAATTTTAGGAAAATTATTTTTTAAAAAATCATTTAGAAATTTATCTTTATAATTTAAATTTTGATTCTCAACTGACCCATAAATTGAAAAACTATCATTAACATCTTCGATAGTGATTTTTTTAGATAAAAGTTGAGTATAATTTAAAAATAATACTAAATTAGTAAAATCAAGTATTCTATTAGCAAAATTAAAATTAAAGTTTATATTGTTTATATCGTATTTTTTTAGAAATTTTATTTGTGCATCATTAATTGAACCTCTAATTTTGTAATTGTCTTTAATATTTCCTTTTTCATCAAATTCTAAATTCACATCACAAATTAAGTATCCTTTTTTTAAGATTTTTTCGAGTATATATAGTTCTGGTGTATTTTTTAAAATTCTACTAAAGGATATCAAATTTTCAATTTCAAGAGATTTTGTTGAAATATCCAAATTTTTTAAGGAAAAATTATCATTTAAAAGCGTATCTAAAATTATTTGTGTTTTTACACTTTCTAATTCTATACTTTTATCTTTTATTAAAAGTTTAGGACCAATTGTTTTTACATTAATTTGTAAATTAAATGGATCTAATATTATCTTCACTTGATTTAATTCAATTTTTAACTCTTTATTAAAATTTTTAATTAAAGATGCTATTTGATTATTAAATCTTGAAGTTTCGACTCCTATAGTACTCAAGTATATAATACTCACGGATATAACTAAAAAAATAGATAGTAAAATTTTAAAAATTATTTTCATTTAATTTGATACAAAGATTTTTCTAGAAATTCATCTATTTCACCATCTAATATTTTATCAGGACTAGAGCTTTCAAAATTCGTTCTATTGTCTTTTACAAGTCTATAGGGTTGTAAAACGTATGATCTAATTTGATGCCCCCATCCTATATCAGATTTAGATGACTCTTTATTTTGATTTTCCTTTTCTTTTTTCTTTATTTCAAAATCATAAAGTCTTGCCTTTAGCATACTCATGCAAGTTTCTTTGTTTTTGTGTTGTGATCTCTCATTTTGACATTGAACTACAATCTTTGATGGTAGATGAGTAATTCTTACTGCGCTATCCGTAGTATTTACGTGTTGGCCACCAGCTCCACTTGATCGGTAGGTGTCTATTCTCAGATCCTTTTCTAAAATTTCAATGCTTATATTGTCATCTATTACAGGGTAAACCCAAACACTTGCAAAACTTGTGTGTCTCCTCGAACCAGAGTCAAATGGTGAAATTCTTACAAGTCTATGAATTCCTGACTCTTTTTTTAACCATCCAAATACATAATCACCCTCAATTTTGATTGTGGAAGATTTTATACCTGCCTCATCCCCTTTATGTTCACTGATTAAATTATATTTAAATTTCTTATTATCTGACCATTTAATATACATTCTTCTCAACATATTAGCCCAATCCTGGCTTTCAGTGCCCCCAGCACCAGCATGTATCTCTATATAACAATCTAGAGAATCTGCCTCATTAGATAAAAAACAATTAATTTCATTTTTTCTAGCTAAATTCCTTACTTCCTTAATATTTATATATAGTTCATTTAGAATTTCTTGATTATTTTCTTGTGATGCTAATTCATACAATTCATTTGAATCTTGTAATTTTTGTGAAATTGATTTGAAGGAATTAATTAAATCTTCAAATAATTTTTTTTCTTTGACAATTTTTTTTGATTTAATTTTGTCTTGCCAAAAATTTTCATTTAGCATCAACTTATTGTGAAATTCTAATTTTGAAAAAATTTCATTTTTTTCAAAGATACTCCTTAATTCTTTGATTTATTTTTTCTATTTCTTTTTTATAATTTTGATATTTATCTTCCATTAATAAAACTTTAATATATTTTTGTTATCTAATCTATTTTTATTTAAATATAACACTTTTCCATTAACAACATTGTTGTTTTTGTATGCTTCCATAATTGTGTCCTTCGATGAAAAATCAGCTTTTTGTCCAGTTAAAGAATCGACGATCATCATAGTTATACCATCAGAAACTTTAAACGGCCTTGCATCTGATTTTTTTACTGCTTTTTTTACAAATTCTTCAAAAATTGGAAGGGCTGTTTTTGATCCAGTTTCAAATTTGCCTAAAGGTTTTGGATTATCCATACCAACATAAACCCCTATCACATAATTTGATGTGAAACCAACAAACCAAGCATCTGTATTTTCATTTGTAGTTCCTGTCTTTCCAGCTAAATTTAATTTGAGTTTTTTTAATTTTTTTCCTGTACCTCTTTGGATAACCCCTTCTAACAAGGATGTGATCTGATAAGCTGTTTGAGGTGAGAAAACTTGTTTATACTTATCTTTTATCTTAGGGTAAGTATTTGTTGTAAATGAAATTTGATCACAATCACTACAATATCTTTTGTTGTTATTAACAATTGTATTTCCTTCACTATCTTGAATTCTATCAATTAATATCGGCTCAACCAACTTACCCCCATTAACAAAAGCTGAATATGCTGAAGTTAGTTTTAATAAAGTTGTTTCTGTTGATCCAAGAGATATAGATAATAATTCTTGAGGATCTTCATATATACCCAGATCTTTTGAAAAATTGACAATTTTACTAATCCCTAAATTTTGTGCTATTCTTACTGTCATCAAGTTTCTAGATTTTTCTAAACCAATTCTTAAAGTTGAGGGACCATAAAATTTTTTTCCATAATTTTCTGGTTTCCACATTTTTAAATCTGAACCTTGATCAAGAACTAATGGTGCATCAAGAACTAATGATGAAGGTGTAAATTGATTTTCTAATGCTAACGCATAAACAAATGGTTTGAATGCTGAACCTGGTTGTCTTAAAGCTTGTGTAGCTCTATTAAATTCACTATTTTTAAAACTAAAACCTCCACTTAAAGCTAATACTCTTCCAGTGTAAGGATCCATTACTACTATTCCACCGTTAATTTTAGGAACTTGTTTTAAACTAAATTTATTTTCTCTAATCTTTTCTACATAAATTATATCTCCTGGTTTTAATAATTCATTAAATTCCTTTTTAGTCCAAGAAATATCTTTGTATTCAATTACTCCTAGTTTTTTGTCTTGAGTTTCTATTTTAGCTGAGAACTGACTCACTTCTTTAACAATTGAAAGTTTCCATTTAATTGAATTCTCCAACTTATATTTTTCTAATTTTTCTAACCAATCTTTTGCATACTCTACATTTGTTAAAGGGCCCCTCCATCCTTTCCTTTTATCATATTTAACCAAACCTTTTCTCAATGACCCTGTTGCAATTTTTTGTAAATCTAAATTTATTGGAGTGTTAATATTAAATCCTTGTTTATAAACTTTTTCATAAGTTAGTTGATCAATAATATTTTTCCTTACATCCTCTATATAATATTGTGCATCTTCAAGATAAACGCGTTGTTTTTTTTTTTTATTTATCTCTTTTTTCTTAAGATTTTGATAAGTTTCATTATTTATAAAACTGTTATCTAATAGATTTTTTAATACTAAATTTCTTCTAAATTTTGCAACTTCAATATTTCTATATGGATTGTATTTGCTTGGTGCCTTTGGTAAAGCTGCTAATAAAGCGGCCTCTTCATAATTTAGTTCTTTTATAGATTTATCAAAATACTCTAAGCTAGCTGCAGCGACTCCGTAAGATCCACTACCCAGATAAATTTGATTTAAATATAATTCCAAAATTCTTTCTTTTGTTAATGCTCTTTCAATTCTAAATGCTAGAATTGCTTCTTTAATCTTTCTATTTAAACTAACTTCATTAGTTAATAAGAAATTTTTTGCTACCTGTTGTGTAATAGTTGAAGCTCCCTCGAGTCTTTTTGAAGTCATAACATTCTTGATATTATTGACTACTGCTCTTAAAACACCTTTTGCATCAACTCCAGGATGAGAAAAAAAATTTTTATCTTCTGCTGACAAAAAAGCATTAATGACATTTTTTGGAATCGAGCTATATGGGACAAAAATTCTTTTTTCTTTTGAAAAGTCTGCTACTAAATCACCATTGCCTGAATATACTTTGCTAGATACTGATGGCTTAAAATTTTTAAGAAATTTGTAATCTGGGATATTATTTGAAAAATTCCACAAAAATATAAACGACAGAATCGATAATAACAGCAAAAAGCTTACAAAACCGATCAATATATTTTTGATTAACTTGTTCATTTTAATTCCATTATATATCGGAATTTGTTAAAGATAAGGCATAACAATGAACAAAATTTTATTAACAACTACCGTTATGAATTTAACAATCAAAAACTTATGGAAAAAAATTTATATATTGATGCTTCGCATCCTAATGAAACTAGAGTTGTGCTTAAGACTGACAACAATATTGAAGATTACGAATACGAAGGTTTAAAAAATAACCTTATAAAAAACAATATTTATCTAGGAAAAGTAAGTAGAGTTGAACCATCATTACAAGCAGCTTTTGTAGATTTTGGTAGAGAAAAACATGGTTTCTTATCATTTAATGATATTCAATCTGATTATTATCAAATTCCTAAAAGTGACTTAGATCTTATTAAGCAAGAAGAGGAAAAAGCAAGGGAAGAACTTTCGAAAGAAGTTGAAGCTAAAGAAGAAAAAAAAATAGCTGAAGGAATCTTAGAGATTGATGACCCTATAGAAAAAGAAGATACTCAAGAAAAAAATAGTTCAGAGGAAGAAAAAGAAAAAAATAATAAAAAATTTAAATTTAAAAGATATAAAATACAAGAAGTTATCAAGCCAAACCAAGTAATTTTAGTTCAAGTCATTAAGGATGAACGGGGACAAAAGGGAGCTGCTCTTAGTACTTTTATTTCTATAGCCGGAAAGTATATAGTTTTAATGCCTAACACACCCAAAGGTGGAGGAATTTCAAGAAAAATTTTTAATCCAGCAGAAAGAAAAAAAATTAGAAGTATTTTAAATGAAATTGTTATTCCAAAAGAAATGGGTTTAATTGTTAGAACTGCAGGAAGTAATAAAACTAAAAATGAGATTAATAATGATTTAACATCATTGATTAATTCATGGAATCAAATTAAAGACACTGCATTAAATTCTATAGCTCCATCATTGATTCATCAAGAAAGTGAAATAATAAAAAGAACATTAAGAGACATGTATGATGAAAATACAAAAAGTATTATTATAGAAGGTAATGAGGGTTATAAAAAAGCTCAAAATTTTATGAAAATAATGATGCCTACACATGTCAAAAGAATTAAAAAATATAGAGGTAAAACACCTTTATTTATAGAAGAAGGAATAGAACAAAAATTAAATCAAATTTTTGACTCTGAAATTAAACTAAATTCTGGAGGATACTTGGTAATAAATCCAACTGAGGCTTTAGTATCAATAGATATAAACTCTGGGAGTTCAATAAAGCAAAAGAATGTTGAAAGTACAGCTCTAGATACAAATCTTGAAGCAGCAGATGAAATTGCAAGACAAATAAAAATAAGAGATTTATCAGGACTAATAATAATCGACTTTATTGATATGCTAAGTTTTGGAAATAGAAAATTAGTAGAAAGAAGATTAAAGGAAAAATGTAGATCTGATAGGGCCCGAATTCAAATAGGGAGAATTAGTAATTTTGGTTTACTAGAAATGTCTAGACAAAGACTTAGGGAGAGCGCAATTAAGTGGAAGGTAAATCTTACAGATGAGTCTTTTGCTGTTAAAATTCTTAAGTTAGTTGAACTAAAAGCAGTATTGACTAAAGCAAAATTTGTAGAATTAAAAGTTTGTGAAAAAATTACTAATTTTCTAAAAGAAAATTTTGTTGAAGACTTAACTTATTTTGAAAAAAAAAATAAAATCAAAATAGACATAGTAAGTGATAATAAATTAATTATCCCTGAATATATTATTGATTTTAAAAATAGGTCAAAAAAAACTTTAGAATTAGTTGAGCATTTTGAAAAATTAAAAAATCTTGAACAACAAAAATTAGGGAACGTAATTGAATTTACAGACAAAAAAAAATTTAAAAAAAAACCATTTAAAAGAAAAAAATTTTTTAAAAAAGCTAAATAATGCCTTCATTAGGTGAGGATGCTTTTCCCATTAAATTTTTTTCTATCCTTCCTGAAAGAAATGATTGTCTGCCCGCTATAACAGCATTTTTAAAAGCTAACGCCATATCATATGGTTTTTTTGCTTTTGCAATAGCTGTATTAACTAAAACCCCATCGCATCCTAATTCCATAGCAATAGTTGCATCTGATGCTTGTCCTAATCCTGCATCTATTATTAAAGGTAACTTTGTCTGATTTCTAATTATCTTTAAATTAACTTTATTAAGAATTCCTAAACCCGAACCAATTGGAGCTGCTAAAGGCATTATTGCAGATGCACCAACATTCTCTAATCTCTTAGCCATTAAAGGATCATCATTACAATAAACCATAACTTGAAATCCCTCTCTTGCTAATATTTCTGTAGACTTTAGAGTTTCGATCATTTCAGGAAATAAATTTTTTTTATCTCCCAGCACTTCTAACTTTACTAATTTCCATCCACCTATTTCTCTAGCTAGTCTCAAGGTCCTTAGGGCTTCTGTAGAATTGAAACATCCAGCTGTATTAGGAAGGTAAGTAATTTTTTTAGGATCAATATAATCCATGAGTAATGGTTTTTTTTTATCTAAAATGTTGACTCTTCTCACTGCGACAGTAACAATATTGGCTCCTGACAATTTTACAGCTTTAGCACATTCACTCATATTCTTATATTTTCCAGTGCCAACAATTAACCTAGAATCAAATCTTTTTTTAGCTATAACCAATTTATCTACCACCTCAATCAACCTCCACCTATGAAATGAACAATCTCAATTTTATCATTTTTTTTAATTTTAATTTTATTTAGTTTTTTTTTATCTAATATCTTCTCATTTAATTCAATCGCTACTTTTTTAATTGGTATTTTCAGATCATTTACTAGGTTTTGTATTTTAGAATTTTCATTAATTTGCTTTACTTTTCCATTTAATCTAATTTTTATTTTTTTTATTTTTCTCATCGTATATAAGAGTTAAATGAATAATAAAATTATTATTATTAATGGTCCAAATCTTAATCTATTAGGAGAAAGAGAACAATCGGAATATGGATCTACTACTTTTGATGAATTAAAAGAAAAATGCCTAAACAAGTCAAAAGATTTGGGTTTAGATATTGAATTTGCACAATCTAATATTGAGGGAGAAATTGTAAATTTAATTCAAGACTCAAGAAATAAATTTGATGGAATTATTATTAATGCTGCTGCTTTTACTCATACGTCTGTCGCAATTAGAGATGCTTTAAGTATTTTTAAAAAACCTATAATTGAATTACATATATCGAATATATATAAAAGAGAGGAATTTAGACATAAATCTCTTATAAGCGATATTGTAACTGGTGGTATCTTTGGTTTGGGAAGTGATGGTTATATTTTAGCCATAATTTCAATGCAAAAGCTAATAAAAAAATGAAAATCGATAAAAAAATTATTAAAGAATTAAGTGATTATTTAGAGGAATTTAATCTCACAGAATTAGAATATACTGATAAAGATACTAAAATAAAAGTTTCTAAAAACAACGTTTCAATTAATAATCAAACAGTTCCTAATAATAATCTAAACCAATCCACAGAAACACAAAAAATAAGTAATATTACAAAATCAGGTATTGAAGTTAAATCTCCTATAATTGGAACAGCTTATCACGCACCTGAACCTGGTGCAAAAAAATTTGTTGAAATTGGAAAAAAAATTAAAAAAGGTGATACGGTCATGATAGTTGAGGCAATGAAGACTATGAACCATGTACCTTCATCAGCAGATGGAACTGTAAAAGAAATATGCATTGAAGATGGTCAACCTGTTGAATTTGGTCAAACTATAATCATTCTTGAATAATGTTTAAAAAGATCTTAATTGCAAACCGTGGGGAAAT
>ERZ802830.4778-NODE-4778-length-10665-cov-15.3259_pt1 | contig 10665 bp, 12 predicted proteins | sample MGYA00345654_ERZ802830 | MGnify/ENA primary metagenome ERZ802830 (study PRJEB30503, sample SAMEA104212375) | marine metagenome | biome: Westerlies Biome; feature: [SRF] surface water layer (ENVO:00010504) within the epipelagic zone...; material: water...
CATTTGCTGGAATGCTTGGAACTTCCGCCCAAGTTAAAGTTTGTGTGGAACCATCCACATCACTTCTCAAGAAATATCCATCGGTTGTTATTGTAGGCACTAAATCATTACCACTTGGTATAGTAACACTTTCATACTTAACTACTTTACTTCCTGCTTCTGTTGCTACTCTTAAGAAATGTCCGTCAGTTATACTGGTTATAGCAGTATGGAAAGGAGGAACATTTGCTGGAATGCTTGGAACTTCCGCCCAAGTTAAAGTTTGTGTAGAACCATCGCTATCGCTTCTCAAGAAATATCCATCGGTTGTTATTGTAGGAACTAAATCATTACCACTTGGTATAGTAACACTTTCATACTTAACTACTTTACTTCCTGCTTCTGTTGCTACTCTTAAGAAATGTCCGTCAGTTATACTGGTTATAGCAGTATGGAAAGGAGGAACATTTGCTGGAATGCTTGGAACTTCCGCCCAAGTTAAAGTTTCTGTCGTGCCGTCGTCATCACTCCTTAAAAAATAACCATCATTTGTTATGGTAGGAACTAACTGATTAGTAGTTGGAAGAGATGATGCTGTAATATACCCAGCATTTTGTAAATTAGTAATAGCAGTAGAATTAGTTGCTATACCTGTTATTTCACTCACATTCACATACGCTTTTTCCGCATCTAATTCCACAGGATAATTCGTCCCGCTTTTGGTGTATCCAATTTTTACTCCTCCTAACGCATTTGATGTTGCTACTGATATACTAGAACCTGTGCCTATCTGTTCCCAGTCTGTTAATGTTGTTCCATCATTTTCTTTTAATCTATACAGTCCATTATTGCTGTCTGTTGTATCGCTTGTTACTACAACAAGCATACCTAAATACATACCAGTAAATCCTGTTAATTGACTCTTCAATGGTGTCGTCATTCTTGCGTCTAATGGTGCCGATAAACTACATTCAAAATTATCAGCAAAAGAAAACACACCCGTCTGTCTTGTCATTTATATAGAGAGAGATTATCTTTTTAAAAGATAAGACAAAAGGGGGTAAGGGGGTGTCCCCCTAATTTTGTGTTCTTACTAACTTGTAATCTCCTGCGGTTGCTAAAATACCATTGTATGATCTTTTTTGATACGATACACCTGTGAGATTTCCAACATCAATACTTACTGTTGCAGTGTCAAATTGTGTGTCTGCTAAATCCTCATAATTATTACTTACAGTATTTAATTTTTGTATCTTGTATTCCTTACCTGCTGTGATATAGACAGATGGTATATATATTGTATGCCTGAATGATGATGTTTCTGTAAAGTCTTGACTAAAAGTAAAAGATGCTGGATTGTTAGTTAAACTCGCTGATTCAAACCCCGATGATGTCCCTTTTTGAAACTCATATACAGCAGTAGTGGTTTTAGCAGTAGTTCTGTATGTTCCACTCGTGCCTATCGTTTGTGCTATTGCGGGTAATGGAACACTACTATCAGTAAAATTGTTTCCATTTGAATCTACGAGTGTATATGTAGCAACTTCAAAAGTAAAACTTGATGTATATGCACGAGATGTATTGCTTCCTGTTGGTTCTCCCCATGTAAATCCTGTATTATTATATGTATTAAATCCTCTTGCTGAAGCATTAACGGTTAGTGATGCCGATGCCTGACCAAATAGGACGATAGAACCACTTGTGATCTCACCCAAGTAATCATTATTATTTTGATTTATTGTATCACCATTTTGATACGATATACCGCCTAAATTAATATTGAAGGTAATATTTGTATTATATGTATCTCCGCATCGCACGATAGATGGAACAGTATTACTGAAACTTGAAATTGTAGAAGCGGTTGTTTTTATTGGAATTAAAACCGGATTAAACATTTTATCTATGAGTGCCGGAAGCGAAAGAGATTTCAATTCGCTAAATGCTGTCCCTGCTGGAACACCTCCCACATCAAAAATAGTCGTTGTTGAATCACTGTTTGCTGAATCAAATTTAGTTGATAATGCTGAATTATTAGTTACATCTATACCATCGCTTCCGGTAAGAGTAAGTTGTGTAGGAAAATCTACATATTCAAATCCATTTGCTGTATCACTTTGAAGTTTTATCGTTTGACCTGATGTGCCTAGTATAGATGGAAATGCAGGAACATTTGGTGTTCCTGAACTAGTAACATAACCCGCCCCATTAATTAATTGATTGTTATTTGTTATTTGAACAAATTTTACACCATTCACAAATAATTCATCAAAATTTCCTGTATCATCACCTGTTAGATTAGACATATATATATATATATACTTTTTATTACACAACATAGTTTTTAAAAGTATATATACCAATCTAATAATTACCTTTCAAATAATCACTTGAAACATAATTTACATTTTCTACTAAATTGAATTCAAATCTAGGTAGGTTATAAAATTTGTATGTTTCAAGAGTGCAATGAGGGGTTCTGGTTCCATAACAACTGCCTCCGTGTATATGAATAACTGATTTAGCATTAGCATAAGGATTTAAATTTTTCTTTCTTTTACTCACACAAAAAGGACATGTAAATACTAGATCATTATTTATTGTTCTTTTGACTGCAACATTAACCATTAGATTTCCTGATTCATCTTGTGAAATAGGACAATTATATTTATGTAATGCTATTAATGCTTTTTCGTGAAAAACTCCAACCATTTATATATAAAAATATTAAAAAATTAAATATCACACCTTAATTAATTATTTCCATTTGTTTATTAGCACCTACTCTCCACATAACATCAGTTTCCGCGAGAATAGTGTTCTCAAAGAGATTAGCATCATTCCCGGAGCCTACAGAACGGATACCAAAAAATGCATTCTGTGAAGTCGTTGATAATCCTGAGACACAAGGTTTATCGTATTTGCCTTTTGGTAAATCAAGTTTGACAGCACAAACAAACTTGTTCTGTAAGAATTCTTGAAACGAAGCACAATCAGGCATTTTATCAACATCATTCGCACGATTAACCTGAACGAGAACATCAGCAGGGTTCATGGGGAACTGAGGGTATTGTGCCGAGTTAAGCGACCACTGAAGGTCAAGAGCATCAGTTGTTGTGTTGTAATTAGCGAATATTCCACTATCAGCAGACGCCATACCAGTTTCCGCACTACCTAAAGGTAATAAATTGGGCCAGGTCATTCTATTTACCGCACCCTGATATTTGCGTTCTCCTTGAGCACAGACGGGTGTTATTGTTGCCGCCGAAGACCCATTGGTAGCATCGCTGGTGCTGACAACAAAACCGGCACCTTCTTTACCGTTTCCGCCGCCCATCGCCGCCGAAATTCCAACACATCTTCCAGCAATAGGAATAGCACCACGCTGTGTGGTATGTGTTCTTAAACGCCAAACGCTTGTGAGTTTCTTCACCGAATTCGCCGCAAGACTGAATTGAGAATTACCAACCCAATTCTGTGTGAAACCGAGCGATTGAGGATATACGAGAGTTAGGTAACCAATATCTTCAATACGCTGACGAACCGCCTGAGCATACGAAGACGAGAGAAGCGAGTAGCAATTAGCAACAAAGTGAGGTCTGTCAATTGTGAATGTAGCACCGCTGTTCGCAATTGTGAAAGATTTGGTTGAAGAACCACGAGGGTCAGTAGATTTAGCACTGATTAAAACATTGTTAGGTGCTGTGATAAATTCTACCTGAATTTGAGGAAGTAAATCAAGCGAAACGAGTTGAGGCGATATACGGGCAATCTCACCCATATCAACGGCGAACATACGAGAAACCGCACCTACACCGCTGTCGTAAGATTCATTAACATCATCTGCTTTAATAACCTTTCCATCTAACTGAACTACATCAAGAACCTCGGGGTGACCGAGAACATCATCACAATGTTCAACACCGGTGTTGTAGTTAATGTTTTTAATAAGACCATATAAATTATTTGCCTGACAGATGGTTTGACCACCCGCTGTAATTCTGCACGAAGAGAAGAGCGATTCAATGTTGGTAGGAATTCTAGCACCACTACCCGCTGTGCTGACTGAAAATGTCATTTTTGATGTTTTAAAGTCCATTATACCTGTGGTTGGTAAATTGAATTTGATGCTTGAACCACCACCCGCAACGCTTCCTTGACCAGTGGAAGACGGAATAGAGAAAGCATTAGTGCTTACCCCCTGAACGACCGAAAGAGCAAACGAAAGAGAACTTGGTAGCGAACCTGAATTTTCCATTTATATTATAGTATAAGATTAAAAAATTCAAATTTTTTTAACACATTTTTCTTGGTATTGTTAAATTACTCCTTAAGTTTGGATTAGGATTAGATTCAGGGGGGGCGAATCCTTGTAATTTCTGTGGCGAATTTCCAACATACTTTTCTACTAAAAGCACCATATCCACAACCGAATTACCATTTTTAATTTGACCTTTTGGATTACCAGCATCATATTCATCAACCGTCACAGGTGGTAATGCTGGATTAGGATATGGAATTAAACGACCTCTTGAATCTCTTAAATCAAACTCTACGAAATTTAAAACAGAAGCAGTTACATTTGCAAAGAAATAACTAGGTTGTGTGATTCTATAAAAAACACCACCATCTCTGTCTATTTCTCGTCTTGCTTTTGCTATAATACTTGACTGAATAAAACTATGGGCGTGTTCATTTGATATTTGTTCTAAACTGCTAGATGCTTGAGAATGACTTTGTCTTGAAGTTATGTATAAATTAGGCATAGTGTTTAATGTTGTATTCATAGGGTAATAACTACATATTTGAATTTTATGAGTATCTGTTGTTTCTATTTTACTGCTAAATGAAACAGGAACATCAGTTTGGTCATAAATAGGTGTATCACCTCCATAAAATTCTTCAATGCGTTCTCCTCCTAAAAGAATATAAGAATCATTCAATAATTGATCTCTTGTTAAATTATTACTAGCACCATTTAGATTATATGATTTACCATCTCCAATATTTAGGCACTGAAACTGGGGTGCTTTTGTCCAAACAAAACTACTTACAGTAACTGACATATTAAATTGTAATCTATAATCATTATATCTCGTCTTTAATGATGGTTCGTCTTGGAATGTAGAAACATGCGATGTTTTACTAAAAGTTTGTAAAGCGGTTGTGTTTGTAAAATCACTCAAAACTAAATCACTATTAGCAATTATAACAGATGTTACGGCACTCATAAACGATAAGCAAAGTGATTCGTGTGTAAGATAATCTCCTACCGGTATTTCTACTATTTTATCAATATCATTGATGGTTTTTCCTCCTGATGAAAAACTTTTTAAAAACATTCTCACCTTGTTATTTGTATCATTTATGTTATACCAATTTTTTGCTATATTGAATTCTTTTACAGACATCTTAAGTAAAGACCCATCATTGTTGCTGAATGGTTGGTCATTTAAATCAACTTTAAAATGTGCCTGATTACCTAAAGACTCAAAATTCGCCTCACTTGAAATAAATAACAATTGTGATTCATTTTCGTATTTATTCATTTATATAAATACGAAAGATAAAAAAACTCTAAACATTTACCATCTTTCTATACTCTTCATCTAACATACATTCTGCTTCTAATTTCTCTTCGTGGTTCATATAATAATCTACTAAAATATTAATAATAGACTTATCCATATTAGGGTATAAATCAATACATTTCACCATAAGTTGTTGTTTTTTTTCCTGTTGTTCCTTCGTGTATTTATAATCTTCCATGTTCATCTCTGCTCGTTTAATAATCTCTTCTTCACCATCATCATTTATATATTTAAATCCTTCTTTGACTAACTCCGCCATTTTATATATTAATGTAAGATTATTTTTTTATAAATCACGCATTGCCTCCCGCATTCTCTCCATTTCCATATCATCGGGGTCTATATTTACTCTAACAACATCACCTTGTCTAGGTTCATATTCACCTGTCATTAAATTATAAATCATATTTCTCGCACGAAGCGGAGGTCTTCCTCTTGGTATGCTCATAAATTCCATGGGGTCTGTTCCCATATCTCTTATTTCAGGATTTGCAGGGACTGTTCCCATATCTCTCATTTCATTGTCCATAGCATTGTTAGAATATCTCTCTGTTAATTTTTCGGTGTTGTATGGTATAGGTTCATCTTTCACCATTTTATCATATACCTGATTGTATTCTTTTAAAAATGCTACTGGATTAAGACCCTCTCTAGCACAAACCGCATTACAATAAATATTAATATTTGCTGGTGTATGGTATGATTTTTTAAAAGGGTTCATCGGGTCATCATCATCACCGCCCTTTTTACCTCTTTTTTTCATAGGATTAAATCTACTTATATGTTCATCACCTATAAGCATATCAAATACTTCTTGTCTTAATTCCATAGGCACAGGTCGTGAATCACGGCACATATAATCTGATTCTTCATCTGTAAATAATTTCATTTATATTATATACTTTTAAAAAAATAATATCTTGCTAAATATATATAATGATTCCAGTATCAACTACAATTTCCAAAAATGGATATGCTACGCCATTACAAAATCAAATATTCGGTGAGTTTGATAAGGCACACGGAGTTGGTGATATTTTAGGAGGTCTTATGAACGACCCAAGAATGGATAAAAATGATGGAGGTTTAACAGGTATGGAACTGATCGGCAGTGTTTATCAAATTGCTGACCAAAATGCCCCTTGCGTTTTACCCGATGATTACATGGGTGCTATGGTTAAAACGAGAAATAAAAATGTAGATAATGTTTTAGATGGCGATGGCATGATTGCTCAACCTAATCCAGCATCTAATTTACAAATATTTGGTTTATCGCACCTTAAATGTGATATGGAAAATGCAGGTGGAAAAGTTTTAAGACACGCTAATAATTTCAATCCTATGTTAAAGTCGCCATTCAAGTGAAGAAATAGAACCATCTTTATTTGTATCTAGTTTATCAAACATTTTTTTAATCGCTTTTTGAGATAATCCTTTTTTTAGATAATATGATTTATATTCATTATAACTAATTTTATTATCATTGTTACTATCAATCAAATCAAATACACTTCTATATGGTGTAAATGGATTTTCAGGTTGTTTATTCAAAACACTAAATACTGTTGTATTATCATTATTAAATATACCAACATCATCATAACTGGATACTAAACCATTAGTCGTTTCAGGTTCGCCAAGCATTAGTTTTTCTTCAAATGCTATTAATTTTTGTGGAACATTTTTAACTTCTTCAACTGGTTTAAAACTACTTTTTTTTCTTACACTATGTATATTATCTTCATCTATGAAGTTGCGAAGTTTATGTCCTAATGGAAAATAATTTTTCTTATTGAATACATTAAAAAAGGTTTCAGGGGAATAATCTTGTTCTTTTCTTATATATATCGGCACAGGGTCAATACTATTCGTGTATATATTAATATTGCGAGGATCATAACCATCAAAATTTCTCTTGGGTTCAAGCAAATTACTTGCTGGATTATATAAGTGTGCTTCAATGTTATATTCTCTAGCAATATCCCCTGCAATACCGCCACCTGCTGAATGTCCTAGTAATTTTATCTTATAATCAGGATATTCATTTTTTCCAAAATTTACTATGTCAGTTATAGAATCTCTATCTGCTTTATAATATGACCCTAAATCGGTTACATCATCAGGTTTTAATATACCAAATGTTTTTAACGCCATTTGTCCAAATTTAAATCTATCTATTGCATCGTATTCAGGTAACACACCTCTTACACCAATAATAAATTCTTTCCTTTCATCATTTACAAATACTTGAGATAAACCGGTTGTTGTATCTAGCACATCATAATCCATAAATTTCTTCCTACCTATAATATAATTTGTTCTATCCTGTGTATCTTTCCCTTTGAACTCTTTTGTATTAGCATATACTTCTCTTAAAATTTTAGCACCTTTAGACATCATATTTATTTCATCATCATTGACATTACTTCTTGCTCTAAAATCTATAAATTCTTCACCCCCTTCACGAACCCGTAATCGGGGGGGATACCCCCCTACCCCCTCTGTTGGTTGGGGTGTGAGAGGGGGTGGCGACCCCCTCTGAAACGCCATTTCCGCTACAATTTTTCGGTTATTTAGTCCTCCGTTAATATATACTGGATTACCATAAGGTTGATTTGATTGGTCATCAATCATAACTTCTAAAAGTTCTTCCTCGTCAAACGGCATTATATATATATATACTTTTAAAAAAGTAAAACAAAACTTTTGTGTGTGTAAAGTATATATATGGAGATTGAAGATTTTTCTTTAATGGGTTTAGAGGCAAGTGCTAGTTTATTTATTTTCGTATGTGCTGTGAAATTATATAAGATGAAGATAAAAACACATAGTGGGTGCTGTGGTGATAAATTTGAAATTGATACTGAAAATGCCGGTGCTGATTCAACACCAATGGATTCTGTTTTAGATAAAGTATAAATTATATTGTTATATATATAAAGATGACATTTACTACAAAAAAAGTTAGTTTATATGGGAAGGATACAGAACCTAATAAGGGAGTATCTAATGCTTACGATAGTGTGATTCAAGGTGGTATAGATGGAAATTGTTTGCTAGGTATTTTTGGTTTGAGAAATTCAGGAAAGACATTTTGCTGTTCTAAAATTGTGAATCAAGCACAAAAAACAAATGTATACGATAGAATTTATTTAATAACGCCAACATTTTTATCAAATAAATCGTATTTTGGTAAGCACATAGATGAGGAAGATGTATTTGAACCTAACAGAGATTCAATTAAACAAGTGATAGAATCGGTAGAACAAGATAGAGATGACTTTGAAAAATATTTACAGGATTTAGAAGACTATAATGAATTTATGAAAAAACTTAATTCAAAGAAAGATTTATTTACAGATGAAGATATATTTAAATTTGATAATCTTGGGTGGTTAGAGATGACACCAGAAAAACCACAATGGAAATATAAAAAGGTAAGACCTCCACAGAGTTTAGTTATATTAGATGATATATTGGGTTCGCAGGTAGTGCATAGTCCTTTTTTTACTAAAATTGCTACATTGAATAGACACATCGCCGGTCTAACAGAACCATACGGAGAGCGTAGTGCATGTGGATTAGGAGTGATATTTAATAGTCAAACATATTCTATGAATCAAGGTGTTTCAAGAGTTTTAAGACAAAATTTAACTCATATGATAGTGTTCAAGAATAAACAACAAAAACAAATGGATAAAATGGTGGAAGAACTCGCGGGTGCTGTTGATGAAGAAAAATTTATGGAAGCATATAATTATGCTATACAGGATAAACATGATTCATTATTAATTAGTTTTAAACCTCATTGTCCAACTCATACATTCAAGCGTAATCTAAATGAGTTAATTATTTTCCCTGATGATAAGAAGGAGTGTCATTGTCATTAATCAAACAAAGAACGATATGCTTTTTTATTTGCTAAATCTTCTTTCATCTGTTTCAATTTCTTTTTCTTTTCTTGTTCTGTTTCTTGTCTTACAGGTGGTCTTGGAGGCGGAGCGTTCATAGGTAGAGGAGGAGGAGGAGGTGAAGGGTCACGAGGTGGTTTCTTTTTTCTTACAACTTTTTTAACTATTATCTCTTCTTCACTATCATCATCACTTTCTTCAATCACAATCGTTTTCTTTTTAGGTCTTGGTTTAACTATTTTTACAGTTTCCGGTTCAGGGTATTTTTCTACAGACGGAGGGTGATGCTCTTTTGCTTTTTTTAATGCTTCCTCCTTTAATATCTGACGCTTATGGTTTGCCTTTTCTCTACCTTTACGCAAAGTTTCTAACCTTGCCTTCTGCTGTTCTTCTGTGAGAGTTTTTCGTGGAGTGCCGTCCTTGTTAATTGCAGGTGGTTTTTTACGAGGTTTAACAATTTCCTCTTTTTTGGGGTTCTCGTTTTCAACTTCCTGTGATTCTCCTAAAGATTTACTGGTATTTTCAGGTATTTCACTGGTATTTTCCGAATCACTCATATATAAATACGAGAGAAAAAAATATCAGTGATCAACAATAATATTTAAAAAAATTGATTTAGAAAAAAAATAATAGTTATATATAGTAATAATGGCGATTAGCGATATTCAAAAAAGAGCAAACGCTAAATGGTGTGCGAAACCCGAAAGCAAAGTTAAATTATACAACAATGTAATGAGATATAGAGATAATAATTATGATAAATATTTAGAGAACCAAAGATTAAGCACAAATAAAAACTATGCTAAAAAGAAAGGGTATAAATGTTATGATGACTACATTTATGATGTAACGCTTCAATGCGTCCGGAAACTATATAATTGATTAGTTATATATATATTTAAAAAATTGATTTAAAAAATAATCTATAACTAATATATATATAATGTCTAAAACATTAATTAGAGATGTGACTAAATTAACTGATGGCGATAAGACGAAAATAAGAAGGAGATATGGATTTAAAACAACGAAACAAATGATTAAGTCTGTGGAAGACCTATTTGATTTAGGAATAACTGATAAGAGAAAAGAAAAATTGGCGTTTAGATATTATGCTGACGAGTTCAATAAGGATATTTTGGAGGAGAGAGATAAAAAAAAAATTGAAGTAAGAAAAAAGAAAG
>ERZ802830.4779-NODE-4779-length-10665-cov-6.71876_pt1 | contig 10665 bp, 15 predicted proteins | sample MGYA00345654_ERZ802830 | MGnify/ENA primary metagenome ERZ802830 (study PRJEB30503, sample SAMEA104212375) | marine metagenome | biome: Westerlies Biome; feature: [SRF] surface water layer (ENVO:00010504) within the epipelagic zone...; material: water...
GTAATATTCATCAGGGAATGTTGGTGTAGTGTATTTTTGAATATATAATGAGTTATTTGGTAATGTTGATGAAGTTCCAGTTGAGAATGTAGGTACTCCATCATCAGGTGGAGGATTCAATGTTTCATCTGTAATTGGTGGGTCTGCTTCAAACACTGGTTCAGGTTCTGTAACTGGTAATACAAAATCAGACATTGGGTATGTACCAGTGGAGTTTGTAAATGCTGGTACGTCAAACGTGCCACTTGAGTTTGTTATGGATATGGTTGTATCAGCAACCTGACCAAAGGCTTCTGGTATTGGTATGTAGCCTTCTTCGCTAAGTCCGATACAAAGCGGAACTGCAACCATGAGTGAGGCTACAACTGCAATTCCCATTAGTGTATAGTCTGCTCGGTTCAATCAATGACACCCCATCCGTGCAGCACCGTGGGTTGATAAACTAATAGCCATAGTCTCTCCTTGTTGTGCTCATGTATGCCCACAGGAACACTGCTCCTATCATGAATAACGGTAAAGCCATAAACGTAGCGTAAATATTGTCTCTTGTTGCCAGCGCTTCTGCTGGTGCATCTATCCATAGGTCCTGGTTATAGTACAAGTCCCATACGGCAGGCATGAATGCAACCATGGCAATGCCTATTGCGAAGACAGAAATAATACCACGAAGAATGATATTAATTGCCAGTTAAGATCCAGCCCCTAAAATTTTCTTTAAGTACTGTTCATAGGTTAATTTTTTCTTTCTTGCCTTAATCTTTTTTCGTAATGCTTTCGAAATAGGTATTTCGACTAAACGTTCACCCATAACATACCGTACCGTTTCTGTCCTATTTAAAATTTAATTTAGCAGATACTGATATCATATAGGAGTGTGAGGGTTACCCATCAACCAGTATCTGGTTCAGATCATTCGTCCGAACTGATATTAGTCACATATCTCTGGTATAAAAACATTCGGGTTCTTGCTTGAGAGTATTTGAAAAAGTCTAAGGTGATGTGTTTTTTTTAAATGGATTCACGATTATGCCATTCTGGAGAATCCACCAAAGATTGCAAATAGTGCAAAGAACATTGATATTGGTAAGATACTAATTACCGTCCATGCAATGGATTTTGCTCTAGTACATGCCTCGTTACCATCAGCGTTTGTTGCTGCTGGAGGGCAATCAATAGCGGCCTCTACTTCACTGTATATCAAGATACCAATGATTAAGCCAACGGCTACACCAATGAATCCCATGATATAGGAAATATCGATCATGTAGAAGGTTCTAAATAACTCTTATATAAAAGAACGTAGCGTAAACGAAGTTTATATATGCAACAATCTGAAGTAAATTTTAAATAGGTCTACTTTGAGAGGTATCGGTTAAAGACCGAAACTTTTACCAGTAACTAGGTATAGTACAAGCAATACAAGCATAAAGCCAAATATTATGTTTAATCCTGTCTTAAAGTACTGCATTACTGGATCGTCGGTAACAGGATTGCCACCCTGACTAAAGTCACATGTAAGTGTTATACTGTCTATTGCATTTGTAATAAAGCCACCAAGTACTATGCCTTTGAAGAAGTCAATGGTACTGTACCCTGCATCTATTGCATCAGTTACAGGATCATATGATCCTCCAAACTGGTCAGTGAACTGTTCCAAGTTGGCAATGTTCTGTGTAGGGGTATTTAATGTTGAATTGGTTGAAGCAGAAGTTCTTTCCCAAGTGCTTGTACCTGAATTATAAACAATCATGCGTTCCTGAGACTGATCAAAGCAGTTCTGTAATTGTGCATTGCCAGCAACGTCAATGGTAAGTGGAGTGTCTGGTATTGCAGTTACACCCATTCCTATGTTAAGGCATATAAAAAACAGTATTACGTGCATATACATGACCATCTTAGTACCTTCCTCCTATGTATCCAGACAGGAATCCAAAACTGGTCAAAGCGCCTACTGCAATCAAAATCCAGCCTACCCATGTGCTGTTCTCGTTAAATGTTGACGGATCCGAGTCTCCGATCAAATAAAAGATTTCAGTCGTTGTTGCACCACCAGTGACGGTACTCGTTGATTCAAAGCCGACATCGTACCCTGCAATCAGTACGGTACCGAGTCCGAAGAAGATGAATACTGCCATAAGCTTGAATTGTATAGGGAACCTTGGAATTATGAATAATATTCCTATTCCAAGCAATACAAGGAACAATCCTCCGTCAAACATAATTAGAGTACCAACCCCCTATATATGAAATTTCTTTTTATAATCAATTGTCTGGCCTCACATAGGTAGAATCATAGTCTGGGAACTCATTGTAAGGCTGTTCGGTTGATTCGTCAATAACTGCATTATCATCGGTATCTTGACTTACTTCACTTGGACTGACATAGTCCTCTGGCATCTTTGTCTCATGCTTATGCTCTCTTTCAGAGATTTGCCTTGGTGTAAGCCTTGGACGACCTGGACGTCTTGGAGCCATCACTTCGCCAAAAGCATCAACTTTTTTGGCCAAGTGTGACCCTTTTGACATACGTGTCCTTCTTGGGGATTCATCCCTTAATTCATTCAAAATCTGCTGCCAAGGCGCTTTTACGTCTTTTGACACCTTTTCAAAGAAATTCCAATATGCCTTGTGTGCGTTCTCAAGTGGGTCTACGGGCCCAATATTATGGGTTTTGCACCAAAAAGCCAATGTTGTCATAAGTGCCGACTGGTTCTTATATTCCTTCAACATCTTCTTAACTTGCTTAACTGTCTTTACCTCCAATTTAGGGGGTGCACCTGGTCTGCATAACTCACATGACTGTCTTGGATAAAGAAAGAAATGAAGGTCTGTAATCTCTGAAACAAGCCCAATCCTGAAAGGTTCGTTAATAAGGTACTTTGCTGACTTTCCAGTGTAATAGTCCAAAGGTACATAAAACGACCCATTAAGAGCCATCTGACGGTACTTTTTACCAAACTGCCGTACTACTGGCATTTTGTCCTGAAAGAGGTCTTTTAGGTTACCCAACTCTTCTGTAGTCACGGAGGTAAGGAACGTAAAGTGCTGATTTCTAAAAAATTTCTTGGTTGCACGACTGTAGTGAATATTGAATATAATGATAACCTTTGATTTGACATGGTGTCTGATGGTGGTCAAGGCATTTGCCAGACTTGCCATCTGTGACTTTGTTGCATCTTCCATGGTATATGAGGCATCATCGAATATCATTACATGGGGTACCCCTACCTGTAGCTTGCCTATATGCTTGTCCAGTTCTGTCAACTGATGGCCGTTGAACCACTTGAATACATAGTTCTCCCCATACTCGTGTATCTTGTGCAGTATTGTATTGGTCAAGGTAGTCTTGCCTGACCCTGACATGCCTATAAGCACACATCCAGTGAAGCCGTGAGCCTTGTTGTGATTAAGCATACGTTTTACTACATTGCCCCAATACCATCTTTGTGGCACTGCATACCTTTTATCCTCCCATTTGAACGTAGTGACCTTTGAGCCGTCAAAACCTCCCCCCTTCTTGGACTGGGCAACACCTGTATCAGTAATGATATCCATATCAAAGTCAGACCAGTCTCCGTCCTTAACGACCTCAGACTCGTCTCTGCCCATATCTGGCATATCTGACTCTGGGGCTGGTAAGCCATCATCATAAGGTAAAGGGGGTAATTCCTCTATATCGTCATCAACCATTACATACTTATCCTTGCTAAGTTAGTGTGTATCCATTTAGATATAGACTCTTCTACTAAATAACATGAATCAGTAACCCATCGCCACTTGGCAGCCTTATTAGTTAAATCAGCCCTAATGTCTCCAGCAACTGGAATAGGTGGTAATTCGGGTCTATGGACCATTGGTAACATAGCGACCATGGCGCGGATAAATACTATGGCAGCATCAAAATCGCCACTCTGAATCGCATATACACAGCCAGCCCTATATTGTGTAAAAGCTGATGCCATAATTTCTATTAATGCCAATACTACTCAAACGCATATTACTACTATATAAAGTTAATATTTCATTTTTCCCATATCTAATGCTCAAAAGGCACAATATCCTCTTTTTCGTCTCCCTTTATAATTAAACTATCTAAATATAAAATTATTATTAGTAGTATAATAAATATTTAAAATTTTTTGAAAAGTTACCAACATTCTACAAGTAATACTTAACATTTTGACTTTGTAAATATAGTATTGTTAAACTACCCTGATTATGAACCTAAATACGTCCTATACAGGGGGGTTTTTTTATGAAAAGTTTTGAAAATCACAAAGTCCGCAAATCCCTTTAGCTAAATTTTCGATATTTTACAAAACTCTTAAGTCGTTTTATTAGTCCGTCAAGTGCATTATACACGTCCTAATAGTGACGACAGTGTTCGTATGCCAGTCGTAATTACTAATGCGTGTTATAGCAAAAAATTTTGAAAAAACTTAGAGGGCCTTTATGGACCTCCTGGAAAAGACTAAAAAAATATAAAAAGTTAAGATTTTACGTATTAGAAAAATGACACTGTGGACTTTGCTTTCTTTACTTTTGGTTTCTTAACTGTTTTCTTTTTGACGACTTTGGCTTTCTTAACCTTTGGTTTTGCCTTGGTCTTTACGACTTTAGACTTTGCCAATTTCTTAGGTTTCTTTTTAGTAACCTTCTTGGTCTTAGCCTTAGCCTTTTTTGGTTTGATCTTGGTAACCATGTACAGGTACAAAATACATGGTTATATAAAGTTAACTATTGATCTCTTTATGTAACTCTCTGAGTAACATCTTGTATTCTATCCTGGATTCTCGTATCTGTTTGGATATGAAGTTGATTGTATGCTGATTAGCCATAGTGTACATCCACCATATGTTCTGCTAAATCATGTGTTGTCTTTTTGCAAAGTAAGCAATAGTTGCCTTCCTTTCTTGTACTGAAGTCTATTGTGCTACACCTCGTTTTTGTGCTACTGCCCAATGCAACAAGGAACTCAATGAAAGACAGTTCCTTTTACACCAATTATAATCTTCTATATCGAGTGAAACACTCATTCGTTTTGATGTCATATTGTACAAATTATATACCTTCTATAAATAGATACCTATTGGTCTTGCTCTGATATTACAATTAAGGCGAGTGTTGATCTTACATCCTTTATCTTGCGAATCTTTTCTGTTATTATTTGTCTCATTTCCACTGAATCCTTTCCAGAAACCTTTGTGATGATATCATAAGCACCAAACGTGCCATGTACCTCGCTTATTCCTGATATATTAGTAATATCTTCCATAATAGACTCTTCCTTACCCAAGGAACAATTGATTAAAACATATGCTTCAGCAGTCATTAATTTTGTCTCATTGGATCTACAATATCAACACATGTATTTCCTTCTAGAACTCTGCCTGGTCCACATTGATCATTTGCTGCTCTTTGTTGTGGAACTGGTTCAGTTATTTGAGGAACTATAGATGTTGTATTAGGAACAGTTGGCTCAACTAGAACTTCTGGTACTGGTGTAGGTTCTGGAGTTGGCTCAGTAATAGGAACTACTATCAAAGGTGTGCTTACTACGGATTCTACTTCAACTATCTCAACTACTTTATCTTCATGATGTACGTATGGTGGGTATAGATTAGGCATTAATTTGCTTGCAGTCTCATATGCTCTCCACTCCTCATGCTTCTTTTTCATGTCTTTGTACTCTTGTGAACTCATTCTGTCTTGACCATTAAAGGCTGCTTCTTCTGCATCCCAATGTGTCTTTCCGTCATAAGTTGATACTCTGACTGGTTTTGTGACTGTTTCTGTGACATCCTCTGTGATCTCAGGCACAACTTCTTGTGTGATCTCTGTGACATCCTCTGTGACCTCTGAATCTACGACTGGAGCCTCTACTTCAACCCAAGTGGACACTGCTACCTTTTCTCTTATTACAAAGTCTGGGTTAGCGAATGGACCTTGTGGCTGTTGTGAATCTCTTACCTTAATCCATTGATACTCATAGGTAATCACTTCCACCATATTGGATCTTTCAACTTCCAATATAATGGAAGGATTGATAGTCGATGCGCTCTGATCCAAAGCAGATTGTGCTAGGTATGCATTGTGTTCGCGTTGAACACTGCTAGACTCACTGAAATAATCTGTATACACTTCCTCGCCAGTTAGGGGATCCGTCGACCACCAGAAAGGAACATATTTCATTTCCTTAGCATCGGCTGGAAGCATATATGGTACCGAAATCAAAACAGATGCTGCAATTAAAACAAAGCATATTGACTTCATATCGTATCAGGAAAATTACTGCTATATAAAGTTAAAGTTAAGACCAGTCATTGAAAGCCCAAATTACTCTTTTGAGTAACTCATGCTCTTGTTCGATATCCATACTTTCTGAAACATTCATTTCCCGTTTGTCAGTTTTTTCCACATCTAGTGCCAACGCATTATGTAATGATTCATGGAGTATTGTCGAGATAATATCCTGAATGGATTCATGTGTATGCAAAGTACACCAGACCTGTTTTGTTTCGTAATAACAGACACCACGCTCTGTATTGTCATTCATATTGATATAACGAAAATCGTATGTCCAGGGACTCTGTCGCAGATGATATTTTTTCTTTGACATTACCTAAAAAAGCGTGTCATTGCTGACCAAATCTTCGTCCTAGGACTCCCGATTCGTAAGAGCTAGACTACGCTTAATTTAACTAAAATTTACCCTATATTTATAGATTGTGTTTGATCAATTCTATCTCTTCGTCATATGACAATCCCTTGACTTTACAATCACACCAATCACCATTGCCTTCTGTACAGTAACCCTCACCGTGCTCGTTTCCATGTAATAACATTCCATGACCACATTCTTTACAAACGTTCATTATTTCATTCTCTTTTGGTGGCAGTGGAAGCACACAACTGTCTCATACTTGTATTTAAGTTTACATTTGCAGTCCTTACAGTGTTTATAATGTAACACTTTCTTTTTCTTTTTAAGAACCATTATAACTCACTATAACTCTTTCTTTATAACCTTTTCTTTTTTATAGTAATGATCATGCTCTGGGTTATCACAGCAGTCTGAACAACAGTGGTGTGGATTTGTCATTGGTTATTCCTTCTCATCCCTGATATATAAGCAAGACTATGTGGTGCTGAACAGAACACAGGCATGTCTCCAGTCACGCTTGGAGGAGCACAGTAGTAACAAATACCCTTTTCCATTATATTGTTTGTACTGATTCTAGCATAATATTTGGTCAAAGTGTCTGGCTTCTCCCATCCCATTGTGGCCACCAGATTTACATCAAATGATGTTCTGTTAATCCACTGCACCGCAGCAGAATGTCTTATGGAATAGATCGGCTTGTTTTGCCAAAGCCATCCTTCAGTTCCCTTTGGGTATTTCTGGCCTGACTGTATCTTTCCTATTGAATAATAAGAGTCCTTTAATACCTTTGAGTAGTCTGTTATGAACTCCCTGAAAGGCTTGTCAATTATCTTTTTTCCAACATACTTCTGAAGACAAGCCAATGCCTTTGGATCCAGTATGAGTTTGTTGTAGTGCTTGTGCTGTTTGCTTTCAAACACTGTTGTCTGTCCAAACGTCAATGACTGGTTGTCAACATCCACGTGCTTTAAATCGAGTGTCGGTACCCAAGAATGCAGTGTTGCAGGTCTTGGAAAAATCTCATGGTGGATTCTGAACAAATCCTCATACTCTTCGCCAAGCTTGTCTCCCACATAGCCTGCCACCTGCTGTACCTGGTTAGGCGTGAGAGATACCGTTGCATAGTCCCCTTGTGAGTCTGAACCCCCTCCTATCAGAGGATCTTTGTTGGGTATGTTGATACCCGAAAATTGCAAGAATGAACGCAGTGACTTTCTGTATCTTTCATTGGTCAGTGTCTGGTCTTCCTTGTGATATAGGTCGTCAAAATCCATGAAAGCCTCCTTGGCGGAATTAAGGTCAACCGTAATCTCGTCTGGTGTCTTGTTGGCTGCATTGCATATCCTAAACAGATGTGAAAGGGCAGGGTTCTTTCTATTAAGTTTGCACTGTTTTGCATACCTTTCAATTGAAGGTATCTGTATGAAGTTATTGTAAGTATTGACAGGCTCCTTTGAATCCATTCTCATGGGTATAAATATCGTCTTTCCAGGCTCTGGCTCTATTATGGTTTGTGGGTAGTATTCGTCAAGTTTCTTTTTCCAGTCATAGAATGTTGTTCTGCCTATACCTATGTCAGCGCATATCTCTGGCACTGACCTTTTTAACGGTTCTGACAGTTCGGTGTACAGTCTTCGTAACTTGTTAACCTTTTCCTTGTGTCTCAATGACAGAGTGGGTGTACAACCTATATATAAAATTAGAATAATAAATCCATATATAGAAAAAAACACCTGGCTTTTTAAGGCTCAGGAGAATGTAACTAGTTGATGCGTTTATACCCAACGCACATGAATGTCTCTGACTCCCTCAAGGTAATTTGGCTAGACGGTTCACCTATTTAAATTTAAAGATGGTCAAGAGGTAGTCATTTAGGTTTAGGGGTCAGTACTATCTCCGCAACGACCATCTTGTATTTCTGTATGAATTAATGCTATTTAAAATTATTGTTAATTTTAGGTACTGAACGAACTGCCACAGGAACAGGATTTTTTGACGTTTGGATTGGTTATCTTGAAGCCTGAACCAAGAAGTGACTCTATGTAGTCAACGCTTGCACCTTCCAAATGGTTTATACTGTATGAATCTATTACCAATTTAACTCCGTTCTCTTCTATAACTATGTCATCATCCTCTGGCTCCTTCTCAAGACCCATTCCGTAAGACAGACCAGAACATCCTCCACCCTGAACATACATTCTTAAGTACTGGCCCCCGTCCTCGTCATCCTCTATGAACTTGTTTATCTTCTCAGATGCCTTTGTGGTTACTGTTACCTGACTCATCTCTTTAAGGTCCCACCAGCGGAAATCGAAGTACAGATCCTATTGTTATGAACTGTGATATTGCAACAATTACACACCCTGCTCCAATAAACCCTAGCCCTGCTAATAATTTTAAATCCATGTTAAACTAAATCCTTTATCTCCTTTGGAACCTCGTCAATTATGTGATATTTGACTGCACATGGCACACACCTTGTCTTGCCCCTGTTTCCTGAAACCGTGTATGAGTCGTGCAGGTCGTGACCGCATGAAAAGCATGATATGTCTCTTGTATAGTTAAAAAATATCTTACGATGGTTGGTAATACGGAGTCTGAAATTATTACTCATTTTGTAGATAGGGACTCCTTCATCTTTTTTTTTAATTTTTGATAGACTTCGTCTGGAATGACGTCGCTCAATTGCGGTAACTGTCCATCAATATGTTCTGGATTTTGTTCCTCTTCTGTAGACACGATAGGTGTTATATATAGCTAGTATATAAAGTTGCTGTTTTACAGAATATTTAGAAGGTTTTTTTGCAACAGATGTTCCATCTTTCCAACTGCCTATTTTTGAAATTTCTCCTCTCTTAATAAATACTTCTTCCGACATGTTAAGTGTTATATATTTTCATATTTAACATCAAAAGGACTTGTGACCCATTTCCTTCCTTTGCCAAGATTTTGAGTCTTACCTGTTTTTCGTAGTTCTTCAAGTTGTTTTCTTGAAACAGAACTCTTTCCAATATTTGTACCTGATGATCTTGCTGCTGCAAATACACCTGGTTGTGTACTTACATCATATCCACCAAGTCTTCTTAGAATTGGACTTTCACCCCATGTAAGAAATGCTTCATCAGGATATTTTGCTTGATTATGTTTTGATATTTTTGCTGTTTTTATTGTAGTATCAAATCTACGTTCAGTTGGAAAATTTGCTCCTATATTGGATCTGCTATATGCATTACCTGAAAACCCTGAATCTGATTTTTTGACATAGTTACTGTTTGCTTTAGACCAATAAGAATAATTTGTATCTCCTTTTGCTACTTCTGTTAAAGTTTTCTTTTGAACATCTTTCACTGTTGGTGTGTCATCAAGTATGTTTCTAATTTGAGATTTGGTAAGTTTATTTCCTGTTCTTTTCTCCTCGGCTCTTATTGCCTTCATTGCAAGTTTTTTACCCTTGCCTGATCTGGCTACTGCACTGCCTACCTTTCCAGCAATGCCTGCTCCTCTTGCTACCAAGCCAAATGGTATTACGGCAAGACCTACCTCGGTTGCAACGTTACCTGCAAATCGATAAGGATTGTCTGAAATGACCCTGCCTGCTGAATCCCAGTCGCCTGCGAATGCATGCTCTACTGCCCTATTCAATACTGATTTAACCTGATAATCTTGACCTGTGGCAAGTCCGTGCACACTTCCACCTATGTCGTGTGCCTGATTGCCAATACCTTGTGCAAACTTGCCAATTATACCTGGTTGTCTACTATATTTCTGTGCTTCTAATGTTGTATATTTGGATTTTACTGTTGTATCTGCAACACCATCTGTACGTGTGGTTGTTCTAATCTTAGTATTTCTTCCACGTGGCTTTCCTGTTTTATCTATTGTAAATTGAAAACTTCCCCATCTTTCACCAATAATTTGGTCTTCGGTTGAGTCAATTGTTCCGTATTTTATTGGTTCCTGAGCATGTGCCTGAGGTATAATACCACCTTTATTTTCTGAAT
>ERZ802830.4788-NODE-4788-length-10653-cov-6.23769_pt1 | contig 10653 bp, 8 predicted proteins | sample MGYA00345654_ERZ802830 | MGnify/ENA primary metagenome ERZ802830 (study PRJEB30503, sample SAMEA104212375) | marine metagenome | biome: Westerlies Biome; feature: [SRF] surface water layer (ENVO:00010504) within the epipelagic zone...; material: water...
GACGCGCTAACGTGGAACCCTACTGGCACGGGCCCTTATATCTTTGACGATTTCAAGGCTGGTGAATCGATCCGCCTCGTGTCGAACGACAACTACTTTATGGGCGCGCCTCCCGTAGCCTCGATCACCTTCGTCGAAGTCCCCGAGATCTCAAGTCGGATTGCCGGTCTGGTCAGCGGCGAGTTCGACATTGCTGCTGATCTCACACCGGAACAACTGCCGGTGCTTGAGCGTTATGACGAAATCCAAGTCAAATCCGTGATGCGCGAAAACACCCACGTGGTGGTGTTTAACACGGCCCATCCGATGCTGTCGGACCAACGCATTCGCGAGGCTCTGAGCCTCGGCATCAACCGGGCCGAAATGGTTGAGACCCTTTGGCGCGGCACAACTGAAACCCAGCAGGGCCCGCAAATCAAGGCGTACAACGAGATGTATCTCGATGACCTGCCCGGGTTCGCCTATAACCCCGACCGCGCCCGCGCCCTGTTGGCCGAGGCCGGATATGACGGCACCCCGATCATCTTTAGCTATATCCCCTTCTACTACACCTTGGGCAACGAGGCGGTGCAGGTCCTGCAAGAGATGTGGGCTGATATTGGTGTCAATATCGAGCTGGAGCCTATGGAGAGCTGGAAGGCGATGCGGACCGAAGACGTGATGATTTACACGTGGTCAAACTCCTGGCGCTTTCCGGATCCGCTGGCTCATCTGGACTGGTCCTACGGGCCGAATTCGGCTATTCAAAAACGCTACAAATACTGGTCCAATGACCGATTCGACGAGCTGATGAATGTGCTGTTAACATCGATGGATGTCGAAGAACGCCGCATGGCCTTTCGCGAGGCTGCCGAGATCTACATGACTGACATTCCGACCACCTTCCTGTACAACGCGGCTGATATCTATGCCATTCGCGCCGGCATTGAATACACGCCCACGCCGCAGTTCATGGAAGACTTTCGCCCAGATAACCTGCGTTTGGCCGTTGGTAACTGATCCGTGACGAAGTTTGATATCCAAAAAGGGGGCGCTCCGGCGCCTCTTTTGCGCGTCTCTGGCTTGACGGTGACCGTCCCATCGCCCAATGGCCAAATGGAAGCGGTCCAAGACGTAAGCTTTGACATCGGACGGGGCGAGACGCTCTGCATCGTCGGCGAGACGGCGTCGGGTAAAAGTTTGACCGCGCTAAGCATTCTAGATCTTCACAGTCCAGGCATCTCTGCGACAGGAGAAGTTTTGTTGAACGGGCACGCTATCCTTGGTCTTTCCGACCGCGCCCTCTCAGAGGTCCGAGGCCGCGACGCCTCTATGGTTTTCCAAGAATCTGTTCCGGCGCTAAACCCAGTTCAAAAAGTTGGAACGCAGCTGATCGAGGCCATCCGATCTCATCGAACGTTGTCCCTAGAAGAGTCGCGCGCCGAAACGCTAGGGCTTTTAGCATCGGTTGGTATCAGAGCGCCCGAACAACGGCTCAGGGTCTATGCCCATCAATTGTCAGGAGGTATGGCGCAACGGGTGATGATCGCCATGGCCTTGTGCACGCAACCGTCTCTCTTAATCGCGGATGAGCCAACAACGGCGCTGGATGTCACGGTGCAAGCGCAAATCCTGACACTGCTCCGCGATCTGCGCGCGCGTTACAATTTAGGGCTCCTTATGATCAGCCACGACATGGGCGTCGTAGCTGAGATGGCCGACCGCGTCGCGGTGATGTTCAACGGACGGATCGTCGAGACAGGGCCGGTCGCGCAAATCTTCGATGCGCCTGAACATCCGTTTACACGGAAATTGCTCGCGGCCCGTCAACATAGGCGGCGAAAACACAAGACGCCAAAAGCTTCTAAGCCGATAATCGAAGCGAAGGGCCTCATCCGCCACTACCCGAACCCGCGCCGAAAACTTTTTGAAAGGCGAGGTGAGACCGTTGCCGTCGACAACGTGGATATCACGATCGGTCAAAATGAGATCGTCGGCCTGATCGGTGAAAGTGGGTCGGGGAAAAGCACGATTGGCCGCTTGCTCCTTGGCCTTGAGACGCCGGATGCTGGGACCGTGGCGATCGACGGACGACCCATGCCTAGCCCCCGCGATGCAAGCTGGCAGGCGCTGCGGCGTGCGTTCCAGGTTATCTTCCAAGACCCCCATAGCGCGCTTGATCCGCGAGCGCGTGTTCTGGACCAGGTTCGGGAGCCCCTCGACATCTTCGATGTCGGAGCGGCCACTGAACGGAGTGCTAAAGCGGCTATGGCACTCGACCAGGTTGGGCTCGATGCGTCTGTTCATCGAAAGTTTCCTGGCGCGCTTAGCGGCGGGCAAAAGCAGCGCGTAGTGATCGCTCGCGCCCTGGTGCTTCAGCCGCGTTTCATGGTCTGCGACGAGCCGGTCTCGGCGCTTGATGTCAGCGTTGGCGCCCAGATCATTGATCTGATCGCGCGCATTCAACGTGAAAACAAAATGAGCCTTTTGATCGTTTCGCACGATCTGTCGTTGGTCCGCACGCTCGTTGACCGCGTAATGGTCGTGCAAGCTGGGCGCATCGTTGAAGAAGGCGAGACAAGCGAGCTCTTCGACATGCCGCGTCACCCATATTCGCGCTTGCTGATATCGTCGGTACCCGTCGCGCATCCGCGCGAGCGCAGCCCGCAGCGGTTAGCGGCAATTTGATGTCACGCCTGATTGCAATGCGTACATTGCGTGGCCTTTTGACGGTCTGGGGTCTTCTAACGCTAGTATTCGTTGTGCTTCGCCTTTCCGGCGATCCGCTGGATGCGCTCTTGGGCGATGAAGCGCCACCGGAAGTGGTCGACTATTACAGGGCCCTCTATGGGTTCGACCAACCGCTCTGGCGGCAGTATTTCCTCTATTTCTGGGGGCTTTTCCAAGGAGATTGGGGGCAGTCATTTCGCGATGGCCGCGATGCGCTGGAGGTCGTTGTTGAACGTATCCCCGCAACCGTGCAGCTTGGCTTTACAGCGTTTCTCTTTAGCCTGGCGCTTGGCATTCCACTGGGCGTCCTGGCTGCGGTCTATCGCAACACATTTCTCGATAGGTTTTCTATGGGCTTTGCTGTGCTTGGCTTTGCCCTACCGAACTTCTTCATCGGCATCATTTTGATCCTGATCTTCTCGATGACCCTGCGGTGGCTGCCAAGTTCAGGTACGGGGACCTTGGCGCATTTCATACTACCGGTCGTGACGCTCGGGACCGCGGGCGCGGGCAGCATCGCCCGCTTCGCGCGCTCCTCAATGCTTGAGGTCATAAACCGCCCTTACATGCGGACGGCCCAAGCAAAGGGGTTGCGGCGTCCGCGCAGGATCATGTGGCACGCCGTGCCCAATGCGGCGATCCCGATTGTCACGCTTTTGGGGTTCAGGCTAGGCGACATGATCGCAGGATCAGTTGTAGTCGAGGCGGTCTTCGCCTGGCCGGGGGTGGGGCGCCTTTTGGTAAACTCTGTCACTGCGCGCGAATTAGCGGTGGTCCAAGCCATCATCGTGATCGTCACGATCACCATGGTCACTGCGAATCTGTTGGTCGATTTGGCATATACCTGGCTTGATCCAAGGCAACGGGAGGGGCGCAGTGGCCATAAAAATTGATTCCAAACCGCGTGGCATTTTTGAAACCCACAGACCTTCTTTTTTGGTCTGGCTTGCGTTTGGCCTTCTTGTGGTTTTGAGCCTCTGTGGTCTCTTTGCTGATCTGCTTGCCACAAATGACTATACTGACCAGAGCCTACGCAATCGGTTCCAGCCGCCGGTCTGGATGGGCGGTAACTGGACCTATCCGCTTGGCACCGATGAATTGGGTCGCGATATCCTCAGCCGCCTACTCTATGGTCTGAGGATTAGCCTTGGGGTCGCCTTGCTGGGCACTCTCATTGGCGCTTTTCTTGGCACGTTTTTGGGATTTGTAGCGGCTCATTCAAAAGGGTATGTCGGCGGCTTAATTATGGCGCTTGTTGATGCGCAAGCGGCGCTGCCGTTTCAGATCCTGGTGCTTGGTGTTTTGGCGCTCTTTGGTAACGCATTTTGGCTTTTTGTGGCGCTGGTCGGTTTGGCAGGATGGGAGACATATGCCCGCCTTGTGCGCGGCGCTGTTTTGGCGGCGCAGCAAGAGGGCTACGTCTCGGCCTTACGCGCGCTGGGGGCTGGGTCCTGGCGCATTTACGGCAAACATGTCCTGCCGAATGTAGCCAATATCCTGATCGTACAGATCACGCTGAACTTCCCGTCCACAATCCTGCTTGAAACCGCTCTCAGCTTCCTTGGGCTTGGCATACAGCCACCGCTAACCAGCCTTGGTGAAATGCTGGGCTCTGGTCGCAATCATTTGCTGCTGGCCTGGTGGATCGCAGTCATCCCGGGAATGACAATCTTTATCATCACCCTTTCCATGAGCCTTGTCGGAGACTGGCTCCGCGATGCGCTCGACCCAAACCTCGACCATAGATAGGAACCTAATGATGCTACCCATCCTCGGTGCTGCCCTCCGCCCTGACGAGATTGCTGACCACCACAATTGGCTTCGGGAATTACCCCGCGACCTAGAGCTTCAGGGCTTCCACGGCGCCGAGATCGAAGGCGTCGATGTCAAATCAAAGGCCGAGGCAGTGCGTTCTTTGCTCGATGGCATGGAAGGACGGATTGGGATGCACGGCCCGTTTCGTGGGTTCCCTCTGGACTCCGAAGACCCAGAGATACGAGCGGTTATCCACCGGCGCCTGGATCAAGGCCTAGATGCATGTGGCTGGCTTGGTGCCACACAGATGGTCGTCCATAGCCCGGTCAAGGCCTGGTATCACGAAAACCTTGAGAACCAGGACAGCGGATGGGAGAAATTCCTGGATCGGGTTGAGTTAACACTCCGGCCCGCGACGCAGCGCGCGGAGGCCATGGGCATCGAACTTGTGGTGGAAAACATCGAAGACCGAGACCCTGCCGCGCGCGTGCGGATGGTCGAGCATTTCGCCTCGCCCGCTCTCAAAGTCTCGATTGATACCGGACACGCCGCTTATGCCCATGGGATTGGCAATGCACCCGCTGTCGACCGCTATGTCCGCGCCGCTGGAGATCAGCTGGCCCATGTCCATCTCCAGGATACAGACCATTTCGCAGATCGCCATTGGCCGATCGGGGATGGGGATCTGCCATGGTCAGCCATTTTCTCTGAATTGGGCAAACTCAGCTCAAAACCGCGTCTCATCATCGAAATCAAAGACAAATCGGCCATCAAGCGATCCCGAGACTGGCTTGCGGACCGCGGCTTGGGGCAATAAAGACAGATGCGAAAACCTAGCCCCTCGAAGGACCCTCTTATCCTTCGAATGCTGGCTCGGCTGAGAGCACATATCGACGCCTTTGAACCAGCGGACGGACCGCCGCCACAAAATTTGCTTCGTTTTTTTCGATGGTCGCTCAAAGGTAGCGGAGGGGCTGTGGCGCTTGGCGTTTTCAGCAATGCCATTCTAGGGTTCTCAGAATTGGCAGCGGCGGCGTTCACAGGATGGGCCATCGATACTGCCCTAGCTATTGGCCCAGGGAACCCGGCGGCTTTGTGGCCACTCTTCGTGGTGGTGTTCACCTTTTTCATGATTGTGCGTCCCATGCTTTTTGCCAGCAACAGTGCCGTGACCAATATCCTGGTGGGGCCGCATCTCGACCCACTCCTGTTGTCCCGTTTGAACCGGCACACTTTGGGGCAATCGTTGCGTTTTTTTGAAAACGACTTTGCAGGGCGGCTCAGCCAAAAAGCCCTTCAGACAGCGCGCGCTGTGACCGATATCGTGGTAGAGTTTACCGATATCGTGATTTACATCATCGCTATCTTCATCGGCGCGATGATATTGCTGGCTTACATAGACCAGCGCCTGTTGCTGATCTTTGTCATTTGGTTTGTGGCGTGGTTCATCTTCATGCGCGCTATCGTGCCACGCATTCAAACACGATCGGCGGCTCGAGCGCATGCTCGCACCAATGTATCTGGCCAGATTGTCGACACTTACACCAATATCACGACCGTTAAACTCTTTGCCCATGATGATTTCGAGGACCGGGGTGCGTTGAGGTCGATGGAGACCTATCGCAAACGCGCTGTGGAATTCGGTGTGATTTCGGCGCAGTTTCGTTTGCTAATGGTTACCATCGGCAGTCTTTTACCCTTTCTGTCGATCTCTGCTACACTTTATCTTTGGTCATTTGGGATGGCTACCCCAGGCGATATCGCTCTGACGGCGATGGTGGCCACGCGGATCAGCCAAGTCACCAACCGGCTTTCAATGGCTGCGGTTCAGATTTTTTCGAATATTGGTGAGATCGAGGACGGGATCAAAACACTCGCACCACCCCATGAAATTACAGATTGCGCGCGTGCTCAGTCCGACTTTGAGTCTAAAGGAGCTGTAACGTTTCAGCACTTGAGTTTTAGCTACGGCGGGTCCGTGGCGGCGCTGAAGGATTTTTCCCTGGATATTCCGGCGGGGCAGAAGGTGGCTATCGTAGGGGAATCGGGCGCCGGTAAATCCACTGTCACATCGCTTTTGCTGCGCCTTTATGACGCTGAGACAGGTCGGGTTCTATTGGACGGCACTGATATTCGCGATCTCACGCAAGAGGCTTTGCGACGGCAGATCTCAATTGTACGCCAAGAAACGACTATGTTTAACAGATCAGCCTATGAAAACATTCTCTATGGGCGTCCCGATGCTCGTGACGACGATGTCTTCGCGGCGGCCCGCTCAGTCTCCGCGCACGATTTCATTCTCGCATTAAAGGACTTTCGGGGTCGTGAGGGATATGGCGCCTATCTGGGTGAGCGTGGGGTGAAACTGTCTGGCGGGCAGCGCCAACGTATCGCGCTGGCACGCGCGATCCTAAAGGATGCCCCTATCTTAGTTCTCGACGAGGCAACGAGCGCGCTGGATAGCCAGGTTGAAGCGGAAATTCAATCCGCGTTGGAAACAGTGATGGCCGTAAAGACGGTGATTGCAGTGGCGCACCGGCTCTCAACAATCGCCGCCATGGACCGGATTATAGTAATGAAGGCCGGGCGGATCGTAGAGGACGGCCCGCACCAGGAGCTTTTGGTGCAAAATGGGGTTTATGCCGGGCTGTGGGCGCACCAGTCTGGAGGCTTTTTACCAACCGTGCAACCGGTCGCATCGCCTAGCACTTGGTAAGATACGTTTCTTTATTCTTTCTCTCCTATCGTTATCGGAGTGCTGGATTGCCTGCCTACTTGATTGGACCAGGCTTTGAGAGCTGGCATCACAGGGACGTGACATAGACTTGTTTTGTACTAAATTTCACGTAACTTTTACACAAACATTCCTATTGTGTGTTCGACCTTGATTTGCCTTGATGTGGATTGGGCGCCGTATTTACGGTCAGGATTTGCCCACAACTCGTTGTTTTTAGGATAATCGAGGCTTCCGATATACTAAGTGCCGTTCAGAGTCAGCTCACGCGAACCATAAAACGCTCGACTTGTGCAGGTGATTTGCTGTCATAAAACTGTTGCACCGATGTGTTTTTCTGACCACCGACAAAACAAGTTTTAAAACAGCCCATAGCTACAGGGAACAGGAAAATGCATATCGCATGCCTGGGCGCTGCGACAAGAAACTAAGCGACTTCAAAATGCCAATGGTCTTACCGATCGCCCCAACGTGCTGCCATTTCGGGCAGGTAAGGTTACGATCGGCGACAAAAACTGGACCCAATCTTGCGTCACCCGACAATCGCGGGCGTCGCACTCCAAACCTCAACGATATTGATCAGTTATACGGTACGGCAACATGTTGGAAACCTTTTCAAGTGATGGGCAATTTTACCGTGGCAACCTGCACGGCCACTCAACTAATTCCGATGGCGACCTGACGCCGGAACAGCATTGCAGGTTCTATCAGCAAGCAGGCTATGATTTTGTCTGTTTGAGTGATCATTTCCGGTATAAATATGAGTTTCTGATCAGTGATACGTCCCCGTTCAGAAAGGATGACTTCACCACCATCATCGGTGCAGAGCTTCACACTGGGCGCATGGGGAGCGGTGAAATCTGGCATTTCCTGGCTGTTGGGCTGCCGCTGGATTTTGAGCCTCCCTCAGAAACTGAAACAGCTCCAGATATGGCGGCGCGCGCGTTGAACGCGGGCGCTTTCCTAGCTTATGCCCACCCGGAATGGAACAGCCTGACGCTTGAGGACGCACTGTCCATGCCGGAAGGCATGCACGCGGTAGAGGTGTTCAACACGGCATCGTTTACAAAGGGCAGGGGCGAAGGCAGCGCCTTGCTGGATCAGCTCCTCAATTCCGGCAGGCGCCCGTGCGCCATCGCGGTCGATGACGTGCACCGTTACCATCGCGACGCCCTTGGCGGGTGGGTGATGGTGAAAGCCGTCGAGAATACGCCCGAAGCGCTTCTGCAATCCCTAAAAAGGGGACTGTTTTACGCGTCAACTGGTGCGGATTTGATCAATGTTGAAAGGCACGGCGATTTTCTGCATGTAGAATGCTCCCCCGTCGACAGCGTGTGGCTTCTGGGCCACGGCGCAAAGGTGACGTGGGTGGACGGTGAGGGCATTACCAGAGCAAAACTGCCGCTTGATAAATTCAAAGGGGGCTATGCCCGCCTTTCCATACAGTCCTCAGATGGCGCGCGTGCCTGGTCTAACCCTCTTTTTATGCATGAATAGCGCGAGTGTGGTGGCTTAAGGGTGCGTTTTATTTGCTCTTCGCAGAATTGAAAAAAACCTTTGCGATAATTAGTGAGAAGCAAAGGCTAAGTTTGAGCCCCCTGATTGCGCGATATACAGGCACCATATCAAGAGCCAGAACATGAATACCAGACACCTCAAGACAACAGAGTGGCGTCTCGTCTTTAGCCGGATCAGAGATGACATTCTGTCACAAAGACTTCAACCGGGGGCGTCGTTACCGACAATAAAGGAACTTTCTCGGGTGGAAGGGATATCCTTTCATGCGGCAAGAAGTGTTCTAAAAAAATTATGTGAGCGACAGCTTGCTGAAAGTTGGCAGGGGCGTGGATTTCGTGTCAAGTCACCAAACATAGACGTCACCCTGGGTCAAACCCCTTGGTTTAGCAAATATGCCAAAAGGTCTGGCATTGAGACAACAGCAACGTTGATCTCGAAAGCTAGGCTGATGGCGCCAACGGACATCTCAAGGTCTATGAATTTGGCCGCCAGAGAAACAGTTCTGAGGACAAACCTGCTTAGGTCCGCGAACGGGGTGCCAATGTCTTACACCCAGAATTTCTTCCCCCAAAGGTTTGAAGGCATCTTCGACCTGATTGAACAGACGGGTAGCGTCACAACGTCGCTTCATGCTCTCGGGGTGACAAAAATTCTCAGGACCAAAACAACAATAAAAGCCAGGCCTCCAACAGCAACTGAGAGGGTCATTTTGAATATCCCTCCCACCAATTGGATGCTCATTACCGCGGGCATAAACACTGACGAAGAAGGCAACATTGTGGAATATTCAATCGGGTCGACACGGGCTGATTCCATTTCATTTACAGTTGAAAATTGATGGACACGAATTTTCAACAAATGTTGGCTCCACGTCGTGCCCCAAGTGTAGATAGCGAATACCAAGTATCACCCACCTCGAAGCGCCACTAAATTTGCGGTATAATATTACCTCATAAGCGGGGTGATATTCATGCTGACAAAAGATAACCTGACCATCGGTATGGAGTGGCGGTTCGGACCGGATTGGCCGGGGCAGCGGTGCGGTGCGAAGACACGTCAGGGGACCGCGTGCCAGCGTCCTGCAAACAAGAAAAACGGTCGATGCCGACTGCATGGCGGGGCCAGTACTGGTGCAAGAACCGAAGAAGGTCGAGCGCGGATCTCGGCGGCGAACCTTCGTCATGGCCGGTTCACCAAAGACAAGCTTGAGAAGCAGCGGACCAGCGCTGCAAAGGGACGAGAGATTCGCAAGGAGCTTCGCCAGATGGAGCGCGACCTGATTGCTAGCGGTCTGCTCGACAAGCACTGGCGGGACAGTTTTCCTAACTAGCGGTACAGAAACTACAACGCCAAGATATCGCGTTGGCGTATTTGGCATTTTCTTTCTACCATTATTTTCATTCCGTTCAGTGTTCACCCCCCTTACGGGGGTTGAACATGAACACTGGCGTTCAGTTGGTTGTTCAGCTTGAACAGCCGCAAACCCGCAGAAAGACTCATTTGTTCAGCCGACGCGAACCAGCTGAACAAAGATGTGAACAATCGTGTTCAGAAGGGCAGAACCTCTTCATGAACAAGATCGTTTTCCTCGGGTATGCCAAATTCGTCTGGCCAAAAATCGTAAAGCAGATACCGACCGGATAGGCTTATTGTTGGCTTTTTGTTGTCGCCTTCAATTAATTTGTCTTTCATCAGCTTATGCATGTAGCCACTAATTGTACCGGTTCCCATGGATAGATCCTGCGCCATCCTCCTATAGGTATGACGGCCTTTTTGGGCAAGGTATTTCAGGAGCTTGCAGTGTGGTTCGATAGCGTCGTCATTTGTTTCAAAGAACAGCTTTGTTATGCCATCACCATCTGGTCGCAATGACAAAGTCAGATTGTCCGCGGCCGGTCCAAGGCCCCGGATTTTATCTAGTTCAAGATCAAATACTG